>Ga0169931_10000035_pt1 | contig 180565 bp, 149 predicted proteins | sample Kivu_15m_20L_FD_129675 | JGI IMG/M metagenome (GOLD analysis project Ga0169931, IMG submission 129675) | Freshwater microbial communities from Lake Kivu, Western Province, Rwanda to study Microbial Dark Matter (Phase II) - Kivu_15m_20L... | ecosystem: Environmental > Aquatic > Freshwater >...
CGTTCTTGATTACTCATAATTTCCCCCAGGTGGAAGATTTTGGAGAATATCTAAAATGCGACGATTTTCAGTTTGTAAACCCCTCACATCTAGTTGTATTTCTCTTACTTCTGATTGCATCTCTCTAATTTCTGATTGCATCTCCCTAATTTCTAACTGGATCTCTCTCATTTCTGATTGTATTTCTCTAATTTCTGATTGCATCTGTCTCATTTCTACAACCACATTGTCAAAGTTACGCTGCATCACCTCAAAGTTGCGCTGATGTATAACAGATGTTTCTAGAAGTGCGCTCACAGCTAATCTAATATCAATCAGTTGGTTTTCCATGTTATCTATCCGTTCTTGATTGCTCATAAAAAACTAAAACTAGCTAAATTCTGTTCTTGGTTCAGGATTTTTGGGCGATCGCAAAATATATTAACAATCTAACATTAGTTAACTTCTTAAACTTCCTGCTTGACAGTCTCGTAACCACAATTTAACAGCTTGCGCAATAACTCCATCACTACTATTTCTAGGTGGGGATATAACTGATTTTAATGGATATTCACCTGCTTGGCTAAACATCATTACCAATCGCCAACCTGATGCAGTTTTGGTCACAAATAACCAGTGGAACTGTTGTAACTCTATTGATTTTTCCTTGCTATATTGTCGTTCTAACGTAGTAAAAAATAGCTGTTCCACACCTTTGGATACATAACTGGAATCCGTATTAATATTAGGATTTAAAGGTAAAGATTTAAACTCGGATCTCCCCGCTACCATAACATAGGGATAAAGGTCAACACCTAGACCAAGACGACGAGAACGTTGGGTCACCCGATTGGCATAACTAGGTAAATCAAGCATTAACCGAGTAGTTAAATTTTCCCAGCTCTGTTGAGAACAAGAAGTGGTAAATTTGGTTTTGGATGGGTAGTTTATGGGTTCATAAGCAGTATTTTTAGCGTAAGTAGGAGATAAAAAAACAAATAGGCAGTAATAAAAAGAATAAGGTAGGAAAAATAGTCTATTCACAATCACAACACCCAATAATCATAAATCATCAATGGTTAGTGGTTAGTCATTAAGCTCCTCCGGTTTAGAAAACCGGGGATTTCTCAAAAGTTCATGGATGAAGTTTCTCAGCTAGTAGATGATAGATTTTGAATTGAACCTAGTTCCTCACATATCTTTGCCCAGGCGCTCAACGGATCAATAGCAGCAGTGATAGGTCTGCCAATTACTAAATAATCAGCACCAGATTGTAAAGCTTGTACAGGAGACAAAGAACGTTTTTGGTCATCCTTATTGGCCCACACTGGGCGCACTCCAGGACAAACCAACAAAAAATCTGGTCGACAACTTTCCCGCAGTTGTGCTACCTCCTGGGGAGAACAAACTACCCCATCTAAACCAGCATTTTCAGCCAAGAGTGCCATTTGTAATGCGAATTCAGGCAATTCCAAGGGAATTTTTAAGTCAAAAGCTAAATCTCGTGCTGAAATGCTAGTCAACAAGGTAATGGCAATTAATTTTGGTGGTGCTGCACCACTAGCTCCCTGGAACAATGCGTCCATCGCCCCCATAAGACAATCCTTACCACAAGTTGCGTGAATTGTCAACAAATCCACCCCATAAGTACCAGCAACACGACAAGCACTCCCTACTGTGTTAGGAATGTCGTGAAACTTTAAATCTAGGAAAACTCGCTTCTGGCGGGATTTTAAAACATCCAGAATCCTCGGACCAACGCTGGTAAATAATTCTAAACCAACCTTCCAAAAGGACACGTCTGGTAGCAATTCTATTAATGCGATCGCCTGATCTAAAGTTGGCACATCTAAGGGAACAATAATCCGTTCACTGGCAATCATGGACTTTTACTTGTGATTTATGAGGATGGATAACTATGGAACAATACGAACAAAGTTCTTTTTACCTACTTGTAAAACTTTACCAGATAAATCTCCGGGACCAAAAAAGGTCAAATCCACATCGGTAATCTTTTCACTGTCCAAGCGCACACCACCTTCTTGAATTTTTCTTTTACCTTCCCCTGTGCTTTTGCACAAACCAGAAGCCGAGAGAATATGAGCTAATTTGGCAGGGAATTGAGTGATATTAGCCAAAGAAAACTCCGGTAATACGCCTTCCTTCCCCTTACTTTTTGCCGCCTCCTGGGCCTGATTAGCCTGGATTTCACCATGATATTGGCGGACAATTTCCCAAGCTAAGAACTGTTGGCGGTCTCGTGGATTATCTGGCAAGGTGTCTAAAGGTAAATCCGTCAGTAATTCAAAATACTGAGTTAGCAGATGATCCGGAACACCTTGTAGTTTCTGGTACTTTTGGGAGGGATGTTCCGACAACCCCACATAATTGCCCAGGGACTTAGACATTTTTTGAATACCATCAGTTCCAATTAAAATGGGCAATAGTAAACCAAACTGAGGACGTAAACCAAAATGCCGTTGTAAATCCCGACCTACTGCAATGTTAAATTTCTGATCAGTACCGCCCAATTCTACATCAGATTTAATAGCCACCGAATCAAAACCCTGCATCAAAGGATAGAGGAACTCATGAAGAAAAATAGGATTCTCTTTTTTATAACGTTCGGCAAAACCCTCCTTAGCCAACATCTGACCCACTGTCATGGTTGACAGCAACTCTAATATTTTGGCTAAATCCAAACCGGAAAGCCATTGAGAATTATAATGTACCTCTAATCTCCCAGGTGTGTCAAAATCTAAAATTGGTCTTACCTGTTCAAGATAGGTTTGGGCATTTTGTGACACATCCTCTTCTGTCAGTTGACGACGCACATCTGACTTACCTGTTGGGTCGCCAATTCTAGCAGTAAAATCACCAATAATCAAAACCGCAGTATGACCAGCATCTTGAAAGGCCCGCAGTTTTCTAACTGGGATGCTATGACCCAGATGAATATCCGCACCGGTAGGATCAATACCCAATTTAATTCGCAAAGGATGGTCAGCATTTAATAAACGCTTTTCCAAACTTTCAGTTTCACTATCAGTATCATGGGATTGGGGAAAAATTTCCGCCACACCACGATACAACCAGGAGAAATCTTTAGCCATATAAAGTCATTTTCTATTGTGCCAAACTACTATAATTGCAAAAAATTAACCTCTTTTTTCCATTTCATCAATTACATTTAAATTTATTAGTGAGGAAGTAAAATCGCTGTGTCTTCTAGAACTTTTACAAACAAAAACTCCCAAGAGCAGGTTTCACCTGGCTTTGAATTTTTTAAAGGAGTAGGTCAAGTAGCTGGTGCAACCCTACTATCTGTTACTTTGCTATCCAGCTCTATTATAGCCGGATCCCTGGTGGGACTGGCTATTAGTTTCCGCAATTTACCAGATGTTAGACAGTTACGCAGTTTCTCTCCTACAGAAACCACCTTCATATATGATATTAAAGGTAAGCTTTTAGCCAGTATTCATGGTGAAGCTAACCGTCAAGTTGTCCCCCTAGACAGGATTTCCCCTAATCTTAAACGTGCCGTACTTGCTAGTGAAGATGGTCACTTTTACGGTCACCATGGGATTAATCCCTCCGGTGTGGGAAGGGCCCTGGTAGTTAACTTAGTAGCTGGTGGAGTAAAAGAAGGTGGCTCTACCATCACCATGCAGTTGGTTAAAAACCTGTTTTTGTCCCATAAACGAGCATTTACTCGTAAACTAGCAGAAGCAGTCTTAGCCATTCGTCTAGAACAAATTCTAGAGAAAAATGAAATTTTGGAAATGTACCTCAATCAGGTGTATTGGGGTCACAACAACTATGGTGCCCAAACAGCAGCTCGTACCTATTTTAACAAATCCGCAGAATTTTTAACCTTGGGTGAGTCAGCAATGATGGCTGGCTTAATTCAAGCTCCAGAAGAATTTAGTCCTTTTGTAAGCATGAAAAAGGCTAAACAAAAACAAAGAGAAGTTTTGGGTAGAATGCGTGAACTGGATTGGATTACCTCTAAAGAATATGACCAGGCAATTAATGAGAAAATTACATTAGGTCGAATTAGATCTTTTCAAGGTAGTGCTCTACCCTATATTAGCAACACTGTGGCCCAGGAACTCTCCAGAAGGTTCGGTCGAGATGCACTGCTTAAAGGGGGTATGCGTGTGCAAACTACCGTTGATGCTAAGTTTCAAATCATGGCAGAATCCACTGTAAGTAGATGGCATCAGAATTTACTTGGCAAGGGACTGCGGAAAAACCAAATTGCTTTAGTTGCTATAGATCCACGCACACACTTTGTTAAAGCTTTAGTTGGTGGCGTAGATGCTAAAGCAAGTGAGTTCAATCGTGCAACTCAAGCTCAGAGACAACCTGGGTCTTCTTTTAAACCTTTTGTTTACTATGCTGCCTTTGCTACGGGTAAGTATACACCGGATAGCACCATATTGGATGCTCCTGTGAGTTATCGAGATGGCAATGGTTGGTACTATCCCAGAAACTATGATGGTGGTTTTAGCGGTGCAATGTCTATTCGCACCGCTTTAGCCCAGTCCCGTAACATACCTGTAATTAAACTTGGTAAAAGCATAGGCATGAATAAGGTGGTGGAAACCTGTCGGACTTTGGGTATTATGAGTCCTATGGAGCCAGTAACATCCTTACCTCTTGGTGCAATTGGGGTTACACCACTAGAAATGGCCAGTGCCTACGCTACCTTTGCTAATTATGGATGGCAGTCTCCAGCCACAGTAATAGTACGCATTACTGATAGTAGCGGTAATGTCATATTAGATAATACACCCAAACCTCAGGGAGTTCTGGATTCTTGGGCATCAGCGGCTACCATAGACATTATGCAGTCAGTAGTGACCAGCGGTACAGGTAAAGGAGCAGCATTAGGTAGGCCATCAGCAGGGAAAACAGGAACAACATCCTCAGAAAAAGACATTTGGTATGTGGGTACGGTGCCACAACTGACAACAGCAGTGTGGGTGGGAAGGGATGATAACCTGCAATTATCCAGTGGTGCGACTGGTGGTGGAATGGTTGCCCCTATCTGGCGTGATTTTATGGTGCAAGCCCTAGAAAACGTGCCAGTGGAGAATTTTAAATCACCTTCCCAGTTTCCCCGTCCCAAGTCAAATTAGGAGGAATTGTTAACTATTGACAATCTACACCTGTTTTTCTAGCTCGGTTTTCATGCGCTCCAGAGTCAGATGCATTTGCTCGAACATTTGCTGTGGGGTCACACCAAATTGATTGAGCTGGGTTTTTAGTTGCTCTACTGTCATTTGTGCCATGAAATCCTCTGATAACTCGAACCGCTTCATAAAGACGCGGTAACGATCCATCATGTTTTCCATTTGTTCAATAAACAGCTTTTTGCCTTCACGGTCAAATTTGCCGTAGTTATTACCAAGCTGAATTAGTGCCTGATAATCTTCAAATAGCTGCTTGGCCTCTTGTTGCACTATCTCAGAGTCAAAGAATCCCATTTTACTTGTATTCAACTGAGCGAATGTATGTGGTAGCTGGAAGTTTCTTCTATCTTAACCCACATTTTAGCCTACAAGAATGGGCTTGATGGAAAGTAAAAATCCAAAATCTACAATTTCCTAGGGGATAACCAGAACTGGACAGGGTGAGAGGTTGATGACCCTTGTGGTCACACTGTCATTGACACCTTCTTGGGTAAGACCTAAACCTCGACAACCCATTACAATCAAATTTGCTCCTACTTCATCTGCTACATCACAAATTGTAAAAGCTGCTTTCCCCTGTTTTTCTAGCACTTCTGGATTAATACCATGGTTAAAAAATAAACTCTGGGCTTCCTGTAAAATTCCGGCAACCAACTCTGGGGATGCCATTGCTGCGTTATTCGTTTCTTCCAATGATACTTCTTCCACTACTGATAGAATTACTAAGCGGCTATTATACTGTTGGACAAGATTAACAACTATGTCCACAGCTTCTCGCGCTTCTCGACTGCCATCAATAGGAAATAGAACAGTTTTAAACATAAATTATCTCCATACCCCTTAGTCCGGTAAAATCTGGATTGTGATACTTTCAAAACAATAACAAAAACAGAATCAGGAGAGTTTGGCCATGTCAAAAAAAAGTTTAGCAAGTTTATCTGCTGCCGATATTTCTGACAAACGTGCCTTGGTACGAGTTGATTTTAACGTACCTGTGGATGATCAGGGGAATATTACCGATGACACTCGCATTCGGGCCGCCCTCCCTACCATTCAAGATTTAATCAGCAAGGGAGCTAAGGTGATTTTAGCCAGCCACTTTGGTCGCCCCAAGGGTGTGGATGAGAAGTTACGTCTCACTCCCGTTGCCAAACGTCTTTCTGAACTTTTGGGACAACAGGTAATCAAAACTGATGACTGTATTGGTGATGATGTCACCGCCCAGGTAGCAGCTTTAGAAAAAGGCCAAGTGCTATTGCTAGAGAATGTCCGCTTCTACGCAGAAGAGGAAAAAAATAATCCAGAATTTGCCCGCCAATTAGCCGCCAATGCTGATTTCTATGTTAATGATGCTTTTGGTACTGCTCACCGGGCCCATGCTTCTACTGAAGGTGTCACCAAGTATTTAAGTCCTTCCGTCGCTGGTTATTTGGTCGAAAAAGAGTTACAATACCTGCAGGGTGCTATTGAAGTTCCTCAACGTCCTTTGGTAGCCATTATTGGTGGGTCTAAGGTTTCTAGCAAAATCGGTGTCATTGAAACCCTGTTAGAAAAGTGCGATAAGTTGATTATTGGCGGAGGGATGATTTTCACCTTCTACAAAGCGCGGGGACTAAATGTGGGCAAGTCTTTAGTAGAACAGGACAAATTGGTACTAGCCAGTTCTCTAGAGAAGAAAGCAGCGGAACGTGGTGTGACTTTGTTGTTACCTACAGATATTGTCGCAGCTAATAAATTCGCACCAGATGCTGATGCTGTCACTGTTTCCATTGACCATATCCCCGATGACCGTATGGGTTTAGATATTGGACCTGACTCGGTTAAAGTCTTTCAAGCAGCCCTAGCTGATTGCAAGACCGTTATCTGGAATGGACCTATGGGCGTGTTTGAATTTGACAAGTTTGCTGTCGGTACTGAAGCGATCGCCCAGACTTTAGCAGAAATTAGTAAAACTGGCGCCACAACAATTATTGGTGGTGGTGACTCTGTAGCTGCTGTAGAAAAAGTTGGTTTAGCTGACCAAATGAGCCACATTTCCACTGGTGGCGGTGCTAGTTTGGAATTATTAGAAGGTAAGGTTCTACCCGGTATTGCAGCTTTGGATGAAGCCTAATCATCAGCTTAGCTAACTAATTAGGTTTAAGCTTCCCCGTTTATCCGGGGAAGCTAAATAAATTCTCTTAAACTACACGGTCACATTAATTGCCAATAACAAAGGCTGAGTTTCCGCTTGTGGGAATTCAACTGCTAGGATATAGGTTTGGTTGGCACGGGGAAAGTTTAATTCTAAACTGGCTTTGTGACCTTCCTTAGAGAAGGTAGTTACGGATGTGCCATTCCCCTGAATTGTGAAACTTCCTGGAGTTGGTAACTCACCATAAACACGTAACTTCATCGTGGCACCCAAGGAAAGCAATTGTGCTTGAATAGTTAGAGTACCACCGTAACTTTCCCACTGTTGCTCTACGACTGGGTTAGAAAGGGAAATAGATAAAGTTAGACTTTCTAACAATTGTTTAGCAGCTATCAGCGACAAAGCCATTTGTTGACGCGGTTGCAATTTAGAATAGTCTTTGTCAATACTAGGTAGGGTTTCCAAGGTGCTTACGGATCTGTAGGAACTTCTGAGTACTAATCCAGCTAAGTCGCTAATTAAATGATCCTCATCTGGAAACATATCTGACACGGCCTGTATCAATTTAGGTCCCAACGGGATACAGGATGTCACTAGTGATTGACACCTGTCCACTAAGTGTTGAAAAACCTTATCCGGTAACGGAATTGGTAGACGGAGTTGAGATTGCTGTGCCAACCACCCCCAGGCGGGAACTAAAGCAATCCCGATATCTTCGACAAATTCTGGATACTCTACTAACTGACTTTCCCAAGGAAATAAAGGTGGGCGGTTTTGGATTTCGAGTTGTAATCGTCGCTTAAGGACGACTTGAAAACGTTCTTGCACAGTAGGAATTTCTCCTAATTGAAAAGGTTGGGGTTCTCCCCTTAATGATGGCTTACTACTTTACTAAGTAGCAACTTTTTCACAGAGGGTCTTCTACCCGATAAATTCTCCCACACTCCACTGAGAGATTCTTGCCGCTTTGACAAAATTTGCCAAAAAGTGACTTTGATACCAGTATTGTATGAGTTGTAAGTCCTTATTCATAAGCAGATGGAGTGGATCCGGACAATGAATTGCGAATTTCCCATGCTTTTTCTAAAATTTTGAACCACCGTTTTTGCAGCTGGGCCACAGATAATCCTAAGTTTTTAGCTATTGTTTGGTCAGACTCTCCTTGATCTTTTAAATCTAATAAATATCTATCTTTTTCATCTAAATTGCGTATATATAATTCCCATTCATGGGGTGTTAGACCTAAGTTGGTTGGCAGTGACGCTTCTAGCCATTCATGCACTAATTCCCAGCGATGCAAAAGAGAAAATCGCATTAGATGATACTTGAATCGTTGCTGCAAGTAATCTCGTTGGCGTGGAGTCAGGCCCAAAACTGATTCAATCTCCTGGGCTGAAAAGTCCTGAAGTCGCAACGAAAAATACTCCGCACAGTCTAGTTGCTGTTTTTGCTCTAAATAATTCATTAATTCAGTAATCACCACGGAGCGCAAACTACCTTCTTCAATTTCTGGCTCCGGTTGTGTAGCTATAACAGCCCGCAATTGGGTTAATATAGGTTCGTCCCACGAACGATCAGATTCACCACCACTTGCTTGGGTAGCTTGTTCAATATCAACACTAGTTTCTAGAGGTTGCTGTTGGGAGAAGGTCTGTGCCCTTAAAATTATTAATTGTTGCTGGCGTCCGGGTAATGGAATCCGACGTTTGGCATACCGTTCGGTAAATGCCATATATTCTGCTAACTCTAGGAGAGTTTGAGGACGATAGTCAGGTGGTTGCTGATTCTCGCGGCGAAAGGCGTTTAGAGACTCCAAATAAAAACCTTGCAGGAAGTCCTCTATAGCAATCATTCTCCCCTGATAGCTCAATTGCCTTTGGGGTAAGTTAATATATCTATATACGATTGAACTTAACACACTGTGTAGTTCTACCCTACCTCTATGAGATCCCAATTGGTAATACCGCAAGCACTGTTGCAGTCTATATCGGGCCAAGGTGGTGGCAGAGCTTTCTATTTCGCCGGAGGATTGAATGCGTTTGCTTTCGTTGCAAATTCTCACTACTTCACTGGCAATTCGCACTGCTATATTGCGACAGTTTTTTTCTGTCGATTTGGTGCACTGCTGGAGTTCCCTCAGAAGAAATTCAAATATTACTTCTATCACCTCCACTCCAATAGATCGATCCTCCTTATTAATTGATGTTACCGTTGAATTCATACTCGTAACTTTAAAAATTATGACAAATTTAGAAAAACAAATTCAATTACTGATTAAGAATGCGCCGAAAGATGGCATAACACCAAAACTTGTGGCGACCATCGCGCCAGTTTTAAGGGTGGCTGCGGAAAATCTTCGACACCCGCGATACTACATCCTTCAAAATTCTGAGGGATCTTGGGTTTCAACTACACTGTGCAACAAAGCCAATCCAGAATTACAAAAGCAGGTAATTTACGCCTTTCCTAGACTAAACGATGCTATTCGCTCTTCACACATAGAAATTAAACCCCAGGTAGTAGCTAAACCCATACCTATAATTGATATTTTATTTCAACTGTTGGCAATAACACCAGTAGATAGCATAGTTTTTATGGAAACCCCTGGAACTAACACCAACGCTGTGGAAGTAAGACGTGCAGATCTGGAAAATATGATTCAACAGACCCTACAGCAACACTTACCTCCCCCCACAAACATAGCCTGATGAATGGTAAAATTGAGAGCTGGGTGGTAGCTCGCGGCCACCATAAGAACGGGGAATCCCAGTCTCCCAGCTAAAATCCAAACTTGTTTAGTATGGACGACTTAGTACGTAATCCGTCATGTTAATTAATGCTTGCTTTGATTCAGAGGGTTCTAGGTCTGCAATATGTTGCTTTGCTAGATTGGCGTGGTGATTCGCTAATTCTCTAGCTCTGGGTGTCCCTTGGCTATCAGAAATCAACTTCACAGCTTGCTCTAAATCCCCCTCTTGAGCAAACTCTCTTTCAATTAGTACTTCCAGAGACGGTTGCTCCTCCAGGGCAAATAAAACCGGTGCAGTTAGATTACCACTTTTGAGATCCGATGCAGCTGGTTTACCCAAAGTATCCATAGAACCGGTGAAATCTAAAATATCATCTACTATTTGAAAGGCTAAACCTAAATCCTTACCATAATTGTATAGGTTGTTAGCACTTTCTGAAGATACGTTACTCAAAATTCCAGCGGCTTTAGCACTGTTGGCAATCAATGAAGCCGTTTTGTAATAACTCTTTTTTAGGTAAGTTTCTATCGAAAGATTAGTATCAAAGCGATTTAGCCCTTGCTGAATCTCTCCAGCTGCTAAATCCATGATTACTTCTGAAAGCAGTTTCACTACCTCTAGGTTATCTAGATTGGCCAAGTACCAAGAAGATTGGGCAAATAGAAAATCTCCAGCTAACACTGCAATGCGATTGCCAAACAAACTATGAACTGTAGGCACTCCTCTACGTATATCTGATTCATCCACTACATCATCATGAACTAAACTGGCTGTATGAATCATCTCTGTAATTTCAGCCAATCGTCTGTGACCTAGGGAGATGTCTTCTTCTAGCGTTGTAGCCCGCGATATTAATAAAACAATGGCTGGTCTGATACGCTTACCCCCAGCACCGAATAAATGTTCAGCTGCTGCATAGAGAATGGGGTGGCGATTTCCAACTAGCTGTGTCAGGTTATCTGCTAGTATTCGCAGGTCTGCTTCCACAGGGGTAAACAGGAAGGTGGCTGGGGTCATGGATGGGCGGACTCTGACTTTAGTTACAAAAGTTTACATATTCTTTACTCATTTTAAGATAAACCATCAAGGCCGCAAAGTTATCGGTTAATAGTTGACCACAATTGTTACTTTTCCTGGCTTTTTGTATCCCTGGTTACTATTTGCTTTTAGTTGTTTAAAGTTAAAACTCGATGAAATTAAACTTGGTTAACCATATTTTATCTCTTTTATTAGCTTACAAACTTATATATCTGTGTAAAGTTGGTAAAAATTCAAACTAGACTTGCAAGTAGGGCTTGACGCAGGTGACTATGGTCATAACTGAAAAATAAACTCAAAATTTTGCACAAATTTTATTTCCTCATGTTAGACTAAAATCTAGAAATTTTAAATTTTTGAGCTATTCACTTCCGAGAAGAAATTCCTCATCAGTAGGTAATTTTGCTCATGGCGTATGTGAGTACAAAATAAATTGTTGTCCGCGAAATCAGGAAGTTTATTCCGACAATTTTGATGTGGGAAAAATACTTTTCCACGTATATAGTGTGGTTTCAGCTGGGCTAATAGGCTCTGTAGTTAGTAACGGTTCTAACTTTATGTTTTTTTGGGGGTTGGGATGGCTTAAAAATGAATTATGAGAATGTGCCTATGATGATATTTATTTTAGCTTCCGGATACTTGTTAATTGTCTATTTGTTGTTAGCTCTGGCTAAACGAAGCACCGGGAGTTTGTCTCGCACAGAAAGAGTTCCCGGACAACATCAAAAGCAAGCAAAGCTCGACAAAAAGGTTGCTGAACTTGGTTAATATTATAGTTGTAGCCAGAACACCTACTTAGTGGTTCTGAATACTGCAGTTAACCAATATTCAAAAACACCCAATGACATCAGTAAAAGATCAAGTTGCAATTGTTACAGGAGCATCGAGAGGTATCGGCCGGGCGATCGCCCTCCAACTGGCAGAGAAAGGAGCTAAAATAGTAGTTAACTATGCTAGCTCCAGTACTGCTGCGGAGAAAGTAGTATCTGAGATTATAGCATTAGGGGGAGAAGCGATCGCTCTGCAGGCGGATGTTTCCCAGGCGGGTCAGGTAGAGGACATGGTGAACAAGACCTTAGAAACGTTCAACCGAATTGATCTGCTGGTAAACAATGCGGGTATTACCCGTGACACCCTATTGCTGCGGATGAAATTAGAAGACTGGCAGGCGGTAATAGATACAAATTTGACAGGTGTATTTTTATGTACAAAAGCTGTGAGCAAGATTATGCTCAAGCAGAGATTGGGGAGAATAATTAACATATCTTCTGTAGCGGGGCAAATGGGCAATCCAGGGCAGGCCAACTACAGTGCAGCCAAGGCGGGGGTAATAGGCTTTACCAAGACCGTTGCTAAAGAATTAGCATCCCGTGGTATTACAGTCAATGCAGTTGCCCCAGGTTTTATCCAAACGGACATGACCAGTGAAATCAAGGCGGAGGGAATCCTGCAGTACATTCCTTTAGGGAGATTTGGCAAGCCGGAAGAAATTGCAGGAATGGTAAGCTTTCTAGCCACGGATCCCGCTGCTGCCTATATTACTGGACAAGTATTTAACGTGGATGGGGGTATGGTAATTTAAAATTCAGAAGATAGGGCCTGCGTCATGGCAAGCCCACATTGAGTAATAGGATTCATGAATACCCAATCAAGAGTTACTATGAACCCGTGGAATTAAGGTAGCGGACATAAATAAAACAATAGCGGATGCGGAAGAAAAAACTACAGGTAAAGTCATAGCTTGTATAGACATAGCTAAAATATTAAAGAACAAGGTTAATGACCATAATATCAAGCTAGCGCGTCGTTGAGAAAAACCCCAAGCCAATAGACGATGATGTAAATGATCCTTACCAGGAGTACTGAGAGGGTTCTTTCCTGCTAGGAGGCGTTTAATAAAAACCTGAGTAGTATCTAAAACTGGCAACATCAAAAACAAAACCGTTGGTATAAGAGAATAAATGGTACTTTCCTGTAATTTACCTAATATACTTGTAGCAGCTAGCACATAACCTAAAAAATAGGCTCCAGCATCACCCATAATAATGCGGGAGGGGTAAAAGTTGTGGCGTAAAAAGCCAAGAGCTGCCCCCGACAGTGCAGCCAATACCAGAGTTGCTGCGGCTCGATTATCAAACTGGGCAGAGACCCCCAACAAACTCATGGCAGTAATAAAACTAATGCCACCAGCTAAACCATCCATACCGTCCATGAGATTAACGGCATTGGTAATGCCAACTATCCATAAAACAGTGAGAGCTATAGACAAAAAGGAATCAATAGGAGTACCAAACATCACCTTGATACTCATACCATTAGCCACCAATAACAGGGCAGTAATAATTTGTGTCCATAACCGAATAAATGGAGGCAGACCAAACTGGTCGTCTATAAACCCGACTAAAACAAGAATAGATCCACCCAAAAGAATTGTGAGAACCTGGGCTAAAACCCCCTGGAGTTCAATGGGTCGGAAAAGACTGGCAAAGACCACAGCAGCAATTACGCCAGCATAGATAGCCAGGCCTCCCGCATTGGGTAAAGGTTCCCGATTGAGTCGTCGGGCATTGGGTTGGTCAGCCCAACCGACCCGGAGGGCAAATTGACGAACAGTGGGAATTGAACCCCAGGTTATGAGCCAAGCCAAAATAAAAGTAAATACCACTGCTAACCAGCCGGTGCCGCTAGGGTTAGCAATACCAAGAGCCTTAAGGGAGTTGTCTATGTTCATTTTCCCCCATAACCATAACCATTAGTTTGCCAGACCAGTACCAACTGTAATAGTATAGCCTTAGCCAAAACGCTCAGCACAAAGTCGATCGGTAAAAGTGAGTGCCAGATAGGCGTTCTGGCTTACCTCCCACAGCTGCACCCATTTTTGGTAACTATTTGCTAAATTGAATAAGCGGCACAGTTAGCACTCCTGAATTAAGAGTGCTAAATTGTCTAATGAAACTAAGGAAAAGATCAACCATGGCTAAGATCATTGCATTTGATGAAGAATCACGTCGGGCTCTAGAAAAGGGTATTAACGCATTAGCGGATGCGGTAAAAATCACCCTGGGACCAAGGGGTCGTAATGTGCTGTTAGAAAAAAAATTTGGTATCCCCCAAATTGTGAACGATGGCATTACAGTAGCCAAAGAAATTGAATTGGAAGACCCCCTAGAAAACACTGGGGCCAGACTAATTCAAGAAGTGGCTTCCAAAACCAAGGATGTAGCTGGAGATGGAACTACAACCGCCACCGTGCTGGCACAAGCCCTAGTTAAGGAAGGATTAAAAAACGTAGCTGCTGGTACAAATCCCATTGCCTTGAAACGGGGTATAGATAAAACCGTAGAGGCACTGGTCAAGGAAATTGCCAAAATTGCTAAACCGGTAGAAGACAGCGAATTAGATTCTCCTACTGCCAGTATTGCTCAAGTTGCCACGGTTTCTGCTGGCAATGATGAAGAAGTAGGCCAGATGTTAGCCCAGGCCATGGCCAAGGTTACCAAAGATGGTGTCATTACCGTGGAAGAGTCCAAATCCTTAACAACGGAATTGGAAGTGGTAGAAGGAATGCAAATTGATAGAGGTTACATTTCTCCCTACTTCATTACCAACAATGACCGGATGACAGTAGAATTTGATAACCCCCGCATTCTAATTGCAGATAAGAAAATCAGTAGTATTCAGGACCTGGTGCCAATACTAGAAAAAGTAGCCCGGTTGGGTCAGCCTTTGTTAATTATTGCTGAAGATGTGGAAGGAGATGCTTTAGCAACTTTAGTAGTCAACAAAGCACGGGGAGTTTTAGCCGTTGCTGCTATTAAATCTCCTGGCTTTGGTGAACGTCGTAAAGCCTTGTTACAGGATATTGCCATTCTCACGGATGGGCAAATGATTTCCGAAGAAATTGGTTTGAGTCTGGATACAGCAACCCTAGAAATGCTGGGGAAAGCTCGGAAAATAACCATAGATAAGGAAAACACCACCATTGTTTCTGGTAGTGAAAACAAACCAGAAATCCAAAAACGGATTGCCCAGATTCGTAAGCAGCTAGAAGAAACGGATTCTGACTACGATGCGGAAAAACTGCAAGAACGGATTGCTAAATTAGCTGGCGGCGTGGCAGTTATCAAAGTCGGTGCTGCTACGGAAACCGAACTAAAAGACCGTAAACTGCGAATTGAGGATGCGCTAAATGCTACTAAAGCAGCAGTAGAAGAAGGGATTGTTCCAGGTGGTGGCACAACTCTAATTCATTTAGTTGCAAAAGTAGATGCAATTAAAGACACCTTGGATGGGGAAGAAAAAATTGGGGCAGAAATTGTCCAAAGATCCCTAGAAGCCCCCCTACGTCAAATTGCCAACAATGCAGGTGTGGAGGGTTCTGTAATTGTTTCTCAAGTTCGCAACAGCGATTTTAATATTGGCTACAATGCGGCTACTGGTGAATTTGAAGACCTGATTGCCGCTGGGATTATTGACCCCGCTAAAGTAGTTCGTTCCTCATTACAAAACGCTGCATCTATTGCAGGTATGGTGTTAACCACCGAGGTTTTAGTAGTGGAAAAACCAGAAAAGAAAGCCCCCGCTGCACCCGACCCTGGCATGGGTGGTATGGGTGGTATGGGCGGTATGGGTGGCATGGGTGGCATGGGCATGTTTTAATTGCCGCCCTTTAAGGTAAAATTTTTCATAGTTTGTCTTTTTTATAAGACAAACTTTTTTGTTTTTTTCACCACTTGTCACTAAAAATTAGGTGAAATTTCCGATGAATAAGAAACATGCTCGCTCTGGGAATAACAGGAGTAATCGACTTATAGATGGTGCAAAAACCGGTAAATCCTTTACTCAGGAATATTATCATCAACCAGGCACTATTCCAGGGACGATTATCATTCATGAGGATGCCCAACAACCACAAATTGTTTTAATGGATTACAACTCAACTGATTTAGTCGAAAGGCGAATCATCAATCCAGAAGAATGTAGTGATTACCTCCGGACACAGTCCGTTTCTTGGGTGGATGTTCAAGGTTTAGGAAATCGGGATGTAATTCATCGCTTGGGACAAACTTTTGATTTACACCCGTTAATTTTGGAAGACGTAGTCAATATGGCAGAACGACCCAAGATTGAAGATTATGAAGAACAACTGGTGATAATTGCCCGAATGGTTGTGCCAAATACCAATAATCGTAGTTTTTATAGTGAACAGGTTAGCTTAGTCCTAGGAACCCATTATGTTTTAACCATTCAAGAAGAATCAGAACATGATTGTTTCGATAGTGTCAGGGCAAGAATTAATAAGAATAAAGGTATTATCCGGAGAGAGAAAAGTGATTATTTGGCTTACTCCCTATTAGATGCCATTATTGACGGTTTTTTTCCAGTCTTAGAATTGTATGGGGAGCGCATTGCTGAGCTGGAGGAAGAAGTAATTACTAATCCTACATCAGAAACTTTAAAGCAAATATATCAAGTTAAACGAGAGTTATTACAACTAAGAAGAGGAATTTGGCCTCAAAGGGATGCGATTAGTTCCCTCATTCGTGATGGTAGCCACTTGATTAGCCAAGAGGTAAGTATTTACCTAAGAGATTGTTATGATCACGCAGTCCAGGTCCTGGATATGGTAGAAAATTACCGAGAATTGGTTTCGGGCTTAATGGATGTTTATATGTCGGCTGTGAGTAACAAAATGAACGAAATTATGAAGCTACTCACGGTAATTTCATCTATTTTCATCCCCTTGACATTTGTTGTAGGAGTATATGGCATGAATTTTAGTACCGAAAAATCGCCCTATAATATGCCAGAACTAAACTGGTATTGGGGGTATCCCTTTTGTCTGGGATTAATGGCAGTGATTGCCGGTAGTTTAATGTTGTTTTTTTGGCGTCGAGGTTGGTTAACTAATTCATTTGAAATTAATCAAAAATAAGTCTGATTTATTGGTGAGGATAGATAACTCTATGGTATTACAAAGTGGTGATCAAAATCTGATTTTGTTGATGGTTTATATTCTATGCCTATATTACACCTTCAACCGGATGATCACATCAATTGATGATATGATCATGCTCAAGTTTGAGAAAGAATCTGTCGCCCAACAGTTAAAGGAGCAAAACCTAGACAACGAAATAGCGATTTCCTGCGGAGGGGGAACCTATTCCTTAGAGAAAATTAAAGATAATTTAAGACAATTACCCATCAGCATTGAAAACAAGTCAGAAACTTTTGCTGTATATGTGGACTGGGACAATAGTTCCTGGGTATTTGAACAGAGCAAAAAATCCCGTCGTGTTATTCGCCAATCTCCAGATATGATCCGAGACCTAGCTATTCCCCAGGTTCCCACAATTATCGCCCCTAAGAAAACTATGTCTGAAACGGTAACTGCTGAGGATATTTTAAAACGAAACAAGGAAAGCGGAGTATATGAAGTTAGCAAACCACTAGTTGATATAGCGGTAACCAAGGGACAGAGAAATCTCCAGGGTTGGTACAAGGATTTTATGGAAGGGAAAAAGAAAATAGAATTCTCCCTGCAGTTGGTATTAAGAATATCGGAGTTGCGTACTGGTTTAGCTTCTGGTACAAATATACCACCTATGTCTATCATAAACTGTCCCTTTACTATTGAAAAACTGCCGTGGACTTATGCTCTACCTTGGAATAAGAAACTTAAAGGTAAATAAAAGGTTAAACTGGTAGGGGAGAGAGTAGACGTAGGTGGTTGCAGATTGGTGATTAACACCGGTTTGAGGAAAGTCCGGGCTCCCGAAAGACCAAACTTGCTGGATAACGTCCAGTACGAGCGATCGTGAGGAAAGTGCCACAGAAAAATACCGCCAGTTTTCAGAATGCTAATTCTAGAGTTGGTAAGGGTGCAAAGGTGCGGTAAGAGCGCACCAGCAGTATCGAGAGGTACTGGCTCGGTAAACCCCGGTTGGGAGCAAGGCCAGAGAAACTATGGTTGGTCTTTTACCAGTTTCGGCAAATTAGAGCCGCTTGAGGTAGTTGGTAACAACTATCCCAGACAGATAACTACCCTCGCAAGAGAACAGAACCCGGCTTATGTGCTGCTCTCTCTTTTTTAAAACTTGTAATTCTATTTTTTACTAATGTCCCGCGTTTATCCTCGCCGTCAACGGCAACTTGAAAGTTTAATCCAAAAGTTGGGATTATCAGCAAATAGTCCTATTAAGTGGCCACTGCTGGACTTGGCACTTACTCACCCTACTGTTTCTGAATCGGCAAATTATGAACAGCTAGAATTCGTCGGTGATGCTGTTGTTCGTTTAGTAGCAGCTGTTGTCCTGTGGGAAAGCTATCCTGATTGCTGTGTGGGTGACTTTGCTGCTATCCGTTCCGTTCTAGTGAGCGATCGCATTCTTGCTAGATTAGCCAGGGAGTATGGTTTAGAATTATATTTGTTAGTGGCAGGTAGTGCCACAGCGGATAATGTTGGGCAGGAGTCTCGTTTAGCAGACGCATTTGAAGCATTATTAGGTGCTCTTTATCTTAGTACCCAGAATTTAATCCTAATTCGTCCTTGGTTGGATCCTCATTTTCAGGAACTAGCAGAGCAAATTCGTTTAGATCCAGCTAAGCTAAATTATAAAGCTGCTCTACAAGAATGGACTCAAGCGGGATATAAGGTGTTACCGGAATATCGGGTCGTGGAAGTTAATCAACCCCAGAATCCCCATGAACGTTTTTTGGCCCAGGTTTGGTTACATGAGAAAATTCTCGGACAGGGGAAAGGAAGATCAATCAAAGCAGCTGAACAAGAAGCAGCTAAGGTAGCCTATTTAACAATTACTCAAAGCGTTACTTGAAAACACGATTGTGTACATTTTTAGGATATATTTTTATCAGTTTGCCGATTTTTATAGTTCTTAAGGTGCAATTATGACGGATAACCCTCCTGCAATCAATCCGAAAGAGATTAGGTCTCTAAGTGAGTTTGTCAGACTGAAAGCTCCAGCCATATTTATTATGGATGCCCATCCAGACTTAGTGAAAGAAATCCAATCACTACTCAAAATAGATCCAGATGGTCTAGTTGGACCAGTGACTAAACAAGTATTCTCAGAATTTAAAACATTAAATCAATTACAATACCCATTAGGTTTAGGCATAGGTACTGCCCTGGAACTACTAGAATTAAAAGACAAAGAAGAAACAGAAGCGACCAGAGAAGACCTGATTAAATTAGACCTAAAAGTTAATCCAGATGCGGGTTCTCCCACTGGTCGTAGCATGACCTTACCCGATGGTAAAATAGTTTATGCCAACCAGTATATAGTTGAGGGTATACCCTTAACTTGGGGAGAAGCAACCAAAGACTGTACTCGTGTTCCTACCAGTGCGGAATATGTAGCCAATGCGATCCGAGTGGCAAAAACCTGGGGTCCAGTGAGGGAGAAATTTGGCTCACCCATCAGAATTACATCCGGGTATCGCCCACCTGCAGTTAATAGTTCCCTAGGTGGTGCGCGTAATAGTCAGCATCTTTACTTTCGTGCCATAGATATGATTCCCATGAATGGAGACTTCAAGAAACTGTGGGAGGTCCTAAAGTCTTCCAATTTTTCCGGGTTGGGAGATGCAGTGTTTATGGGGAAAAACAAGGGGTTTTTTCACGCTGATGTGAGACCGGGTGGTAGGGTAATCTTCCCCTATTAAGTTGTATAATGTTATGGTTGAGGGGGATTACAGGGAAAGACTGTAATGGTTTTATCTCCACCCCCAGTGGCTAAAAGTTTGCCATCATGTTTAATTCCACTCACCCACTTAAATTATCCTTTTAGAATCTCATTTACAGTTAACTTCACCTCAGAAAACAAAGGGGAAAAAATCACCTCATCACCCGTAAAAACCTGCTCCTCATATAAACCTTCCACCCACTCCAAAACAGTCACCTTTTGTGCCATTGGATCGACAATCCAATATTCATTAATACCCCGTGCTGCATACTCAGAACGCTTGTAACGATAATCTCGCTTTTCTTGATTAGGACTTACCACTTCAATCACCAATAAAGGATGGGGCATATCCATTAAAATTAAAGAGCGTGTAGCATCTTTCATCACCTCAGTTAATTCTTCAGAAAATACCACTAAATCGGGAACACGTACCCCCACCATGCGACTACTTACAGCTATTTCTGTTTTCATTCTTAACCGATAATAGGGAATACCTAACTTCAGAAAATAGGCAACTAAGAACATTGCTATTCTTTGATTTATTTCACTCTCAGAAGGCATAACAATTAATTCCCCATTTTCCAATTCATAGAAATTATCTGTCCCATCATCATAATGAAGAAATTCCTCAAAAGTCATTTTTTTAGCAGTTGCAATTATCATGACTATGACCCCTATAAAATGCTGATTTCACTATTTTAACAAATGATGTCACGATCTCTTTTTGTTCAACTTTTACTCAACAAGCAGCAATTATAACCTATGCAAACTCGGAAATGTCAAGTATCGTTACAAAAATTCGTGAACTACAAGGGTAAGGTGTGCGCATTGCACTCACCTACTTACTTCCATTCCTTTCTTATGGGTGGCTGTCTGATGCGATCGCGTGTAGATGATGAAGTTCGTTCCCCAATCCAAACTACATTGTCCTCTCGATTGCTGTTGCACTACCAACTAAACTATACTGGAACGTGCTGGATTAATCGTTCAAAACCGCATTTGTCGCTTTTAACTATCACAACTTGCTATTCCCATTTAATATCAATCCAATTTTAGTGGAATCAACAGGATTTTCCCGGAGACCAACACCATGAATGATCTAGAAAATATTCCCAATCATCACTATGAACCCATCAAAACTATCCTACGAGTAATTGATTTTTCCCAAGGTCAATTTTCCCTGATTTTTTTGCACTGTAATGATGCTGAATTACGCGAACAAGTAGCAGCGCAATTGCGGGAAAGATCGCCCAACAAAATTGAGGAGATTACTCTACCTCATTCCGCCATAAGTCTCTATGATAATATATCTCTAACCTTGGATAGACATCCAGAAGTTTTGATGGTCTTTGGACTGGAGACTGTTAACAACCTGGACTCTATCTTACAGTTCTCCAACCAAATTAGAGAAGAATTTAGAAAAAACTTTACCTTTCCCCTATTGATTTGGATAGATGATCAAATACTGAGAAAAATTTTGAGAGTTGCACCAGATTTAGAAACTTGGGGTAGTATTATTGGCACACCTAATTACTACAATGGAGAAAACCAAGTGAAAAGTTTGGCTCAAATTCACAGGTTTTTGGCAGAAGCGGCTTTAGAAAATCAACAATGGTCAGAAGCTAAAAAGCAGGCACAGTATGCACAAGAAATCTTAACCAGTGTTGACCACATAATCTTACCAGATAATGGTTTATATCACTTGTTGATTGCTCGTTCCCAAATTGGTTTAGGAGAAACTAGCACGGCTATTAAAAATTTAGAAATCGCTAAAACTCATAGTGCGCCTCCCCAGGATCCCCAACTCTACATTGAGATTTTAAAAACTTTGGCCAGTTTATACTTTGATCACGGTAATTATTTAGAGGCGTTCTATGTTAGACAAGAGCAACTACAAATTGAACAACAGTATGGGTTAAGAGCATTCCTGGGATCATCCTATTTAAATCCCCAACGCTCAATCATGAACGGAACTAATGGTTCCAATGGTCGTTCTATGGCATTTGGTAGGGAAGAAGATATCAAAAGGTTATGGCAAAGAATATCAGACAATGAACATCCATTAGTCGTGATTCACGGACAATTTGCAGTGGGTAAAACCTCAATTATTCAGGGGGGACTAGTTCCTATTCTGGAACAGGAACTTATTGATGATAGACAGCTGTTACCTATTATTCTGCGGGAGTACACAAACTGGTTAGAAGAATTATGGGAGCAATTATTAAATAAACTAGAGAACAAGTTACAATCAACTATAGCCATAGAAACATTTAATGGATTATCTCCACAGGAGAGAATTATTAAACTATTAAACATCAGTGGCGATAAAAATTTATTAACGGTTTTGATATTTGACCAATTTGAAGAATTTTTCTTTGTCCCCAATAACCTAGAGCAAAAAAGAATATTTTATCAATTGTTACGCTCTTGCCTAGATATTCCCTTTGTTAAAATTATCCTTACCCTGCGGGAGGAATACTTACATTACTTGCTGGAGATAGATAGACTAGTAGATTTAAGAGTTACTAATAATAACATTCTTGACAAAACTATTCGTTACTACTTGGGTAACTTTTCTAAAGCAGTGGCTAAGAGGATTATTCAAACTCTAATGGTCAAAGACCAATTTGAGTTACAGATGGAATTAATTGACCAATTAGTTGAAGAGTTGGGGGACAATTTAGGAGAGGTTAGACCCCTAGAACTACAAATTGTTGGTGCACAATTAGAAAAGGAGGGAATTGATACTTTAGAGCAATATGAACAATTTGGTGGTAAACAGAAACTACTAGAAAAATTCTTGCAGGATGTGATTAAAAGTTGTGGACCTGAGAATGAGTCAACAGCTCAATTGGTTTTATACTTGCTCACAGGGGAAAATGGAACTAAACCCTTGAAAACTCAAGCGGAAATAATAACACAGTTGTCAGTGGAAAGTGATAAACTAGATTTGGTTTTGAAGATTTTCGTTGGTTCAGGTTTAGTATGGCTAGTGCGAGAATCACTGAGGGATAGATATCAACTGGTTCACGACTGTTTAGTGCAGTTTATTCGTTATCAGTATGCACGTTCATATTATACTCAGTTATCAGCACAATTAGAGAGAATTCAAGCAGAGCTTAGACAAGAAAGGGAAGCTGAAGAACAAGCTCAGCTGGTAACCAAGCTGGAAGAAGATGCACTAATTGCTTTAGACCAGTTTCAAACTGACCCTCTACTATCCCTGGTTACTGCTGTGGGTAATGCTAACTTATTAAAATCCATAGTTCAAAACAATCCTCTGGATAAGTACCCAACCGTTCGTCCCATTTATACATTAAATACCATTCTTGACACCATCAGCGATCGCAACATCATCAAAGGTCATGAAGGTGGAATTACAAGTGTCTGTTTTAGTCCCGATGGACAAAGTATAGGGACTGGTTCCTGGGACAAAACAATTCGGTTATGGAATTTGCGGGGTGAAAACATCCAGCAGTTTCGTGGTCATGAAGGTGGAATTACAAGTGTTTGTTTTAGTCCAGATGGACAAAGTATAGGGACTGGTTCTGAGGATGGAACAGCTCGGTTATGGAATTTGCAGGGGAAAAACATCCAGCAGTTCCGTGGTCATGAAGGTGGAATCACAAGTGTCTGTTTTAGTCCAGATGGACAAAGTATAGGGACTGGTTCTGAGGATGGAACAGCTCGGTTATGGAATTTGCAGGGGAAAAACATCCAGCAATTTCATGGTCATGAGGGTGGAGTCACAAGTATCTGTTTTAGTCCAGACGGACAAAGTATAGGAACTGGTTCTGAGGATGGAACAGCTCGGTTATGGAATTTGCAGGGGGAAAACATCCAGCAATTTCATGGTCATGAGGACTGGGTTACAAGTGTGAGTTTTAGTCCCGATGGTCAAATCCTAGCTACCACCTCTGTGGACAAAACAGTTAGATTATGGAACTTGCAGGGGGAAAACATCCAGCAATTTCATGGTCACGAGAACTGGGTCACCAGTGTGAGTTTCAGTCCTGATGGTAAAACCCTAGCTACCACCTCTGTGGACAAAACAGCTAGATTATGGAACTTGCAGGGAGAAACCATTCAACAGTTTAATGGTCACGAGAACTGGGTCACCAGTGTGAGTTTCAGTCCTGATGGTAAAAACCTAGCTACCACCTCTGTGGACAAAACAGCTCGGTTGTGGGGGTTACATAGACACAAGATTCGGGAGATTAGAGGTCATGAAGATTGGGTTACCAGTGTCAGTTTTAGCCCAGATGGTCAAAATATTGCAACTGGTTCCCGAGACAACACAGCTCGGTTGTGGAACTGGGAAGGTCGTCTGATTCAAGAATTTAAAGGTCATCAAAGTCGAGTCACAAGTGTTAATTTCAGCCCAGATGGACAAACCATAGGGACTGGTTCTGCTGATAAAACAGCTCGGTTGTGGAATTTGCAGGGTGATGTCCTTGGAGAATTTCAGGGTCATGAGGACTGGGTTACAAGTGTCAGTTTCAGTCCCAATGGCCAAATCCTAGCTACTGGTTCCCGGGATAAAATAGCCAGGTTATGGAGCTTGCAGGGTGACCTCCTTGGAGAATTTCCAGGTCATGAGGACTGGGTTACAAGTGTCAGTTTCAGTCCTAATGGTCAAACCCTAGCTACTGGTAGTGCTGACAAAATAGCTAGGTTATGGAACTTGCAGGGTGACCTCCTAGGAAAATTTCCAGGTCATGAGGGTGGGGTTACAAGTGTGAGTTTCAGTCCCGATGGCCAAACTCTTGTTACCGGTTCGGTTGACAAAATAGCTCGTTTATGGAATTTAAACGGTTATCTGATTCGGGAATTCAAGGGTCATGATAGTGGGATAACAAATGTGAGTTTCAGTCCTGATGGACAAACTCTCGCTACCGCTTCTGTTGATAAGACAGTCCGGTTATGGGACTTAAAGGGTCAGCTAATTCAAGAGTTTAAGGGTTATGATGATACAGTTACAAGTGTGAGTTTTAGCCCAGATGGCCAAACTCTTGCTACTGGTTCTTTGGATAAAATAGCCCGCTTATGGCCTGTACGGTATTTAGATAGAGCGTTGAAAGATGGCAACACTTGGTTAATTGATACTAATTTTTGATGATCCCCCCACCTAATACCTTATCTCCCTCATACCAAACTGCTGCTTGTCCAGGTGTGATGCTGAATTGGGGTTCATCAAATACCAGTTGTACACAGTCGGTTTCCCCAGGGATAATTGTTGCCAGTACAGGTTGAGAACGGTAACGTATTTGCACTTCCCCACGAATAGTGCCTCTGGGTTCTGCCATGGATACCCAGTTTACTCGCTCAACCGTACACTCTTTCTCTGTACCTTTTGTGCGATCGCCTACTACGACAAGATTATTAACTGTGTCTAACTTTATGACATATAGTGGTTCAGCTGCGGCAATTCCTAAGCCTTTGCGCTGTCCTATAGTGTAGTGGTGAACACCATCATGCTTGCCTAAAATTTTGCCGTTACTGTCCACAATATCACCAGGTTTAGGAGCTAAATATTTGTCTAGAAATGCCCGCATGGAACCATTGCTCTCTACTAAGCATAAGTCCTGGCTCTCGGGTTTATCGGCGGTTTTTAAGCCATATTCGGCGGCAATTTTACGAGTATCATTTTTATTTAACTCTCCCAGGGGAAAGATAGTACCTGCTAGTAGTTCTTGGGATAAATCATATAAAAAGTAGGATTGATCTTTGTTGCGGTCAAATGCACGTAGTAACTGATAACGTTCAGTCCCATGGTCGTAAGCAATTCGGGCATAATGACCAGTAGCAATAACATCAGATCCCAGTTTTTCTCTTGCATATTCTAACATGGGAGCAAATTTCACAGTTTTGTTACATTGGGAACAGGGTAAGGGGGTGATTCCCGCGCTGTAACCGGAAACCAGATAATCCACAATGTTAGTTTGGAACACATCCCGCATATCAACAATTTCATGGGGAATACTTAGTTGTTGGCAAATAGTAGCTGCATCCACCATACCCTCGGAGCAGCACTGACCCTTCCCTTTCATTAACCAAAGGGTCAAACCAATGACATCATAGCCCTGATTGTGTAGAATGGCCGCTGCTACGGAACTGTCAACGCCACCAGAAAGACCAACAACAACTTTTTTCATCATTAATCTTTTTCATAGTTGAGATTTACAACATATAGACACTTTTCTAGGGTAGCACAGGTTTTGCGTTAGTGGTTGACGGTTGTTGACTGGAAGTTTATGGTGTGTTTGGTAGGTTGTGGTGTTCAATTAATCCAAGACTATCCTGATTAAAATGATAAATGATAGAAATTTAAAGCAAAACTTCATCTTTTGGTAAAGTATGTTGAAGTTAGGGCTACTTTACCTTTGGATTTTTAGATTCGGTTTGATTGATTAAAATTCTCCTACTCTACATGACAAATATGGCGAATTTAAATAGTACTACCTCTTTATCTATGCTCTTCTTGTTGGCATCTAGTAATTTAGTGATAATGTGCCAACAAGCTTTAGCCAAAACGCTTGATACACAGTTTATGGGTCAGGGTGAGGTGGTTATTCTCTCCCAACTAGATCCCCGTGGCTATGCTGGCAGAAACTCGGACAGGTATGTGGTCTATGTTGAAACTGATAGTCAATATGTTTTACAACAAGTCCGTCGAGTTGATAGTAATGCTTATATTCGCCCTTTTGGTGGACGTAGTGTTATTCAGTCAGGTGTTTTTAGTGAATCCTATTATGCTGCTGAACGGGTAAGGGACTTAGAGTTAAATGGTGTAAGTGGTATTCGTGTTATGGTTGTCTCCCCTCCAGGACAAATATCATCTTCTGTCTCTACCACTACATCCAACTTGGGTTATGATGGTGGTGCTGCAACCTCTTCTGACAACTCTGCTAACATTGACCTGACAAAACAAGCTCACTACTATGTTGAGTCTTATTATGTGGTTGTTCCCACAAGTGCTGAGAATTTACGAACCATCTGGCAACAAATTCGACACAAAGTAAAAGGGAGAGTTCATGTTCTGATGAGAAGCGAACCTAGAGGATTTCACGTAGCTCTGGGTAAATTTAAAGATCGCTATCAAGCGGAGCAATGGAGTAACTACTTGAAAAGACTGGGTTATGGTAATGCTAGGGTATATTATGGGAGATAAAATTTGACTAATGAATAACCAGGATTTGAAGCATCTAAAGGAAATATTTGTTGTCACTGCTGCTCAGATGCGGGATGTGGAATCAAGAGTTTTCGCCGCAGGAATGCCCATTCCGGCTTTGATGGAAAAAGTAGGTAGGCTCATTTGCGATCGCCTTTTATCTATGAAATTAAAAGGTTCTAGCATTGGTATTTTAGCTGGGCCTGGTCATAATGGTGGTGATGCTTTGGTGGTGGGAAGGGAATTACATTTTCGTGGTCATAATGTTTGGATTTATCAACCTTTTGGTCAACTTAAGGAGTTAACTAACCAACATTTTCAATATGCCCAAAGTTTAGGAATTCCCTGTTTTTCTCAACTAGCTGAATTGCCAGATTGTGATTTTTTAATTGATGGGTTATTTGGCTTTGGTTTAGAAAGAGAAATCACTGGCAACATTGCTGAGGCTATTAATCATCTTAATCTGTGGAACAAACCAATTTTTAGTATTGATTTACCTTCGGGAATACACACCGATACGGGAGCGGTTTTAGGAACTGCTATTTGTGCTTCCCACACTTTTTGTTTGGGTTTGTGGAAACAGGGTTTATTACAAGAACAGGCAATACAATATACGGGAAAAACAGAGTTAATTGATTTTGATATTCCTCTGGCTGATATTCAGGCAGTTTTGGGGGAATTTCCCACCGTCAAACGCATTACCCAAAGTCTAGTAGTTAATACTTTGCCTCTACCTCTTTCTCCCATACTGCATAAATATAAATCCGGGCATCTGTTACTAATTTGTGGCTCTAAACGCTATGCAGGGGGAGCAATTTTAACGGGTTTAGGTGCTAGAGCATCTGGCATTGGCATGTTATCTATTGCCGTGCCAGAAAGTATTAAACCTCTATTAGTTTCCCATTTACCAGAAGCTCTCATTATTGGTTGTCCAGAAACAAATAGTGGGGCAATTTCTCATTTACAATTGCCCGGAGAAACCACTTTAAATTCTTTTACTGTTATTGCTTGCGGACCTGGATTAACCACGGAAGTAGCCCCCATTCTGGAGCAGGTAATGAAAAGTGAAGTTCCCCTAATTCTGGATGCAGATGCTCTGAATATTCTAGCACAGTTGGGCACAATTACCACTTTAAAAAACCGCCATCAACCTACCATTCTCACTCCCCATGGAGGAGAATTTCATCGCTTATTTCCTGAGATTGATATCACAAATAGGATCAAAGGAGTGCAAACAGCAGCATCACATACTGGAGCCATAGTTCTATTAAAAGGAGCAAGAACTGCGATCGCTAATGAGCAAGGGGTTACTTGGATAAATTCTGAAAGTACACCAGCTTTAGCTCGGGGTGGCAGTGGTGATGTATTGACTGGACTAATGGGGGGGATTTTAGGACAGGTGGTTAACAGACAAGTTAATATGGAGGATGTAGTAGCAACAGCAGTTTGGTGGCACTCTCAAGCTGGTATTTTAGCAGCAAAGGAGAGAACAGAGTTAGGAGTTGATGCGTTTACCTTAACCCAGTATTTAAGCAGAGTTTTGGCTCAAATCCAAACTGATGAGATATGTATGGGATAATAAATTTTGATATTTATGAAGTGATTTTGCGGTTCAATTGAAAGGAGGAGAAAAGTTATATTTCAAAGTTACTACCAGTGCGGTAGAACCAGAAGAGAATTTAAACTGGATAATATGGGATAACCTGAGCCAAAAAGCCAGTTTCATTCCCCAAGATCTCCCAACCTGATAAGTTCTACAATAGAACTATATAATTATAGCATCCAATTGCTTGTTACACCATTTTCCCTCAATTAATTCCGTTACCAGTGGTGTAATCACAAATTGAGGAGGAATACCAGCTTTAACATCCACACGCGCACAGGAATAGGGTTTTCTCGTCTCCAAATCATAACCGGTACGCCCTACATACAACAAAGAATTGGCAACTTTCCGTGTGTGGTCACCATCATGCTCGCTAAAATCCTCTAACAACTCAGTTCCTTCCTCTCGCTGACGACGAGGACGACGACCACTACCACCACAGACAATATAGTTAATACCAGAATCTCCATATCCAGTGTCTGTAGTTTTTAAAAACTCCAAACAGTGTGCGTGACCATTAAATACGAGATCTACCAAGGGTCTACCCCCGGTTATTTCTCTCTCCATATTTCCCAAAGCTACCCTTACCTGTTCCAATACCTCCCGTAATCGATGACGAACTGCTAAAGTTTGTCCCTGTTGCCATTTGGTCGCTTCTGTGACATAGGGAGGATGATGAAAAAATAATACTCTTCCCCTAACATTTAAATCTTGCCAGGAAGCAATTAATCTATCTCTTAACCATTCTAGTTGCTCAAAATCTGTATCCCCATTACTGTGATTTTCTAATTGTTTCTCAATATCAAGTTTGATTTCATTTAATTGATCTAATTTACCTGCTAAATCCCCTAACTGCTCTGATTCTTGAGGATTGTTTGGGTTCAACTTCTCATATACTGCTAAAATCTCTAACTCCTGTTGCTCTAAAGAGTGACGACTTTCCCACAACTTTTGACGAAGATCCCGGGCTCGACTTTTTGGTAAAGGTTCTGGAGTATTAAAGGTGTTGGAATCCAAGGCAAAAAAATCTATTCCCCCATAGTTAAAACTATAGTATCTATTGGGTAACCTTGTAAATTTACCTGGTTGGTAATTTAAGCATCTAGCTGTATTAATTTTACCATTGTAATGTTGGTTTAAATGGGTTTCCAAATCGGAAGGAGCAATAGCAGCTAGATAATCTATAAAAGCTCTCGCGTAACTATCTCCTTGATTTGAACCATGCCAACCAATTTCAATATCTTTATAACGTAACCTTTTGCGCAAAGGTAAGGTCAAACCGGTAATCAAACGATATAATAAAGGTACATCATAATAGTCATGATTGCCTAAGACTGGTAAGATAGGCAAATTAAAGGTCATATCATTATAAGCAATCTTTTCTGGAGACTCTCCACCCACTAAAAATTCCCGATAGGGTTGAATGAAATTGGCTGGGTAATATTCGTGAGAACCTACAACATAAACCACATCCCCAGTATGTAGAATAAAGCGACAATCCTCAAGATGATTTAACATCATTTCGGTTACTTGACGTTGAGGATGGGAACCGTAATGTGATTTTGTCCCGCTGTCACCCATAACCATAAAGGAAAATTCTTGATTTTTCTCTCTACCTTGATCGTCGAATGTCATCACGGTTTGGTCAACATTATGCTCCAAAATAGCTGGATGTTGCCATCTAACTCTTTGTTTCATTCTCTGAATTTTGGTGGGAACCGAGGGTTCAGAAATTAATTTCATCTGGATATCCTCAAAAATTTCTGTTTCATTTTGGTGACAAAACTATTGACCTCTGGTATTTTCATCGCCCCTACAATAATGGCAAATATAGTAATTCCTATAATACCAGAAATTAACAATTCAAGAATTAAAATTACCAAATTTTGACCAGGTATTACCTGTTGACAAGCAATAAAAGTTTGATAACTACTAACACCAGCAACCACACTGCCAAAAGTTAAACCCAAAATTGGCCAAGTCCATTCTCTCAGGGCTAAACCATTGAGTTTACGGTTTAACAACCACAATAACATTAACATAGAACTACAATTAACACCCACTGTGGCTAAAACCAAACCAGGAGCGCCAAAAGGTTTCACGAGGACAAAATCCAAAACTGCATTCAAGAAAATATTAAAGGTGCTAATTTTGAACGGAGTTTGTCCGTCACCTAAAGCGTAAAATACCCTCACTAAAACATCTCTCCCCAAGTAGACAAACATTCCTATGCCATAGGCTATTAATAGGGAAGCAACTAACTCGGTAGCTTCTTGATTAAATGCACCCCGTTGATAGACTACCTGAACAATGGGTGTAGATAAACCTATCATTAAACCACCTAAAGGTAGCATGGTCACAGCAGTTAATATAATCCCCTGACGAATGCGTAATTTTAGATCTGGCCAAGATTGCGGTTCAGCTAATTTGGCGAACATTGGTAATAGGGGAAGTAAAATAATATTAGAAATAATTCCTAGTGGTGTTTGAACTAGTAAATTAGCATAATTGAAAGCTGCTGCTGCACCTTTGATGGGACTGGCAAAAAATAAATCAGTTGCTACATTAATTGGCATCATACCAGAAGAAATAGTAGCAGGAATCATTATTTTAATTACTTCTTGAACTGCAGGAGATTTAAAATCAAACCTCAGTTTTAATTTTCCTAAACCTAACCTCCACTGAAAAATTAATTGTACGGACCATTGTAAAATTGCTCCGATTAAGGTTCCCCAAGCTAATACCATCCCTCCCATAAATGCAAATTCTGGCTGAATTATTTGTTTACCATATTCTAACGCTAAAATACCAATACCAATAACTACTGTAATACTGGATAACAGGGGACTAATTGATAATAGCCAATATTGGTTTGCTGCATTGAGGGTGCCAAAACCAAGACCAATTAAACCAGAAAATAAGGCCATTGGTGACATGATTTGTAGCTGACGAACAGCAATTTCTCTGGTTTTTACATCTAATCCATAACCAACCAGATCAATTAGGGGTTCCGCTAAAAAAATTTGAGCGACTGTTACTACTAATAATAATCCGCTAACTAGGGTTGTTACTGTTTCTACAATAGGAGGCGCTTCTTCTCGTTTACGTTTGGCTAAGACGCTGACAAGGGCACTATGTAGAGGACCGTTTACTCCGCCCAGTAAAATCAATAAAAATCCAGGAATAATATAAGCGTAACTATAAGCAGTAGCAGCAGCACCAACACCAAAAGCAGCTGCTATAGCTTGTTGTCTAATTAACCCGAATATTTTACTAATTAAAGTTGCAGCAGCAACTATACCAGCAATACCAGCAAAGGAACGGGATGATTTCTGCTTCTGTGGTTGTTCAGTCACGAATAATACCTAAAGATTCACACTAGACCAAGATAATATCAAAAATATAGCTAAAGATATAGAAAGCTATAGGATTAAAATTTTTGACCAATCAGTTTTTTCAAAAATTGCAAAATCTTACCGGAAAAGGAACTAATAAAACGATAGGACTGACGAACCTGGTTGAGTAAGGAATAGGGTACTCGTAACTTAAAAGGATAAAAAATTGGTAAGTATATCAAATAATAAGCCTTTTTTAAATCCTCCCATTTGGAACATTTATCCTCATGGAGAAAATCAGAAATGTCTACCACTAAACCTCTCCCCTCAAACATCATGACATTTTTACCATGAACATCGTGGGGAAATAGACCTCGACTACGTGCATAATCCAACGCTCGATCAATATCTTTAATTACCCTAACAGGAATGCGTAATCCACGATTCAGACAATCATAGAGGGTTACACCAAATAATCTTTTTAAAACTAATAGACCATTGTAGGCATAAAAGCATTGCGAATAGGCTGGATGAGAGCCTATGCGATTGTAAACTTCTAATTCCTCATCAAATCCAGGACGACCAGGAGCGTAAATCTTGACCACCACATCGGGAAAATCAGGATGACAAACCACTGCTGCATAGTTACCTGTACCTATTAGCTCCCAGGGAGGTGGTAAATGGTGAACCACTGCTGGATTATGGGGGTGCACACTTTCCACCACTAACTGGGGTAATAGTTCTTGATGAATGATGGTAACTAATGGTTGAATACTTGCTTGATCTATAGAATGTGTACCCATACATACAAAATTGAGTAGTATTGCATTTATTAAATGTACCACTCAATTAGGATCCTCACTCCTAAAAAAATTATTTCTTTGCTGTTTGAGCAACCTGGTCTAAGATTCCTAACACTTCTCTCTCAAAGGTAACTTGGGCCCGGTTAGTTTTTCCACCCACGTATAAGACATCACCATGTTGTAAGGCCCAAATTTGAGAATGAGAAAAATAACTCATGACCACTCCTAGCATTAATAGGGCAAAACCTGTATACACAATAGGAATTCCTGGATCATATTTAATTTGTAAACCCGTGCTACCGACAACATCAAGAATTTTTAAATTCACCCCGTTAACAGGTATGGACATTCCTGCGCGCACGGTATTTACTAATTTTCCTTCGTTATCATAGATTAAAACCATACCTTGTAGATCTTTTGCTAACAGGGAAACTCCCGCACTTAAATCTGGTTTGGTTGGTACCCAGGTTCCCCATAATCTACCCTGACCGTTGGTGTTTAATAATACCATGGGTAATTGAAAAATGGGACTGTTATTAATTTTGACTTTAACTGCAGCAATTCCCCAATCTGTTTGATAAAACACCACACCATGATAGCGTAATGGTTTATTGACATAGATCTTTTCATGGTTAACTTCTGCACCTTGGTCATTCAAAACTGATAAATCGGAGTAAAATTGGTCAATTCCTCCTTTGGGAGTATAATCAATCCAAAATCTGTTAACCTTAACAGACCAATTTTTCAACACATCCTGAGAAGACCAAGCTCCAGCATCAATGATATTTTTCACCTGGAAGGTGTCACCGGAGGTAATCATTTCCTGGGCCATAAACCCTGTCATCGCACCCCATATTCCCCCTAGCAAGATCATCACAATTCCAATATGTACAATAATCGGACCAATCTTGCCAATTATCCCTTTACGAGCATAAAGTAGATGACTGGTCTCCTCTTGCTGGAAAATTTGATATTGGCTTTTCTTTAATAGGGCAGTGATGGAATTTAAGTTAACATTATTTAATTCAGCACTAAGAGCTAGTTTATTAAACTTTCTTGGCTCGTCATAATATTGCCACTTTTGAGCGGTTTTTAAAGCTGGTAGTTGTCGTGTGAAGGTACAAGCTGTTAAACTCACACCAAATAGGACCAGTAAGGACAAAAACCACCAAGTGCGATAAACATGATCTAACCCTACCACCTGAATCACTTTCCAACTAAGAAAACCAAATAAAGCTGGATGTTCAGGATAATTGGCCTGATAAAAAGCTGGAGTTTGTCCCTGTTCAATTACTGTCCCGGTAACACTAAAAATAGCAATGACTAATAACAAAACAATTGCTAATTTTAAATCAGTAATTATTGGCAAAACTTCCCTTTTGATAAAACGAATCAGAAGGGAAACTAAGTTAAATTCTGAAGATGAAGAATCCACTGTCATTGCTAAAAAATTTGAGATTTACATTAGACTAATAAATGGGCAATCGAGAAAGCAAGGAAAAAACACCAAAACCCACTAATAATGCACCACTAACTGGGTTTATCCAACTTGACCACCGACGGAATTCCAGCAGTTTTTTAATGGTCGCAGTAAAAGTACCTGCCAAAATTAATGGTGTTACATATCCAGCTGTATATGCTAGTAGCAAAAATGCCCCTAATAATAAATCTTGACTGTTGGCAACCCAACCTAACAAACTAGCTAGTACGGGAGTGCTACAGGGGGAAGCAACTAACCCAAAGGTTAATCCTATACAATAGGAACGAACTCCGGATGGCATGTCATTGGATATCCAATTGGTTTCACCCCAGGATGGAAATTGTAAGGGTAGAGCTTCTAATAGGTTTAAACCCATAATAATCGCCAAAATACTCACAATGATTGGTAGTCCCATTCCTACCTGACCATAAACCTTTCCTACCAAACCAGCTAGGATACCTAAACCCGCTAATGTGGTTGCTAGTCCTAATGCGAACCAGGTAGATTGTGCAGCGGCTTCTAATCGGCTTTTAGCTTCATATCCTCCAATATAACCAATGGTAATTGGCAGCATGGATAACATACAAGGGGTTAAACTAGTTAGCAAGCCAGCAAGAAAGATAATAGCGATACTAATGATTGTTAGATGATTTAGTTGTTGAGCAACTAGGATATTAGCGAATTGTTCCAGATGATAAATTTGGGTTTGCAGGTTTTCCAGCATAGCTTGTCTTTTGGGGAGTTGTTTGTATTTTAGCTCAATTCTTGCCAAAAGGGAGAATAATATAAAATGTAAGCTAGATTATAACTAGATTATAATTATTAAGATATTTTTTGAGGTTCTCCGCGTAAATTACCAACACAATAGACGACAATAGACAGGAAGAAAAATCATGGCTAAATCATTTGCTGCGATTGATGGTAATGAAGCGGTAGCACGGGTGGCATATAAATTAAATGAGGTAATTGCTATTTACCCAATTACTCCATCATCAAATATGGGTGAATGGGCTGATGGGTGGATGGCAGAAAATAAACCTAATTTATGGGGGACAATTCCCCAAGTGACTCAAATGCAAAGTGAAGGTGGTGCAGCTGCTGCGGTACACGGTGCCTTACAAACAGGCTCTTTAAGTACAACTTTTACTGCTTCCCAGGGTTTGTTATTAATGATTCCCAATTTGTTTAAAATTGCGGGAGAATTAACTAGTTTTGTTCTTCATGTTTCTGCTCGTTCTTTGGCTACCCATGCTTTATCTATTTTCGGAGATCATAGTGATGTCATGGCAGCTAGAACTACTGGTTTTGCTTTACTTTGCTCAGCTTCTGTACAGGAAAGTCATGATTTTGCTCTGATTTCTCAGGTGGCAACTTTACAAGCTAGAGTTCCCTTTTTACATTTCTTCGATGGGTTTAGAACTTCCCATGAGGTGCAAAAAATTGAGTTGTTATCCGACGAAATTTTACGAGAATTTCTACCTATAGATTTGGTATTATCCCATCGTCAAAGGTGTTTAACTCCCGACCAACCAGTGTTAAGGGGGACAGCACAAAATCCAGACGTTTATTTTCAGTCCCGTGAAGGTGCTAATCCCTATTATCAAACCTGTCCAGAAATTGTGGAGAGGATTATGAATAGGTTTGCCCAAAAGATGGGGAGACATTACAAACTATATGAATATCACGGTCATCCTCAAGCCCAACAAGTAATTGTTCTCATGGGTTCTGGTTGCGAAACGGTTCATGAAACTGTTGATTATCTCAATCAACAAGGAGAAAAATTAGGTGTTGTCAAAGTCCGACTTTTTCAACCTTTTGATGTGGGAAGATTTATTGAAGCTCTACCCAATAGTGTAAAATCCATTGCTGTTTTGGATAGAACCAAAGAACCAGGAACTGTAGGAGAGCCTTTATATTTACAGGTAGTTACTGCTATTCATGAAGGGTGGAAAAAATCCTCATTCCCTAAAATTGTTGGCGGAAGATATGGCTTATCTTCTAAAGAATTTACTCCAGCAATGGTCAAGGCAGTTTTTGAAAACCTGACTCAGCCCAAACCCAAAAATCATTTTACCATCGGGATTAAGGATGATGTGACTTTCACTTCCCTCAGTTTTGATCCTAGTTTTTCTACTGAACCAGATACTGTGGTGCGGGCCATGTTTTATGGTTTGGGTTCCGATGGCACAGTTGGTGCTAATAAAAACTCTATCAAAATTATTGCCGAGGGGACAGAAAATAATGCTCAGGCTTATTTTGTGTATGACTCTAAAAAATCTGGTTCTATGACCGTTTCTCATTTACGTTTTGGCATGGACAAAATTCGCTCTACCTATCTCATTAATCAAGCGAATTTTATTGGTTGTCATCATTGGGGGTTTCTGGAGAATATTGATATCCTAAAAAATGCTGCTCCTGGTGGAGTTTTTTTACTCAATAGTCCCTATCAACCAGAGGAGGTTTGGCAATATTTACCTAGGAAGGTGCAACGGCAAATTCTTGACAAACACCTGAAAGTTTATGCTATTAATGCCAATCTAGTGGCTAAAAACAGTGGTATGGGAAGAAGGATTAATACTATTATGCAGGTGTGCTTCTTTCAATTGGCGGGGATATTACCAGAAGTGGAAGCTATTGCCAAAATTAAACATTCCATTGAAAAAACCTACGCCAAAAAAGGTAATGATGTGGTGAAGATGAATTTGCAAGCGGTTGATAACACCCTAGCAAATCTTCATCAGGTGTTAGTTCCTACAGTAGGAATTGTTGATGATAACCCGGTGAATTACCAATCATCCATGGGTAAACCTGAATTTATCCAGGGGGTTCTGAACAAAATCATGGTGTGGGAAGGGGATGATCTACCTGTGAGTGCTTTACCTGCTGACGGAACTTTCCCCACCGGTACCGCAAAGTGGGAAAAACGTAATATCGCGGAGGAAATTCCCGTTTGGGATGAAAATGTTTGTGTCCAGTGCGGGAAGTGTGTCATGGTTTGTCCCCATGCTACCATTCGTGCCAAAACTTATGCACCACACCAATTGCTAAATGCACCAGCAACTTTCAAGTCCACGGATGCTAAAGATAAAAGTTTTGCTGGGCAAAAATTTACTATTCAGATTGCACCTGAAGACTGTACAGGTTGTAGTTTATGTGTGAATATTTGTCCTGCTAAAAATAAAGCAGAACCCACAAAAAAGGCTTTGAATATGCACCCTCAAATACCTTTGAGAGCGCTGGAAAAAGAAAATTGGGAATTCTTTTTGAATTTACCCAATCCTGACCGCAGAAAGTTGAAATTAAATCAAATTCGTCAACAACAATTGCAAGAACCATTATTTGAATTCTCCGGAGCTTGTGCAGGATGCGGAGAAACTCCATATTTGAAATTACTCACCCAATTATTTGGAGACCGCGCCCTCATTGCTAATGCTACCGGTTGCTCTTCTATTTATGGCGGTAATCTCCCAACTACTCCATGGACTAAAAACCAAGAAGGTCGAGGTCCTGCATGGTCTAATAGTTTATTTGAAGATAATGCGGAGTTTGGTTTTGGCTATCGCCTATCTATAGATAAACAGACAGAATTTGCAGTGGAACTATTGCAAAATTTACGTGGTCACATAGGCGATCGCCTGGTTAATGACATAGTGCGAAACAGTCAAAAAACAGAGGTAGATATTTGGGAGCAAAGGGAAAATGTGTCCCATCTCAAACAGAGATTGAGTGAAATTCTAGCACAAACCCAGGAAGAAAACCTGGGAGTAAAAATCCAGAATTTGCAATCTTTAGCTGATTTTTTAGTCAAAAAGAGTGTGTGGATAGTAGGAGGTGATGGATGGGCTTATGATATTGATTTTCATGGCATTGACCATATTTTAGCCAGTGGTAAAAATGTGAATATTTTAGTCATGGATACGGAAGTTTATTCCAACACGGGGGGTCAATCTTCCAAAGCTACTCCCACTGCTGCGGTGGCAAAATTTGCTGCTAGTGGTAAACCAGCAGGAAAGAAAGATTTGGGTTTAATGGCCATGACATATAATAATGTTTATGTTGCTAGTGTTGCTTTAGGTGCTAGGGATGAGCAAACATTAAAAGCCTTTTTAGAAGCAGAAGCTTTTGATGGTCCATCCCTAATAATTGCCTATAGTCATTGTATTGCTCACGGGATAGATATGACCAATGGTTTACAACAGCAAAAAGCCTTAGTTGAGTCTGGTAGATGGTTGTTATATCGCTATAATCCCACATTACAAAAGGAGGGAAAAAACCCCCTACAATTAGATATGAAAGCTCCCAGCGAACTGGTAGAGAAATCCATGTATCAGGAGAATCGGTTTAAGATCTTAATGAAGAGTAAACCGGAAATTGCCCAACAATTGTTGATACAAGCTCAACAGGAAGTTAATACCAGATGGGGTGTATACCAATATTTGGCTAATAAATAAATGATAAGGGGGGGAAACCCCCCGCCCCATATCTTATTTTTTGGGAGAAATGAGCATCATCATATTTCTCCCTTCTTTTTTAGGAGCTTGTTGAACCTCACCAAAGGGTTCTAGGTCTGTAGCCATACGATTTAGTAAGGTCTCCGCTAAATCACTGTGCTGAATTTCTCGACCCCGGAACATTACAGTGGCTTTAACCTTGTCCCCATCTTTAAGAAAGCGTTCCGCTTGCTTTACACGCACATTATAGTCGTGCTCCTCTATTTTGTAGCGCATTTTTACTTCCTTAACATCAGCCGTGTGCTGCTTTTTCCGGGCTTCCCGCGCCTTTTTTTCTTGCTCAAACTTATATTTCCCGTAGTCCATGATTCGACAAACCGGTGGGTCTGCTTTATCACTGAGCAAGACCAGGTCTAGCTCTTTTTCTTCTGCTAGTCGCAGAGCTTCCAATGGTGCCATAATACCCAATTGGGCACCTTCACTGTCAATGACTCGAATTTTTGGGAAACGAATACGTTCGTTAATTTGGGGGAGATCGCGAGTTCTTTTTTTCTCAATCACAGGCATTATGATTTTTAAGAGATCCTTTGTTAGAGATTTGGATTGGTCTTGGCTTACTTGGTTGCGTTTAATATGGAAATTTTTGAACCACGAAGGAAAAAGTTTAACTTGTTTCCTGACCGTTGTCACATTCTAGTTTAGCACAAAACCTGTCGTCAAACGACTAGTTGCGAAACCAACAACAATTCTCATTTTAAAACATTTGTACTAAAAATCCTTGGATTTTTCCCCTTGGTGTGCCCTAACTATCACATACGTGTAAGAGCTGATACTTTAGCTATCTTATTCACTTCTAGCCCCTCTAGATCTTTAATATGTAGCCAACCTTCCCTGACCAATTGGGCAAAAACAAATATCAACACAGAGTATCTATAGTCGTATTTGCCATCAATCTGATGCCTTCTTGCACTCAGGAAATCGTGTAATTGCCATATCTCATCCAGTTTTGTAATCGTGCCGGCTTGTTCACGAACTATTTCTATTAAGGCATTAATCTCTCGCTCATAAGCTAGATCAAAGGCTTTTCGAGCTAACTCCTTCTCTGTTGTAGACCACTCAATGTCATTCACTTGAACCATCCCCATATTAACTGTTAGTTCTCAAAATTAGTTGTCAAAATTAAAAATCACTTCCCAGGAGAAAGTGCTAAAGACCATATAACTCGTCTGTTGCAAGTGAGCGTACAAAGATTGTGTAAGCAGGAATAATAACCTCCACTTACACAAGCTAAAAAACTACCCTATCGCATCAAGTTGAGCAGTTCCTTAGGAGAAGCTAATAAGTCAATTGCAACAAAGAAGATCTTACCCTGAGGATTAAGCAAGAATCGCCAAGCGATATTCATTCCCACGGACGAGCCAAACCAGGGAGTTTGTACTTTACCGGTCACCTTTATTTGGGTGTAACCATCTTCTACAGGTTCAGAAACTCCTCTTTCTGGAACCAGTGTCAGATTTTGACATTCCTCATTGAAAAATCTCAGAATGGCATCTCTGCCAACTATAGGTTTTTGAAAAGGGGGTTGGAGGGCACCGTCAGGAGCAAACAGATCGATTAAGGCACTGAAGTCATTAGCATTCAAATTATTTACGTAGCTTAGCACTGTTGAGTTAGTTAGCCCTTCAATGGTAACTTGAGTCCGCTTTGACATTTCCGTAGGAACAACAACAGGTTCAGATACTCTGGTATAATCACCCAACTTGTTTGGGTCAAATCCCATGTCCACTACAGTACTGCGTAAGGTTGTAATTTGCTGTCCCTGGTCCATTTCCCTCAGTGCTTGTAACACTGCTGCTGCATTAGAAGAAAGTTGGTATCCCGCTGGGATTGGAGCAACAATACCCTGTTCCATCCACTCACCCAGTTGATTCCAGAATCCTAGCTTGATATTAGGAGACCATGCTGCGTAGGTGCGGCAAATTGGGGTGTCAGCATTATTCGCCAAGTCACACATAGCCTGTGTTTGTTCAGAAAAAGACATTTGACGAATTTGATTCAATGTAGGTTCTGCAAACTGCATGCTAGCAGCCCCTGGTGCGGCAATTGTAACGGTTTTGCCCATTTCAAGATAGGCAAACCAAATCCATGCTAGCTGATCTTTTGCACTGAGCTGCTTAAATCGGGCGATTGTAGCTGGTACTGCATCAGCAGACAGAGTTTGTGGAAAAATCCCACGAGCTGAGTCAATTGTAATTGCCATAGTGTAAACCCATATCTTGAATTACATCACACAAGATTAAGGATCCCACAAAACTGAACCCAATTATCCTTTTAGACAAATAAAACTTAACTTTTTTCTGCCAATATGGCGACGCCACCTAGATGTCTTTTAATAACCAAAAACCAGTGAAAGTTATTCCTGAGTGGTCAGGTTGCACTAATAAAAAATGCACTCCCCCACTTACTTTTTTACGTTGTTGATAAACTTTACCAGCTGCTGTGACATCAATGTCTGTAAAAGTGGCTACTATCCAGGGATTCGTTGAACTAGACTGTAAAATCAATCCATCAGGGACACCAGGAATATAGTTTAAACTAACTGGGTTATTTTCATTTAACCATCTTGCTAAACGTAAAGACTGTTTACCACCATAAATTATCACTCCAGGTATGGAAACAGTCACAGCCAAACCCAGCTTAGCTGGTACAAAGGAGTCTGGTATTTTCTTAAATGGAATTGAACGACTACCAAACTCTTCGAGGATATCACCAGCACCAACACTTGCAAAACACCACTGCTCCCCCCAAAGGCTCTCTGGTAATGGCATTGGTGGTAGCTGATTCATACCGGGACTCCCTACAACTTATGAACTATCGAACTATATTAAATGGCTCAGGTCGGATTCGAACCAACGACCCCAGGCTTATGAGTCCCGTGCTCTAACCTACTGAGCTACTGAGCCTAACTTTTTATTTGTCTTAACTATTCTAGCACACCATTTCCTCCATGACAACTCCCCAAGAGAAATTTTTTGGTCCTGATTATCCCGCAGGTCTTGGTCAGGATAATCAGGACAGTCTTTGACTTCTCCTCGCTCTAAAGAGACGGGGATTCATTTAATTACAGACGTGCCTGAGAAGGTAAAAAGGCGATGGGATTAACCGCACCTTTTCCTGTGGGATGGATCTCAAAATGGGTGTGAGGACCAGTGCTAAAACCAGTGCTACCCATGGCGGCAATGGTTTCCCCCTGTTGCACCTCCTGACCTACCCGCACTAAAATGCGGCTGTTATGGCCATAACGGGTCATACTGCCATCCTCATGGCGTATTTCCACCAACAGTCCATAACCTCCATTATTCCAACCCGCTCTTTCTACCCGACCTGGAGCAGAGGCGTAAATTGGAGTTCCCACACCATTGGCAATATCAATACCTCTGTGCATCCTACCCCAGCGCCAACCATAACCGGAAGTTAGAACGCCTTTAGCAGGCCAAATGTGACCTGTGAAAGCGGGACTATTATTGTCTTCCTCTGTATTTCTGGGTAAATAAATATCCACCGCAGCCAAAGGAGGTAAAGCTGGAGATACGGTTGTACCCCGCAACTTACCCAGAGAATCCCGGGCGTTCACTCTGCTGGGAGGGACATTTAATCTAATACCCGGATTCCTTCTGGTATTTCCAGGAACAAATTGAGGGTTGACAGGCTCATCATTAGGAGCGATCGCATCTACACCCAATTGAGAATTAACGGAAACATTACCATCTTCCCCGAGCCTGGGTACAGCAATTGTTACTGCTTTGATTTGAACACCTGGTGAAACTTTGACGGGATCAATATTTCCTCCTCCCAATAGGGATGGAGTATTCTCAACTTTGCCAGAGTTGGACAGGGCAATGGCAGATCTTTGATTACGATACTTTTGGCGTAGTCTTTCAATTTCTGCTTGTAAGCTACGAAGGCGATCGTTGTTTGGCGTAACCTTTTCTAACTGAGTTGGAACGGTTTTTGGGGTTATTGCCACACTAGTGGTAAACCCATCTGTAGAGCCACCTATTCCCCGTGTATTGGGGGTAATTGATCCAGCTTCGGGAACTTGGGGGAGATTTTTGCCAGCCACAGGTACGCTTATGGCAGATCCACTGCTTGGTGATGGGATCTGAGGCACTGCAATGGCAACTCCCTCATTGCTGGCTGATGTTGGCAAAGGTAACTCAGCCGCATTGGGCAGATTAGCTTCCCGGTCAGGGGGAACTAAAAGAGAAATAGCAACTTGGGCAATTCTTTTGGGTGGAATAACAACCGGACTGGTTGGAGTAGGTAGCTCTTGTATACCCGTCCCAGACTTAACTTGAGGAATGATCAGTTTCTGATTGACCCGCAAATCATGAGGATCACTCAGACCATTAGCCTGAATTAGCTCAGTCACAGAAGTTCCATAGCTACCAGCAATTTCCTCCAAGGTATCACCTGGCTTCACCTGGTAGTTAGAAATTTCCTTTGGAGCCACAACTTGGGGAGTTGTCAGTGCTGTCAAGGATTTTTGTTCTGGGAAGTTGTTATTGTTGATACTACTTGATTCTTGTGCCTTTTGAGGCAAGGAATTCAAATTGGTTTTTAAACGTTCCGATTTTTCTTTTAGCTGGTTGAGTGCAAACTCTTGTTGTTCCCTTAGCTGGTCATCAGCAGTATTGTCAACCTCGGTAGGCGCTTCAATACTTTCTGGCACGCTTGCTAAAGTGGGAGTTTGGACATCCAACTTTTCTGCCGTGATTTTTTCCACATCGGTTTCAGTCGTAGCTGAACCTACGAAGGCTGCTTTTTCACTGCCAACTGGGGCTGCTGCTTGCGCTTGGTCGCTTTTTTGGGTGACAAAAAGGCTGGTGGCACCCATAGAAATTGCTAAACCAATCATGGCTGCTCGTGGTATTGCCCGGCAATTACCCTTTTGATTTGTTTCATTCAAGGCAAATTGGAAACTGTCAGAATTATTTTTAACCACAGCGTTTACCCTCTTGTTTAATGCTCGATTCAAAGATTACCTCCTATGATCAAACTTCGCTTAACTGATTTTGATCTTTCTTTTAAATGTCCGATGTTAATTCACGATTGGAACTACATCAAACCATAAGTCGGGATTACATTCAAGTCACACTTACCAGAGATATTGACCCAAGATTAACCTGTTTCTCTGATTTAGGCAAGTTCATGGTTGTTAGTAAATCTTAATTTTTTCTTGGTCTGCTCTGTTAATACACCTCACAAAATTCAAGATTGTTGCAATCAGGCGGTTTATGTAGTTACTGGGACTACCAACAAACCATCCCCTTTACATCCTTAATACCCGGTTTTTTGTTCCCATCCGTTCTACCAATATCAAACTTTATGTCCTTGTTCCCTAAAAAACAACCGTACAAGTTTTTACTAGTTTCCCCACCTGATAAACCGTGTCTTAGATCACAATTTCCTAGAAGACTTGATGGTACTTACTTTCCACAATTTTACTCTCGAGAAAAAACCCTCTCAACAGGCTAAAATCTAGAAATCAACAAGTGCAGGGAAACTAAATTTGCTATATAAATTTCTTATATGTTGTTACTGCTACATATTACTACCTTCACCCTGAATATTACTGTGTAGTGGAAAGTCGTCTTTTGGTCATGCCTTCATTTTACTATTATTTTAAATATCCCAACTGTCGTCGTGACTCAAATAAAGCTACAGCTACGCTCACTGATAGGTTTAAGCTACGAACACCAGGTTGATCCATAGGAATGTAGAGGGTAGAGTCACAAATATCGAGAATATTTTCCGGTATACCCGTTGTTTCACTGCCAAACAATAACCAGTCATCAGGGCGAAATTCGTACTGAATATAGTTAATATTGCCCCTGACACTGAACCCTAGCAGTCTACCCCCTCTTTGCTGATGGACTTTGAGGAATGTGTGATATGATTCATGGTAGTTAAGTTTTACATGGGGCCAATAATCTAACCCTGCTCTTTTAAGGTAGCGGTCAGTGATTTCAAATCCTAAAGGGCCCACTAAATGCAGTTCGGTGGCCGTAGCAGCACAGGTACGGGCAATATTACCTGTATTGGGGGGAATTTGTGGGTTAATTAAAACTACCTGAGGCATAAAATCAAAGACAGGTTTTTAAATGGTCAGAAACAGGTTTGGAGCCGAATAGTTCGGATAACCTATAGGTTTTTCTTATATCTGGCAACTTTTAAGCAATTGGGGAGGAACACAATAACTTGCTTTCTAGTTCTTTTTCCCGTTCGTGAGTACTAACTACCGCTTGTTTGATGACTTGCTGAATGTCTATTCCTACTTTGTGTAATTGTAGCCACTGCTGGGCTTCATTACCTTCCCGTAGTATTTTCTTTAAGGGGGAGAGAAAACAACTAAATCCTTTTTGTTTGGCTATTTTCCACACTTGTTCATACAACTGACTAATCCATTCTCTGGCTATAATAATACTACCATCTTGCCAGTGCTGTAACTTAGCGTCTAAACTGAATTTGGCTGCTGCCATTTCGTTTTTATTTGTTAGGGTAATTAAATCATCCAATGAAAATTCGCTCTGTTTGAGTGGATCTATGTTATCATTCTCTATTATTTGTAACAGTCTTGCCTCTAGTAAAGCAGTAATTGCTAACAAAGAAATGGGATCTGTCACTAAGTCACAAATTCGCAATTCTAATCGGTTCAAATTATAGGGACGGCGATCGCCATTAGGTCTAACGGATGTCCATAAATGGCGCACATTCCTCATAGTACCTGCTTCTAACTGAGACTCTACCCAGTTGATATGATGTGTATGACTAGTAAACAGAGGTACATAATTGGGGGTTTGAGGGAATAGTCCCCATCGTGTGGAATGATAGCCAGTAGCTTGACCATTTAAAAAGGGTGATGAAGCACTCAGTGCTAAAAATAGAGGAGCCTCTAAACGAATAACTCGACAAGCTCGCATCAAAACTTCCGGATCTGGTATACCAACATTAATATGCACACTAGCAGTTACTACCTTTGTGCCGTAGGTTTGCTCAATGTAATCATGATATGGGTTAGTAATATCAGAGCGATAAAATCGGTCGCCACCTCCCAGGGATAAGGTACTTCCCGGAATTAGCGTATATTTATTTAATTTATCCAAGTTAGACAAATTATCTAAATACTTTCTTAAGCGTTGTCGAGGAAGTAGGAGGTTGCACAACTGATATTCATAGCTAGTGGATGGGGGAGTGATATATTCCACATTACGACTATCTGGTTCTCGCATAAAACCTTGTAGTTCTGAAACAATACGATCGGAGAGACCGACAATATCACCCTCAGAAGTACCAGTATATATTTCAATTTCAAAGCCTTTTGTTAAGACCACGTTATTTTGCTCCTTGGCTCTTTTAGATAAATTGTATCAAACTTAACGATTTTTGTCATCTAAGAGAAAATTAATCGTTTCTTGAGGTAAATCACATAATTCTGACAGAGAAATTCTACCTTCATCTAAAAAATAGCCAACCCTAGTGGATGCTGCTGGCAAAATTCGCTTACCACTGCGAATCTGTATCTGAAACTTATGCTCTGTGACGTCAAACACCACAAACAGTGATACTAACTTCCAAATCATTTGAGTTGGTGGTAAGTTTTTAAAACCCGTGACTATTTTCCCCGTCTCTGGTAGATGAAATGACAAATGAGAACTTTGGATAATTTCTTGTATATCTGTTAAGGTTAATACAGAAGTGTCCAAACTACCATCTTCCAAGTTGAGCAGCAAGGACAAGTCTGGTAAATGCCTGGGCACGTCATGATTAAAAGCTTCCGTCGTCAGAGTAAATTTCCGCTCCAGAATATCTGTATTAGCGTAAATGTGTACATTGTAAGCTGGTTGAGGAACAGTTCCTTTTTCATAGAATAATCTACCTTCTTGAGTAACCGTGATTGGGGTTTGAAATGCCAAAGTTTGTAGAGATTGAAGAACAGAAATTGTACTGTGGACGAATACAGGGTCTAGAGCCAAAATTGCTGCCAACTCATCTGGTGTTGGTGCGGGTTTAAATTCTATTGCTGCACGAATAATAAACTCCTCCAAAACATTAAATGGGCGAGATTCCTTAATGGTTAGCTCTAGGGAATTTTGATACAAACTATAGCGAAATTGACGAGCAGCAAAAACGGACAAATTGGGATTTTTAATTTCAATTTCGCCGACCATGGTTTTCAGATAGGGATCAATATTTTTATTCAAAGAAGTGGGAAACATCAAAGAAACCTCCATGACGACGAACAATATTTGCGACTTGTGAATACATACCACCAACTACACCGAGATTTTTGGTAAATAAATCATGACATCCAACAATTATTAGTAATTCTTGAGCGCGAGAAAAAGCGACATTAACCCGTTCTGGTTTTTTGGCAAAGCCCACATCTCCTCGTTCATTATTTCTTACCATACTCACAATAACCACTGGTCTTTCCATCCCTTGAAACCTATCTACTGTTCCAGTTCTGATATGTAATGAAGGAAAAAGTTCTGGAGTTAGACGCTCTTCAATTTTTCGTAACTGAGCTCCATAAAATGTGATTACGGCTATTTCCTTCTTGGGTTTTCCATTGGCTATCTTTTCCCACCAATTATCTTCAAATTGTTGACAGATTTTTTGGATCACGTCTATTTCCGCCATATTAAAAAAAGATGTGCCTAGCTGTTGTTCTTGAAACTTCTTTTCTTTGGGCATTTTTACCCAAATTAAATGGTCTTTTGGTCGCAGTAGAGTTCCTGCTAAGTTGTGGGCCCGTTTGATATCAGCTTCTAAGATACCACATTCCAATTTCCCATGATAAAACTGATTAATTGCTCCCATAATAGTAGGGTGCATTCGATATTGGGTATTTAGCATTTGCTTAATGCTATCATCTGCTTTTTCAAACTGGAATTTAAATAGAGATTCCTCCACAAATCCAATTTCTTCTCTGGAGTTTTCCATTGTTTGAGCAACTTCCTCAACCGTATCGCTATCAATCATGGGTGGTAGTTGACGATGGTCTCCCACCATAACTAATTTTTTCGCTTTTAATGCAGGAATAAGTAATTCCGGTGGTGTGCATTTACTCACCTCATCAATAATCACAACATCAAAATATTTAAACTCTTCTGAGAAGTTGTAATTTGCAGCTTGCACGCAAGTAATACCAACAACGTTAGCATTATCCAAATAAATTTGTCGTAGATCGTTGCTGTCTCTCTCAGAGGGTTGACGCAGTTTGGCTACCCAATCTTGGATGAATTGTTGATATTTACCCAGATAATTTTGTTGAGTTTCTAGTTCCTGGTGCCAAATATCAAATCTTGTTTTTATCTGATCTAGAAAATCTAAATTTAATAAATCTGTTTCTGGGGTTTTGGGTTTTAGTTTATCTGGTAGGTCTTGTAAATGAATATCCCACCACTTTATTTCTCTGATTAAATCGTGGGGTATATCAGTTGCTAATTTTGTGGACATTTCTTCTAATTGGTCTTTTGCTTTCTCTAGTTTGCGCCATGATATTTCACAGTTTTGGGTGATTTTGATTAATTCTTCTGGCAATCCTTCTTGAATTTTAGCCAACAGGTCTACAGGATTTAGTCCCGACTGCAAATTGTCTAGATTGGTGATGGAATTTTCCCATAGGTTAACCTGCTGGGTAAATTCTGGCTCCCTTTCCCAAATAGTTGTGGGTTTGGCTAGACATTCTTGGGTAATATTTTTTAATTTCGGGGGTAAATTTTTCTGCTTATATAGTTGTTTTAAAATTACCACAACTTGTTCTAGCTGATTTTTTACATTCTCCTTAGATTTATCCACCATAGCTTGAGCTTTGGTAAGTTGTTCCGAATTCACTTTCTGCTGGTCTATAATTTCTCTTGATTCTTCTTTGGGCAAGTTATTTCTTGAATTATTTAAATTATTTATTTGTGCCTCTGTTTCTTTTTTTAGTTTGAGAATGCATTGCCGAGAATTGGTCAGAACTACGTCTATTAATTCTTGAGTAATATAATGGGCTGTAGCTTGAGAGCTATTCAATGTGTCTCTACTGTAGGTTTGTTCTAGTTGTACTAACCAGGATTGAGTGTTTTCAACTAGAATTTGCCTTTGTTTGTTACTCAAAAATTGATACTTCTTAAACTGTTGATAGATTCCTTGCCATTTTTGGCGATCGCCTTTTTGCAAAAGCAGGAAGTGTTGACTAAAATGTTGTTGTATAAACTCACTAAAATAATACTGTTTTCCCTTGATATTAGAGCATTTAGCACTAACTTCATAGAACATGGCTTTGATTAGAGCTTGCCATTCTGGTTGTTTTATTTGAGAATTTTTAGGGAGTATTGGCAACTGCAACTGATGGGCAAACATTAATAGTCCTAAAGGTAGATTCAGCATTTCTTCGGTTAGCAATACCTCAGAGGTTTGGCTATTAACCACTAAATCATAAATATGAGCAGAAGCATTCTTTTTCCATTCTTGAATAGCATCAATAATATAGTTAATCTCTCGCTGACGATTCTCCCAGTCTTTGATACTTGTTTGTGCAGTTTTCCCCAAACTGCGATCTTGGGGAGGGAATTGCTTTTGTAATTGTTGTAAAGTTCCAGAATGCTTGTGAAAAACCTTGACCATTTTCACCAGATCGGCCATGGCCATGGTTCCGTCATAAGCATAACTAAATGTGGCTTGGAATCCCTCAATTTCCTGAGCTATATTTTCCTGTAACCATAGAGATAAGCTAAATATATCATCTTCAGGACAACTAATTCCTAACTGCTCCATATAATTTTTAGCTTGGGCCACTTTTTTCTGGAAACTTTTTGATAGATTGCCAGATAGATTATTTTCCACCCCATGGATTCTTATTCGCGATAATGTTTTCCTGATTTCCAAATTATGACTGCTAATATTTTTCGTTCTCTTGGGTTGATTGAGAATATTCTCTAAATCAACTATTAGAGATTCCATATCCTGTTTATCCTCAATTAATTGGCTGTAAACCCTTTCCTCTTCCTCACAAATACTATCTAGCTTGCTCTTTTCTGCTTTTAATTTTTGCTGTTGATAATTAAAATGCTTTATCGAATTATAATACTCCCTGAACCGTTCATAATTTGTCAGTAATCCTTGAAGAACCTGGATATTTTCCCAACGCTGATAAAGATTATTTTCACAGTCATGGGCGGTATTTTCTAGCCATCTTCCAATTACTTGGTCTTCCAGAAATGGTTGTCCTTCCTCTCCTACCTTTTCTGCTTTTCCCTTTCTCACCGCACGAATAGCTGGACTATGTACTAGCCGACTTAACGCGTTGTCAACTGCCAAATTAGCTTGGGAGGTAATTAAGGTACGACCACCACGCAAAGCTACTTGATAGCAAATTTCCGCTATCACCGTGGTTTTACCAGTTCCGGGAGGACCCTGAATCAGAACTAAATCCTCAGCAGAAAGTACCTTTTCCACGGAAGCTTTTTGTCCAGGATTGGCCGCAGGTAATAATAAATCCTGAGATTGGAGCTTGATGGTTTTTTCAATTGGTCTTGCTTGGGAAGCATCAAACAGAAAATCTCCTAGATAGGGATTTTGAGTACGACCTTGTTTTAACTGCTCTAATGCCTTTTCTTTGCGTTGAATCTGTTTAATATCACCAGCAGCATCAAAAAACAAGTATCCCTTGGTTGGTAATTGATAATTTTCAGTTGCCATATACTCTATCAGATCTTGTTCTAGTCTGATATGAATAATGTTTCTTTCTGAGTCTATCTTTTCAATGGTTCCCAATTGACGACTGGTGCGACGGATTTTTTCTGTAGGTATAACATCCGAAAATTTAATCTCCTGGTTTTTTGCTTGTCTTACCCTTTCCCAAAAATTATCCTCATTTATATAGTTCTCTTCATCTCCATCTAGGGTAGCTGAGTTAATATTAATTTTTAAGGCAATTTCTCTTTGCTTTAAATCATAGTAGGAATTCACAAAATTGACACAAAATTGTCTAGCTTTAGCTACTCGCTCTTCCACTTTTAAGAATGCTTTCCACGCCCGCAATTGCTCTTCCGTGGGAACATGATTTCCACATATTGGCATTTTGACTATTTGTGCTAAAGTCTTAGGTGGAATATGTACCGGTTCATAGTGATTAGGAACTAGTTGTAAGTTTAATGGAACAGCATAAGCGTCTTTTTTACCTCTTGCAATTGGTAATAAATAAGTAGAGAGAATTTTTAAACCACCGTTACCATTTTTTTGCAGTGCTGCTCTTAAACCTAAAGTCTTGTCAAGTTCTTTTAATCTTTTTGGTAGTGTAAATTCACTTTCATCTGTAGCTATGGTTAAATCTAAAATTTCTTCTTCTGTATCCCTCACATTACCTTGGCGACGAATATAAAACAGGCATTTTTGTTTCCCCACGCATTCAAAAATGAGTTCATTAGCTCGGTCTTTTTTTTCTCTAAAGTTTGAATATGATTTAACTCTTTCTTGCCCTTCAAAAATACGAATTAACCCATCTATTGTGCAATTTAATAGGCTATATCCCCAGATTTGTGACTGATTGATCTGTGACTGATTTTTGACTGAGTTTGTCATGGATGTTCCTGATTCTTAATTTCTCTCACAAGTCACTGTTAGTGATTTCTTGTATGAGATGTTAGTTTTGAGTGTTAGTTTTTTCTAAGGATGATTTTAGGTGATTTTAATTTTCTAAGTCTTCCCCCATAGACAATACTAACATTCCTTAAAGATAATCCGAACAGTATATCATCTTATTCAGGTTTTTATTGAGATTTCCACTCTGGAATTATCATGGTATGTATACAGATGAAAAATCAGGCACATCCCCCTTGCTAACCATTGCTCTATATAACAAAGCGCAAACCTCCGCCCTCGTCACTAGTTTTCTAGTGTTTAATAATCTTATGTTTGGGTAATTTACAATTACACCATTTTGTGTAAGAGCAGCAATCAGCTCCCGGTGTTCACTCCTAATCGTAGAAGCATCTTGGTAAATAGATAATATATCTCTTGTTGAACCGGTGAATTTATAATTCAAGGCTTTTGCTATGGTAGTTAAAACATCTAAACGGGTGAGTTTTTGGTCGGGACGAAACTTTCTGTTTGCACTAGGGGTCAAAATCCCCATCTGATAAGTTTTCTGGATGGCGTTATGGGCCCAGTGGTTCTTGGGAATGTCTCGAAATGCGACTTTCCCCCTTATTGTATCTTTAAAAAAGATTTTTGGCAATAGGGTAGCTAGTTGGGCCCGGGTGATGGGAGCATTGGGACGAAATGTGCCATCAGGATAACCGTCAATGACCTCCATGGCGGCTAATTCCTCAATATAGTCTTTGGCCCAGTAATTTTGCGGAAGATCGGAAAATCGTACCCGAATTCCCTTAGCTACTCCCACCTCTCTATATTTAGTTAATAAGTTATTCAGCTGGTACGCACTTTTATTTAGTTGGGTTAGTTGTACTAGGCTACCTGGGGGAGATAGGATAGCTTTTGCTAGTTGGGAATCATTAATGCTAATAGTTTTACCAACCAGGGTAAATTGTCCCTGGGTAAAACTCGCAGGATAGGTACTCGGTTGAGCAACTTTGGCAAATCCTGCAGCTTGATAGGGAGTAGGATCGATGTTTTGTGGACTACTGAGAAAGGTAACCTTTTGGTTCCTGATTTCCGTGAAGTAGTCATAGCTCATGGTTGTGTCTGGATCAACGATCCCATCTTCATCACTGTCAACTCCGTAAAAAACTCTGACTAGGGGATTTGGCGGAGAATTCGCCGGTAAAATCAGGTTGACTGTGGTGTGGTTCGGTAAACAAGCAAATTCCATATAACCAACTAGTTGGTTTTGTGTATTATATAGTCTAACTACAATGCGATCGCCCCATTTAAACCCATTTTCAAATTTAGCTTTCTGCTTAATTTTATATTGATAATCTCCCAAAAATCTTTCTTGGAGATATTTCTCGCCATACTTAGCTTTCAGGGATATACGAGCAATAACTGGAGAAATTGTGCCGTTAGGTTGCCAAATATAGAGGGTAAATCCGGATTTTTTCCCCTGTACTGGTTCAGGTGTGGAAATTTCTCTGGGAACCGACTCCTGTGCCAAAAGTTGCCCATGAGTGGCTGCTGTGGCCAATGACTGAATTGCCCAGTTCTCTATTGGCAACAAGTTAATTATATTAATTAGGGAGGCAAAAACTAGCCCTTTCAATACCGTTGATTTACTGTTAGTCATTGTTGTTTATTTAACTAAATGATTGATTTTGACACAGCAACTATTTTACCATTGTATTTTCGGATATTTTCTTGAATCTGGCATGATATTTTTTCCACAATGCCAGGAGGATAAGAAGAAGATTACTATAAAGAAACAATACTTTAGAAATCTTAACCAATTACCATGATCACCACTGAAAATTTACCAACCATAGAAAAACAAATTTGGACTTGGCGAAACTATAAAATCCAATATACCGTTATGGGTATGGGTCAACCCCTAGTTCTGGTTCATGGATTCGGAGCTTCTATTGGTCACTGGCGCAAAAATATCCCTATTTTAGCTAAAGCGGGTTATCAGGTTTTTGCCCTGGATTTATTGGGATTTGGAGGTTCTGAAAAAGCAGACGTAAAATATAGCATGGAAGTTTGGGTGGAGCTGCTAAGAGATTTTTATCACGAACATATCCAATCACCCACTATATTTATTGGTAATTCTATTGGCGCGCTTTTGAGTTTAATGGTTGTCACCCAACACCCAGAAATTGCTAGTGGGGCGGTTTTGATTAATTCCGCTGGAGGTTTAAATCATCGTCCTCGGGAATTAAACCCCATTACTAGGTTTTTTATGGCTACCTTTCGTCAATTAGTCACTAATCCCATTACAGGAACTATTGTTTTTAATCGAGTTCGCACCAAATCCCAAATCCGTCGTACCCTATACCAAGTATATTGCGATCGCAATGCAGTTACTGATGAACTAGTAGATATACTTTATGAACCATCATGCGATCGCGGTGCGAGGAAAGTTTTTGCCTCCATTGTCACCGCACCTCCGGGACCAGCTCCCATTACCCTACTACCCAAATTGACACATCCCTTATTAGTTCTTTGGGGTGAAAAGGATCCCTGGATACCCATAACGGGGACGAATATTTATGCAGAAGCAGCTAGTGGTAAGGATATTGAAATTGTACCCATTCCCAATGCTGGTCATTGTCCCCATGATGAAGTTCCAGATCTTGTCAATAGGGTGATTATTGACTGGTTAGGAAAGAAAAATCTTTAAGCTCATCTAGTCCCGCTGGCAAAATGCGGGGCTATAATGCTATAATATTAAACTCTTTAATTCCCAATTGTTAATGTGAAGTAGTGTCAAATGCCAAATCCATCAGTAAAAAATTTATTAAGCGATAACCTTCCCCACACACCAAATCAGGAAAATACCATTCGCATTCGGGGTGCTAGACAGCATAACCTGAAAAATATTGATTTAGACCTACCTCGTGATCAACTAATTGTATTTACTGGTGTCTCTGGATCAGGGAAATCTTCCTTAGCTTTTGATACCATCTTTGCAGAAGGTCAAAGACGTTATGTAGAATCACTAAGTGCCTATGCTCGTCAATTTTTGGGTCAATTAGATAAACCCGATGTAGAATCCATTGAAGGACTAAGCCCTGCTATTTCTATTGATCAAAAATCCACCTCCCATAACCCTCGCTCCACCGTGGGAACAGTTACAGAAATCTATGATTACCTGCGATTGCTTTATGGACGTGCTGGTGAACCCCATTGTCCCCATTGCGATCGCTCTATTTCTCCCCAGACCATTGACCAAATGTGCGATCGCATTTTATCACTTCCTGACCGTACTCGATTTCAAATTTTGGCACCTGTGCTAAGGGGAAAAAAGGGAACCCATCGGAAACTGCTTTCCAGTTTAGCAGCGCAGGGGTTTGTTAGGGCGCGGATCAATGGAGAGATTTTTGAACTTTCAGAGGGTATAGAATTAGATAAAAATATTAGTCATAATATAGAACTGGTAATAGACAGATTAGTTAAAAAAGAAGGTATTCAGGAGCGTCTAGTAGATTCTCTCACCACATGTTTGAAACAGTCCGAGGGAATAGCCATAATTGAACTGATAAAAAACCCTGTAGATGAGGTAGATAAGGATATTTCCCCAGAGGAATTACCATCAGAGATTATCTTTTCAGAGAACTTTGCTTGTCCAGAACATGGAGGGGTAATGGAAGAATTATCCCCCAGATTATTTTCCTTTAACTCTCCCTATGGTGCTTGTTCCCACTGTCATGGAATTGGCACCCTAAAAAGATTTTCACCTGAATTATTGATACCGGATCATCAAGCACCAATATATGGAGCCATAGCACCTTGGTCAGAAAAGGAAAACTCCTATTATTTAGAATTATTATATGCCTTGGGAGTGCAACATGGATTTCAATTACAAACCCAGTGGAGAGATCTAACTAAAGAGCAGGAAGAAATTGTTTTATATGGGGAGAAACTAGAAAACTCAACAGGAGGGAGAAAACAAAATTTTAGGGGAGTAATTCCCATGTTACAAAGACAATATGAGGGAGGAACAGAACTAATAAAGCAGAGACTAGAAGAATACTTAATCGATCAACCTTGTGAAGTTTGTGAAGGAAAAAGACTAAAACCAGAAGCTTTAGCTGTGAAATTAGGTCAATATGGAATTTGGGATTTAACCAGCGTATCAATTAGGGAATTTCAGGAACGAATAGAAAACTTAAAATTAACTGCTCGGCAAATACAAATTGGCGATTTAGTCATTAAAGAAATTAAACAGAGATTGCAATTTTTACTAGATGTAGGTTTAGATTATTTGACCTTAGATCGTCCCGCCATGACCTTATCAGGTGGAGAAGCACAACGAATTAGACTAGCGACCCAAATTGGTTCCGGTTTAACAGGAGTACTTTATGTGTTAGATGAACCAAGCATTGGACTTCACCAAAGAGATAATGATAGACTGTTGAAAACCCTGATCAAACTGCGAGACCTAGGAAATACCCTAATTGTCGTGGAACACGATGAAGAAACTATTAGAGCAGCAGATCACATAATTGACATTGGTCCTGGTGCAGGTATTCATGGAGGAAATATTATTGCCCAAGGAACAATTGAAGAGGTATTAAAGGCAGAAAATTCCCTAACAGGAGCCTATTTATCCAAAAAAATAGTAATTGATACACCCACAACTAGAAGAGGGGGAAATGGCAAAACTCTGAACATTAAAAATGCCCACCGCAATAACTTAAAAAACCTAGATGTGGAAATTCCCTTGGGAAAATTAGTTGCTGTAACTGGGGTTTCCGGTTCAGGAAAATCAACTTTAATTAATGAATTGCTTTATCCCGCGCTACAACATCATTTATTAAAAAGAGTACCCTTTCCTCCAGAAATCAGTGGAATAGGAGGATTAAACTGTGTGGATAAAGTCATTGTTATAGATCAGTCACCCATTGGGAGAACACCCAGATCTAATCCAGCTACCTACACAGGAGTATTTGACCTGATTAGAGAAGTGTTTTCCCAAACTATCGAGGCTAAAACTAGGGGATATAAACCTGGACAATTTTCCTTTAACGTCAAGGGAGGTAGGTGTGAAGCTTGCAATGGACAGGGAGTAAATGTTATAGAAATGAATTTTTTACCGGATGTTTATGTTCAATGTGAAGTATGTAAAGGAGCTAGATATAATCGAGAGACCTTACAAGTTAAATATAAAGATAAATCCATCTCTGATGTTTTAAAAATGACCGTTGAGGAAGCACTAGCATTTTGTGAAAACCTCCCCAAAGCAGTCAGCAAATTACAAACATTAGTGGATGTCGGTTTGGGATACATACAGTTGGGACAACCCGCTACCACCCTATCAGGAGGAGAAGCTCAACGGGTTAAATTAGCTACGGAGTTATCTCGACGTGCTACGGGTAAAACATTGTATTTAATAGATGAACCCACCACCGGACTATCTTTTTATGATGTTCACAAATTATTAGATGTGATTCAGAGATTAGTGGATAAGGGAAATTCTATCTTAGTGATTGAACATAACCTAGATGTGATTCGTTGTGCGGATTGGGTTATAGATTTGGGCCCAGAAGGAGGTGATAAGGGGGGAGAGATCATCGGGGTGGGAACTCCAGAACAACTTGCTCAAAATCCCCGCTCCCATACTGGAAGATATTTACAACGCATGTTATAGTGTTTTGACTCATCATCAATATACAAGGTTGGGTTGGGAAAACCCAACTTATAAGATTGTGCGATCGCTGAGCAAGTATCTCTAATTACACCCCCAAAGCTGGCCATTAAATCCTGAATATTCTTATAAGGTTAAACATAAGTGTAGTTTAATTCACTACACTTAATGTGATTCAATAAAAACAGTTAGAGAAATGAATCTGAATCAAATTATTTTGAATATATGTTTACGAGTGACTTCTCCCTAATTCTCAAAGACTTTGTAATACAAATTTTCCCTAAGTTACGCAGTGAATTAGAATTCCACCGTAGGTTAGTATAACATTGAGAGAATTGGTTGTGATCCACCACGTAATCTAGATGTTTTTATGATTTAAATTGAGAGACACATCATTAAAAAATCCCACCAACATTGGAAAGAGATTGATAAACTATCTTTTCTCTCAAAGAACTTATACAATGCGGCTAATTATATTTGCAGTCAACACTTCTACAGTGATCAGTAAATTAGGATAGTCTCAGCTCCTGGTAACTCATTAGGATTCATAATTTCTGATTACAAACTAAACTCATCGAATTTAATAACTGGAGAATTGGGACTTGTTGTATCAAAGCGATAACTGCTAACAGTACCAGTTCCAGTGTCAAAAATGGTAAAAACTGTGAACTGATTGCTTGCAATATAAGGTAAGGGTTGACCATCTTCCCCTAGAAGTGGAGAAATAGTAGGTGTGATTGGTGGTAAACCATTGGGATTACCACTTGCTATGTAGTCTTGTGGAAAATCCTCTTGATATTGCTGGGGGATGTCTCGCGCTCTTTTTCCCCAAGCAGCACCGTAGGAATTACCCACATTAGAAGTTTCTAAAAAGTTGATTCCTCCTTGATTGAGAAACCGATTCCACAGGTGGGAGTGTCCATAAAAGACTAGTTGAACTTTGGCTTTCTCTAGTAAGGGTATCAAGTCACGAATTATATAATCGGTGTTCTTTGGATATTGATAGGTTACAGACTGAATATTCCCTAATTCATCTTTTTCAATAATCTGTAATGGATTAGTATAAGCTGGGACAATGTTATCACCTAGAGTATGTGCTGGATGGTGAAACATTACCACTTTATATTTTGCTTGTTCAAATTCAGCACTGTTTAATTCTTGCTCGAGCCAAATATACTGGTCACTTCCTGGAACAATTGGTTCATAAATTATTTGCCCATATCCCCAATTTTCAGGAGAGGAAAGTTGCTGATTTGTTTCTTTATATCTACCTTTGACAGGGGACTCTAATTTGGGATTTCTCCACGCATTCGTCACATATAAGACTATTAATCTCACATCTCCAAAACTGAGAGCGTAGTAGGTTTTTCCCCCAGTTTTACTCTCGGGTAAACTAAAAATTTCTTCATAGGTAATAGTATTAAAACAATAGTCTTTTAAATATTCTTTTCCACACACTTCATGATAGGATTCCTGAACAATTTCCCGGGGAATGGTGTCATTAAATTCGTGATTTAAACTAATATTTTCCGTATGTCTCCCCATAATCTCATGATTACCAACACAGGGGAACAAGGGAGCATTCTGAATAATCTTACCACCGGTATAGGTAAGTTTTTCCCCGTTATATTCCATAGTATATTGGGCACGACCTTGTAAACCTGGAAAAAAAGCATTACCGCGAAGATCATCAAACCACTCCGAAGCGCGATCTGGCACATTGACTAAGTCTCCAGCAAACCATACTGCGTCAACTACACCAACTGTTTCCACCACTTTCTGTAAATTGGCCGCTATCATTGGTTTTAATTGGTGATCGGAGGTGAGAAGAATTTTCAGGGGTTTACCGGGTTGGGGAATAGGTGTAAGGGTAAAAACCTCACTGTTTATTTTTACCCCATCTTCCGTTATGCTCGTTACATAGTAGGGAATCCGTAAATTGGGGGTTAGACCCGTAATTTCTGCTTCCTGTCGCCAAATATCCCGTTGAACTGGTTTTTGGTAAACTTGTCCTTTTTTTCTTTGCTCTTTTACCCTGGAGTCCTGATCTTCTCTGACGCGAGTCAGTTTTGTGGTTTGAGCAATGGTGGTTTTTTCCAGATGATGACCATGAGTAACTAAATGCTGCTCACCCGCAAATTCGGTGAACCAAACCACCCGCACCGAATTGACCATTGGTAGTTGTAGAAATGGATCTGTTAGGAGTTGGGGTTGACATCTCATCTAAGAAACCTGTTTTAGTCATGGTTATACTATCCTACCATTATCCTACCACTAAATTTTGCTATTCCACCTATGAACACCCGAAAATCTCACATCCAAATTTTTGGTGTATACGCCCTATTACTGGCGATCGCTCTTTTGACTCTTTTTCCCTTACTATGGCTAATTAGTACTGCTTTAAAATCACCTACGGAAAATCTCTTAGAAACTCCGCCAAAACTCTTACCCCTACAACCCACCCTAGATAACTTCCTTCGGGTTTGGGATTCCTTACCGTTTGGACAATATTTATACAATAGTTTTTTAGTAGCCATACTAACAGTAGTTTTGAACCTATTGTTTTGTTCCTTAGCAGCGTATCCCCTAGCGAGACTCTCATTTTGGGGGAGAAATGCCATTTTTATTGCCATTGTTTCCACAATTATGATTCCTTTTCAGATTGTGATGATTCCCCTGTATATCATCACCGTTCAATTGGGTTTAACCAATAGTTATTTGGGAATGATTTTTCCCAGTTTAGCCTCTGCTTTCGGTATATTTCTGTTGAGACAAGCTTTTATGGGAGTGCCAAAAGAAATAGAAGAAGCTGCTCGTATAGATGGTAGTTCCGAATTGGGATTATGGTGGTTCATCATGCTACCAGCTATCAAACCAGCATTAATAACCTTGGCAATTTTTGTGTTTATTGGAGCTTGGAGTGACTTTCTGTGGCCATTAATTGTTATCCAGGATGAAAGCCTATATACCTTACCACTAGGGGTAGCTAAATTAGCAGGTACATTTTCCTTAGATTGGCGATTGGTAGCTGCTGGGTCAATTATTTCCGTTGCTCCTGTTTTACTCTTATTCTTATTTTTACAGAAGTTTATTGTGCCTACGGATACAGGCAGTGGCATCAAAGGTTAGAAGCCCTTGTTCATTTGTTTATTATAGCTGTAGCCACTTAAAAGGGGGTGTAAGCGAGTTGAGTAGCTACCCATTAACCCTTCATATAGCATTATGGCTAAAGCTATAATTAAAATATACCCAACAGCAAACTAAACAGGTCTATAAACTCGATAATTAATGCTAGGGAAAATATTATCCATTAACTCAACCTTCTCTAGCCAACCGCTATCAACCTTGCCAATTGTAACATCTTCGTAAATTTTGTTAAACCGCATCAAATGAGACCTTGTTCTTCTTACCGCGTATGGAACCATTGTTCCTGTGCGCATAATAAATGCCCAGTCAGAAGATTGTGCCAACAACAATTCCCGTGCTGCTTGATTCAATGCTTTCCACTGTAGTTCATCCGCTGGTTCAAGGCGAGAAAGTTCGATCATTCTTTCAGCAGCTTTATGTAAGTGAGCATAAATCCAGGCATTAGTATCATTTAACCAGTATTCATGGAAACCCTTATAACCCCAACTAGACTGAGAGGGACGACAAACCTGCTGATAGGGATTATCTCGTAAGTAATCTGCCAAATGGGTCATTTGATATGTCCCCTGGTCATACCAGGACTTACGAAATAGATAATCAATAAACCAAGGACCTTCATACCACCAATGACCAAACAACTCCGCATCATAGGGGGAAATAATAATTGGGGGTCTACCCATAATACCATGTAGATGTTCGGTCTGCTTCTCCCGATTATACATGAAGTTAGCAGCATGTTCTGCGGCCTTTTCCTTAGCCCAGTAAGGATCATACAAGGCTTTGTCGGAAAGACCTAAGCCACGTCCGGTGATTTTATGATACTTAATCCCTATGTTTTTCCGCTGACCATTGGGCATAATATAGGGTTTGATGTATTCATATTCCGCTTCCCAACCGAGATCTTTGTAAAATTCCCGATATTCAGCAGCACCAGGATAACCCACTTCCGAAGACCATACCTGTTGTGAAGATTCTTGATCACGACCAAAAGCTGCTACTCCTGTTTCTGTAAAAATAGGAGCATAAGTTCCAAAGCGAGGACGGGGACGAGCATATAAAATACCATGACCATCGGTCAAAAAATATCTTAGTCCAGCATCCGCCAGCATTCGCTCTAAACCTTCATAATAGGCACATTCGGGTAACCAAATTCCCTTGGGTGGTTGACCAAAGGTTTCTGTGTAATGCTCACAGGCTACCTGAATTTGCGCCCATACGGCTTGGGGATACATTTTCATTAAGGGTAAATACCCATGGGTAGCTCCACAGGTAATGATTTCTAAGTTATTGCTTTGTTGGTATTCCTGGAAAGCTGTAACTAAATCACCATTGTATTTTTCCCAGACGTGGCGTGCTTCATTGAATTCAGTAGCATAGTGTTCAGCCAAATAATGCAGATGTCCATCCTGAAGATAGCGTTCTGATTCTAACTCTATTAATTCTTCCAGCTTACTTAGGTGTTGTTCATAGCGTTCTTGCAATAAGGGATCACGAAGCATGGATACCAATGGTGGTGTCATACTCATGGTGATTTTGAAGTCGATGCCATCCCGCTTCAATCCTTCAAATACTTTGAGCAAGGGAATGTATGTTTCTGTAATGGCCTCATATAGCCATTCCTCTTCCAGCACATAGTCACTTTCTGGGTGACGAACGAAGGGTAAATGTGCATGGAGTACAAGTGCGACGTAGCCTATAGCCATAATAGTTTTGGGGTTAGAAACTGTGGTTAAATTAGAGATCTGGTTAAATTGGAGATCCGGGGTTGGGTAGAAATTAACAATATTTTAAGATAATTATGTTTACTATTGTCACATTTACGGAAGTTCATGAATATTAAAATCAGAAAAAGGAAAATGCTTTTCCTCGTTGCCATGGGGCTAGCAGTTGCCATTTTTACCATAGGTGTAGTTATTGCCCAAACCAAAATGCAGACCCAGTCTACGGGTAATACCACTACTGGTGTTGAGTCTGTAGGACAAAATACTGCACCAGAAACTCCCAGCACCAACTTAAACCCTCAACCTCAGTCCACAGACACTAAAGAACCAGTCAAGGAAAATACCTTGCCAGAAACTCCCAAAACCAAGCTTAACTCCCAAGCGCAGTTAAGTATCAATGGTATTGGACCAGTAAGGGTAGGAATGAATATTCCTGAAGCTGCTGCTGCTGCTCAGGGAACCCGCCTATATATTTCCTATGCTGGTAATGAAAGTTGTTATTACCTTGAAGCAGAAGGGCGACTCAAAGGTATATCCTTTATGGTCACTAAAGATGAGGAAAAAGGTCGTCAGCAAAACATCACCAGTGATGCCATTGCTAGGATAGATATAAACAGTCCAAAAATCACTACGGTTTCAGGTGCCAAAATTGGGGACACAGAAGAAAAAATCAAATCCCTTTACCCTCCTGAACAAATTGAAGTTAAGACCCACGAATATAATCCCAAGGGACATTATTTGATTTTTGTTCCTAAAGAACAGACAGACAACAAGTATCGTGTGGTTTTTGAAACCGATGGTAAGCAGGTTACCAGCTTTAGGGCGGGTAAGCTACCAGAGGTGGGATATGTGGAGGGATGTAGTTAAACCCTAGGAAAAATTAGGACTTGCTGTTATCACAATAAGTCCTATTTAAAACTACATACCGGCGATTACTTGTGTTTTATGTACGGATTATTTTTGCCCCAACTTGGTGTAATTTAGTATCTAATCTATCATAGCCACGATCTAAATGTTTTAGTCCTTGAATAATCGTTTCTCCTTGTGCTGCAAGACCGGCTAACACTAGTGCTGCGGATGCTCTTAGGTCTGTACCGATAACTGGTGCCCCTGATAACATTGGTACACCGCGAACAAATGCCGTATTACTCTTAACGCGAATTTCCGCTCCTAACCGGTTTAACTCAGAAGCATGACTCAAACGGTTTTCAAAAACCGATTCGTTAATAATACTATCACCATCAGCTATGCTTAATAGTGCCATAAATTGCGCTTGCATATCTGTAGGAAAACCTGGATGGGGTAAAGTATCAATGTTGGTGGCTTTGAGTTTTTGTGCAGGTTTTACCCGCAAGCAGTCTGTACCTTCTTGGAAGATGGACACACCAATATCTTTCAACTTAGCAATTACAGGGATTAAATGCTCTGATTTAACTGGAGATAGCAGCAATTCAGAGTGAGTAATCGCAGCAGCAATTAAAAATGTACCTGCTTCAATGCGATCAGGAATAATACTATATTCGGTAGAGTGCAGTTTATCAACACCGACGATGGTAACTGTACCTGTGCCCGCACCTTGAATTTTTGCCCCCATAGAATTACAGAATTTAGCCAAATCTACTACTTCTGGCTCCCGGGCAGCATTTTCAATGATGGTTTCTCCATCAGCTAGAGTGGCAGCCATCATCAAGGTTTCTGTGGCACCAACACTGGGAGTATCTAAATAAATTCGCGCACCTTGCAATCTACCATTGTTACCAGTAACCTGGGCATGACAAATTCCATGTTCAATCTCCATCTCTGCTCCCATCGCTTGTAGTCCGCGAACATGTAAGTCAACGGGTCTGGCACCAATAGCGCAACCCCCTGGTAAGGGCATTTGTGCTACACCTAATCGAGCTAAGATTGGTCCAATGGCAAAAAAACTTGCCCGCAACTGGGTTACCAGTTCATAGGGTGCTTTAGATGTGGTAATATCTCTAGCATTAATATTCAGTGTATCCTTATGCCTTTCCACGGATAAACCTAAAGCAGTTAAAACTTGCCCCATGCTTTCTACATCCGCTAATAAAGGGACATTACTAATCCGACAATCTCCAGAGCAAAGCAAAGCTCCAGCCATGATTACCAGGGCTGAATTTTTGGCCCCGCTAATTCTTACATTCCCTTCCAGGGAATATCCACCACAAATTTTTAAGACTGGGGAGTCTACTTGGGTATCGGTGCTAGGAGAATTAATAAGTCTACCTCCTTTAAGATTTACGGTCATAGGTGTTCGCGTTCAGTTTTAGATTCTACAGCAAAGTTTACTAGTTCTCTTGACAATCCCCAAGATTTAGGTCATCATATTAATTCAGCAGTGAAATGCGGTAAAATACTAAATGTAATGTGCGGAACTGGCGGAATTGGCAGACGCGCTAGATTCAGGTTCTAGTGCCGCAAGGCTTCCGGGTTCAAGTCCCGGGTTCCGCATTCGGGCAATTATTAGTCCTTGGGAGTGTTGTGCTGACCAGTTTACAAAATCCTCTAGTTAAGCAGATCCGTAAGTTACACTCCGCTAAGGAGAGACATAAACAACAGTTGTTTGTGTTGGAGGGAACCCATTTAATTACAGAGGCTTGTAGTGTAAATTACCCGTTGGAAACGGTTTGTTGCACTATGGATTGGCAAAATTCCCATTCGGAATTGTGGCAAAATGTTTGTAATGCTTGTCATCGTACAGAAATAGTCAGCCAAGAGGTTTTGGCATCTATGGCCACCACGGTCCAACCGGATGGTGTGGTGGCCATGGTCAAACGTTGTGAGGAAAATCCTATTCCCATGACGGGGTTGGCTCTAGCTCTGGAAACTATTCAGGATCCAGGCAATTTGGGAACTATTATCCGTACTGCTGCTGCTGTGGATGCTTCCGGTTTATGGTTAAGTAATGATAGTGTGGATTTAGACCATCCCAAGGTCTTGCGGGCTTCCGCTGGACAGTGGTTTCGCTTAAAAAAGCAGGTGAGTCACAACCTAAAGGACACTGTACAAGATTGTCAACGAGGGGGTATGCAAGTGGTTGCTACCCTACCAACCGCTGAGTTAACCTATTGGCAAGTGGATTGGTCTTTACCCAGTCTTATTTTACTGGGCAATGAAGGTGCTGGTTTATCAGATGAATTGGCAACAATGGCAAATATACAAGTTAAAATACCTCTTAGCCCTCAAGTTGAATCCTTAAATGTGGCTATATCTGCCTCTTTAATATTATATGAGGCGCAGCGACAAAAAACTTGTGGAAAAAATACAAATTAGTATTTGACAAGAAAGAGAATGAGTCAGTTCTTGATTAAGACTTTTACTAGTCTCAGTATGTTGGTAGGGTTTACGGTAATATCAGGTTGTAACATGTCCTTATTTGAGAATACAAATATTAAAGACGTTGTAGAGAAAGTAAGTGATGGAGACACATTGATATTAAGAGATGGCGGTGGAGAAAAACACAAAGTACGACTGGGTTGTATAGATGCACCAGAGATACCCCATTCCCATAAGCAAAAGAGGAGTAAAAAAAGGCGGGATATGAATCAGTTTAATTGGGGGGTAAGGGCAAAAAATCGTCTGGCACAATTGATTAAAAATTCAGGGCGTAGGGTGAAAATAAATGTTGTTGACCAGGACGAATATGGTAGAAAAGTTATAGAATTGCGGTTGAGAGATGATACTTTAGTGCAAGAAGTTTTATTGACAGAAGGCTTGGCAAAAGTCCATCCGGAATACATGAAACTATGTAGTAGTAAAGATATTATGTTACAGGCACAAACCCAGGCCCAAAGACAAAAAATAGGAATTTGGGGTGATGATGAATTTATTAATCCCTGGGAATATCGCAAACTATAGGGTAGGTGGCAGTTTTTAAAAACCACAGTTGGGATATATAATTTAGAGTTAATTTACGATGACTAACAACCAATTGCCCAAGTACGAATCCTTAGTGAGATCATCCAGTATGTCAGACCAACCGTTGATTGAACTAAGAGGTGTTTCTAAATCATTTGGAAGAACCAGGGTTTTAGACAGTGTGGATTTACAAATTTACAGAGGAGAAGCACTGGGAATTATTGGACCATCAGGAACGGGAAAATCAACTATCCTAAGAATTATAGCAGGCCTACTAGAACCTGATGCAGGAGAAATTTATATTCAAGGAAAAAAACGCAATGGTTTAATTGAAGATAATAAAGACCCCATTGGCATTGGCATGGTATTTCAACAGGCGGCCCTGTTTGATTCCTTAAATGTAGATGAAAATGTGGGGTTTCTATTATATCAAAAATCAAAACTAGCCTCCAATCGCATTCGCAACCTGGTCAACGAAAAATTAGAAATGGTGGGGTTATCAGCTGAAATTGCTAATCTTTACCCTTCAGAACTTTCCGGTGGGATGCGAAAAAGGGTAAGTTTTGCCCGTGCTATTATGTCCAATCCTGACTATCCCCGTGATACTCCCGAAGTTCTACTATATGATGAACCTACTGCTGGGCTTGATCCAATCGCTTCTACCGTTATAGAAGATTTGATCCGTAACTTGCAACATACTCAAGGCGTTTGTAGTACCTACTGCATTGTTACCCACCAGGATAGCACAATCAGACGCACAGCGGATAAGTTAATATTTCTTTACCAGGGCAAGGTACAATGGCAAGGTAAAATAAGTGAAATAGATTACACTGATAATCAGTTAATCAGACAGTTTATGAGTGGTAGTATCCAGGGACCAATTCAGGTGATTGGCTAATAACCAGTATGAAAGGGGGATTGAATGAGTGGATTCAAAACTACAAGGACTTTTAGGGAAGGTGCAGTAGGATTAATATTCCTAATTGGTTTGGGAGCATTTGGTGTTATTTTTTTATGGCTAAATCGAGTGACTCCAGGACGTAGTTCCTATCAGGTAATAGTGGAATTTGCTGATGCTGGAGGTATGCAAAAAGGCGATCCGGTCCGCTATCGCGGGGTTAAAGTGGGTAGTATTGCCAGGATGACTACTAAACCAAATGCGGTGGAAGTCGAGCTGGAAATCAATGACCCTAATTTGCTAATACCCGCCGATTCCAGAATAGAAGCTAATCAAAGTGGTTTAATCAGTGAAAGTATTGTTGATATTACTCCCCTAGGTGATGTTACCTTAGATCCTAACACTGCTAAACCCCTGGATAAGGATTGTAATCCCGGTTTGATAATCTGTCATCAGTCCGGTAAGTTAAGGGGTCAAATTGGCACTAGTGTTGACAGACTAATTAGACAGTCGTCGGATTTTGCTGATAGATATGGAAATCAGCAGTTTTACGATAATGTTAATCGTTTGTTAATTACTTCCACAGATGCAGCGGCTAGTATAGCTAAGCTAAGTCGAGAATTACAAATTGCCAGCAGAAGTTTTCAGGGAGAAGTGGGAAAATTTTCTGATACTGCTGTGACTATTCAACGTGCAACTAATGAACTCACTGCTACTACTAAACAAACAGCGGCACAGATAAATACAACTGCTGGTGATTTCAGTACAGCAGCAAAGCAAGCGGGTAAACTAATTAATAATCTCGATGATTTATTGACTACAAATCGTTCAGCATTAGTCAGTACTTTGAATAATATTAACGAAACAAGCAATCAATTGAGGCAAACAGTTAATGCGCTGTCACCAGCCGTAACCAGATTAACCCAAGGAGATATACTCAAAAACCTGGAGATTCTCTCAGCTAATGCAGCAGAGGCTTCGATTAGTTTAAAAGATGCTAGTAAGACTTTAGCAGATCCTAAAAACATAGTTTTATTACAGCAGACACTGGATGCGGCAAGAGTCACCTTTGAAAATACTCAAAAAATCACATCTGATTTAGATGAGTTAACGGGAGATCCTAAATTCCGGCAAAATTTGTTGCAACTGGTGAATGGGTTGAATAAGTTGCTATCTTCCACGGGGGATATGCAGGAACAAACAAAAGTGGCCTTGACTTTAGACTCGATTAAACTATCAATCAATCAGGGTCAGTCTAAGTCAGAAACAACCTCCGATTTAGGAGTTAGCAATCATGGAGTAAAAGCAGAAAAGTTGGAAAAACAAGAAAATCGAGTGGTTCCTTCCGTTCCTCCAACTCTCAATCCGGTGACAGAAATTACCCCTGTACCCGAGTTATTACTAGAGCCAGTTTTGCCATCTTCCCATGAACCATAGGTCTAATTCCAATCTTCTTCCTCCCTTTTAGCACGACTTTTGTAAATCCCGCCTACATGGTGAATGGCTCGTGTTTTGACAAAGAGTTCTTCCGTAGTTAACCCCCAGAGTTGCAAAATGCGGTCTAAATCATTCTGTAGGTCCCGAGCTCCTGGAAAACCCTGATATCTGATTTTTAGTCGAGCCAGTTCCGCTAAATTGTAATCTGTTTTTTCCTCAGATAGTAGACTATTAATAGTCAAGAGATCGCTGTCATAGCGGGGGTGATTTTGTTCCTTGGAGGGAGAAGCGTCTGTCATAAATATTACCTAAATTTACGGATTTAAGGGGGAGAAGTAATTGACACACCCCTGGTCTATTGAGGATTGTTATATTATTATAACAAATACAAAGCATACCATACCAGACCTATAATATAGGGATGGGAGTTAATGACGGATACCACATCCAGCTTAATACGGCTCTCACCACTGCCAAATATGGTTAAATAAGGATATTCTGGATGTAATTCCAGTGTCTTTAAGACTATTGCCCAATTTCGGATCAAAGTGGTATTATTAATAAACCAACTAAACCAACGAATAACCATCTGCGATTCATCCTAGGTAGGGAGAAATGCCAGCAGAAGCTAGGTTTTGTTGGTTGAGTACAAATTCCTTGATAACCTTATTCCTTCAACATCCAAGGATGAGCAATATCAAGTCTAGGAACCGAGATTGGTCTACGAGGAGTTTACCCACTTATGCTAATTGGCACAGGTTGAATAAAATCGATTAGTGTATTTGTTAGCAGTAGTTAGCAAAAGTATCGGAGAGAGAACCCGCTATGTTTGAACACTTCACATCCGAAGCCATTAGGGTAATTATGTTAGCGCAGGAGGAGGCACGCCGCCTGGGTCATAACTTTGTCGGCACAGAACAAATTCTCCTGGGTTTAATAGGGGAAGGAACAGGCGTTGCGGCGAAGGTTCTGACAGATTTGGGTGTCACCCTCAAGGATGCGCGTCGGGAGGTTGAAAAAATTATCGGTAGGGGTTCTGGTTTCGTCCCGCCCGAAATCCCTTTTACACCAAAAGTCAAGAGTCTATTTGAGCAGTCTTTTAGAGAGGCTCACGGTCTTGGTCACAACTACATAAATACAGAACACTTATTGTTAGGATTAACTGATGCGGGAGAAGGGGTTGCAGCCAAGGTGTTAAAGAGTCTTGGAATTGAACTGCAGACAGTACGCAGCAGAGTGATGAGTATATTGGGTGAAGATAATAGAGTGGTTGCTGGTCGTCAAGACAACCCCAGACGCAACCAGAATCTTAGTATAGAAGAATTTGGACGTAACCTCACCAAGTTGGCCCAACAAGGAAGGCTAGATCCAGTAGTGGGTCGACAAACGGAGATTGAACGCACCGTACAAATATTGGGTCGTCGCACCAAGAACAATCCTGTGTTAATTGGTGAACCCGGGGTGGGGAAAACCGCAATTGCCGAGGGTTTAGCTCAACGGATTGTGAACCAGGATGTTCCTGAAATATTGCTGAATAAACAGGTAATTAGTCTGGATATGGGCTTGCTGGTTGCGGGAACACGCTTCCGGGGAGATTTTGAAGAGCGTCTGAAAAAGGTGATGGAGGAAATTCGCTCCGTCGGCAATATTATCTTGGTGATTGATGAAATTCATACCATCGTGGGTGCTGGCGGTACGGAAGGAGGTTTGGATGCGGCTAACATACTCAAACCCGCCCTGGCCAGGGGTGAACTACAATGTATCGGTGCCACCACTTTGGATGAATATCGGAAGTATATTGAGCGGGATGCAGCTTTAGAAAGACGTTTTCAACCAATTTTGGTAGGGGAACCATCAGTAACAGAAACTATAGAAATTCTTCGAGGTCTGCGCAGTGCTTATGAGCAACATCACAAAGTAACTATTTCCGATGATGCAGTTATTGCTGCGGCTGAGTTATCAGATAGGTACATCAGCGATCGCTTTCTCCCTGATAAAGCCATAGACTTAATAGACGAAGCTGGTTCTCGGGTAAGGTTAAGGCACTCCCGAATCATTGATAATAAAGAGCTGAAACAACAACTGAAAAATACCAGCCAGGAGAAAGCGGAAGCAGTAAGAGTTCAAGACTTTGGCAAAGCTAGTAAACTGCGTCAGGAAGAGCTAGATTTACAAACCCAACTAGCGATCGCACAAAATTTGCCCAAGATTACCATTCCCCAGGTAGACGAAGAGGATATTGCCGAAATAGTAGCCTCTTGGACGGGAGTACCTGTGAATAAACTGACCGAATCTGAATCTGAGTTGTTGTTGCATCTGGAAGATACCCTGCATAAAAGACTAATTGGACAGGAACAAGCAGTCACAGCAGTTTCCCGTTCTCTTCGTCGCGCCCGAGTGGGGTTAAAAAGTCCTAATCGTCCTATAGCTAGTTTTATCTTCAGTGGACCTACAGGGGTAGGCAAAACTGAACTGGCCAAGGCTTTAGCAAGCTACTTCTTCGGTGCGGAAGATTCCATGATTCGTTTAGATATGTCCGAATACATGGAAAGCCATAATGTTTCCAAATTGATTGGTTCACCTCCAGGTTACGTAGGCTACGATGAGGGTGGACAACTGACGGAGGCTGTAAGGCGTAAACCCTATACATTGCTGCTATTTGACGAAATTGAGAAAGCACATCCCGATGTGTTCAATATGTTACTGCAAATCCTAGATGACGGTCATCTTACGGATGCTAAAGGTAGGAAAGTGGACTTCAAGAACACCCTAATTATCTTGACATCCAACATTGGGTCTAAGGTAATTGAAAAGGGTGGTATGAGTTTAGGTTTTGAATTTGATAATCAAGCCAACGCCAGTTACAATCGCATTCGCAATCTAGTCAACGAAGAACTTAAGTCCTATTTCCGTCCTGAATTTCTCAATCGAGTCGATGAGATTATCGTCTTCAGTCAGTTGAATAAAGACGAGGTCAAAGAAATTTCCCAGATCATGCTTGAGGAAGTTGCTAAGCGTCTCCAAGAGAAAGGGATTAAGTTAGAGGTGACAGAAGCATTTAAAGACCTAGTAGTTACGGAAGGCTATGATCCCAGTTATGGTGCTAGACCATTACGTCGGGCCATAATGAGACTATTAGAGGATTCCTTAGCGGAGGCCATTTTGTCTGGTGAGATTAGAGAAGGTGACCAGGCCATTGTGGATGTTGATGACGATGGTTTGGTGAAGGTGAAGAAAGCAGAAACCCGTGACTTGGTACTAGTTAGTGCTCCTGCTTAATATTGGTAATGGTTAGTCCTCCCACAATTCCCATAGATTCTATCCATGGGAATTGTCACCAGGAGGATTGAGCAGCTAACTATCTCCAAAGTCCATGGTCTCAATAAACTCTAAAATATTCTGCTTCATGTCCTCAGCTTCATCTAGAATGGAACCTCGAAGGTCACCAGTAAAAAATGTTCGTTGACTGCTAACTATATACAGAAAATTGCCATTAGTGAATGTCAATAGGCCACGGTACGCGTCTAGTCTTGTTGGGTTACCATTGTTTTCCCTTTGGGAAATGCTTGAGCCTTTAGGCATGTCTACTAATACATAATAATAACTACTTAAAGTATCTTGGAGTAAGCTATCCTGTAAGTACTCAGTATACTTGATTTCTGCGCCCGGGATGTGTTTCAAAATAGCTTGAGGTAAATATCTTTCAATTAAAACAGAGTGGAGATATGTTTCTTGTCCTTGTTCCTCCATAGTTTCTAAATGTTCTTTAGTAAGGGGATAGTAATCAATTCTGATAAAAGTTCCCCCACTGTCAGAGAAACCAACCATTCCCTGTTGACTAACAATTTTTCCTCCTCGTTCTGACGTTACAGGTACGAGAACTCTGAAATTATTTGAAGGAGATTGGTATATTTCCTGTCCTAACTCATCTACTATGATTTCTGGTTGTTTTAATTCTTGTGGATCTTCTATTACTGCTATTACCTCTCTAATAACTTCCTCAGCTTCTATATCCTGCAATTCTAAGGCTTGTTGTAGTTGTTTGATGTATGACTGTTTTTCCTTGGGTATGATCATACTCTCTTCTTCCAATAGCATTACTACACCAGCAGCAAACGCATCCAAAACTATATCACTTTTTAAACTTGTATTGGCAGTATTAAATAGGGAACCTAATCCTTCCTCCTGAGCAATAATTACTAGTCTATTGACCATTTCTAAGATTTCCTCTTGGGAGTACCCATCAAAAACCTGAAATTCTAGTAAGATATCCGCTAAACTTTCCGTGTCTATATCTTCTATAGTACAGTCAACAGCTGCACTAATAATTGCTATAGCTGCTACTGCTTCCTCTGAATTTAGGGATTCAGTTGTAAATGCTGAGGAATTAAAGATTTTATCATACTTGGTCATAATGATAGGTCACTCTTATTAATTGGTAATATCGCGGTCAGAAAAAATTGACTTTTTATGCTCTCACCAGAAAATTCTGGATTTTCGATTTGACCTTGAACTGGTACATACCCAGAGAGTTATACTCCGGGTTATCCATAGAGCGCGGTAATAGATCATTAACACCCTGATTAAAATCTGCTATATTATCTCAAATTATGGTTAATTTTTCTCGGTTATCCCAGGGAAAAATTTATAGCTTTAGAGAGATTGGGACGATAGACAACAGCGTCCCATTATATCACAGTTATATCACAAAAAAGCTAAGTTAGGATTAAATTTAACTTAACCATGAAAAAATAATGACCAAAAGAACATTTCGTCTCAGTATACTAGGAATATTTATATTCGCCGTCGGTTTACGGTTTTGGGGATTGGCTAGATTTAATACCTTGGTATTTGATGAGGTTTACTTTGCACAATTTGGCAATAACTATTTAACAAAAACGCCATTTTTTAATGCTCATCCTCCCCTGAGTCAGTACATAATTGGTCTAGGAATTTGGATAGGTAGTCATATTCCCTTCTGGCAAAATAGTCTTAATAGTTTGACGGGTTCCCTATTATCTTCTTGGAGTTATCGTTGGGCAAACGCGTTAACAGGTTCTTTGATTCCGGTGATAGCTATTTTTTTGAGTTATCAGTTAAGTTATCGTCGTGGTTTTGCACTGTTAGCAGGTTTATTTACAGCTTTAGATGGTTTATTTTTAGTAGAATCTCGTTATGCTTTGAGTAATATATATATAGTATTATTTGGCTTACTTGGGCAATGGTTTTTACTGTTGGCATTAGAAAAAAGACCTGGGCAAAAGTGGGAGAAATTAATAAAATTACTAGTAGCAGGAATTTGCTTTGGTGCTTCCTTAGCTACAAAATGGAATGGATTGTGGTTTTTACTAGGTGTTTATGGAATGTGGATAGTGGGCTGGATAATTAGGTGGTTACAACCTGGCGAAAATGAACCAAAACAAGGATTCCATCAAGAATCAAACAAAGAATCAAGGGTGAAAAACGAGCCAGATGTGGTGAGAATTTCCCTGGCAAAAATTACCCAGATTAATATTTGGCAGATGGTATTTTTTTTAGGAGTTATTCCCCTGATTACATATAGTTTGATTTGGATTCCCCACCTCCAACTTGATCGTCGTTATGGATTTATAGAAGTTCATCAACAAATTTTGAACTTTCATCTTCATTTAGGGGGTAATGATTCCAGTGTTCATCCTTACTGTGCTCCATGGTATAAGTGGCCATTAATGACTCGACCCATGGCTTATTTTTATCAGAAAAGCCAAAGTTTTCAGGATCCCCTACCCGTGTTTGGACCACCCTTACCAGCTGAATCTGGTAAGGTAATTTATGATATTCACGCCATGGGTAATCCTGTTTTGTGGTGGTTTGGAATTACTGCAATTATATTGTTGTTACAAATTGTATTTATTGGCATTGTTCTTCCATCAATTCAACAAAAACGATTATTTATCCCCAGAAATATCAGTGTGGATACTTGGATTGGTTTATATGTAGTGATTAATTATGCTGCTAATTTATTGCCCTGGGTGAGGGTGAGTCGCTGTGTATTTATTTATCACTATATGAGTGCTTTAGTATTTGTATTTTTGGCTCTAGCTTGGTTTGTGGATTGTTGTTTACGCAGTAATTACAAGTCAATGCGTATTTTGGGTTGGACTGTTACTGGTTCCACAATAGCTGCTTTTATTTTTTGGTTACCAATTTATTTAGGGTTACCACTTTCATCAGCAGATTATTGGCTACGTATGTGGTTTAGGAGTTGGATTTAGGAACGATCAACACTCAAAGCGATCGCACTCCCCAACTTTTTGGTAATTATCAGAAAGTGCTGTTCCTTGAATAGTGAGCATCATAGTATTAATCAATGCTTTTCCTTTGAGGAGTGTTTCTTGAAACTCCATTTGGGGATCTGAAAGTGCGACAATACCACCACCAACCCCGATGGAAGTTTGTTCGGGTGTTATAACAGCAGTACGAATCACAATGTTTAAATCAGCTGAACCATTCAAACCCAAAAAGCCGATCGCTCCTGAATATACTCCTCTTGCTTCTTGTTCTAATCGGTCAATAATTTCCATAGTTCTAATTTTTGGAGCACCTGTCATTGAACCACCAGGGAAAGCATTACGAATGCAATCTATAGCAGTCATTCCTTCACGTAAATAACCCCGAATAGTTGTTACCAGTTGATGTACAGTGGCATAAGTTTCTACTTCCATTAATTTGGGAACATGAACAGTACCAACTGCACAAACTCTTCCTAAATCATTCCTAAGTAAGTCCACAATCATCAAATTTTCTGCCCGATCTTTTTCGCTATTGCGTAATCTTTCACCCAGGATAAAATCTTCTTCTGGTGTTTTTCCGCGTGGGAGTGTTCCCTTGATGGGCTTAGTTTCTACCCAACCTTGAGGATCAATTTTTAAAAATCGTTCAGGAGATGAACAGGCGATCGCCACATTACCAAAACGTAAAAATGCGGAGTAGGGAGCAGGATTAATTGAACGTAAGGTGCGATAAAATGCCAGTGGGTCAGGAGTGGTATTTGTTTTAATTTGATTAGTTAAACAAACTTGATAAGTTTCTCCTTCATGAATTTCGACTAAACTTTTGTGAATATCATCAAGATAAGTTTTTTCACATCGACTTAATCGAAAAGTCACTGGTGTTTCTTTCTTTTGAGTAATAATAGGAGACAGAGGAGGTAGATTTTTAAGCTGTTGTTCCATCCATGTAAACCAGGTTTCTGCTGAAGCTGTTTCTCCTGACAGAGTTAGGAAAATTAAATAAAGAGTTTGTTCTTGATGATCAATCGCAATCATGCGATCGGCAAACAAAAACATAGCATCAGGTAAGGTAGAATGATGTTTTAATTTGACTCCACATTCTGACTTTAATTCATACCCAAAATAACCCACAAACCCGCAGTTAAAATCAAATGGTAAATCATCAGATTTACAGTGTCTTTGTTCTAGTTCGCCCTTGAGATACTCAAAAATTCCCTCTTTCTTCAAACTGATCTGATCATATTTTGTAATTGTCAGTTCTTGAGATTGCGTTTGATAACGAATCAATAGACTGTTTTCACCACTACTATCTCCCATAAAAGAAAAGCGAGAAAGACCAGGTTCAACCCGACTACTATCTAACCAGAAAGCATTGGTTGATTCGCCAAACAAATGTACAAATATTTGCTCTGTATTAGGAAAAAAACTTAATTTGCGTGTACAAATTTCAAACTTTTGTTGCTGTTTTTGTTCAGAAAAATTGGTTAATAAAGGTGCATTTTGATTATTTACTATCCAATATTTCTTAGTCATATTTTTGTTATTATCTTGGTTAAATTTATGGGTAATCTCTTTAAAATTCTCAAATAAAGTATGTCCATATTCAGTACAGATTGACTCTGGATGAAACTGCACACCCCAACGTGGTAAAGAACGATGACGTATTCCCATAATCAAATTGTCTTCTGTCCAGGCCACCTTTTCTAAACAGTCTGGTAAGTCATCTGCAACTAATAAGGAATGATAACGCACCACAGAAAAAGGAGAAGGAATTTCTGTAAGAATATCAGTTCCATGATGATAAACATCACTCAAGCGACCATGATGAACTTCTGGTGCATGAATAACTTTTGCTCCATACCCATTACCCAGTCCCTGATGTCCTAAACACACACCTAAAAGCGGAACTTTTGTATTTTGAATAGCTTGATGACAAATGCCAAAATCTTTTAAGTTCTCAGGACGACCAGGACCTGGTGAAATCACAATATTATTAAATTCCCACTTTTGTAGTTCTTCCCATGCTATTTGGTCATTGTATACTACAATTGGATACTCTCCATTAACTTCGGCAATTAATTGATAGAGATTGAAAGTGTAAGAGTCGTAGTTGTCAATAATTAGAGTTTTCATTTTGTAAATCTCGCAAGTAGGTTGAAATTTTATTTTCAGAGCTGTTTGTCAAGTTTTTAGTTCTAATATTCTTGTCCGGGTTACCTTATTATTTGATTTAGGCCGCACCACCACGAAATAATAGCCGCCTTGTCACAATGGGCTTTCCCTGTGCTATCTCTTTATAATCGCCAATTTTTTAAAAAACAATACAGCTCAACGATTTCCTAATCGTTCTTCCGAAAGCTATAATCTTACCAAGATAATCTGGTGTAAACAAAAAAGTCGTAAACATTTAAATTGAAGTACATTAAAATCCATCTTTACCTGATATGACAACCAATCAATTAATATCATTACCCATTATGGGATGTGGGACATGGTCTTGGGGGAATCAACTGCTTTGGGGATACAAACAAAGCATGGATGAGCAATTACAAGAGGTATTTAATCTTTGTGTAGATAATGGTGTCACCTTGTTTGATACGGGAGATTCCTATGGAACAGGAAAACTGAATGGAAGAAGTGAACTACTTTTAGGAAAATTCACCAGAGAGTATGAGCATTCTGATCCACTGAATCAACGTGATATTTGTATTGCAACAAAATTAGCAGCTTATCCTTGGAGATGGACGAGAAAATCCATTATTTCTGCTTGTAATGCTTCCGCTAAAAGACTAGATAAAAATGTTGATTTAGTTCAGATGCACTGGTCCACAGCCAATTATGCACCTTGGCAAGAATTAGGTTTATTGGATGGTTTGGGTGACTTATATGCGCAGGGTTTGGTCAAAGGTGTGGGACTGTCTAATTACGGAACTAAAAGACTTTTATGGGCACACAAAAGATTTGCCCAAAGAGGTATACCTATAACAAGTCTACAGGTACAATATTCTTTGTTATCAACCTATCCAGTAACCCAATTGGGTTTAAAAGATGTTTGTGATAGTTTAGGGATTAAACTAATTGCCTATAGTCCCTTAGCATTAGGTTTACTTACGGGTAAGTTCCGAGAAAACGGTCAATTGCCCAAAGGAATACGGGGAATTTTATTTCGACAAATTTTACCGGGTATTAAGGGACTTTTGGGAACTTTAGAAGAAATAGCAAATAGTCGAGGTAAAACCATGGGTCAAGTAGCTATTAACTGGTGTATCTGTAAGGGAACAATTCCTATTCCTGGTGCTAAAAATCGAGAGCAAGCACAACAAAACTTGGGAGCTTTGGGTTGGTTTTTAAATAATGGTGAGATAGCTGAATTAGATGTTGCAGCTAGCAAGAGTGAGAAAAAAATGGTGCAGAACATTTTTCAAACTAATTGACAAGGTGGTTCAAGGTGAAGATAATATCAAACAAAGATAATATAAATTTTAATCTCCATGGAAGCAACCCCTATTTGTGGAAGTTTTGGGGTGTTCTCCCTCTTTATCCCTACAATCAACGTCGCACTGTTCGTCAGGAGGTGGTTAAGGATACTATCTGGACCTTTGATCAAATCCAGGGGGTTTTTTATGTGGTTGTACCCATCCGCATGACGGTGATTAGATTGGCACAAGGTGGTTTGTTAGTATATGCACCCGTTGCTCCTACTCAGGAGTGCATTAAATTAATAAGTGAATTAGTGGCCTTGCATGGAGATGTAAAGTACATTATTTTGCCTACAGTCTCCGGACTTGAGCATAAGGTGTTTGTGGGACCGTTTGCTAGGGAATTTAGTCGAGCAACGGTTTTTGTAGCTCCCGGACAGTGGAGTTTTCCCCTGAATTTACCTTTGACTTGGTTAGGTTTACCAGGGAGGCGCACCCAAATATTACCTGAAGATCCTCATGAGACTCCCTTTGGTGATGAGTTTGATTATGCTATCCTCGGACCAATTAATTTGGGACTAGGCAAATTTGGGGAGGTGGCTCTCTTCCATAAGCAGTCCCACACTTTAATGGTTACGGACACAATAGTTTCCGTTTCTGTGGATCCACCAGCAATAATTCAATTGGATCCGTTCCCTCTACTCTACCATGCTCAGGAAAAAAGTGGTGATGCTGTTCCTGATAACTTACAAAACCGACGGAAAGGATGGCGAAGAATTACTCTATTTGCCTTTTATTTCCGTCCTGGCGCGGTGGATGTACCTCCATGGAAGGATATATGGCAAGATGCCAAAAAGGTGTCCCAGCGCAATTTCAGAAATTATTTTGGTTTTTTCCCCTTTCAGTGGAAACCAGACTGGGAAGAATCTTATGAGTTGCTAACCAGGGGGGGAGAAATTTTTGTTGCTCCTGTTTTGCGAACCTTGATTTTAAATAGAGCTCCCCAGGTAACTATAAATTGGGCAGATCGGGTAGCAAAATGGGATTTTGCATGGGTTATTCCCTGTCATTTTGATGCACCTATTTCTGTTACTCCCCAACAATTTAGAAGAGCTTTTAGCTTTTTGGAAAAAGGTTCCACGGACTATTTACCTGACAGTAGTAATACTAAGGTGGGGGAGGATTTACAGGTTTTGAGGGATATTGACCGAGGATTAAATAATTGGAACATTGTCCCACCTGCTCAGGATTGTTGAAAACCTAACCGGAATTCCAGGGTTCGGTAAACCGAACCTTATCTTCTACCGAAAATCCTCATCCACAAAAAAGTCCCCTTCCTCATCAGCGGAATTCCTAGATTCCCCCACATTCCCCAACAATTGCCCAAATGATACGGTAATTAAACCGACCACTACCCAAAAGGCTAACATTAACCCAAAGGGAACTTGTATAGATTGAAAAACTAAAAATCGTAGGGATATTGGTGTGGCATTTTGTACGGAAATTAACGCGATCGCCAGAATCCAAGTAGCTAGAACTACTGATAGAAATAGTGTAAATAGACTGGGGAGGTTTTTCATGGTTGAGGAATTAAAAATGAGTTGGGGGGTCAAAAGGTAGAATTTTCGCTCGTGACCCAATCCCTATTCACTATGCTAACTGGGCAATTTCTGCTTCCATGGTCTTAGCAATCTCACCCAGTTTTTCTGGGGAGTTGGTTTCTATATAAACTCTGACCAGGGGTTCTGTACCTGATGGACGCAATAGGATCCAACTACCTTCTGCTAAATACAGTTTAATTCCATCCTTTCTACCTACTTCCTTAACGCTAATACCAGCTACTTGGGAAGGGGGATTTTGGGTGTAGGATTTAATTACAGCATTTTTGTGAGCTTCCGTTAGGTGTAAGTCTAAACGGTTGTTGTATAGGGGTCCATCTGCTTCTGCTATAGCTTCCTGAACTAGTTGACTTAATGGTTTACCCTCGTATGCTACAGCTTCTGCTACTAACATATCAGCTAATACACCATCTTTTTCCGGAATATGCCCAATCACACTTAAACCACCAGACTCTTCACCTCCAATTAACACGGTGGTTTCCCGCATTTTTTCGCCTATGTACTTAAAACCCACAGCGGTTTCATAAATTGGCAAACCATATTTGGCTGCAAAATTATCTAATAGGTGGGTAGTCGCTACGGTTCGCACTATGGCACCACTTCTACCTTTGTTTTTGATTAAATGTCTGGCTAAAACCAATAATACCGTATTGGGGGTCAGCACGTTACCCAGCTCATCTACAATTCCAAAGCGATCGCTATCACCATCCGTTGCTAAACCTAAATCAGCTTTCTCGTTTTTAACAGCTTCCACTAGTTCTACCAGTTGGTCACCTTTAGGTTCTGGCATACCCCCGCCAAATAACACATCTCTCCAGGTGTGGAAACTTTCCAGTTGGGTTCCACAATACTGCAATACCTCGTCTAAATAACCACGGGATGTGGAATACAGGGCATCATATTTAACCTTTAAATTGGCACTCCTAATTTTTTCTACGTCCAGTAATTTGTAGATGAAATCAAGGTAAGCAGGTTTAGGATCAAAGGTGGAAATTGTGCCTGATGGATTAGATCCCGGTAATTCGTCCGATGCCGTTTCTATATTGGCGACAATCGTATCCGTAATTTCTGGGGTAGCTGGACCTGCATAATCTGGTATGTATTTAATTCCACAATAGGGAGCTGGATTATGACTAGCGGTAAACATCAAAGCACCTGCGGAATTCAGATGTTTTGCATTGTAAGCTATGACTGGTGTTGGACAGTCTCGAACGGTAATTTTCACATTCCAACCTAAATCGGCCAAGACTGCTCCGGAGGTTCTGGCAAACTCATCAGCGAGAAATCTTGTGTCGTAGGCAATTAAAACAGGTCTACTCTTATCGTAGGCAGTTTCCAGATAGGCTGCTATTGCTCTAGTTACTTTTCTAACATTAGAAAAGGTAAAATCATCGGCAATAATTCCCCGCCATCCGTCTGTACCAAATTTGATTTTACCAGAATTGCTAGGATTACTCATTTTACTACTCTCTGTTGTAGATTATGATTACTCTAAGTAGGGAGGCACAATTATGTGTAGGATGGGTTTGACCCATGCGGGCGTTGGGTTTCATACTTCAACCCAACCTACGTTCTCTCTGTTGTAGATTATGATTGCTCTACTGTTCTTGATTATTTCAGATGTTGATCAAACCATTCCATTGGGACTGACATTTTCTTCCTGGTCTTTATGCTCTGAGAATTCTATGGGTGGTAATTCCTTGAGGATGGTAAACCGAATGTGGTTAATGGCTAATTCACCAATGGATAACTCTTCCTTGGTTAATCTTTGACCATTGCTGCTTATGGTTTCAAAGGAAACCCCTTTACCAATTTCAATATGGTACCAACATAAACCCATGAAAAATCTGGTGGGGTAGGGACCATAATCTCCAATGTCGTCTGGATTGGATTCCATGGGTAACCAACCAAAATTGGGAATGTAAAACTCTAACCACACGTGATTAAAGTCCGGTTGCAGGGGAACGCCTTTTAATTCTGGGTAGGGTGGACATTTATATCTACCCACTGTGCGACAGGGAATGCCATTTAAACGACATAAAGCTAGTAATACACCTACGTATTCTCCACAGGAACCAACTCCTCGATCTAGCACTATATCGGGTGTGTCTATATGGGGTTTGATTCCATACGATAGTTCATCATAAACATAGTTGCGAATGCTATACATTTTGCGCAGCAGGTTGGTTTCTGAACCCACAGCTTCATGAGCAGCACGGCGCACGATGACCGTATTCATCGCTAAATCGTCGTCATCTACTAAATAGCGTGTCTGTAATTCCAAGTTTGGTTCTGGAATTTCTTCCGTATCTTTGGGAGTAATACGATATTTAATACCTCGTACTTCCAATAGTGCCCTCCACCCAAATATATGCCTTTCGCCGGGAACAAGGGTATCAAATTTGAACACTGCAATCCTTTGTCCGGAAATTACCTCTTCGGTGAAGGGGAGACCAATGGGCTCTACCTGTTTGACTTTTTGCCTTTCAGTTTCCGATGGGAGTGCAATACGCCATTCAATATCGGTTAAGTAAACTTCTTCTAGGGGAGCAATTTCTTCAACATAGGACATTTCCACCAAATAACCATTAGATAGTCCATAGCGTTTATCTGAATCATAATGATAGTGCAATGGATGAATAAAGGTTACGTCTCGATAGGTTAATTCGTGATTAGGATCAGCATTAGGATTGTCACGAATGTAAGGCTCCTCCAAAGAATAGGAGACGTATAAAATATCTTTATCTGTATGGTCTTGATGGTATATGGCAATACCAGTTGGAGATGCAAAGGGAGTAAGGACACTAAAACGAACTTCTCCAGTGGCCCGATCCATTGAGTAGACAGTTTGTTCCGTGCGATCGCAGATCCAAAGGGTTTCCTGACTGACTGCTAAATTTTGTTTGCCTACTCCAGGGGCGTAGAATCGGGTAATTTCTTTACGTGTGTCCCTGTCAAAAATCAGGATATAACCCATTCTTTGACAGCTAATATAAACAGTGGCATCCCAAACAGCAATGCCATCAGCATTATATGGTAAGGTGGCAAAATGTTCCAAACCCAGGGAGTTTAGTTTACATAAATAGACGCTATTACCACGGGTAACCCAAAGGGTGTCTTCCCAAACTGCTAAACCAGTGACATCAGTAAATTCTTTTACCTGGTGAGGATTGAGAATTTTACTATTGTCGGAAACCGGGTCAATTTGGAGTAAGTGTCCCTTGAGGGAGTCAATGGCAAGAAGTTGATCTTTAATAAAAGCGATACCATGGATGGTAGCAGCAGTCACTGGTCGAATTGTTTTTTGCCCAAACATCTGGCTAACATTGAAATTAGGGAGTATCAAACTCATATTATTCCGTCATATTATTCATATTATTTTATTGGTGGTCTCCACTGTTTACAGTAACTACCTCACCAATAGGGTATTTGATGGAATTTCTGCCATCACTCAATTATGATCGAATTTTGTAACCATTTCCCGTAACTTACACAAACTTACACAATGTCTGCCCATTCTTTGCCTGAAGATGCCGCAGTTTGGCATAGTTTAGAGATAGATAAAGCTTTAGAGCTGCTTGACAGTAATGCTGATGATGGCTTAACACCATCCCAAGTTGAAGAACGTTTACTCAAGTATGGTTCTAATGAACTGGAAGAACACGGTGGACGTAGTCCCTGGCAAATTCTCCTCGACCAGTTCACTAATATCATGTTGTTGATGCTGATTGGTGTGGCCTTCATTTCTGGTCTTTTGGACTTTTTGTCCCTACAGCAGGGGACCTTAAAGTTAGGGGAAGTTCCTTTTAAAGATACAATTGCAATTATGGCAATTGTGATTCTTAATGGTGTACTTGGATATGTCCAAGAAAGCCGAGCAGAAAAAGCTTTAGCAGCTTTGAAAAAGCTATCATCTCCCTCAGTGCGTGTACTTCGCAATGGCAAATTAGCGGATATAGCAGGGAAAGACCTTGTACCCGGTGATGTGATGTTGCTGGAAGCAGGAGTGCAGGTAGCTGCTGATGGAAGATTGCTGGAACAGTCCAATCTGCAACTCCGAGAGTCCGCATTGACCGGTGAAGCTGAAGCGGTAAGTAAACAAGCTGTACTTACCTTGCCCAAAGATGCTGCATTGGGCGATCGCCTAAATTTAGTTTTTCAGGGAACAGAAGTAGTTCAAGGTCGTGCCAAGGTTGTGGTCACTAATACTGGGATGACAACGGAGCTGGGAAAAATAGCTGCTATGCTCCAGTCGGTGGATAGTGAACCCACTCCTTTGCAGCAGCGCATGACCCAATTTGGTAATGTGTTAGTCACCGGTTCTTTAATATTAGTAGCGATTGTTGTTCTAGCTGGTATTATCCAAGCGCGTGGTTTTAGTAATATACAAGAACTGCTGGAAGTATCCCTCAGCATGGCGGTAGCAGTGGTTCCAGAAGGGTTACCTGCGGTAATTACCGTAACTCTGGCTTTGGGAACTCAACGCATGGTCCGTCATCAGGCTTTAATTCGCAAACTCCCAGCAGTGGAAACCTTGGGATCGGTAACCACTATCTGTTCTGATAAAACCGGGACTCTAACTCAAAACAAAATGGTGGTGCAGTCAGTTTACACCAATCAAAAAGGTTTTAGAGTTACAGGGGAAGGTTATGCTCCCGTGGGTAATTTTCAATTAAAAGGGCAGAATATTGATTTAGAGGAACATCCAGAAATATCTGGTTTATTAGTGGCCTGTGCTGTATGTAATGACTCTGTACTACAAAAGGAAGCTGGAGAATGGGCAATTTTGGGAGACCCCACTGAAGGAGCTTTAATGACCTTGGCGGGGAAAGCTGGTATTGAAAGAGATCAGTGGAATAGCAAATTACCCCGGGTGTGTGAGTTTCCCTTTTCTTCAGAACGCAAACGCATGAGCGTAATCTCTCAAATACAGGAAGTGGCCACTGGTAATCCTGGTATTAGTGATGTTGACCCCATAATAGCTGGATTTGTCAGTTCAGAACCCTATTTAATGTTCACTAAAGGTTCCCCGGAATTAACTTTAGCTCGCTGTAATCAAATTTACTTGGGTAATGGAAGTTTTCCCATAGAAGAGGAACAACGTAGTCAAATTCTGGTTGCCAATGACCAAATGGCTTCCCAGGGTTTACGAGTTCTGGGTTTGGCTTATAAACCTTTACGGGAAATCCCACCAGAAGCATCGGAGGATACCTCGGAAAATGAGTTGGTGTGGTTAGGTTTGGTGGGTATGTTGGATGCACCCCGCCCAGAAGTACGTGCAGCTGTCGCAGAATGTCGTCAAGCTGGAATTCGCCCCATTATGATTACTGGTGACCATCAGTTAACCGCACGGGTGATCGCTGTGGATATGGGTATTGCTGATAAGGATGCTAGGGTGGTTACCGGTCAAGATTTACAACGAATGAGTGACAAGGAAATAGAAGACCAGGTAGATTTAGTCAGCATTTACGCCAGAGTTTCTCCGGAACACAAATTGCGAATTGTTCAAGCATTACAAAGACGCGGTAGATTTGTGGCCATGACAGGTGATGGGGTAAATGATGCTCCTGCTCTTAAACAGGCTGATATTGGTATTGCAATGGGCATTACTGGTACGGATGTGAGCAAGGAAGCTAGCGATATGGTATTGTTAGATGATAATTTTGCCACCATAGTAGCAGCTACTAAAGAAGGTAGAGTAGTTTACACGAATATTAGACGGTTTATTAAGTACATTTTGGGCAGTAATATCGGTGAGGTTCTCACCATTGCAGCAGCACCAATTTTAGGTTTGGGAGGTGTTCCCCTCACCCCTTTACAAATTCTGTGGATGAACCTAGTAACTGATGGTCTACCAGCTTTGGCTTTAGCTGTGGAACCCCCGGAACCGGATGTGATGCAGCGCCCCCCCTTTAGTCCCCGAGAAAGTATTTTTGCCAGAGGACTGGGATCTTACATGGTTCGCATTGGCATTGTATTTGCCATCATTACTATTATCCTGATGGAATGGGCTTATTTCCATGTTCAGTCCGCAACGGGAGATGGTCTGAGTCCTGAACGCTGGAAAACTATGGTTTTTACCTCTTTGTGTATCGCGCAAATGGGCCATGCGATCGCCATTCGTTCTAATAACCAACTGACAATTGAAATGAATCCCCTATCCAATATATTTGTGTTAGGAGCAGTAATTGCAACAACTATTTTACAGTTGTTATTAATCTATGTTCCACCTCTGAGGGATTTCTTTGGTACCCATTATTTACCTTTAGATGAATTATTTATCTGTATAGGGTTTAGTGCCTTAATGTTTGTTTGGGTTGAGTGCGAAAAAATATTCTTCCGGTTTATGGGTAAGAAGAATGTTTAAGGGTTAATTGGGCAAATGGGGAAATGGGTTAAATCTTCCAGATCAAAATGTATTTACAATCTTTAGAGCTGCGACATTTTCGCAATTACCAGGAACAAAAAGTTGAGTTTACAGCGCCGAAAACCATCTTAGTTGGTAATAATGCCCAGGGAAAATCTAATTTATTGGAGTCAGTAGAGTTATTGGCCACATTAAGATCCCATCGTTTGGGTAAGGATCGTGATTTTATTCAAGAGGGTGCAGAAATAGCACAAGTCAGTGCCATATTAGAAAGAATCACAGGAGTCAATGACTTAACCTTACATTTGCGTCGAAATGGTCGTCGCAGCGTGGCTATAAATGGGGAGAAGGTTCGCAGACAAATGGATTTTCTGGGTATTTTAAATGCCGTAGAATTTTCTAGTTTAGACTTAGAATTAGTTAGGGGTAGTCCCGCCATTCGTCGGACTTGGCTGGACACTCTTTTAGTGCAGTTGGAACCCCTATATGCCCATATCTTACATCAATATAACCAGGTTCTGCGTCAACGTAATGCGTTTTTAAAAACCAGTCAACAGAAGGGAATCAAAAATCATGATTCTGAATTAGCAATTTGGGATGCGCAGTTAGTCACTACGGGAATAAAAGTTATGAGAAGGCGAAATAGGGCAATTCAGAGACTAGCACCCATTGCGACTAATTGGCATTCGAGCATTAGCGGTAAAACAGAAAAACTAGAAATCAATTATATGCCCAATGTACCAATACTAATAGATGAAGAATTACCACAATTTTTTTTGGACAGAGTGCAACAGCATTCTCCTATAGAATTACATCGGGGTACAACTTTAGTTGGACCTCACCGAGATGAAATAGAATTAATAGTTAATGGAACTCCCGCTCGTCAATATGCTTCCCAAGGTCAGCAGCGTACATTGGTTTTAGCGTTAAAATTGGCGGAACTACAGTTAATTGAAGAAGTGGTTAATGATACTCCTTTACTATTATTGGATGATGTGTTGGCAGAATTAGATCTTTCGCGCCAAAATCAATTATTGGATGCTATTCAAGATCGGTTTCAGACTTTAATTACGACTACCCACTTGGGAGCATTTGATGCCCAATGGCTAAATTCTTCACAAATTCTCTTTGTCAAATCCGGAACTGTTTCTAAATAATACAATGGAAATCAATCAACTACTCCACACTACCATATTGGTCACTGACTTAGAAAGGTCAGAACAATTTTATGGCACCATATTAGGACTGGCTAAAATTGAACGCCCCCTGAAATATCCAGGTGTATGGTATCAAATTGGTCACCATCAAATACATTTAATTCTCGCTCCATCTGTTCCTACTCAAAACCAAAATCAAAAATGGAGTCTGAATCCCCATATGGCTTTCTCCGTTCTAGATTTGACTACAGCACAGCTAGAACTACAAAACCAGAATGTGACCTTTCAAACCAGCTCATCTGGTCGTCGCGCCATTTTTATCCAAGATCCAGATGGTAATATTGTTGAGCTGGCCCAAGCAGGATAATTCCTGGTAAAATGACTTTCTATCACAAATTTTTTATCCCCAAGGAATCCAGGAAATTATGGCCCGTCTGGCATTAATAAGTGTATCTAATAAAACAGGTATAATTGACTTGGCCCGTACCTTAGTAGAGGAATTTCAGTTTGATATTGTTAGTAGTGGAGGAACAGCTAAAACCCTGAAGGAAGCTGGAATACCTGTCACTAAAGTGTCTGATTACACTGGATCTCCTGAAATATTGGGGGGACGAGTTAAAACTCTTCATCCTCGTGTCCATGGTGGTATTTTGGCACGACGTGACATTCCTCAAGATATGATGGATCTGGAAAATAATCAAATTCATCCCATTGATCTGGTTGTTGTCAATCTATATCCCTTTGAAGAAACTATTGCCCACTCTGATACCACCCTAACCCAAGCAGTAGAGCAAATTGATATTGGGGGCCCAGCAATGTTGCGCGCTGCATCAAAGAACTTTGCCCATGTAACGGTATTATCTAATCCTGAACAATATGGTAGTTATTTACAGCAATTACGCGAAAATGGCTCTGTCTCTTGGGAATTTCGCCAAAAATGCGCCCTCCAGGGATTCTTGCACACAGCTAGTTATGATCATGCGATCGCAACTTATCTCTCACAGAGAGAAGACCCCAGTTTATCCAAAAATGACCTGACAGAAAACTACAATATTGCGGGTAAACGAATTCAAACTCTACGTTATGGTGAAAACCCTCATCAACCTGCAACTTGGTATGGGACAGGTAGTAACCCAACTGGTTGGACCACAGCAATAAAGTTACAAGGTAAGGAACTTAGCTATAATAATTTAGTAGATTTAGAAGCTGCCAGACAAATTATTGCTGAATTTACAGATCTGCCAGCAGCGACAATTATTAAACATAATAATCCCTGTGGAACTGCTGAAGCTGATACTATTTTTACCGCCTATCAAAATGCCTACAATGTTGACAGTGTATCGGCTTTCGGTGGAATTGTGGCCCTCAATCGCCCTATTGATACTCTAACCGCATTGGAACTAACTAAGACATTTTTAGAATGCGTAGTTGCTCCCGATTGTGATCAAGAAGCACAAGAGATTTTAAATAAAAAGGGTAATGTCCGAGTCTTAATTTTACCAGACCTATGGAGTGGACCAAAGGAAACAGTCAAAGCAATAGCAGGTGGTCTTTTAGTACAAACTGCTGATGACACAATTTCTGATAGTGCTAAATGGCAAGTTATCACTAAAGTTAAACCTACTCCAGAAGAATTGGCAGAATTACTATTCGCTTGGAAAGTTTGCAAGCACGTCAAATCTAATGCTATTGTAATTAGTAAACAGAGAACCACTTTAGGTGTGGGTGCAGGCCAAATGAATCGGGTTGGTTCAACCAAAATAGCTCTAGAACAAGCGGGAGCAAGAACTAAAGGTGCTGTTTTAGCCAGTGACGGTTTTTTCCCTTTCGATGATACAGTGAGAACAGCTGCTGCTGCTGGTATTACTGCTATTGTACAACCAGGAGGAAGCTTACGAGACCAAGATTCCATCAAAGCTGCTGACGAGCTTGGTTTATCAATGGTGATGACTGGTGTGAGGCATTTCTTGCATTAGCATGACAAGTAAAAATCAACACTAATTAACACTAGGTCAAAATTGCTCCTCCCATTAAACGCTTATACCTATACTGTAACTCATCCTTCATCAAAGGCCAGCGCTCTAAACTAACATTCATCTCAATCACCTTCTCCGCTGCTTGTCGCGCTAAGAGCAATACTTCCTCATTTTCCACTAAACTAGCGAGAGTAAAATCTGCCACTCCAGATTGACGAGTTCCCATAACCTCTCCTGGACCGCGAAAGCGCATATCCATTTCAGAAATAAAAAACCCATCTTGTGACTGCTCTAAAACCTTCAATCGTTGTTGAGCATCCAGGTTTCTGGAACTACTCATTAAGAGACAATAGGACTGGGCCATACCTCTACCTACACGCCCCCGCAGTTGGTGTAACTGGGACAGTCCAAATCTCTCCGCATGTTCAATTAACATTACAGTAGCATTAGGTACGTCTACACCTACTTCTACCACAGTAGTAGAAACCAAAATTTGGGTTTGGTTATCTCGGAACTTATTAATAGCTTCTTCTTTTTCTGCGGAAGTCATTTTTCCATGTAATAATCCCACTTGAAAAGTGGGGAAAACAGTTTCTTGTAATTTTTGATATTCATCTATAGCTGAGCGTAAATCTAATTTTTCCGACTCTTCTACCAGGGGTAAAACTACATATACTTGTCTACCTTGGGCAATTTCTCTTCTAATTAAATCGTAAGCTTGTGGTCTTTGATGACTTGTGAGGAGAGAAGTTTTGATTTGTTGTCTTCCTGGTGGTAACTCATCAATTTGACTTACATCCAAATCTCCATGTACTGTTAATGCTAAAGTTCTGGGAATGGGTGTAGCAGTCATGGTTAGGACGTGAGGTTGTTCCCCTTTTTGTTGTAGTTTAGCCCTTTGTTCTACGCCAAATCGGTGCTGTTCATCAATTACGATCAAACCTAAACGGTGAAATTTGACCTTGTCTTGAATTAAAGCATGAGTTCCCACCAGAAGAGGTAATTCTCCGGTTTCTAATTGGGAGTGAATTTCTCTTCTTTTGCTAGTTTTAGTAGAGCCAGTTAGTAATTCTACAGGTAAGTGCAAAAGATTAAACCAAGTTACTAATTTTCGATAATGTTGTTCTGCTAATACTTCTGTAGGAGCCATTAAGGCTGCTTGATAACCTGATTGAATGGCTGCTAAGATGGCAACTACAGCAACAACTGTTTTACCTGAACCTACATCACCTTGTACCAAACGATTCATGGCTGTGGGCTTTTGTAAGTCATTGAGGATATCATTAATTACTCTTTGTTGGGCGTTAGTAAATTTAAAAGGTAAAATTTCATGAAATTGATCCAATAATTTACCACTAGGTGTAAGAATAGCACCAGTTTGGTTAGCTTTGGCTTGTTTTTGCCTTTGTAATAAACCTATTTGTAAGTAGAAAAATTCATCAAATACTAACCTTCTCCTAGCCATTTTCAAGGTGTCACTATCTTGGGGGAAATGAATGTTAGGAATTGCCTGTTTTAATTCAATTAAGTTGTATTTTTTACGTAGACCAGGTGGTAAAGGGTCTTGTAAACTTTTGGCAGAGGGCAAAACTGCCATTACTGCTTGTCTAACTGTGTTAGCAACCACACCCTCTGTTAAACTATAAATTGGTACAACCCTACCAATAGTGAAAGAGTCTATAGCATCCCCGGAATTGGCCAAGACTTCTATTTCTGGATTATCTAATGTTAGTCCATATCTACTAGGCTTGACTAACCCACAAGCTGCAACCAAGGTACCAGGTGTATAACGTCGCTTTAAACCTTCTTGCCAACCTTTACTACTAAAGCGAGAACCAGCGTAAAATCTACTAACCTTTACTTGTCCAGTTTGGTCTTTTAACATCAGTTCTAAAATTGACAATTTCTGATTTTTAGGACTGGTAAAACAATTACAACGTCTGACCTCCCCAATGATGGTTACCGTTTCACCTCCTTTTAATTCTCGAATATTTACCTGACGTGCATAATCAATATAATCCCGTGGGTAATAAAACAGCAGATCTCTCACGGTTACCAATTCTAACCGATACAGATTTTCAGCTCTTTTGATGCCAATTTCGGGTAAATCACGAAGTTTTTGATCGATTTTTGGAGCTGGTTTCTGGTTAACTTCATTCACAATGGGAGTGGTTTTCACCAATCTGGTGGTAGTTGGTTGATTTTCCCATGGAGATGATTCCATATCTGGTTGAGATTGTAATCGGTGTTGTAACTGACCCAGATAGGTTCCTAAGTCTTTGACTAGTTTCTCTCGAATTTCTATGGCTAAATGGGGATATTGGATAAATTGGGAGGTTATATAATCCCAATGTAATTTCTCTTCCCCTGGTAAACCCTGTGGAAACTGGCTAAAGGTTAAACTAATAAATTCACTAAAGCGGTATTGTTTACCTACCAAATCCCCAAAACCGGAATCGGCTTCTATTGATAACGCCTTATATATTCTTATCCAGTCAGGTGTTTGATTAGTCATAGTTATCAATTAGCTTAATTGATTCAATATCATCCTCAAATATCCTCAAACCAACTAGCACGCCAAGCGGATTCTGCTTGGGCTGTTTTTAATTCTTGATGTTTTTTATTATACTCCTTAGCTAAGTTGTTAATTTGCAGCAAAATAACACGAATTTGCTTTCTCTTTTCTAATAGTTTCTGATCGGTAAATTCAACATCTCCCAATCGCAAATTGACGGTGACTAACTGGGTGAAGGTGGAATCTTCCGATTCTTTTTCATTAGTAATTTCTATGACCAAGTTTAACAAATTTGGTGGTCCTGCTATTACTTCTGTGGTTGCTTCTGAAGCTGCTGCTGCTAAAATCGGTTCTGGTAATTTCTTGGGTAAAAGTCCTGCTTTTTGCAGCAGCAGGTTAGCTTCTAAGGAAACTGTCTTTAGTGTGTTTTGTATCCCCTCTTCTACATTGCGATGCCATTGTACCACTTCCATGGGATTAGAAAAATCTAAGGATTTTACCTGGGGAACTTGTGGATTTTCCGTATTTTCCATATTCTCTGGTTTGTTTATTTCTAAGTAACCCAGTAGTTGTTGGGCAGCTTTTCTTCCCAGTTGACGGGCACTTTGTTGTAGTTGTTGACGTTGGTTAAGGGATAGATGTAAGAACTTCTCTGGATATCCGTGAGTACATAAATGGTAAACAGCTAAAATTAATTGTTTGTGTATGGATTCTCCTAATTGAACTAGATAATCACCATAATTTTTTTGCAGTTCTGTAGCAACAGAACTAAAGTTTTGTTTTAAGTTGTGGATGTCTTCTTCTATTCGCTCTACTGGTCTTGTCATACATATAATAAGTCATAATAAATTTGAGCCACCCCCCGGATCAATCCGGGAGGTTTCAGTCTATCCTAACAACCAACTCACTTAGCGCCAATTTGAGCAGCTACTTCTTCCGCAAAGTTGCTTTCTTGCTTTTCAATGCCTTCACCTAAGATATAACGCACAAACTGATGTACTTTAATTGGCTCTGACACTTTTGATTCCACTTGCTTGATTAGTTCCGCCACGGAAATATTTTGATCCCGGATATAAGGCTGATCTAACAAGGTCATTTCTTTCAGACGTTTGTCAATTCTTCCTTGGACAATCTTTTCTTTAATGTTGGCTGGTTTATTGCCTAGATCTTCCTTACCCATTTCAATCTCTTTTTCCTTTTCGACAACCTGGTCAGGAATTTTATCCACACTTACATATTCAACATTGGGACAAGCTGCTACCTGCATGGCAGTATTCTTAGCCAGGCTTTGCAATTCTTCGTTTTTTGCAGCGGTTTCTGTGTCAACACCAATGGAAACTAACACACCTACTCTACCACCAGTGTGAATATATCCATCTATTGCTCCCGGTGCACCTTCTAAAGAAAAATTCACAAAACGACGCACCTGAATATTTTCACCCAAGGTAGCAATGGTTTCCTTTATATACTCATCTACCGTCACATCGGTCTTTTCAATGTACGGTTGGGCCAGCAAAGAGGCCACATTGTCAGCATTTACCGCCTGTTTAGCTAAATTCTTAACTAATAACTTAAAAGCGTCATTCCTAGCTACAAAATCTGTTTGGCAGTTAACTTCTATTATCACTCCCCCACTCTTATCCGGTGTAGTGTAGATGTCTACTAACCCTTCTGCAGTCACGCGATCGCTTTTCTTCCCTGCTGAAGCAATACCTTTTTTCCTTAGCCAATCTATAGCTTCGTCTATATTGCCCTGAGTTTCATTTAGAGCTTTTTTACAGTCCATCATGCCTGCACCAGTTTTCTGGCGTAGATCTTGCACGAGTTTTGCTGATATTTCTGCCATGTTTCCTCAATTTTGTTGCGATTGAATACTTAGTTAATTACGTTGTTAATTGTCACGACAAGAGTTACCAGGTTGATAAATTTTGGGATCAAGTGATCTACCTGATCCCAAACTCTCAATTTTTATTATTCTTCATCATCGTCATCTGAGAAAGAGTCTACAAACTCCGATTCATCGTATTCGTAATCTTCCTCAGCACTTTCGTACTCTTCATAATCAGATTCTACTTCTAGTTGACCATGACGACCTTCATAAATGGCATCTGCCAATTTGCCTACAATCAGCTTAATAGAGCGAATAGCATCATCATTGGCTGGAATAGGAATATCTACGGTATCTGGATCACAATTGGTATCCAGCATGGAAACAATGGGAATACTCAGTTTTTGACATTCCTGAACAGCATTATACTCCCGTCGTTGGTCAACAATTATCACCACGTCGGGTACTTTTCGCATGTTCTTAATGCCACCCAGGTATTTTTGTAACTTAGACATTTCTCGCCTCAGCATTGATGCTTCTTTCTTTGGCAATAAATCTAAGGCACCATTTTCTTCTCGTCGTTCTAAATCTTTTAGACGGTCTGCTCTGGTTTTAATCGTTGCCCAGTTGGTGAGCATTCCACCTAACCAACGCTGGTTAATATAGTGAGAACCACAACGGTTAGCTTCTTGGGCAATAATCCCTGCTGCTTGTCTTTTTGTGCCTACAAACAGGAACTTTTTTCCTTGCTCTGCTTGACTTCGCATATAATTGTATGCATCATCCATCAACTGTGCTGTTTGCACTAAGTCAATGATATGTACTCCATTGCGAGCAGTGTATATGTAGGGAGACATTTTGGGGTTCCAACGTCTGGTTTGATGACCAAAGTGAACTCCTGACTCCATCATTTGAGCCAAAGAAACTACGGGCATATTTAATCACTCCTATTCGGGTTAAACCTCCATCCAGGCGTATTTCTACAGCGGAAACACCCGAATCCCTGGATGTGCGGAATTTAATCAACTAACCTAGGATAGCAGAATCTTGGACAATTGTGCCACTCCTGGCGGGGAATTCCAACAATTTTCATTTTTAAAATAGGATACCTAGAAGAATTCTTCCCACTTCCCAAAAATATGACGGAAATTATGATAGTATCTTGGGCGGATAGTGTTTTTACATTAGGGCCTAATAATGTGTGTGCAAAATTCCTATTTGTCAGTGATCTAGACCATACCTTAGTAGGTAATGACCTAGCTATGGTAAAGCTTTTGGACGATTTACAACTCCATCGCAGTCAACATGGTACAAAAATTGTCTACTCCACAGGGCGATCGCTTCACTTGTATCAAGAACTCCAAGAATCTCAAAAAAGGAAACAAAGGGAATTAATCAGACCGGACATTTTGGTTTGTGCAGTGGGTACAGAAATATACCACTGTAATAGTAAGGAGGAACTAGTTCTAGACCAGGAGTGGTCTAAGCATCTGTCTTATAATTGGGACAGGGAATTGGTAGCCACAACAGCAGCCAATTTTCCCAGCTTAAAACCCCAACCAGAAAGCGAACAGAGACCGTTTAAGGTCAGCTATTTTGTCCGAGAAGAAAAAGCTGTGCAAATTGCCTTAGAGTTAGAAAACTTGTTAGTCAAAGAAGCCAAAGTAGAAATTCAAATTATTTGTAGTCATAGTGACCATAAAGAATACAATAGAAATCTAGACATTTTACCAAGTTCAGCAAACAAAGGTATGGCTATGACCTTTGTGCGAGAAAAGTTGGCAATAGATGTAGAAAAAACCGTTGCCTGTGGTGATTCTGGTAATGATATTGCCCTGTTTGATAATAGGCAAGAAAAAGGCATTATTGTTGGCAATGCCCAACGGGAATTACTAGATTGGCATCATAATAATCCCAACCCCAACCGTTACTTGGCAAAAACTAATTTTGCCGATGGTATTGCTGAGGGTTTACGGTATTTTAGTCTGCTTTAGTCCTTGTCAAATTTTGCAGCTCTACCCCAATAAATCCAATAACATCTAAACTAATATGACCAATCACAGATCTTCAACAAAAAACAAACAAGCCGATCTTCTTGAAACCTACCTAAAGTTGTCTCCTGCTTATCAGAACATCCTGCAAGTATTATCCATAATTTATGAAAAAATAGACAAAAGTTCTATTTTACCCTGTTTGGTTAGTGCTAGTTTATCCGACGAGAGAAATGTTCCGTGGAATACTAGATCTCTCAATCGCCAGATTGATAGCTTAGCACAGCAGGATCTCGTGGTGCAAGGACCTAAAGGTATTGTTGAATGCCATCCTCTGATTAAAGAAGGTGTGATTCGTCATGCCATAGAAACGGAAATTTTTGAAATATTGGTTACAGCTATAGAGGAGAAACTACCAATTCGTAACGCCTATATAAAGGGTAGGAGAAATTTTACCAACTTGCACCAGTGTGTTAGAGAAATTCGTATTGGTATCTATCGTGGGGACACGGATTTTGTCTATAAACAAATTGATGACTATCATCATCTAAAAGGTGAATACGAATCTACAAAAAAACTGATTAGTTATGTATCAGAGGAAGTGTGCAACAATCCTTTTGATCCCACGTGGTTTGTTAAGTTACCACCAGAACTATATGAGATCTTCATGACCAATATTCTGTTTAATTCAATACTAAATTTATCTAATTGTCAAGAGGTTTTTTCTCTCTTAGAAGAGGAGTGTGAGAATTCGGGTAAACACTCCTCTAATCATACCTATTCAATACTAATAGAGCAATTTTTGCTCAGGGCTTGTACAGAAGAAGCAGAAGAAAGTTTAAAAGATATGACGGATATTTCCATTGGTCAGAAAAATGGTTTTTGGGGTTGGTTAAGTTTCCTGCAAGGAAAAAATGATCAAGCCATCCAATACTATTCCGATGGATTGGAAACTCAACGAAAAATGATTGGCAAACGCCAAGTATATTTCAATTCCATAACGGGATTATTCTTTATTCTAGCCCTGCTAAAGGAGGGTTCACCAAAATCTCTGAGCAAAGCAGACGAGTATGCAAATCTACTGAGTCAGTCAAGTAATTTTCTGAGTTTAATTTATAAAAACCTAACCGTCGTACTGCAAGTTCATCAAGGCAATATCGATGCCAAAAAAACCTTACTCCAAGAAGCAAATTTTGCATCCCTGAAGGGAAAAAACAGTTTAGAGTTACTATTCTACTCACTATGTATCTACTGGCTAGATATTGAAGTTGCCAGAAAGCTTCTACCCAAGGTATTACAAAAATTATACAGCACTGCTGTCTTTGCTGGTTATCACTGGTTAGCCATAGAAGCGGCAAATTTGTTAGCTCGAATTGACCCTAATAGTAATTACCAAATAAGAGCACAAACTCTACAGGAATACACCAATATTCAAACCATAGTAGATATATTACAACCCCAGGAAGACTGGGAGATTCGCCTACAAGCTTTGGCCGGGATGCGAAAAGAATCCCAGACTATCAACCAATCGGACACAGGAACCCGTTTAGTCTGGCTAGTAAAATTTGATTCTGGCAAATGTTCTTTACAACCCAAGGAACAAAAAAATAGTGTGAAGGGAGAATGGAGTAAAGGTCGTCAAATCGCCTTGAAACGGTTGAGTACAAACTTATCAGAGCTAAACTACATCACACTCCAAGATGTAAAAGTCTGTAGCTGTATTGAAGCCTCTAATTATAGAATTTCCTACAATAAACCTGAGTATCAGTTCAACGAAAGGGCAATTTTAGCTTTAATTGGACATCCCCTAGTATTTTGGGAAGATGCTCCTAATATTCGGGTAGAAATAGTAAAAGGAGAGATGGAATTTTTAGTAAAAAAAGATGATCGAGATCATTTAACCATAGAATTATCACCCAAAATAACAACCGACAACATTACTTGTATCAAGGAAACTCCCACCCGCATTAAAGTCATTGAAATTACACCCGAACATAGGCGCATGGGAGAGATTTTGGGTTATGAAAATAAGTTGACTGTTCCTAGAATTGCCGAGAAAAAGATTTTGGCAGCTATCAATGCTATTTCTGGGATTGTCACTGTTCATTCTGATATTGGTGAGAATGTGGAGGGTATAGAAGAATTACCCGCTCAAACCCTACCATACGTTCATTTATTACCCACTAATACGGGTTTAAAGATTAGCCTGCTATCACATCCCTTTACTGAAGGTGGACCATACTTTCATCCGGGTATTGGTGGAGAGAGGGTAATTGCTGAAATAGGTGGCAAACGTTTACAAACCAGACGTAATTTATCTCAAGAAAAGGAACTATCCCAACATGTTATTCACAACTGTCCTACTTTAATGAGTGTTAACGAACAAGGGAGTGAATGGGTAATAGAAGACCCAGATAACTGTTTGGAACTGCTACTGGAATTACAAGCATTAAAGGATAAGATAGTTGTAGAATGGCCTCAAGGTGAAAAAATGCGTGTTAGCTATCATGCTGACTTGAAAGACTTTAACCTATCTATTGAACGCCAAAAAGATTGGTTTGCTGCAACTGGTGAATTGAAATTGAGCGAAGACCTAGTTTTGGATATGGAGCAACTGTTACAATTACTTGAGAAAACCCCTGGTCGGTTTATTCCCATGGGTGATGGTGAATTTTTAGCGTTAAGTGAAGTATTTCGTAAACAACTAGACGAGCTACGACTTTTTTCAGAAAAACATGGTAAGAAACTGATGTTTCATCCTCTAGCTGCATCTAACCTAGAAGAATTTGTGGATAATGTAGGTAATCTGAAAGCAGATAAACATTGGAAACAGCATATCAGCCGTCTTAAAGAAGTGCAAAGCCTGCAACCAGAACTACCGTCAACATTTCAAGCAGAACTGCGAGACTATCAGATGGAAGGTTTTTGCTGGTTAGCACGATTAGCTCATTGGGGTGTGGGAGCTTGTTTGGCTGACCAAATGGGACTGGGCAAAACGGTACAAGCATTAGCTGTTATTACTAGAAATGCCCACGCTGGACCAACCTTAATTATTGCCCCAACTTCTGTGTGCATGAACTGGGTCGTGGAAGCAAATAAATTTGCCCCTACCCTCAATGTTATTCAGTTTGGTGCCAACACTCGTATTAGCGATCGCACTTTATCTGACAAAGATTTAGATGGAGAGGAGACACCAGTTATTTCTAGTCGGCAAAAATTATTGGATCAGTTACAACCCTTAGATATGTTGGTATGTAGTTATGGTTTACTGCAACAGGATGATGTGGCTCGAATGCTATCTCAGGTAGAATGGCAAACCATAGTTTTAGATGAAGCTCAAGCTATCAAAAACCTCAATACTAAACGTTCCCAAGCTGCAATGGGTCTGAAAGGTAATTTTAAGTTAATTACTACTGGAACGCCCATTGAGAACCATTTGGGTGAATTATGGAATTTGTTCCGCTTTATTAATCCTGGGTTATTGGGTTCTTTTGATAGCTTTAATCAGCGGTTTTCTACACCAATTGAAAAACATCAGGACAAACAAGCCAGAAATAAACTGAAAAAACTGATTCAGCCATTTTTGCTGCGGCGGACAAAAAGTCAAGTGTTGCAAGAGTTACCTTCTCGTACGGAAATTCTCCTTCATGTAGAATTGAGTCGGGAGGAAAAGGTGTTCTATGAAGCTTTACGTCGTCAAGCCATTTCTAAACTGAATGAAAGTGATGCAGATCCGGGTAAAAAGCATTTGCAGGTTCTGGCAGAAATTATGAGACTACGTCGCGCTTGCTGTAATCCCAGTTTAGTTATGCCTAATACTGATTTATCTAGTTCTAAATTACAGCTGCTAGGTGAGGTGCTGGCGGAACTGCTGGAAAATCATCATAAAGCATTAGTATTTAGTCAGTTTGTAGATCATTTACACATCATCCGTAATTATCTGGAGAGCAAAAGTATTAAATATCAATATTTAGATGGTAGTACGCCCATGGCGGAAAGGAAAAGAAGTGTGGACAGTTTTCAAGCTGGAGATGGGGATGTATTTCTCATTAGCTTGAAAGCAGGAGGTACAGGATTAAATTTGACAGCTGCTGATTATGTAATTCACACAGATCCCTGGTGGAATCCAGCTGTTGAAGATCAGGCTTCTGACCGCGCCCACCGGATTGGACAGCAACGCCCTGTTACTATTTATAGGCTAGTAGCAAAGGATACTATTGAAGATAAAATTGTAGAACTACACCATCATAAGCGAGATTTGGCGGATACTTTATTGGAGGGTACTGATATGAGTGGTAAGATTTCCATGCAGGCTCTATTACAATTGATTAATGATAGTTAAGTAATCCTTTTTATTAGCCAAAACAGATGATTGTAGCCAAGGACCAAACCCCTTACCTGACTCCAGAGGAGTATTTCACCTGGGAGTCCACCCAACCGGAAAAATACGAATATATCGATGGTCAAGTTTATGCCATGGGTGGTGGTAGTATCAATCACGGTCGGATCTCTATACGCTTTGCTTCTATGCTAGACAGTTACCTAGAAAACACTGGGTGTATTACTGGCAATTCCGATATCAAAGTGAATATTTTGGGTAGTAATAACTATACTTACCCAGATATCAGTGTTACCTGTGATGATAGAGATAAAGCTAATACTCAATATATTACCTACCCCTGTCTTATTATTGAAGTTTTATCCCCCAGTACGGAAGCATACGATAGGGGTGGCAAGTTCCGAATGTACCGCAAAAACCCAGCTTTGATAGATTATCTTCTAGTTAGTTCTACTAGTATGGAAGTTGATCTTTATCACAAAAATGACAGAGGTGACTGGTTGATTATTAACTACAAACCGGGGGAAGTTATTGAACTGCAAAGTATTAACTTCAATTTTCCTATTGACCAAGTCTACCGGGGTTTAGATTTGACTAAACAATGTTATTTCTAAATAGCTCTCTTAAAGATATCATTGTAGGCTTGATAAACACCTTTAACGTTGTACCAGTTAAGAAAGATTCTGGCTATTTCTAAAGCAAGCTGTGGTTTACCTAAATTAATTAACCACTGCAACAGGGGAGCCATTGTCTTTTCGTTTAATAGCCCATTCAAGGACAGTATTCCCCATAGCAATCGGTGAAAGAACGTCATTTGAATCATCATTTTCACTTCCCAAGTGGGATGTTTCTGATAAAACAAAACCCCCATTTTTCCCCTTTGAATTTCCTTGTCAATTAAATTGTGAATTTGTTGCAAACTAAAGGGTGGGTGCCAATGATAACCTACTGCTTGGGGACATTTGATTAGTTGTAAACCCAGTTTTTTTAACCTCACACCTAATTCTAAATCCTCCCAACCATATAACTGGAAACCTGTGTCAAACAAACCTGCTTTCTCTAACCAGTGTTTGGGAATTGCTACATTACCCGTGGCAAAAAAAGCTGCGGAAAAATCTGTGATTTTATAGGGTTCGGCGGTGGGATCCTCAAAATTACAAGTGTTAATTACCGCACCATAGGTAAATAGGCGATCGCCGCCCAGTCTTTTTTTCCCCTGAGTTAAAGCATCACTATGAGCCTCTAAGAAGTTCTCTAGAACTACTAAATCGCTGTCAATAAAAATAATTGTATCCCCCATGGAATTTTGCACTCCTAAGTTTCGTGCTGCTGCTGGACCTGCATGATCCTGTTGAAAGCAGCGAACATGGGGAAATAGATCTTGATGTTTTGCTAACCAGTCCAAAGTACCATCGGTGGATCCATCATCCACCAAAACTACTTCGTAACCTGTGACTTGACTGGTGTAACTCTGGTTTTCTAAAGCGGTAAGACACTTTTGTAAAATCGGTAGTCGGTTGTAAGTGGGAATAATAACACTAAAGAACACTATTTCACCTAGAATGTGATTTTAATGGCAACCAAAGTCAGGGTTTGTTGATGGACAATAAACGCTCTAATTATAGTAAATTGTATACTAAAATAGCAATGTTTTAAGAATCATCAATCAATGTTGTTCTAACTGGAGAAATTAATGGGTCGCGCCAAAAAGGTTGTTTTAGCATACTCCGGTGGGGTAGACACCTCCGTTTGTATCCCCTACCTGCAACACGAGTGGGGAGTGGAAGAAGTTATTACCCTAGCAGCAGATTTAGGTCAGGGAGACGAATTAGAGCCAGTCAAAGAAAAGGCCTTAAAATCCGGTGCCAGTGAATCCTTGGTAGCAGATGTTAAAGAAAGTTTTGTCCAAGACTACGCATTTCCCGCGATTCAAGCTAATGCTCTCTATGAAAATCGCTATCCTCTGGGAACAGCTCTCGCTAGACCATTAATTGCTAAGGTACTAGTAGAAACTGCCGAAAAGTATGGTGCAGATGCGATCGCTCATGGTTGTACTGGCAAAGGTAATGATCAAGTTCGCTTTGATGTTTCCTGCACTGCACTGAACCCCAAGTTAAAGATTCTGGCACCTGCTAGAGAATGGGGAATGAGTAGGGAACAAACCATTGCCTACGGTGAAAAATTCGGTATTCCAGCACCTGTGAAAAAATCCTCCCCCTATAGTATTGACAAAAATCTACTGGGTCGGAGTATAGAAGCTGGTATATTAGAAGACCCGGCTAATGAACCGCCCGAGGAAATTTATGAAATGACTAAAGCCGTAGCTGATGCTCCCAATGAACCGGAATATCTGGAAATTGGCTTTGAAAAGGGCATTCCCGTTGCTATTAATGGAACTGTCAAAACACCAGTACAGCTAATTCAAGAAATCAACACCATAGTTGGCAATCATGGTATTGGACGTATTGATATGATTGAAAATAGACTGGTGGGAATTAAATCGCGGGAAATTTATGAATCACCAGCTATGGTGGTATTAATCAATGCCCATCGAGATTTAGAAAGTCTGACTCTGACTGCTGATGTGACACAGTACAAGCGTGGTCTTGAAGAAACTTATACTAAGCTCGTATATAATGGACTTTGGTATAGTCCATTAAAAAATGCTATAGATGCTTTTATACAGCAAACACAAATCCGAGTTTCTGGAGTAGTACGTCTAAAACTGTTTAAGGGCAATGCTACTATAGTGGGACGTTGGAGTGAAAATACTCTGTATACACCAGATTTAGCAACTTATGGCGCGGAGGATCAATTTGATCACAAAGCTGCGGAAGGATTCATTTATGTTTGGGGTTTACCAACCCGAATTTGGGCCCAATACAATAGGGATTAGTAAATAGGACAGCAGGTGATAGAGATATAATCTCCCATCACCTTGTTGCCTACTCGCCTAAATGTTTAACTTGACGTGACTCCCACCAAATGGGGAGTACAATCACTAAAACCAGTATCAGTAAAGCCAATAGGGCAAACTGACTCACCCAAGCCACCAACTGTTCTAAAGAAACTATTTTCCCAGCAAAAAATGCTAGGGTGACCATTATACTGGCCCAAGCGGAAGCACCAGCTAAGTTATATACTAAAAATTTGCCAAATGGCATTTCCGCAATACCAGCTAAGGGGGAAGCGAAAATCCTCAATAAGGCAAAAAATCTACCAAAAAACACGGTTTTACCAGCATTTTCACTAAATTGATCTTTAATACTAACTAGTCGCTCTTCAGATATACGAAATATCTTTCCCGCTTTTACTAGTAGTGACCAACCACCAAGCCTACCAACCCAATAACCACAGATACCGCCAATTACAGCACCTGTAACAGCATCACCCAAAACTAGCCAGTAATTAAGCTCATCACTACCGGCTAAGAAACCTCCGACCAAGGTTAGGGTTTCACCAGGTAGAGGAATGCCCAAATTTTCTAGCAAAATCCCCACGAAAACCGCCCAGTAACCGTAGGTTTGGGCAAATTCTTGGATTTTTTCCAGTGAAAATAATTCCAAAGACATTCAACACCACCAACTTTATACAGTTCCATATTTTAGAATACTTTTTAATTGATGTTCAAATTTTTGCACGGTCTGCCAATTTTATAATTGTTAAGTTTGCTACTGAAATTTGGCAATTTTTATGCCTATACTATGAGAAATTAAGTTTGAAATCAAAATTTATACCTGATCGGATTCATTTTTGATTTGGATGTTATAACCCTTAGAAAACAGTGTAAATACTGTTGATCAGGAGTTGTAATTGATGTACAATAGTAGCTCTAGTGAACATTTCAACTCTCCCGTTCAATTATCCAGTTAAAATCATGACTCTTACACAAGAACGCCAAGTGATTTTGTTCCAACCTCAAGGAAGCATTAACTTACAAGTTGGTACTGACCTAAGTGAAAAGATGGCTAAAATTACCCCCCAGCCAGATCAGCTATGGGTTATGGATTTAGCTAAGGTTGATTTTATGGATAGCTCGGGTTTAGTTCCCCTGGTTCAAGCACTGAAAACGGTGCGTGAAAGCGGTTGCCGTTTGGTGATTTGCAATGTACAAGCTCCCGTTAGGCTAGTATTAGAACTAACTCACCTAGATTCTGTGTTTGAGATAGTTAACAATTATCATATACCCGATTCTACTCCTAGTTTAGTTTCTACTACATTCTAGGATATATTATAATCATCCAAAGTTTAATTGAGCACAACCTATAGCCCTATCCGGTTACTACGGAGCTAGTCCATGACGCGTACTATACTGTAGGCGTTATGGACTGTGTCTATAAAAATTTAAAATTTAAGGTTTTGCACAACCCTAGGGGAAATTTGGTAAGTCTATGCCACTATGGGTTGAATTTCGGCTTTTTAGAGCAAGTCTGTAACTAACGCTTTGTAATTCTGCTTGGAGTTGTCCATTTTCCTTTTCCAGCATGGCTATTTTTTCCTGCAATGGGTTAATTCTTTCTTCAAATTTTTGACTATAAATTTGTGGTAGCTCCTGTACCACCTGCTCCAACATGCGACTACGATCAGTTAGTTCTTGCACTGACTGTCTTAGCTGGCGAATTTCGGTATCGCGGACAGAAATTTGTTCCTGATAAAATGTTACTTGCTCTTCCATAGCTTGCAGTTGTTGCTGCAGTGCGGTTATTTGTCCCACATTACCCTTTAACTCTTTTTGCTCAGGGATAAAAGTATGATTACCTTTGACTAGTCGAAATAGTTCTTGGGATAACTGCTGCACCAATTGATCTCTCAGTTGCAGGTCTTGACGCAACTGCAACACTTCCGTAGCAAGCTCTTGGATGTTGGGATTCTCGGATTCAGTCACGGTGGGTTATGTCTCTATAAGTTGTTTAGGTTGTTAAAATATATACTTATATTTCCTAGTAGGTCAAGGTTGCTCAGGTGAGAGCAACCTAGTTTTAGTACAAGTACTATTGGTGGTTAAGCTGGCACTGCTTCGCTATCGGGCGCTGTAGTTTTAACTTCCTGTTTAACAGTTAGGTAACGGATAACATCTTCATTTAGACGCATACTACGCTCAAAAACAGCAATAGCACCTGCAGGAGCTGTATAGTTAAACTGGACATAGACACCATCACGATGGCGATTTATTTCGTAAGCAAGACGACGCTTGCCACGATTTTGAATCTCCAAATTCTCTGCGCCCTGTTCGTTCAACAGGTTTTGGTATTTAACTATGGCCTGGTCTACCTGGTCGTCTCCCAAATCAGGACGGAGAATGTAGGTTGTTTCGTAAACTGTAGTCATGTATTGTTAGTTCCCTTATGGACAACAAAGGCTGCTGATGTAGGTATGTGTGTAGAGTAACCTGATAGGTTACCAACCATTCCACATCCGAAGCAACAAGGAATTACAATTGTAGCAGTTTTCAGTTCCATTGTCTAACCCAAATTATGGCAGAAATTATGGCACAACGGTACGTGCGAGTTAAAAGTCAGGAAGGAAGGATTTACCACGGATCACTAGAAATATCCCTGAGTGTGATAGTTTTAGATGGCCCCCCTTGGTTGGAGGGAGAACCGACGGGTTTGATTTTGGAACCGGGTAAATATCAATTACTGGCTCCCTGTTTGCCTTCTAAGGTTGTTGCTGTGGGTAAGAATTATGTTGACCACGCAGCTGAAATGGGTGGATCTGTTCCCTGTGAACCCCTAATTTTTTTGAAACCACCCACCACTGTCATTGCTTCGGGGATGGAAATTAAATATCCCCGTCAGTCACAACGGGTAGACTATGAGGGTGAGTTAGCACTGGTTATTGGCGATCGCACTTGTGATTGTTCGCCACAGGAGGCTCAAAGCAAGATTTGGGGTTATACCATTGCTAATGATGTTACTGCTCGCGACTTACAAGGTAAGGACTCTCAATGGACTAGAGCTAAGGGTTTTGACACCTTTTGCCCTCTAGGTCCTTGGATTGTCCGGGAATTAAATCCCGGTGCTAGATTACAAACCTTTCTGAATGACCAGTCTCACCCTGTTCAATCTGCTTCTATTGATCAAATGGTCTTCCCTCCCGATATCTTAGTTTCTTATATTAGTCAAGTTATGACCCTCATACCGGGTGATGTAATCCTGACTGGAACTCCATCCGGTATAGGTCCGTTAAATTTGGGCGATCGCGTGTCCGTAGAAATTGAAGGAATTGGCAGATTAGAAAATATAGTTGTTGCCAGATATAGTTAATAGCCCGGTACTAACGAACTTGAATGTGAACTGCTTCTGAAATAGCTGGTATTTCTGGATAGCGACCATTTAAGGACTGAAATACGGAATAGACAACACAGGCGAATATCCCTAAAAATATGGTATTTGCCAAGATCTGCACTGCAAAATCGCTGCTGGGAAGAGTCCCAAATACTCTTAGTAGTATGGAAGATAAAAATATGACAATGTCTAAGAGGATCGCCTGCATGGCATTAAAGCGAATAAAGTGGTTAATTTTTTCATTTCTGACTACAAAGAAGAGCAGGGCAAAAAACACTAGGATTTGACCATACCCGGATGCCCGATAAATTCTAGCAATTGGTAATATTGGCAACAAGACTATTCCCAGGATGGGAAACTGTTGCACTAAAAACCCGCTGAAAGCCAGACTATCAACTAAGGGTAGTAAATAGGGTAAACAGGCAAAGATTCTGTCAGGAATAGTAGTGGATCCGCGCCAAGACATTGTGATTTCTCCCGTGCTGCAATTTTGATAATTATGTTGACTTTGATAATCTTATGCCAACTTATGGTTGTGGCATAATTTCTTTTAGCAATCTTTTAAGATTGGGACATTGGGATATTAAGAATAACAATCCGTACCCCTCGATTGATAAAATCTTATTAAGGAATATTAGCCAGTCTAAAGCCCATTACACATTCATACTGTTCCGCTTGGTGTTCTGTACACTTTTTTACAGCTTGACCACAACGTAACCTACCTTCGTGCCAACGGGGTTGACCGCTATTATCAGCAAGTAAGCAAGATTGACAAACTTGCTCCGGGGCAAAGATCTGATCGTCTGTTAAAATGACTAACATTGCCACACGATAGATAAGATTAAAGAAAAGGAAATTTTTTCGCACCCGTTCCTATTGTATACTATATATTGTATACTATAATCGTAATGTATGAAAAAATCTCAGCGTTGTCGCACCCATCCATAGGTGGTGAGGTTTTGGTAGTACGATTAAGGGGTAATTATAAGGATAATTATTGTGAATAAGACCAACTCAGAAATTCTCAAATCTGTTGACCCTACTATTAGTAATTTAATCAACCAAGAACTACAACGGCAAAGAGATCACTTAGAATTGATTGCTAGTGAAAATTTTACCTCCGCCGCTGTTTTGGCTGCGCAGGGTTCTGTACTAACTAACAAATACGCAGAAGGTTTACCTGGTAAAAGATATTATGGCGGTTGTGAATTTGTTGATGCAATTGAACAGGTAGCTATTGACAGAGCTAAAGAACTATTTGGTGCTGCCCATGCTAATGTGCAGCCTCACTCCGGTGCCCAAGCCAACTTTGCTGTATTCCTTACCTTGTTGGAACCGGGAGACACCATTATGGGCATGGATTTGTCCCATGGTGGACACCTAACCCACGGCTCACCAGTTAATGTTTCTGGTAAATGGTTTAAAGTATGTCACTATGGGGTCAGTAAAGAAACAGAACAGTTAGATTATGACCAAATTCGTGACTTAGTAATTAAAGAACGTCCTAAACTGCTCATTTGTGGTTATTCCGCCTATCCTAGAATTATTGACTTTGAAAAATTCCGTAGCATAGCGGATGAGGTAGGAGCATATTTATTGGCAGATATAGCCCACATAGCAGGTTTGGTTGCCACAGGTCATCATCCCAATCCCCTTCCTTACTGTGATGTAGTCACAACCACAACCCATAAAACTCTACGGGGTCCCAGGGGAGGTTTGATTTTAACCCGGGATGGAGAACTAGGTAAAAAGCTGGATAAGTCGGTTTTCCCTGGCACTCAAGGTGGCCCCCTAGAACATGTGATTGCTGGTAAGGCGGTGGCCTTTGGAGAAGCATTAAAATCCGAGTTCAAAACCTATTCCGGTCAGGTAATTGCTAATGCTCGTGCCCTGGCTAATCAACTACAAAATAGGGGACTAAAATTGGTGTCTAACGGTACAGATAATCATCTTGTACTAGTAGATTTACGGTCTATTGGCATGACAGGTAAAAAGGCAGACCAGTTATTGAGTGGTGCTAATATCACAGCTAATAAAAATACAGTTCCCTTCGACTCAGAGTCACCATTTGTTACCAGTGGTTTAAGACTGGGTTCCCCAGCTATGACCACGAGAGGTCTAAATATAGTAGACTTTACTGAAATTGCAAACATAATTAGCGATCGCCTGCTTGATCCAGAGTCCCAGATAGTTGGCAGGGATTGTAAACAGCGGGTAGCCGCACTGTGCGATCGCTTTCCTTTATACCCACACTTAGAACTGCCCAGTGCCGCGTTAGTATAGTGATATTAAAGTATCGACAATATTTGGATCAGTTCTAATGAATCCCCGTCTCTTTAGAGCGGGGAGAAGTCAATTTTCTAAGACCTGTGTAAACGGTCAATTAATATCCTTATATTCCCATATTCCCAAACATGAGCGCGGAAATTATTTGTGTTGGTACAGAATTACTGTTAGGAGATATCCTCAACAGTAATGCCCAATTTATTGCCCAGCAACTGGCACAGCTAGGTGTTCCCCACTACTATCAAACAGTAGTGGGAGATAACCCAGAAAGACTTAAAACAGTAATTGAAATTGCTGCTTCCAGGGTAGAAATTCTAATTTTTACTGGTGGACTAGGTCCCACACCAGATGATTTAACCTGTGAGACCATAGCTGATTACTTTGGCGTTCCCCTGATTGAAGACCCAGAAATAATTGAGGATATTAGGGAGAAATTCAGCCAAAGAGGAAGAGTAATGTCTCCCAGTAACCGTAAACAGGCCTTAATTCCGCAAGGGGCCCAAGTTTTACCCAATCTCACGGGAACTGCACCGGGTATAATTTGGCAACCTAGACCAAACCTGACGATTTTAACCTTTCCAGGTGTTCCCAGCGAAATGCACCAAATGTGGCAAGATACAGCAGTACCTTTCCTCAAAAGTCAAGGTTGGGGAAAGGAAATTATCTACAGTCGCAGTTTAAAATTCTGGGGTGTGGGTGAATCAGTCCTTGCGGAAAAGGTTTCTGATTACCTGAGTTTATCTAACCCCACGGTTGCTCCTTATGCGGGTAAAGGAGAAGTAAGACTGAGAATTTGTGCCAAAGCACCGGATACTGTAGCCGCAGAAGAGATAATTGCCCCCGTAGAAAAGAAACTTAAAGAAATTGGTGGACTGGACTATTATGGGGTTGATGGGGAAACATTAGCATCTGTTGTTGGTAAATTGCTGCGTCTTTCGGGAACAAGTTTGTCAGTAGCTGAGTCTTGCACTGGTGGAGGAGTGGGACAAATGCTGACGGAAATTCCCGGTAGTTCAGATTACTTTTGGGGGGGAGTGATTGCTTATGATAATTCGGTAAAAGTGAGATTATTAGGAGTTGATCCTAGGGATTTAGACCAATTTGGTGCTGTGAGTCCTGTGGTTGCCCAAAAAATGGCTATTGGTGTGAAAAATAGTTTAGGAACTACCTGGGGGTTAAGTATTACAGGTATTGCTGGACCAACTGGGGGTAGTGAGACCAAACCCATAGGTTTGGTGTACATTGCCATTTCAGGTCCTAATCATCAGGTACATAGCTACGAATGTAGATTCGGAACCATGAGGTCTCGTACTCTAGTCCGTTACCTAGCTGCTGCTAATGCTTTAGACCATCTCCGTCGTCTGCTTTTGAATGTGTAAACTTTTACTTACTCGATTGGTCTTGTTCCTCGCCATGCCACAATCAACTCATTAAGTTTTGTTAAGACTTAATTTTTTTAAGGCGAAAATGTTGCATCATTCGTGTTACTCTCAAACTGTTCTTATTACATACCTAATTAAAATTATGAAGTTGATTGCTATACAAAATGTCGAAAGTTTTGATATCACTGGTGGTTTCCCCTAATGATTCTATAAATACCCATGGTTGGTAAACAGGAAAACCTGGTAGTTATATAACAACTACTACCAAATTTATCTGCTTGTGACTTTTTGTATCAAATTGATTGAGCGAGGACCAAGTGCAAAGAAGGTGTGATAAGAATCGGAACCGTTCCAGAAGAAGGGCTATATACTGTCCCATTCATGATTGTTACCTTGACAGCGTCAGTCAAAAATATAGACTTTTTGCGGATAAACCAGGTCAGTTACAAAAAAGAGGTTTTGGTCGTCGTACTGCTTCTTTAGTAATATCTCAATACACAGCTGTGACTATTCAAGGAGAGTGGTTGGAGGCATTTTGGTGTCCAGAGTGTCAAGAAAAAAAATGGTATTACGTGCGTCAGTCTAATAATGGTATATATGAAATTTCTCCAGCTCCTATGGATCTGTGGAAGCAAGTATCGGGTGTAATCGATCCCTACGGCAATCCGTCTGTTAGTGAGTTCACTCGATTAAGTGCTAAACAGATAACCTATAGGGGTCTTAGTGCTTTCTATTCTCTCTAAAACTCACAGATTGATCTAGTCTGATTGATCCAGTTTTTTGACTGTACCACTGGATCTAAAGTCAAAACTCTGTTATCATGATTTTTCAGTTGGGGTGACTAGCTCAACGGTAGAGCATCGGACTCTTAATCCGCTGGTTCTGAGTTCGAATCTCAGGTCACCCACTGAATAAATCAGATTGCTATATATTACCTGAACTGGATCTAATATTCCGGATGTAATTCCCAAATGTGAAATCTACCATGTTAGTAAATGATGAGTTGGGTCATTATATTAGATAATGTCTCAATCAGCATTATCAAGTTAAGCAAATTTTGGAGAAAATCGGATGTTAAACTTCAAAGGTATGGTGGATGACCTGTTGACTCCTATCCAAGCTGAAGCTGCTGCTGATATCAATGGAGGCGCGGAAATGATTGATAAAACCGTTGAAGAAGGCGCGGTACTGTTCAATCGTGATAGATATTTGCAAGCGTTGGGGGTAGCTTATTTAGCACCTCCAGGAATTGGTGAAATAACCAGTAAAGAAGCCTTATTAGCACAGTACGAAGGTTGGAGAGGCTAGTCGATTAGGGTCTTCGCCTTGTTGAATCCTGAGTTTTTCGTTCCTAACTTGATAATTAACATTCATATTGCTCTTAGTCCAATTGCTTAACCTATAGACCCTGAAACTACAAAAGTGGTTCCAGGGTCTATTTATTCAAGTAAGATCAAAACAACAGTTGATAGCAAGTTCTGCATGGTCAACTAATATCTGTTTTTCTAGGGGAAAAACCTCATATTGGGGGGTTTTAGTTAATAGTTGGGCAATTCTGTTATGGGAGTTTTCTATTACCGATGGGGTTAGAGAACCATTGTGCAAACAAGAAATGAAATTTTCAGCTATTTTATAGGTTTTTTCAATGGATGAAGAGCTTATATTGCGAGAAACTAAAAATAAATCACACCCAGCATTAAAAGCGCATGCTACTGTTTCAGGATAAACAAACATATCTGCAACCGCTTTCATATCTAAGTCATCGGAAACCACTACTCCAGAAAAATTCAATTCTTGTCTTAAAATCTGATGAAGAATAGTAGTTGATATTGTAGCTGGGAGATCCGGGTCAATTTGTGGAAACAGTATGTGCGCTGTCATCATCAGTGGTATTTGTTCCTGAATAAGAATTTCAAAAGGTATTAACTCTCGATTCTTTAAATCTTCTAAACTCAAATTCAAGATTGGTAACTCCAGATGAGAGTCTTGACTAGTATCTCCATGACCAGGAAAATGTTTAGCACAACCAAGAATACCCGATTCCTTGAGTCCACGATAGTACTCTTTAGCGTTTTCTCCAGCCAAGTCAGCAGTTTGACCAAAAGCACGTAAACCAATCACAGGGTTTTGAGGATTAGAAAAAACATCCGCCACGGGAGCAAAAGAAAGGTTGATCCCTAAGGATCTCAATTCTAATCCAGTGGCTTTTGCTACTTGATATGCTCGAGATCCAACTAGATGAGCAACGGGGAACCGCGTGATAGGTAATGGCGTTCTAATTACCTTTCCACCCTCATGGTCTAGGGCTGTAAATAGTAATTCTCGCTCAGTATATTCACGAATATCAATAAGTAGTTTTTTGAACTCTTCTAACCAAATGGGATAGGGTGTACCATCGAGAAAGTTTTTGGCGAAAAAAATCACACCAACGGGTTTTAAATCGCTTAGTACCCGTTTGTCATCATCCGTGAGAGTTGTACCGGAAACTCCGAGAATTAAATGATTACCAAATTGCTGTAGATGTTGGGACATGGATTGCTAAAAACATGGGGATGCAACGGGACTTTTTCCCCAAGCCAGGTTAAATGTAACAGAATGCAAAGTATAATGAAAACGTCAAAACAATTAAGAAATATTGAAAACAGTAGGGTTAAATGCGAGTAGTCATCGCCGGTGCTGGTCTAGCAGGACTTTCCTGCGCAAAATATCTAGTAGATGCAGGTTACACCCCCATTGTCTTGGAGCGTAGGGATGTATTGGGTGGTCTAGTAGCGGCCTGGAAAGACTCCGATGGTGACTGGTATGAAACCGGTTTACACGCCTTTTTCGGGGCATATCCCAACATGCTACAACTGCTCAAGGAATTGGGCATTGAGGACAGACTTCAGTGGAAACAACACACGCTGATTTTTAACCAACCCGATAAGCCTGGAACGCTATCACGATTTGATGTTCCTGATATTCCTTCACCTTTTAATATCATTGTCTCGATTTTACGTAACAATGATATGTTGACATGGGAACAAAAACTTCGTTTTGCTGTTGGTTTGTTGCCCGCTATAGTCCGAGGTCAAGAATATGTGGAGGAAATGGATAAATACAGCTTTGCTGAGTGGTTAAAAAGACAAGGTATAGGTGAAAGAGTGGTCAGTGATGTATTTATTGCTGCCTCTAAGGCTTTGACCTTTATCAACCCAGATGAGGTTTCTTCCACAATTTTACTGACTGCCCTTAATCGGTTTTTACAGGAACGATATGGCTCCAAAATCGCCTTTTTGGACGGATCTCCCACGGAAAGGCTTTGTCAACCTATTGTGGATTATATTACTAAAAAGGGAGGTGAGGTCAGACTTAATGCTCCTTTAAAAGAGATTTTGCTCAATCCTGATGGAACCGTTGGGGGCTTTCTGTTACGCGGGTTAGATGGAAAACCTGATGAGGTCATTAGAGCTGATTTTTACGTTTCCGCTATGTCCGTTGATCCTCTAAAGGTCATGTTGCCAGAACCTTGGCGACAAATGGAATTTTTCCAAAAGCTGGAAGGTTTGGAAGGTGTCCCGGTAATTAATCTCCATTTATGGTTTGATCAAAAATTGACGGATATTGATCACCTACTTTTTTCTCGGTCACCATTACTTAGTGTCTATGCTGATATGAGCAACACTTGTCGTGAATATTCTAATCCTGATCGATCAATGTTGGAACTAGTTCTAGCTCCAGCCCAAGATTGGATTGATAAGTCTGACGAGGAAATAGTATCAGCGACAATGACTGAGTTACAAAAGCTCTTTCCTCACCACTTTGGAGGAGAGGAACCAGCCAAACTGCTGAAATCTCACGTGGTGAAAACCCCCCGTTCAGTTTACAAAGCAACCCCCGGTCGTCAAAAGTATCGTCCACCCCAAAAAACTCCCATCACTAATTTCTTTCTAAGTGGGAGTTACACCATGCAACGTTATTTAGGCAGCATGGAAGGGGCCGTACTTTCCGGTAAACTGACAGCCCAGGCTATCTCCCATATCCCAACGCTAAATCGACCGCCTGCAAAGAATGCTGCAACTGCCTGATTCCCCTCCGCGCATGAAAACCCTGGTCTCTGTCCATGAGTCCTACAAACTTTGTCAGGAACTTACAGCCAAGTATGCTAAAACCTTCTACTTGGGTACCCTGTTGATGAGTCCGACAAAGCGTCAATCTGTTTGGGCAATATACGCTTGGTGTCGCCGTACAGATGAACTAGTTGATGGCCCTGCGGCCACTAAAACTACTCCAGAAACTCTCGCCCAGTGGGAAACCCAGTTAGATTCTATTTTTGCTGGTTGCCCATTGGATAATTATGATGTGGCCCTGGTTGATACTCTCCAGCACTTTCCCCTGGAAATTCAACCCTTTAGGGATATGATTGCTGGACAGCGCATGGATCTCTATCGCAGTCGTTATGAAACTTTTGAGGATTTATATCTCTACTGCTATCGTGTGGCGGGTACTGTTGGTTTGATGTCAACTACTATTATGGGTGTAGATACTAATGTTTATTCTGCCCCTTGGTATCGAGATATACAACCTTATTTGCCCGTTGAGGAAGCGATCGCATTGGGTATAGCTAATCAGTTAACCAATATTCTCAGGGATGTGGGTGAAGACGCTCGTCGTGGTAGGATCTATATACCCTTGGAAGACTTGAAAAAATTCAGCTATTCTCCAGAAGAGCTATTACAGGGCGTTTTGGATGACCGTTGGCGTTCTCTCATGCGATTCCAGATTAAACGCGCCCGAGAATTTTATACCAAGGCTGACCGTGGCATTAGCTATCTGGCCCAGGATGCTCGCTGGCCAGTTTGGGCTGCTTCTATGCTCTATGGAAAAATTCTGGATGTGATAGAGCGTAATGACTATCAGGTGTTTAGCCAACGTGCTTACGTTCCTCAACTGCAAAAGATCAGTACCTTGCCTTTGGCTTGGATGCGATCGCAAGTGTTGTGACATTTACTAACAATTGGAATGGGACAAGTATGACGGTGAGAATAACTTCCTGTTAAACTGATTGCATGCCCATTCCCTAATTTGCTGGTTTAAGCTGGTTTAGTTTATTTTCTGCAGTTGCGCTACCTTGGGATCGATAATTTTTTGACCCAAACTGGTAAATTTAATTGCCAGGGATATTTTTTCATCACTGCCAAAAACATGAGTAATTACACCTTTGCCAAAAGCTTTGTGCAGTACTTGTTCACCAACACGCCAGTTGTTAGTTTCTCCAGAAGTTTCTGGCGTGATTGTTGTGGATTTAGTAGACCTAGCAGCACGGATTTTTGACTTAGTGGTTAATAGGTGCTGGGGTAGTTCTCCCAGAAATTGTGATGGTAATGCTGGTTCTCTAGAGCCATATAACCTTCTTTCTCTGGCGTGGGATAGGTACAATCGCTCTTGGGTACGGGTGATTCCCACATAACATAATCTTCTTTCTTCTTCTAAAGCTTTAGGATCTTGTAGAGAACGATAACCGGGAAATAGTCCCTGCTCTAAACCAACTAAAAACACTATGGGGAACTCCAACCCCTTAGAAGCGTGCAAGGTCATCAGAGAAACCACATCCCTGGTTTCGCTTAAATCGTCTAAATCTGAACTTAATGCTGCACTTTGCAAAAATGCTTGTAAAGAAATATCACTGCCCTTGTTTTCGTCTTGGAACTGGGATACAGCATTATATAGTTCCTTAACATTACTGATTCTATTATCAGCTTCATCTGTTCCCTGGTCCATTAAATCCCGGAGGTACCCAGAATCTTCCAGAATTCCTTCCAAGACTTCTGATGCGGGAACTTGAGTGGTTTGCCATTTTTTAATCATGCTAGTAAAACTAGTTAAAGATTTTGCCGCACGTCCGGTCAAGGTGTTTACAGAAGTTTCATCACTCAATATCTCCCACAGGGTAGTACCCAATTGTTGGGAAGCATTAATCAAAACGTCTATAGTAGACTTGCCGATACCTCGTCGAGGAGTATTAATGACCCTTAATAAACTTACCGTATCTGCGGGATTATTAATTGCTCTTAAATAGGCAATAACATCTTTGATTTCCTTTCGGTCATAAAACTTCATACCTCCCACCACGGTGTAGGGGATTTGATATTTTACCAGCAGCTCCTCAAAGGGTCGAGATTGGGCATTAGTGCGATAGAGAATGGCAAAACTTCCCCAATTAATATCAGGGTTATTAGTTGTTAAATTCCGAATTTGATTGATAACAAAATCTGCTTCAGCGACTTCATCATCGGCTTTATGAAAATAAATAGACTCGCCCACATCTCGCGTAGGTTTGAGGATTTTATCAATGCGTTCGGTATTATTTTCAATCAGTTCATTAGCAGCTTGCAGAATATTTTCACAGGAGCGATAGTTTTCCTCTAGTTTCACCATAGTCCTGGTGTCATCATCATCTAAACCATCTCCAAAATCCTGTTGAAACTCTAATAGAATGGTAAAATCAGCCATCCTAAAACTATAAATTGACTGGTCTGCATCACCAACCACAAACACGGAACGATTGTCCCAATTCCATTGTTTTTTGCGACATTCACCATTCGTAACTAATAAACGTAGTAGTTCATATTGAGTCCGATTGGTGTCCTGATATTCATCTACTAAAATATGACGGAACTTGTTATGCCAATAGCCCAAAACTTGCTCATTTTGCCCAAATAGTCTAGTGGGAACTAGAATTAAGTCATCAAAATCCAAACTGTTATTGGCCGCTAATTGATCTTGATAAAGGTTATAAACTTCCCCAATTACTCGACCACGATAGTTAGGTTGTTGCTCTTCAAATTCTCGTGGTGATAAACCTTGGTTTTTAGCATTACTAATGGCATACCTAACGGATTTAGGGTCGAACTTTTTACTGTCTAGGTTAAGTTGTTTTGTGACAATTTCTTTAATTAAAGTTTGTACATCAGATTCATCAAAGATAGAAAAGTTCTTCTGCCAGTGTCGACCCTTTTCGTCTTGATATTTTTCAACATCAAACCTCAAAATCCGGGAAAATAAACTATGGAAGGTTCCACACCAGATGTTTTTAATGTAGGTACGGTAAACACTGGATATGACCTCGCTTTGTTGTTGTGCGGGTAATAAATCTAATTTCTGACCATATTGATTTATGGCAAATTGATCCGCGAATAATCTTTGGATCCGGTCTTTCATTTCCCTTGCAGCTTTATTGGTGAAAGTTACTGCTAAAATGTTTTCGGGGTGCACACGGTTTTGTAAAATTAAATTAGCAATCCTATAGGTTAGGGCGCGGGTTTTACCTGAACCTGCACCAGCAACAACTAGTAATGGACCGCAATAATGCTCAACTGCTATACGCTGGCTAAAGTTGAGCTGACTAGTAAAGTCATTATTTGTGTTTATATGCATACTTGTTAGTTTACTAAGAATTAAGTTTTACTAGTTAGACAAGTCTAATTTGATTGAAAACCTTGTGATTAAGTCCAGCTGCAAAAAGCAGAACTATGTTTAACCGTTACCTTGGAAATAATTATGAGTAGATCTTAATCCATTGCCTAATCAACGATATTGTTGTCATAATTATACGAATTAGCAAACCCAAATTTGAAAGTTATGGAAGTCGAAATGCAAGAACCACAATACACAGAAACCAAAACCAAGGAAACTCCTATTCCAGATCTTAGTACCCAAACGGGGACTATAACTAAACTCCAATCCCCGCCCAAATCTCAGGAACAGTGGCTTAAATACGGTCAGGAGGTTTCTAACTTTTTAGGGACGCTGCCAGAATATCTAGTTGGGTTGCTTGACAAGTATAAACAACCACTTCTTACCCTGGGATTAATCGTGACTGCTGGAGTAACTGTTAAGGTCATACTGGCTGTGCTAGATTCTTTAAATGATATTCCTTTGGTAGCTCCCACTTTTGAGCTAATTGGCATTGGCTACTCTGGTTGGTTTGTGTATCGCTATTTACTCAAAGCTTCTACCAGAGAGGAACTCACAAGTGAAATTGACACTTTAAAATCACAAGTTTTTGGGCAAGACTAACCATTAGAAAACGCATTTGAATGCTTGCTGCACAAATTGCATTAGAAGTTTTGCGGCAAAGTATTGCAAAAGCCCATATAACAGTAGCTGGGTATGTAGGAGTGGTATATTAGCTTATCATTAAGTACCACTTCTACATAATAAATGTCAAGTCCCTAAGTTTGGTCGGTTTAATATAGATTTTTAAAACCTAGGCTAAAGCACCCGTAAAATGCTAGGGATGCTATCTATGGCTTCCATGGTGTGGATTTCCTCTAAGGATTGTCTGAAATCCCCTTCTTTGACATCGTGGGTAACAACAACAATTTCTGCCATTTCCCCCTGAAAACCAGTTTGCACCACAGATTCTAAACTTACTTGGTATTTACCAAAGCAAGTCCCCAATTTACCAATGACCCCTGGGTGGTCTTTAGTCAGAAATCGAGCATAAAACCGGGTAACTAGTTGGGATATGGGGGCTATGTGACAATACTCCTTATGTCTACAGGATAAGAGTGGATTAGCTTGAGCAGTATTAGTCTTGATTGTTGCTACTAGATTTAAGATATCTGAACAAACTGCACTCCCCGTCGGACCAGCACCCGCTCCCGGACCGAAAAACATTACTTGACCTATGGGTTCCCCCTCCACTAAAATCGCATTGTAAACACCATTGATACTAGCTAGGGGGTGGGTTTGAGAAACTAGGGTAGGGTGAACTCTCACTGACAACTGGGATTTGTCATCTGTTTGATTTTTGGCAATGGCTAGCAGTTTAATCACAAATCCTAATTTGCCAGCGTAAATAATGTCTGTTTTCGTGACTTGACGAATCCCTTCACAATAAACATCTTGTAAGTTAATTCTCTCTCCAAACCCCAATGAGGCTAAAATAGCAATCTTATCCCCAGCGTCTAAACCATCAATGTCAGCAGTTGGATCCGCTTCCGCATATCCCAGTCTTTGTGCATCAGCTAGGACTTCTTCTAGTTCACTCCCTTCCGTCTGCATCCTCGTGAGAATGTAATTGGTAGTGCCATTCACAATACCAATAATACTATGAACCTTGTTAACACTTAAAGACTGCTTTAAGGTTTTAATTACGGGAATGCCACCAGCTACAGCAGCTTCAAACATAACATATACACCAGCAGCATTGGCAGCATTAAATATTTCTTCTCCAAATCGTGAAATAACAGCTTTGTTTGCTGTTACTACATGTTTACCATTTTTAATAGCCTCCAGAATAAGCGATCGCGCGGGTTCCAATCCACCCATCAGCTCAACAATGATATCTATCTGAGGGTCATTGACAATAGCTGATAAATCCCCACTGAGGATTTCTTGGGGTAAGGTCACTGGGCGTGATTTGTCTGGCGATCGCACACCTATACGACATATTTCCACTTCCTGTAACAGTGGGTGACGACCTTGCAAGTCCTGTAACAGTTGTACAGTTCCAGTTCCCACCGTACCCAATCCTAAGATTCCTAATTTTACACCCACGGATTTGGCATCCTATTATATACAAAACACACATAAAACAATTGTAGGTGGGATGGAACCCCACCTACAAACTTGCAGACAAAAATTGGGAAACAAAGTCAAGAGTAGATTAATAGGTTTCTACATGCCAACGTCCTTCTTTTTTGATTGCCTTTTGATAATCACTCCAAGTGACACCCTCTTGAGCAGCGGCTTTAGACAAAGCAGCATCAATGCCATCTTCCATACCACGCAACCCGCAAATATACGTATGAGTTTTGGGGTTCTTAATTAGTTGCCACAGTTCATTAGCGTTTTCTGCTACACGGTCTTGGATATACATCCTACCACCTTCAGGATTGTTTTGTTCCCGACTGATAGCATAGGTAAGACGGAAGTTATTGGGATATTGAGCTTGCATTTCTTCCAGTTCCTCCTTATATAAAATATTAGGAGTAGTGGGTACACCGAACAATAGCCAAGCAAATCCGTTAAACTGGTATTCTGAGTTAACAGATCTTTCTGCATCCTTGAACATCCGCCATAAATAGGCTCGCATAGGAGCAATACCCGTACCCGTTGCCAACATAATTACATTGGCATCAGTGTTATCAGGTAGCAACATTTCCTTACCTACGGGACCGGTAATTTTTACATCATCACCTGGTTTAAGGTCAGTTAGATAGGTAGAGCAAACACCATAGACTGTTTCTCCAGTTTGCGGGTGTTTATATTCCAGTTGACGCACACAGAGTGATATTGTTGTGTCATCCACATTATCACCGTGACGTGTAGAAGCGATTGAATAGAGTCTGAGTTTTTCTGGCTTACCGTTTTTGTCAACACCGGGGGGGATAATACCGATACTTTGACCTTCTATATACTTGAGTTGGCTACCAGAAAGGTCAAATTTAAGATGTTGAACCTTACCTATTCCGCTTTCTTTAACTAAGGTTTCATTGGAAATACACTTGCCAATAAAGGGAGCGTTAGGACGATAAGTGTTCACGGGAACATCAGCGTGTTTAGTTTTCGCTTGGGTCATGGTGTCGCCTTTTTTATCCTTAGCTGGTGGTTTAGCAAAACCTTGAGCTTCGCTACTAGTAGCTGGTATGGTGTTCTGTTTTGTCTCAACACCTACGGGTGCTGGGCTGCTGAGATCACTCTCAGTATTGGTGAGAAGGGTTCGATTAGCACCCTGCTCTAAAATACCAACAATTTTGCCACCCAGACGTGTAATTCTTCGCATTTCTTGATTCATGCGGTTGTAAGGTACTCTGATGAATACACTGCCACTTTTGCGAATTGGGTAGTTCGTTTGGTCAGATTCCCGGTTCTGACGCAGACCCACCACTTCGTATACGAAGACACGGCTACCTGATTCCATATTGGCAGCACCCTCAGCAGGACCTTGATTGTTCATTCGTTCTACCACTCCAATATTCACTAACCGGTTATCAAAAATAATTCCCATCACATTATCAGCTTTCAGTTTACCGGATTTTCGTTGCACAAAACTGACTGTCTAGGAAAACCACATCATTAACGGTTATCAGCTATTAGTTTTTTTACTGTCGCTTAATAATACATAAACCAGATAATTTTTAAATTTGCCAGTTTGTGTATTGCTGTGCTTAGTAACTAATAACTTTTAACTGACACAATGCTGCAATAAGTGGTATCGGTTAAGGTGAACCAAGAAGTTAAAGAACATACCAGCGTATCTTTTAAGATAGATGATGTGTCCTTGAAAGAATGTTAGTCGTAAAGCAATTTAATTAAATCTTCTTAGTTGTTATTTTTTAGTAAATTTCCGCTATTGTATAGCTCTAGCCATCTGGCGATCCCCATGACTAAAATGTTTGCCAAGAAGTACCAGATATATGTTCAAATATGATTAGTACACTGATTTAGCAACTTTAACAGCCAATTTGATTACAAAATAGGTTTTTTTCATTTTTTTGTTTATCGCGGGGGGTGGATCAATAGTCTGATATGCTTTTTTTGTGACGGTAGTGATATTACCTCCCAGGTAAACAAACTCCTAACTGCAAAAATCTGTTGTGAGAAAAAATATTTTGTTTAGTCATTTCAATTAGTATTGAGAGGAGATTTATGACAGGTAAACCGGAAAGGGTAGTATTAATTGGAGTAGCAGGGGACTCAGGATGCGGCAAATCTACGTTTTTGCGCCGTTTGATTGACCTGTTTGGTGAAGATTTTATGACAGTGATCTGTTTAGATGACTATCACTGCTTAGACCGCAAACAACGTAAAGAAACTGGTATTACTGCCTTAGATCCTAGAGCTAATAACTTCGATCTCATGTATGAGCAAATTAAAGCTCTAAAAGAAGGCTATGCTGTTGATAAACCAATTTACAACCATGAGACCGGCATGATTGATCCGCCGGAACGAATTAAACCTAATCACATTATTGTGGTTGAAGGTTTGCATCCTTTATATGATGAAAGAGTGCGTTCCCTTTTAGATTTCAGTGTTTATTTTGACATCAGCGATGAGGTAAAAATTGCCTGGAAGATTCAGAGAGACATGGCAGAGCGTGGTCATCGATATGAAGATGTTTTAGCTCAAATTAACTCTCGCAAGCCCGATTTTGATAAGTTCATTGAGCCTCAAAGAGAATTTGCCGATGTAGTTTTACAGGTGTTGCCTACAAACTTAATCAAAAACGACACTGAGCGCAAGGTTCTGCGGGTAAGAATGCTGCAAAAAGAAGGTAAAGAGGGATTTGCACCGGTTTATCTATTTGATGAAGGTTCAACCATCAATTGGACTCCTTGTGGAAGGAAGTTAACCTGTTCCTATCCTGGTATGCAAATGTACTACGGTTCTGATGTTTATTATGGTCGCTATGTTTCTGTTTTGGAAGTAGATGGCCAGTTTGATAATTTAGATGAAGTAATCTATGTGGAAAAACATCTGAGCAATACATCCACTAAATACATTGGTGAAATGACCCACTTGTTGTTGCAGCATCGTGAATATCCTGGTTCTAATAATGGCACTGGTTTATTCCAAGTCTTAACCGGCTTAAAAATGCGCTCTGTTTACGAAATTTTGACAGCTAAGGAAGCAAAATTAGCAGTGAAAGCCTAAATTTTGCCATGTTGGTAAACTCAAAAGGGGAACATCTACCGGGTGAACCCCTTTTTCATATCTAGTAATTAATGTAATTAATAAGTAAAAGTTATGACTAATATAAACTCTAATAAGCACAAAAAGTCAAAAGCACTGAAACCTGGTAGTCGTCGTCCAGCTAAGGAACTTTGTAGCGAATGTGGACTGTGTGACACTTACTATATCCACTATGTTAAAGAAGCTTGTGCTTTTATAACTCAAAGAATAGAGGAGTTAGAAGTAAATACTCATCAGCGTTGTCGAGATCTAGATAAAGAAAATGAGCTTTACTTTGGTGTACATCAAGAGATGATGGCAGCTCGGAAACAAGTACCTATCGTTGGTGCCCAATGGACAGGAATTGTGAGTACCATAGCTATAGAAATGTTAAATCGTGGTTTAGTAGAAGGGGTTGTCTGCGTGCAGAATAGCCAAGAAGACCGCTTTCAACCCATGCCCATTATTGCGCGCACTCCTGAAGCCATACTGGCCGCCAAGGTCAATAAACCTACCCTTTCACCCAATCTCTCGGTTTTAGAGGAAATTGAGCAATCAGGGATGAAAAAGCTATTGGTTATTGGAGTAGGTTGTCAAATTCAGGCCCTGCGAGCAGTGGAAAAACAACTGGGACTGGAAAAACTCTATGTTCTGGGTACACCATGTGTAGATAATGTTACTAGAGCCGGACTGCAAAAATTTTTAGAAACTACTAGTCATTCTCCTGGAACGGTTGTTAGTTACGAGTTTATGCAGGACTTTCGAGTGCATTTCAAACACGAAGATGGGTCAGAAGAAAAAGTCCCCTTCTTCGGTTTAAAAACCAACATCCTCAAGGATATATTTGCCCCCTCCTGTATGAGTTGTTTTGATTATGTTAACTCCTTAGCAGATCTAGTGGTGGGGTATATGGGTGCACCCTATCCCTGGCAATGGATAGTTGTTAGAAATAATACAGGAAAGGAAATGTTAGATCTAGTGAAGGAACAAATAGAAATTCAACCAGTGATGTCTCAAGGTAACCGTCAACCTGCTGTACAGCAGGGAATAAAAGCCTACGATGACGCAGTGACATTGCCGATGTGGGTAGCCCAATTAATGGGAATCGTAATAGATAGAATTGGGCCCAAAGGTTTAGAATACGGAAAGTTTTCCATAGATTCTCACTTTGCCAGAAATTATTTATACGTCAAGCGCCATCATCCTCAAAAACTAGAAGACCACATCCCCGAGTTTGCTAAGCGGATTGTAGCCCAGTATAATTTACCAGAAACTGACTAAAATTCTCCCACTGCTTCCATAGCTGCTTGTAGAGCTAATGAAACATGAGTCCAATGAGTACCACCTTGGAAATATACAATATAAGGCTCCCTTAACGGACCATCAGCGGATAACTCCAGAGTGCTGCCCTCAATGAAAGTTCCCCCCGCCATAACAACCTGACTTTCATAACCTGGCATAGCATCGGGAACGGGATCTAAATAGGAGCCAACAGGAGAAGATTGTTGAATGGCCTTACAAAAGGCAAGGAGTTTTTTGGCCGAACCCAGTTTAACAGCTTGAATCACATCTCCCCGGGGTGCTAAGGGTGGGGGATTAACAGGATATCCTAGCTTATCAAATACGTAACCAGTAAGATATGTTCCCTTCATGGCTTCCCCCACCATTTGAGGTGCTAAAAATAATCCCTGGAATAACAACCGATTTTGATCGAAAGTTGCTCCTCCCGCACTACCAATACCAGGAGCAGTCAGTCTACAAGCTGCTGCTTCCACCAGATCAGCTTTACCCGCTATGTAACCTCCTGCTGTAACAATTGTGCCACCGGGATTTTTGATGAGTGACCCAGCCATGAGATCCGCCCCCACATGGGTGGGTTCCCTAGTATCAATAAATTCGCCGTAACAGTTATCTACAAAACAGATTGTCCGGGAGTTTTGTTGTTTAACTATCTCAACTACCCTTTTTATTTCATCAATAGAAAGACTAGAACGCCAGGAATATCCACAGGATCTTTGAATCAAGACTAACCGGGTGTTTTCCTGGATGGCAGTGCTTAATTTCTGCCAATTTATTTTTCCCTGGTCTGTTAGTTCCAGTTGGCGATATTTTATGCCAAAATCAATCAGGGAGCCTTGATTTTGCCCTCGCAAACCAATGACCTCCTCCAGTGTATCGTAGGGAGAACCAACCACTGCCAACATCTCATCCCCAGGACGGAGTACCCCATAAAGCGCACAGGCGATCGCGTGAGTACCTGACACAATCTGTACTCTCACCAAAGCTGACTCAGCTCCCATAACCTGAGCAAAGACTTGATCCAATGTATCCCTTCCTAAATCATCGTGTCCATACCCGCTCACGCCTGCGAAATGGTGTGATCCCAGATGATGATCACGAAAGGCGTTCAAGACTCTTTGAAGATTATGCTTGACCTGAGCGTCAATACCATAAAAAATTTCTAATAGTACCCGTTCTGCTGCTCGCAGCTGTTCTAAGTTGTTCATTGTTTCCTCATTCAAAAAAACATTTAAGAATATGCAGATTCTTCAATCGGGCATATTAGTCTGGACAATTCCTATCAAGGTTACTGCATGACAATTGCTACTTCAACTAAACATCAAATCAACTGGGTGAACACCCTGTTTTTCATCTTCCTGCACATCGGTGCCCTATTTGCTTTTATTCCCGGTAACTTTAGCTGGACAGCAGTTGGTGTGGCATTATTACTCTACTGGGCTACTGGTGGTTTGGGGATTACCCTGGGTTTTCACCGTCTGATTACCCATCGTAGTTTTCAAAGTCCAAAATGGTTAGAGTATTTTTTAGCCTTGTGTGGTACTCTTGCTTGCCAAGGAGGTCCTATTGAGTGGGTAGGAACACATCGTATTCATCATTTACACTCTGACACCCAAGAAGATCCTCATGATTCCAACAAAGGTTTCTGGTGGAGTCATATTGGTTGGTTAATTTTCCATTCTCCCGCACATGCTCAAATTCCCCGCTTTACAAAAGATATTGCGGAGGACAGAGTTTATCAGTTCTTGCAAAAATATTTCATTCCTATCCAGCTCTTACTAGGTCTGTTCCTATTAATGTTAGGCGGATGGTCTTTTGTAGTTTGGGGCATTTTTGCTCGCATAGTTTGGGTTTATCACTGTACATGGCTAGTTAATAGTGCTACCCATAAATTTGGATATCGTACTTATCCTGAATCCGGAGATAGGTCGACTAACTGCTGGTGGGTGGCGGTTCTAGTTTTTGGTGAAGGGTGGCATAATAATCACCATGCCTTTCAGTATTCAGCTCGTCATGGATTGGAATGGTGGGAAATTGACCTAACGTGGATGACCATTCAACTGCTACAAGTTCTGGGTCTAGCTACAAATATTAAACTAGCGCCGAGAAAAGCGTAAGTGGGTGGGTGGAATTAAACATAAGATCAACGTAGGTTGGGTTGAAGTATGAAACCCAACGCCCGCATGGGTCTCGTCCCTCGAACCATCCTACAAATAATTTTGCCTCCCTACTTGAACCATAATTTAGGTCTCATGTCAATAGTTTTGAGGTCACGAAACTATTGGCTTTTTGTTAGTAAATTTGGATTTTAGCTGGGTTATCAGAAATTTCAGATTTGGGATTTTTGGGATTTTAAATTTGAGAATTTCCCGTTGAGAATTGTCGTCGAGGGAAAATTAGAAAACGAAAATTAATTTATTTGGTATGGCTATAATATAATTACTTAAAGTGGCAAAAATTAACTTATCTGCTGTAAAATAATTTTGCCAGCGTATTTACATTGGTTGTTTCTCAGGTGTTCATGACTACATCACTTATTAAAGACCAGGAAAATATCGTTTATCCCACCCTGGGTGAGGACGAGGTCAAATTCAAACACATTATCAAAAGTCTACCCAAGGAATGTTTTCAGAAGAATAGACGTAAAGCATGGACCACGGCCATCATCAGTTTAACCACAGTTGGGTTAGGCTATTATTTTCTGGCAATTTCTCCCTGGTTTCTTTTACCCATAGCATGGATTTTCACGGGGACTGCTTTAACAGGGTTTTTTGTTATAGGTCATGACTGTGGACATCGTTCCTTTGCTAACCGTCGTTGGGTAAATGACTTGGTTGGGCACCTGTTCATGATGCCTTTAATTTATCCGTTTCACAGTTGGAGAATTAAACATAATTACCATCATAAACATACCAATAAACTGGAAGAAGACAATGCGTGGCATCCCATAAGAGTAGAAGTTTTTGCAAATTGGGGGAAAGTCCGACAATCCGCATTTGAATTATTCATACGCAAGCGCCTGTGGTGGATAGGTTCTATTGGGCACTGGGCAGTAGTTCATTTTAACCCTGGTAAATTCCAGAGAAAAGACCGAGCTAGTGTCAAGTTATCTGTAGGTGTGGTGATAGCTTTTGCCATCATAGTTTTCCCAACATTGATATTCACTACTGGGTTATGGGGCTTTATTAAGTTTTGGTTTATCCCCTGGATGGTTTATCATTTTTGGATGAGCACATTTACCATTGTTCACCATACAACCGCAGATGTTCCCTTTAAAACAGCAGATAAATGGAATGAGGCCTTAGCCCAATTGTTTGGGACAATTCACTGTGATTATCCTCGCTGGGTAGAGATACTCTGTCATGATATCAATGTTCATGTTCCCCATCATATTTCTACGGCAATTCCTTCCTATAATCTACGGTTAGCTTACAAAAGCATCAAGCAAAATTGGCGACCATTTCTTCATAAAGAATGTAAGTTTTCCTGGAATTTAATGAAGAAAATTACTAACGAGTGTCAACTTTATCAAACGGACATTGGTTACATCACCTTTGACGAGTATTACGCCCAAAAACAACCCACTCGCAAATAACCCCCAAATGAGTTTCAGGACAGGCGTTTTGCCTGTCAACTATCCAATTGTGACCTTCATTTAAGAAGAAAAAATCCAGTGCAATTAAAAACTGTTCAATCAAACCAAAATCTTGACATTGAATCTTCTCAAAGTGAAGACAAGTTGCCATTTACTCTTCAAGATTTAAAAGCTGCCATTCCCCCCGAATGTTTTCAACCCAGTGTACTTAAATCACTGTATTATTTTTTTCGTGATATTGCGATTATCATCGGGTTATATGCACTAGCAACTTATATAGACTCCTGGTATTTTTGGCCAGTTTTCTGGATAATGCAAGGCACAATGTTTTGGGCCTTATTTGTTGTTGGTCATGATTGTGGACACCAATCTTTTTCCAAGTATAAATGGCTAAATGATTTGGTAGGTCATCTTTCTCATATTCCCATTCTCGTACCCTATCATGGTTGGAGAATTAGTCACCGAACTCATCATAAAAACACCGGTAGCTTGGAAAATGACGAGAGTTGGTATCCGTTGAATGAGTCTAGTTATCAAAAATTACCTTTTTTACAAAAGTTAATTCGCTACTATCTGTTTTTACCACTAGCCTATCCTATTTATTTATTCCAACGTACCCCCGGAAAAAGTGGTTCCCACTTCAATCCTCAAAGTAGTTTGTTTAAACCTTCCGAAAAGGGAGACATTATTACCAGCACTACCTTATGGATTGCTATGGTAACTTTATTGGGTTTCTTGACCTATCAATGGGGTTGGTTGTGGTTATTGAAATACTATGCTGCTCCTTATATTGTATTTGTAATTTGGTTGGATTTAGTCACCTATTTACATCATACTGAACAGGACTTACCTTGGTATCGTGGTGAGAATTGGAATTTCTTAAAGGGTGCAATTTCCACTATTGATAGGGACTATGGAATTTTCAACCACATTCACCATGATATTGGCACCCATGTTGCCCATCATATCTTTTTGAATATGCCTCATTATAATTTATTGAAGGCAACAAAAGCGATTAAACCAATTTTAGGTGAATACTATCACCAATCTCAGGTTCCTATTTGGAAAGCATTATTACATTCTGCCAAAGTTTGTCATTTTGTTCCCGATCAAGGTGGCCAGGTTTATTACACCTCTTATGGAAGTAATGGCAAGTAATTGTTAGATTATTGATTTTGTAGTTTTAGCCAGAACGTCAGTCAAAGTTAGTTAGGCGTTCTGGTTTGCTTTGGGGTCTTTATTTTTGCCTAAGGTACAATAAAACCATATTTTTTAAAAACAGTTTTTGACGGATTACTCACTAAAAATTTAGAGAAATTTTTGGCAGCATCAACATTTTTACTTCCCCTAATTATTGCTAACGGATAGATGATGGGAGAATGAAATTTTTCATCAGCTACAACCACCACTTTTACCTGTCCAGAAATTTTTGCATCGGTTGCATATACCAATCCCGCATCAGCATTACCACTTTCTACAGCAGCTAAAACCTGACGTACATTGTTGCCATAAACCAGTTTTGATTTTATATTTGACCAGACTTTCAACTGCTCTAAAACTTGTTTTGCATATTGTCCAGCAGGTACGCTCCTAGGTTCACCAATAGCAATCCTTTTTACTTTTTCATCTTGAAGATTGTAAAAACTATTGACACCAGAACTATTCTTTGGTGTAATCAAGACCAGACGGTTTTTAGCTATGATCACTCTACTCTCAGGAAGTAAGAGGTTCTTTTTTTCTAAAGCATCTACTTGTTTTTTAGCAGCAGATATAAAAATATCCACGGATGCTCCCTGTTCTATTTGTTGTTGTAATGGTCCGGAAGCAGCAAAGTTGAAGCTAATGTTCACATTCTTTTGCTCTTTTTGGTATATAGGTTTAAGTTCGTTTAATACATCTTGCAAACTTCCAGCAGCGGACACCAATAGGTTGGTAGTTGATTGACCTACTGTCCAGGTTGGTATACCAATGGCTAGGAACATTGTGATTAGGGCTGTAGCAATTAGTATGGGTAATTTTCTCCATAATATGGTAAAATCAGTTTTGGGCAATTTTATTGTCATTTCAATTATTACTCCGTATTTTTGCTAGACTATATTAGGCTGCGCGACACAGCTTATTCTAATGTTGTTAACAAGTTAACCTTCTTATACAATTGCTTCAATGATAATTTTAGCTTAATTGATGCTACATTTAAAACCGCATCTTCCGTTTCATATTCAGTCAAAAACCACTGATTTTCATTATTTTTTACGTATTGCATTACATAATGCCTAGTCTGATCAATTAAAATATATTCTTTAAATTGGGGAATTGAACGATAATAAAGAAATTTATCTCCTTGATCATAATCTTTTGTGGATTTGGATAAAACCTCAGTTATTAATAAGGGATTGGTAATTATGGTGGTGTTATTTCCATAATAAATAGGTTCACTCTCAACTAGCATCAGGTCAGGATAAGTAAATTGGCGATATTTTGGTATCCACAGTTTGACATCACTAATATAAACTTCATAGTCTAAGTCATTTAGTGCTAAATTAAGATGGAAATAAAAGTTACCTGCTAGTTTGTTATGATTTGTTGTTCCACCAGCCATATTTATAATTTCTCCATTTCTATATTCATTTTTACAATCAGATTTTTCCTCTAGTTCTAAATATTCTTCTGGTGTATAGTGAGCTGTAACTATTTTGATTTCTTGTGTAATAGTTTCTAGTTTCATACTTCTTTTGTGGATTAATATTTTGTTGCTATTAGATTAAGTAGGGAGGCACGATTATTTATAGGATAGGTTAGCGGTAGGGTAACCCGTGGGGTTGTTCAACCTACGAGACCCTGGGTCTAGGACATAATTCAGAATTATATTTAACTATTCCATCGATTGCGAAGCACTCTCTAGGATGTAAGGTAGTTGGATTTTTTGGCTTATATTGCTAGTATAGCAGATAATTAAAAAATTATCTTAAAATTTCCAGTTAAAATTTCCAGTGATTTAAATATTTAGTCTCAGCAGTACGGGCATCAAATCGGTAAAAATTGTGGCGTAATTTTGGTGTAGCTTGACACTCTCAGGCGTGTTACTGTATCTTTTTTGATGGCACAAATTATGCAATTGCTATAGGTACGCGTGTTGGGTTAATAAAACCCAACACGCGTTGCAATAATTACGGTATATATGAATTTATTTTAAATGAAAAGAGCGATTGCGAAGCACTCTCTATGGGAGATCACCCAGTGTTGCTGCAATTTATTCCACTACCCTATTTTCACTAGACCATGGGCCTTTTACCAGCTAAGTTAAAAGATTATGCGAACTTATCTAATCAGTCTCACAACCAAATAACTTTCACAACTCCAAAAAAACTTACATTCTTTGAGACATATAGTGTAAGAAGTTGGCGAGATGTTTTGCAAAAAACTCTAAATGTGATAGCAGATTTAGAACCGGACAAGTTGGAAAAAATCACCGAGCAATTTCCTCGTTTTATTGGCAAAGATAAAAAAGATTTTCGTGACTCTAGAAAGTTAGAATGCGGATTATTTATTGAGGTAAATTTATCCGCTAAAGATATTTATTCTTTTTGCGTGAAAGCCATTCAAGCAGCAGAAATTCCCATGGAAGAATGGAAAGTGGAAAATGACTAGTCAAGATACAATCAAATATGCTGTAATTTATCTGTGGTCAACTTTTGTTGAGCAATGTCTAGGAATTTGTTAAGCTATCTAAACTACTCTGGTTTTTTTCACCCCGACCAGTTATTGTCCAAAATATGGGAAATGTCAAATTGAGGATATAGATGACCAAAAGATTTTTTTTGACTGGTATCACCCTATTATCACTGGTTTTATTGGGCTTATCCCTATTTGCTAGTTGGCAAAAACCCCAGTTCCAAAGTATTTTAGAACTATACCAAACCAATATTGTTCTGCAAGCCCAAACCTGGGAAGCATACAATAGCAATGATAACCAATTATCCCAAATTCTGCAAGCAATAGTGGGCGATGGTGCTATACAAAATGCAAATAACCAATATGAAGAAACACGAAGTTCTGTACAAAAAAGTATAGATAAAGCTGAAACAGTTACAAATCCTGTTCAAGAAACCTCAAAAACTAGACTAGAAGAATTATTCAGGTTGCGGGACGAATTAGATCTACAACTGGGAATATTACAAGCAAAACAGAGCAATATTAAAACTGCTATCAGCACTTGGAATCAAATCCAACCCAGCGAAAAAACAGAACTTATCAAAACCGCTCAAGTGCTTATTGGAATATGGAATACCCCTCCTCGATTACTCCCCAATGCTCAACCCCTAATCCAAAAAAATTTGGCAGGTTGGTTTCGCTATACTGCCTTAACCCAATTATATGAAGTTCAGCAACGTCTTGATGCTTTGACAGATCTTCAAGCTGCACAGGAAGAAGTCGCGAAGCAAGCAATATTTAAACTAGCTATAATCACTGTGGTTCCTGGATCCATATCTTTGATTGGTGTTATACTACTGATATCCCTGATGATTCAGCGTCTCATCAAGGGTAGGGAATCTATCCTAGCTCAAAATGCCCAAAGGGTATGGTTAACCCCCTGGAATTTGGAAATAGTCCTTCAAGTGTTTATCGTGGGATTTTTCCTCATGGGACAAGTATTTGTACCCACAATACTCCAACTACTACCTATTTCTCCCTATTCAGACAACCTGCAAATTCAGGCTTTTTCTGTTTTGATTAGTTACATATTAGTATCCTTTGGTGCACTATCAGTTTTATATATCTCCATTAAGCGTTATTTACCCTTACCAGAAGAATGGTTTAAGTTCCGGTTGTTCGATAATTGGTTGTTGTGGGGAATAGGTGGGTACTGTGCAGCAGTTCCCATCGTGATCATAGTATCACTGATAAATCAAATTTTATGGAAGGGAGAAGGTGGAAGTAATCCTCTCTTACAAATGGCATTGGAAAACAGGGATGGTGTAGCTTTAGGAATATTTTTCCTCACCGCTGCGATCGCAGCACCTTTGTTTGAGGAATTTTTGTTTCGTGGGTTCTTATTGCCATCCCTTACTCCCCATCTACCGGTTTCGTGGGCAATAGTAGTTAGTAGTTTTATATTTGCTATTGCTCACCTGAGTTTATCTGAAATGCTCCCACTGACCGCCTTGGGTATAGTTTTAGGTGTAGTGTATACCCGTTCTCGTAATCTTTTGGCCCCTATGCTTCTCCATGGATTATGGAATAGTGGTACTTTAGTCAGTTTATTTATTTTGGGTGGCAGCAATAGTTAGGGACCCATAGCAACACACCTCTATAAGCTTTGCTCCAGGGAGATCTACTACCTGGATCCCCTTTTAATAGGCCAATGTTTCTAAGGTCTCTCTTAAATACTTTTGCACTTGCTGTTCTAATCGTAGACCTGTTAGCTTTGATTTGCTTTCTAGTTGCCAGCGTTGAAAACCAGAGGTAGTAGAGATGGCATATTTTAGGTTTTGCCAAACTTGGTCGTCATAAGTAAGATCTGGACTCTTAGGCGCCGAAGTACGAATCATAGTTTATCACTCTTTTTCTAAAACTTATATGTACGGTGTTTAGCTTTTTGTAGTCTACCTACGGTGAAGTAGGATTTAACGAGTATGGCATTGCCAAAAGGTAATGGAGGCAAAAATTTTATTTAATCTTTTCTCAATATAACCTTCTCCTTCCATTAAATTCTGTGTAACGGATCACTAAAACCCAGAATATATCGGATACTTAACATTAGAAATAATAAGCAGGTAAGTGCCGGGTTGTAAAAAGGTTGCACCATTTTGTAACCCAGCATCCCAGAACCACAACGCCTACTTAGTTAAGGTGAGGGTACGACGTTTAGTTACCATTTGATAAGCTTCAATTATATCACCCTCGATCCAATCATGAAACTTTTCAATACCAATACCACATTCGTAGCCAGAGTTCACCTCCCGAACATCTTCCTTCATGCGTTTGAGAGAATCCAATACTCCTTCATAGATGACCTTACTATGGCGACGAATTCTCACCTTACAATTACGCACTAGTTTTCCAGATTGAACATAACAACCAGCAACTGCACCGCGTCCCACGGGGAAAACAGCACGCACTTCCGTTTGTCCGAGGGGTTCTTCCACCAGCTCCGGTTCTAGCAGACCTTCTAGGGCACCTTGGATATCTTCCAGTAGTTTGTAGATGATATTGTATTCCCTTACATCCACACCTGCTTCGTCAGCTGCCTGTCTAGCACCACTAGCATAAGTAGTGTTAAAACCAATAATTACCGCATTACTAGCAGCAGCTAGGTCAATATCAGTTTCTGTGATTTCCCCTGCTGTAGCCAACAACAGACGAATTTGTACTTCATTTTGAGGTATTTGCTTGAGGGAGCCAATAATCGCTTCCACAGAACCCTGAACATCCCCCTTGAGAATTAAGTTCAGTTCCTTCAACTCGCCCTCTTGAGCTTGAGCAGATAGAGTTGTGAGAGTAACCCTACCTTGTAGTAATCGAGACTGACGTTGCTTATCTGCACGTTCACCAGCGATCGCTCGTGCTTCCTTCTCATTTTCAAAGACTTCAAACTCATCTCCTGCAGCAGGAACATCGCTTAAACCCAGGACTTCCACAGCGGAGGAGGGGGTAGCAGCATCTACCCTACGACCTCTGTCATCAACCATGGCTCGAACCTTACCGAATGCGGATCCTGCTACTAACATATCCCCCACATGGAGACTACCATTTTGAATTAACAAGGTAGCCACAGCTCCCTTAGCCTTATCCAAATGAGCTTCAATCACCGTTCCCTTAGCAGCGCGATTGGGATTAGCGGAAAGTTCAGCCACCTCTGCTACCAATAAGACCATTTCCAGTAGGGTATCCAGATTTTCACCCTTAATAGCGCTAACAGGAACCATAATTGTTTCTCCACCCCAGTCTTCTGCGGTTAATCCATAATTAGTCAATTCCTGTTTAACCCTTTCTGGTTGGGCACCCTCTTTATCAATCTTATTAATAGCTACAACAATAGGTACACCAGCTGCTTGAGCGTGACTAATAGCCTCTATCGTTTGAGGGCGCACACCATCATCAGCAGCTACCACTAAGATGGCAATATCTGTTACTCTCGCCCCCCTAGCTCGCATGGCAGTAAAAGCTTCGTGACCGGGAGTATCCAGGAAGACGATTTGTTGAGTTTTCCCCTCATGTTCCACATCTACATGGTAAGCGCCAATGTGCTGAGTAATACCACCAGCTTCCCCAGCAGCCACCTTAGTTTTACGGATAGAATCCAGGAGAGTAGTTTTCCCGTGGTCCACATGACCCATAATAGTTACTACGGGAGGACGACGAATCAGATGGTCTAGATCCTCAATGTCAATCATTTCTGTGACCTTGCGGGCCTCAGCTTCTGGTTCCGCCGTTTCCACTTCTACCTCTAGTTCTTTGGCCACCAGGGTAATAGTAGGAATATCCAGACTTTGGGTGATACTTACCGCCATAGCCTTCATAAACAGAATTTTGACGATTTCCGTATCAGCAACCAGCAGGGCTTCTGCTAATTCTTGCACCGTCATTGGTCCTGTGACAATTAGCTTGTTGGGTCGTTCTTGTACTTCAACCTCCGTTGTTTGTTGGCGACGATTTTGGTCACGCTGAGCACCGGGTTTTTTATGGCGACTTGTTGGGGGGGCCACCGCCAAAGCAGGTTGTTGGGTAGCCTTGGGTGCTTTCGGTTTAGCTGGACGAGCTATAGATAAACTAACTTGAACACTGGCGGGAATTTCCAACCCCTGTTCATTCATTAGATCATCATCCTCAAAATCATCCTCCAAAATGGGTTTAACCCGTTTGCCCTTAACACCGACCTTGGATTTTTCCTTCAGCTCGTCAATTACTTCCTCTTCTTGCCACTTCTTACCAGTTTTAGCATTGCGTGGCGGGGTTGGACGTTTCAAATCCAGCAGTGGTGGTGCTATAACCTCTTCCACCAACAGATCCTTCTTCCCTCCTCCCACCATGGGTTTTAGTGAAGTATCACCTGCTGTTTCCGACGGTCTTGTTGGTCTGGTGGGGCGTTGGATATCACCCGGTTTAGCCCCCCGATGCTCTGCTCTGATTGGGGGCGGGGTAGGACGACCAGTTTTTTGAGGTGGCGCTTGGTCTGTCAGGGGCTTAGTGGCTCTGGGTTTGCCATGTTCCTCCTCCCGACGCTGTTGACGCTCCCGTTTGAGGATGGGTTTTTCCGCTGTGGATAGGGGTTGTTCTGTATCCGAAGTTTTCTCCCCTGCTGGTCTGGATGGGGGACTGACCAATTGGGGTTTTTGTGGCTTTTCCGTTCTAGGTTTGGGCGCAGGAGGTTTTTCAGGTTTTTCCCCCTTAATTTTTTCCGGCGCTGGAGCATGGGGCTTATGATCTGTGTCTACCACCGATTTATGTGGGTTTTCAGATTGATTCTTGGGTATGGGTCGAGTTGGTGCCGTCGGTTTCATGGGTGAGGCTGATGTAGCAAAAGTTCGTGGTTGTGATGGAAGTGTGACCGATGGGTCGGTCATATTGACACTGTCAGATGAAGCAAACTGTCCGTTGGTAGCAACTGATGCCTCTAAGGCATTGGAGGTAGTGTTTCTCAAGATTTTGGGTTTACGAATCTCCAAAATTTGTTGTTGACGAGGTGCAGCAGATCGGTTTCGGAAGCCAGGTTTCTGGGAATTTGGTTTATGGTTATTTATACCTAATTCTTTTTTTTGCGTCATTCTCGCTGCTGTCAGCTTTTGTGACACTTCGCGAATTTGTGTCGCTTCTGTTTCAGAAATTGTGCTGCTGTGGCTTTTGACCGCGATATTGAGCTGGTCGCAAATTGCTAATAGCTCTTTGTTATCCAAATTCAATTCCTTTGATAATTCGTAGATTCTAACTTTGCCGTTGTTCATCCACTCTTTCCCCTTTAATTTACAGTTTTAACGGACGGTTGCCTGGTTTCCGACATCTCCATCCTTTGATCACTGTTTTTTAGGTTGCCCTTGGTGATGTTGTCGGTGCCTCCAAATAGTTAGGAAAGAGAGATGTTCCGGTTTCATACTGGCATCCCCACCGGTAATGATGGTTGACTGGATCCCGCAAAATTTTTTTTCATAAAAAATTTCCTTGGGCATCCTTGATGCCGAACTGCGCTTTGACGCTACCAGGTTGCCATGGTTTAGGTTTTGCTGATTCTGAGTTTTCCACTACAAAGTCGAGTAAAACTTATTACGGTTTTCCGGGCGTTCAGGTTTCGCGGGGTCTCCACGCACCATGTCGAATGCTCCATATAATTCTAGCAACTGAATGCTACCCTTTTTGGGGATAACATCTGTGGTATGATAATCTGATCATAACTAGCACCAGGATTTTCCCTTTATTTTTTGGTCAACCCTGGTTGTGGTTATTTTCCTGACCGAGTCTTTGCCACAATGTTTCATAGACTGTTTCTGGAACTGTTCCCTTTAGGGAGCGCCCTAGTTTATTTTTCCTCTGTGCCTTATGCAGGCAGTCGGCTTGAGGGCAAATATAAGCAGAACGCCCCATGCCCTGATCCAATTCTACCTTGCCAGATGGAAACAGACGAACAATCCTCCAAAACTCTGTCTTTGTTCCTACCCGACGACAACTAATGCAACGCCGATAGTTTGGTTTCATTTGCTATTTCCTTTAATTTTTCTCCTCCATTGAGTTAAAGTCATCTTCCCCTGCGTCTGGATCATCTTCATATTCCTCCTCTATAACTTCAAACTGATTATCCAGTTGATTACTCTCCTCCTGATAGTTGGCTCTAACTGCTGCAAATTTGGCATCCTCCGCTCCATAATCATATTTGGCCTGGTCTTTAATATCTATTTTCCATCCGGTTAACCGTGCAGCTAATCTCACGTTTTGACCTTCTTTGCCAATGGCTAAACTCAGCTGATCTTCAGCTACTAAAACGTGGGTCTGGCGACTTTCAGGGTCCATCAAGCGTACCTCATCTACCCTAGCAGGACTCAACGCGTTAGCAATATAGGTGGCTGGATCCGGTGACCAGCGAATTACATCTATTTTTTCACCGCGCAATTCGTTAACCACTACTTGAATTCTTGATCCCCTAGCTCCAATGCACGCCCCTACCGGATCCACATCCCGATCTAAAGTATCTACTGCTATTTTAGTCCTCGGACCAACATAACGGGAAGGAGGATTGGCCTCCCGAGCTACTGCTACTATTCGCACTACCTCATCCTCTATTTCTGGCACCTCGTTAGCGAATAAGTAAACTACTAATCCTGCATCCGCACGAGATACTAGCAATTGTGGCCCTCTTTGTTGTCCTTGAGAAACTTTTTTTAAGTATACCTTAAATGTTGCATTAGATCTATAAGTATCATTTGGCAATTGTTCCCTTTTTGGTAGTTCTGCCTCCACCTCTGGCTGACCAAAACTACTACTAACTGCTAATATTACAGATTGTCTTTCAAATCTTAAAACTCTTGCTTGTAAAACCGTACCTTCTAAGTCTTGAAATTCTTCCTGCACCATTTGACGTTGTTGGTCTCGCAACTTCTGTGCTAAAACCTGTTTGGTTTGCATGGCTGCCATGCGTCCAAACTCCCCTTGATCTGGTGTCACATCTAAGACCACTGAATCCCCAGATTGAGCCTCAGGCGCTACCTGTTGCACTTCATCTAAGGAAATCTGATGATCACCATTGGTTACTTCTTCTACGATTGTTTTGGTGGAAAGAACCCGAAATCCCTCCCCATCAATATCTAGTTCTACCTCAAAGTTATCAAAATAATTTTCGTCAAATTGTCTGCGCTCTAAATTCTGGGCGCGGCGGTACCGTTCATAACCTTTAAGTAGTGCCTCCCTAATGGATGATTGTACTGCTAAACGGGGTAAATTTCGCTCTAGGCTAATTTTTTCAATTAAATCTTTTAATCCGGGTAAAGTAACCATTGACATAAGCAGTCTCCTTAATCCTTAATTTTTATCCGTGCAAACGCTGCAATTTTGCACTGTTTATGTTGCCAATTTTTAGGAAAATTGTTGACTAATTTTATAGCTTTGGCAAGAACGCTTAAAACAGGTTTATGGCGTGACTGCTGGATAGACGTTCTAGATTGCTATATGTCTATATTTTCTCAATCACATAAAAAAATCTCAATTTCACTAAGGGTGATCATCTAATTGCACCTTGGTAACCAGGGATCTGAGAATTTCTACTACACGACCCTTTTGATTTAAGTAAATTTTTGTTTCATCTCGACGAATCAACTGACCTCTCCATTCTTTTTCTCCATCATCAGGATCACTGGTACATACAACTACAGGAAATCCTCTAAAGGAAATAAATTCCCTATCAGTTGCCAATTCCCTCGAAATCCCTGGGCTAGATACTTCTAAAACATAAGTGTCTGGAATAATCTCAGCTGCGTCTAGGGAACTTTCTAAAGCACGGCTCATCTTTTCACAATCGTTTAGACTAGTATCTTGTTGAGGATTGCGAATATCTACACGCAAAATGGGAGGACGCTGGTTTGTATGAAAAACCATGCCCACAACTTCCAGTCCTAGTTCTGCTGCTAGTGGAGTCGCTAAGTCAATAATTTGTGGAACTAAGGGATGAGTCATGCGATAATTGAATAAAAAAAAGTGGGCACCCACCCACTTCCGGCGATAGGGATATCTTCCCAGAAGTCTGAGACGAACTTTTTCAGTTTCGTCTCTCTTGCTAGTGTAATCTATTTTTTTCCTGTTGACACCCTGCTACCAATTAACTGACAAGAAAAATCCGATTTTGTTCACACTGCTTTAGCTCTCATTTCTCTGGTTTGCTCTATAATTTGCTCTATGTCTTCTTGGGACAATCGCTGTACGTAGTTAATTTTTACCTCTTCTAAAAGGTCATTTAGCAAACTTTGGAGTTCTACTAGTATGTGTTTTGTCTGTATTTCTCCTGATAGGGTAGTTGTAAATTTAGCGATTAAATCTTTGGAAAGCTGGGCAGTTAAGGGATCTTTACTGACTTTAGTCATTATTGAATAGAGGTTTTTGCCAATTTGATCAGCTATCTCTCCACTGAGTTTATTTTGTACCTGGCTTAATCCCGGCAGTTGTAACAGGTTGCCATAAATTGGCACTTGTGCTAGGGATCCTTCTATACTACGATTCAAAATGGCATTGATTTCTGGTTGAACTTTAGGCATAACACTATCAATTAAAATACGTATTAATATTCCTGATATTGCCTCCAGTTCATTAATATTATTAATGTCTATATATTCACGTTCATTTTGGTTGGGGGCAAACCAACGAGTAATATCACTATGTTTAATCGAGAACTGAATTTGATTAATTACCCGTACCACAACAATTTCTGTGATTTCTTCGGCAAAATTAGCAACTATACCCTGGTGAATCTGTTTTCTTACCAAATATAAATTTATAAGGTTTGATTGGTCTAGACGTACAACGACTGGTATGATACGTAGCCAGCGCCAAAGGGGAAATAACAGAAATAGATCATACCAACGCCATAAAATTGCCTCTAACCAACTAAGATGAGAGTTTTGACGCTTAATATAAAAACTCCGCCATAACAGTTCCAATCCAAATACAGCTACAAATGGTAAATCAACTAACCAAAAATTATTGATCAACTCTCCATTTTCTCCAATTCTCCGGTAGTAATTACTAGCAATACTAGGGAGAATTTGCCGATTAAAAAAGTCAATTTCTTCTACCCATCGCCCCTGGGATAAATATTCCGGACTCCAGAAAATTGTAAAAGCGCTCTTTGATGACTCCTGACCTACTCTTTCCCGCATGCGGTTTTTAATTTTTTCTAGGGTTCCACTTTTCCCAGCTCCCGCAAAGGGGTTACTATCAATCATATCCATGCTCAGACGGCGAATTTCTGCCAGTTTAGTTTTTACAACAGGGGAACCTAAACCACTTTCACTCACCTGGACTTGTAAACTGGCTATATTATTTAAATAGTTTACCGTATCTCGATGAGGTTCAATACCTTTAATTGGATCATAAATACGACTAAGTTGGGGCAAATTGCGAAAGTAAAAATCTCGCCAAGGTACGTAACTCCAGTCAAACATCACCAGACCCAAATTCAGGGTAGCAGTGATTGCCATCAACCTTTCTAACCATAGATGTTGTTTGGAAATTCTCAACTTACTCATATATAATTGGGTTGTTCACTAGAAACTAGATGGTAATCTTACATGTAGTTAAATACACAGAATGTTATAAATCTTAAAAGTTTCTCAAGAAATTCAACCAGTCCTAATTGCATTTAATATGTCAAACTACCAGAGAAATGATCTACCAAATTTACTAGTCACCGGTGGCGCGGGATTCATCGGGTCTAATTTTGTCTTGCATGCTAGAAGGTTAGGCTATGGTAACATAATTAATCTAGATAAGCTAACTTATGCCAGTAACCTACAAAACCTGACTGAGATAGAACGGAATGAAAAATATCAAGAGGGTTATAGATTCATTCAAGGAGATATTAGTAACTCTGAGCTAGTGAGTTACCTATTAGAAGAGTATGAAGTAGATGCAGTCATAAATTTTGCAGCAGAAACACATGTTGATCGTTCTATTTTTAGTCCGGGGAATTTTATTGAAACTAATGTAGTTGGAACCTTTAAGCTTCTGGAAGCCAGTAAAACCTACTGGCAAAAACTGTCATCTAAAAAACAGGAATCCTTCCGATTTTTACATATATCCACAGATGAAGTGTATGGTTCTTTAAATGCTGAAGATCCAGCTTTTCGAGAAGATAGCCAATATGCGCCTAACAGTCCCTATGCAGCATCTAAAGCATCCGCAGATCATCTTGTTCGTTCTTACCATCATACCTATGGACTACCGACCTTAACCACCAATTGTTCTAATAATTATGGACCATTACAATTTCCTGAAAAACTGATTCCCTTAATGATTATCAACGCTATAAATGGTAAGCCCCTACCCATATATGGTGATGGGCAAAACATCCGGGATTGGTTATATGTCACAGATCACTGTGATGCCATTTATCTAGTTCTGCAAGAGGGTAGAATTGGTGAAAATTATAATATTGGGGGAATGAATGAAAAAACGAACTTAGTAGTTGTGAACAAGATTTGTGAGATCTTGGAAAAACTAGCGCCCAAACCCAACTGTGAATACTCATCCCTAATTACCTTTATTAAAGACCGTCCTGGCCATGACCGTCGGTATGCGATTGATTGTAGTAAAATTGCCAAGGAATTAGGTTGGCAACCCAAAGAGAACTTTGAGAGTGGATTAATCAAAACAGTGCGTTGGTATCTAGATAATGCAGCCTGGGTAGAATCTATCCTTAGTGGAGCATACCAAAACTGGATCAAACAGAACTATGAATCTCGTGAAACATCACAGTTAAAGGGGTAACAATGAAAGGAATTATTCTAGCAGGTGGTTCAGGGACAAGACTTTATCCCCTGACTCAGGTAGTTAGTAAACAGCTGATGTCTGTTTATGACAAGCCCATGATTTACTATCCTTTATCCGTACTAATGTTAGCGGGAATCAAAGAAATTTTGATTATTTCTACACCCAGAGACTTGCCACTATTTGAAAACCTGTTGAAGGATGGTAGTCAATGGGGATTAAAGTTTAGTTATGTGGAGCAACCAAAACCAGAAGGATTGGCCCAGGCTTTTATTTTGGGGAAGGACTTCATCAAAAACCAGCCCGTTTGTTTGATTTTAGGAGATAATATATTTTATGGACATGGGTTAACAGAAATTTTAACTCGTGCTGTGCAACTAGAGCATGGAGGGTTAGTATTTGGTTATAAAGTCACCCAACCGGAAAACTATGGTGTGATTGAATTTAACCATTTAGGAAAGGCAATTAGTATTGAAGAAAAACCAAAAATTCCCAAATCAAAATATGCTGTTCCTGGCATTTATTTTTATGATGATCAGGTAGTAGAAATCGCTACTAGTTTAAAACCTTCTGCGCGGGGTGAATTAGAAATTACAGATATCAATTTGACCTATCTCCGACAAGAGCAATTAAGGGTGGAAATTTTGGGACGTGGATATGCTTGGTTAGATACGGGTACCCATGATTCCTTGCATCAAGCTAGTAATTTCATTTATACTTTAGAAGAAAGACAGGGGGTAAAAATTGCCTGCATTGAAGAAATTGCCTACAATCAGGGATATATTGATCGTCCCCAACTCCAGTTCTTAGTAGATTCTATGGGTAAAAGTAGTTATGGGATGTATTTGCGACGAATTTTACAAGATGAAATTACTTTTAAATAGTGTTTATTAAACAATCAAATTTAAACAATCAAATAAACCCAAGAGAATTTTATGAAAGTAAGCAAGACAGAAATTCCAGACGTGCTACTAATTGAACCACAGGTTTTTGGTGATGAGCGAGGTTTTTTCTATGAGAGTTTTAATGAAAAGCTCTTTACAGAAAAAACGGGAATATCTCCTCACTTTGTTCAGGATAATCACTCTCGCTCTGGCAAAAATGTGCTGCGAGGGTTACACTATCAGATTCAGCAACCGCAAGGAAAATTAGTTCGTGTTGTAGCTGGTGAAGTTTTTGATATTGCTGTGGATTTAAGGAAGAGTTCCCCTACCTCTTCTCAATGGGTAGGTGTGTATTTATCATCAGCTAATAAGCATCAACTTTGGATTCCACCAGGTTTTGCCCATGGTTTTTTAGTCCTATCAGAATATGCAGATTTCTTGTATAAAACTACGGATTATTACGCACCAGAATATGACCGAGGTATTTTATGGAACGATCCAGATTTAGCTATTTCTTGGCCAATTGGGGATGAACCAATAGTTTCCTCCAAGGATAAATCTGGAAAATTATTTTTCCAAGCGGAGGTTTACCCATGAAAATTCTTTTAACTGGTATTTCTGGTCAGGTAGGTTGGGAATTACAACGCAGTTTGATGACTGTGGGGGATGTGATTTGTTTAGGGAGAAATGAATTAGACTTATCCCGATATGAAACAATTCCCTCCACAATTAGGGAGATAAAACCAGATTTAATTGTCAATCCTGCTGCTTATACTGCGGTGGATAGAGCAGAATTAGAACCAGATTTAGCTATGTCTATTAATGGTGTTGCTCCTGGTATTCTTGCTGAGGAAGCAAAAAGGTTAGGAGCTGCTATCGTTCACTATTCTACCGATTATGTTTTTGATGGCAATCAAAATACTCCCTATAAGGAAAATGACCCAACGTTTCCACAAAATGTTTATGGAAAAACTAAGTTAGCAGGGGAAAAAGCTATTCAAGCTGTTGGCACAAATCACCTGATTTTTCGTACTAGTTGGGTTTATGGTCTAAGAGGTAAGAATTTTTTATTAACTATGCAAAGGTTAGCCAAAGAAAGAGAAGAAATTCGAGTGGTTGATGACCAAATCGGGTCACCTACTTGGAGCAGGATGATCGCAGAAGTAACCGCCCAAATCATTGCCCAAATTCGCGGTCAAATGGTGATTTCAGGTACTAGTTATCTGGCTGATTTTATGGCTGAGAAAGGGGGGATATATCACCTATCCTGTGGGGGAAAAACCAGTTGGTACGGTTTTGCCAAAGCTATTCTCATCGATAAATTTGCTGATGATCAATATGGTCAATACAAGTTACAAAGGTTAGTGCCAATCACTACACCAGAATACCCCACACCCGCACCCAGACCTAGTTATTCTCTATTGGATAACCAAAAATTATTGGATACTTTTGGTTTGAAAATATCAAATTGGCAAGAGGTTTTAGATTTGGCTCTGGATAGTTAGTTTAATAATCTTTCTTTTAGTCTTGATCCTCCTCCTCTAAATCCAAATCGCTATTTTCTAAAGCCTGATGGGGAATAGCTGCTATAATAGCATCTATAACTTTAGAAACTTCTAATATTTCTATCTTTAAGTCAGGAAACTTCTGTCCCTTGGGTATGATTGCTCGTTTAAATCCTAATTTTGCAGCTTCCTTTAATCTCAGCTCCATTTGGGACACTGACCTTACTTGTCCCCCTAACCCTACTTCCCCTATTAATACTGTTTGCGGATCAACTATTCTATCTCGAAAACTAGCAACAATCGCAACTGCAATCCCTAAATCAACCGCAGGTTCTTCTACGCTTAAACCTCCCGCAGATGCAACATAAGAATCTAGCTTTGACATGGGCACACCCACTCTTTTTTCTAACACAGCTAGGATTTGTACTAATCGGTTAAAATCTATGCCTGTTCCAGCTCTACGGGGTGAAGGGTAACTTGTAGGACTAACTAAGGCTTGTAGTTCCACTACTATTGGTCTTGTACCCTCACAAGCAACTACAATAGCAGTACCGGGAGAGGGTTCATCCCGATTTCCCAGGAATAACTCCGAGGGATTGGGGACTTCTCTTAACCCATTAGATACCATTTCAAATATACCAATTTCATGGGTAGCTCCGAAACGATTTTTTACAGTTCTTAATAATCTATGGGAAGCAAAGCGATCGCCCTCAAAATATAAAACCGTATCGACTAGGTGCTCTAAAACTCTTGGTCCAGCAATAGTCCCCTCTTTAGTAACATGACCCACAATTAACATGGTAATATCTTCATGTTTGGCGACTTTCATCAAAGCTGCGGTACATTCCCGAACTTGAGCTACGGAACCAGGAGCAGATGTGAGTGCAGGAAAGAAAACAGTTTGTATACTGTCAATTACTGCTAGATTTGGCTTGAGAGAGTCAATTTCTCGGAGAATTTCTTCTAAATCTGTTTCCGGAAGGACATACAAGTCAGAGCTGATGGTGTGGTGTTCCACGGTAACCCTCTGGTCATCTTCCACAGCATCCTCTTTTTCAGGTAGTGGGTGAGAACTTTCCGAGCTTGTATTGCTATCCTCCAGAGGTTTGGACATTCCTAAACGAGAAGCGCGTAATTTTACCTGTTGTCCGGATTCTTCTCCCGTCACATAAAGAATACGGTATCGCTGGGATAGTTCATTAGATACTTGGAGTAATAGGGTAGATTTGCCAATACCCGGATCTCCACCAATAAGAACCATAGATCCGGGAACTACACCACCACCAAGTACCCTATCCAACTCCGAATATCCCGATTCCCATCGAGCAATTTGGCGATCGCTAATTTGGTCAAAAGTCAATGCTGCTCTGGGTTTAGAAGGTTTAGTGGATTTAGCAGCTGGTTGGGCACTGTGCCAACCACCCACACCGAAGGAATTGGCATTTTGTTCCACGAGAGAATCATAGGTGTCACAATTAGAACATTTGCCAAACCATTGGGAAAACTCAGACCCACAATTACTGCAAATAAAAATCGTCTTTGGCTTTGCCATGGGTAATATTAAAAAACATTAAAATTTGGTCAGGTGCAAGAAAAGGTAAAAGAAGCAAAACTGGTAGGTAGTAGAAATTGCTTTTTTAGCTTTTTTGAATTAATAGGTAGAATGATATCTTAATATTATGTATGGTATGAAAATTCCACAAAACAAAATTTAACGGAGAGTAGGAAAACTTGGAAAGTAATAAGGAAAAAATCCTCGTAGTGGACGATGAAGCAAGCATTCGGCGGATTTTAGAAACACGCCTTTCCATGATTGGTTATGATGTGGTAACTGCAGGTGATGGAGAAGAGGCTTTAGAAACCTTCCGCAAAGCGGATCCAGATCTGGTAGTTTTAGACGTGATGATGCCTAAGTTAGATGGTTATGGAGTATGTCAAGAGCTGCGTAAGGAGTCCGATGTCCCCATTATCATGCTAACAGCTTTAGGGGATGTAGCTGATCGGATCACAGGTTTAGAATTAGGTGCAGATGACTACGTAGTCAAACCCTTCTCCCCCAAGGAACTGGAAGCGCGGATTCGTTCAGTTTTACGTAGGGTTGATAAAAATGGGACTACTGGTATTCCCAGTTCCGGGGTAATTCATGTTGGCAACATCAAAATAGATACAAATAAGCGACAAGTTTATAAAGGTGATGAACGGATTCGACTAACTGGTATGGAATTTAGTCTATTAGAATTATTAGTAAGTCGTTCTGGAGAGGCATTTTCCCGTTCTGAGATTTTACAAGAGGTGTGGGGATATACACCAGAGCGTCACGTAGATACTCGGGTGGTAGATGTTCATATTTCTCGGTTGCGAGCTAAATTAGAAGATGATCCCAGTAATCCAGAATTAATCTTAACTGCGAGGGGAACAGGTTATCTTTTTCAACGCATCCTGGAAGCAGGGGAAGATTGATGACTACTAAATCTGATCCAAATAGAATTTTACGCCTTCTCCCCCTAGTAGTTGGAAGTCTGGGTGCTGTGTTGTTGTTGGTGAATCGTGTGTTGACACCCCAGCTTACAGAATCTCAAGCTAGGGGGGATGTTTTGGGGGTGATCCTCAGTGCGGTTTTAATCCTCACTGGACTAATTTGGCAACAAGTACAACCCAAATCCCCTGATACTGTGGAACTGATTGGGAAAGAAGGATTTATTCTACCATCAGATTTACCAGAAACAATCAAAACCGAATTGGCTTGGGCATCCCGTTTATTATTAACTAATACAGTTACGCGATCGCTCGTTGTTTATTATAAAGGTGAGGTTCTGTTAAGACGTGGAATTTTAGGTTCTAAAGCAGAGGTAATACCTGGACCCATACTAGAAAGAGTTCTGGGGACTCAAAAACCAATTTATTTAGTTGCGCTCAGGGTTTACCCTGGCAAAATTGAATTTGATTATTTACCGGAAAACACACAAGGGGTAATTTGTCAACCTATTGGTAAAGAGGGGGTACTAATTCTAGGAGCAAATGCTCCCCGTAGTTATACGAAACAGGATGAAAATTGGATTGAGGGTATTGCGGACAAATTAGCAGTTACCCTGGAAAACCGAATGGAGCAGCAGTCAAGCTAATATGGTTGAAGGTTTAGTTTGAGTTGATAAGCGTTTAACACCCTGCTTGACAAATGTTTCCCATAATGCCAAAGTCTGATTTTCTTGGAATACCCTTTGTAGCACTCGACCTAGTGTTTCCATATTTAACTGGTAGTCAGTTGTCAAAGCTATGTCTTGCTGTTCAAAGTACTCAATTAAACTTAAACCAGCTATTTTAGTTAAATAGGCCGCGCTCACACCTTCTACCATCCCCCCAGCGAAAAAGGTAACAGCATTGGTTTTTAAAAAGCCTGTCACTGCTTTGGTAGACAATTCCACCAGTCCCAACTTGAACATGAGGGTTGCAAGGGTTTTGGCGACTGTTTGGGCCTGGTCGAGGGAGATTTTTTGTTGATAGATATTACCTAAATCCATAACCATTTGACCGGTAATAGCCACAGTTGCTAATATATCCAGAGCGGGTAGGGGATTAGCAAATGCAGCAGCACCAGCGATCCACTGATTTTGTTCCACAATAGGTAAAGAGCGATCGCGTCTAATAGAATTCAAGCAATTTCTAGCTTGGGTTTTTAAAAATAGGGACTTACGCCATGTGGTTGCACAAACCAACTGTGGTGCTTGTTGTGCCAAAATCACCTTGAGCTGTTCTACCAACTGTTGAATATTGGCTGTGGGTTGTTCCATACCCTCTTGAATGGATCCATCAGCAAGATGCTTTCTGACCTTTATGGGTAGGGGAGAAGCAGAAATAGGGAGCACATAACCGGGGAATGTTTGTTGCAGGGACTGGAGAATAATCGCGCGTTCCTCAGTCATATACTGGTCTTGCTTATTAAAAACTAGTAGAACTAATTGTTGAGTAGATCGTAATTTTTGCAAAACGTCTAGTTGGGATGCGGTAAGGTCTCCATTAGTGACAAATAGCACCAAATCAGAGTTTTGTAGTCCTAACAAAATAGCAGCATCACCATCCTGACCGAGTTCCGTAAATAAAGGTGATGTTTCCACCAACTCTAAGGGATTAGCAGATAAATTAGATACAGTTTTGAGGAGATGAATTATGGTACTTTTGCCTACAGACTTACCACCGGTAACCGCCATTTGGACTTCCTTTCTATCTAGCTCCAAAGTCAATTTGGCCAGTTGTTCTTGTAGAGTTGACAGACTGGGGTGATCAGCTACCTCATTGGCGATTTGGTGAATAATAGATTGGGTTTGACTGATAACAGCTTCCACCTTAGTTCTATCTAGTGGACTATCATGTAGCTGTTCACCGGGTTGATTTTTGCGCAACAACCATAATCCTCCACCAACTGCTAAAGCACCTAAAATACCCAACTCCGCCATTTGTATGATAGAGTCGTGCCAAGTGTTTAACATCCATAGAGAAAAGGATAATCCTAATCCTCCCACTAATATTGGTTTTTGTAAGTTCACAGTTGCCATTCTCCCGAGCATTATTTTTTAGAATACCTCAAAATCAACCACTAAAAGTGATTTCCAGTGGCAATTCCGGTAGTTCCTATGGATTTTTTGATAACTGTTTAAAGAAATTATATATCTCTGGCAACCTGCTATATACAGCAGAGACCTTTAAATAGAGTTTATGAGGGAGAGCAGGTGAACCTGAGACTATTTCTCCCGGTGCAATATCGCCATGAACACCAGCTTGGGCGCTAACAATTACTCCATCCCCTATTTTTACCTGATTGGCAATTCCCGTTTGTCCCGCTAGAATGACCCGGTTCCCCACTTTTACACCCCCAGCCATTCCCGCTTGACCAGCAATAGCACAACCTGAACCAATTTGACAACCGTGACCAATTTGCACTAAATTGTCAATTTTAGTGTGTTTACCAATACGTGTTTCCCCCACCGCTGGACGATCCACCGCGCTGTTACAACCTATTTCCACCCCGTCCTCCAACACTGTATAACCAGACTGTTCCATTTTTAACCAGCCTGTTGTAGTGGGAACAAAACCAAAGCCTTCAGCACCAATCACAGTACCACTATGGATTACACAATCCGCACCAATTTGACTGCGTTCATGAATGGCACAATTGGCATGTAAAACCGTGCGATCGCCTATTTTTGCATCTGGATAAATAACTACATTGGGATAAATAAAGACACCATTACCGATTTCTGTATTAGCAAGTATGACCACATGGGGGCCAATATAGACATGATCACCGATTTTAACACTAGGGTCAATTACAGCGGTGGGGTGAATGGAGGGGGAGGGTTTATATGGTTGATAGAATAGGGAGATAGTCTGTGCAAACAATAGACGGGGTTGGGGGGTTGCTAACCAGGCCATACCCTGAGAAGTAGCTTGCTGATGCAATTTTTCATCTAGGGGTAAAATCAACACACTAGCTTTTGTGGAGGTAAGCAAGGAGGCAAATTTTGGTCCTTCCACATAGCTGATAGTACCCGCTTGTGCTTCGTCTATAGCAGCAACTCCCCTAATTTCAGGATTCAGTTCTGGGTGGGAGGTCAAACTGTGGGATGTGATATTGTTTTGGAGTTTATCCACAACTTGGCTGAAAGATATCATATTTGACAGATGTTATTTTATTACCTTGTTAATAATTACCTATTATAACTCATCCTCTGGTATCTACATACCCATTGCACATCCGGCTAAATATGCAGTAGTCCAAGCGCTTTGAAAGTTAAATCCTCCCGTAATACCATCTATATCCAAAATTTCTCCTGCAAAGTATAAACCGGGGACTATCTTACTTTCCATGGTTTTAAAATCTACCTCTTTTAAGTCTACACCTCCGCAGGTGACAAACTCTTCTTTAAATTCACCTTTACCGGTTATTACATATTCTCCTCTATGGACTTCTTGTGCTAACTGATTTAACACCTTACTACTTATTTCTGCCCAACGTTCTTCCACACTAATATTTACTCGGTCGATTAAATATTGCCATAGTCGGTGAGGTAAATCTACACCACGATGGAGTGCTATGGCTTTTTTCCCCCATTCTTGTTTCACATCTAAAAGCTTTTGTTTTACTTCCTCTAGGGATAAATCTGGCAACCAATTAATGTATAATTTCCCCTGGTAGCGGTTTTCGTATAGTAATCTAGCACCATAAGCGGAAAGTTTTAATATTGCAGGTCCGCTCACACCCCAATGGGTAACTAATAAAGATCCCGTTTGTTTTAAAACACCTTTTCCCTGTAAAGACAAAGTTAAACTGACAGAATTAACACTAATTCCAGACAAAGACTGTAGTTTAGGATCGGTAATTTTGAAACTGAATAGGGAAGGTACCGGACTCTCAATATGGTGTCCTAAAGCGCGAGCAATCTTATAACCAACTAAACCACTACCTGTAGCTAAAAGCAAGCGATCGCAATACAGGGAATAAACATCCCCAGCTGATTTGCAATCAATTTTAAATTGTCCATTCTCACGCTCTACAGAAACCACGGAAGTGCGAGTTTTTAGTCTTACCCCCCCATGAGCTGCGAACTTAATTAAGCATTCAGCAATAGTTTCAGATCGGTCAGTAATAGGAAAAACCCTTCCATCCGCTTCAGTCTTTAATTTCACTCCATGTTCCTCAAACCAAGCGATCGTGTCCTGGGGTTGAAATCGACTAAAAGCACCACGTAACGCCTTACTTCCTCTTGGATAATTTTGGACTAAATCTTGAGGAACAAAACAGGCATTGGTCACATTACAACGTCCACCACCGGAAATCAGTACCTTAGCAAGGGGTTCTAAACCTGCTTCTAAGAGGGTGACTTGAGCTTGAGAATTGGTCTTAGTACAGGCGATCGCACCAAAGAATCCCGCTGCTCCACCTCCAACAACCACAATTTCTAGTGACGACAATTTCAAAGCACACCATTCCAGCTATTACAACGGTTCATGGCCTTTTCCACCCCTTGCTTCAAGGTCAATTCCACACATTCCACCACAAATGCCAAAATCGGATCAATTAATTTTGCTTCCTGGGGGGAAAACTTCCCCAAAACATGAGAAACCGTACTACCATCATCATTATCGGGTAGATTCTTGGGTTTACCAATACCAATACGTAACCGGGGAAAGTTTTGACTATTCAAATGAGAAATAGTGCTTTTCATACCATTGTGTCCACCAGCGGATCCAGATAAGCGAAGACGAATCTTTCCCAAAGGCAAATCCATATCATCATAAATTACCAGCACCGACTCAGATGGCAACTTGTACCAACTGGTAACTGCTTGAATAGATTCACCAGAACGATTCATATAAGTTAGCGGTTTCAAAATCCTAATTTTCTTACTTCCCAGTGCTAAACCCTCCCCAAACTGTCCTTGAAACTTCCGATTTTCCGTTACAGGAATATGCCAATTACGGGAAAGAGCATCAATAGCAGCAAAACCAATATTATGGCGTGTTTGGTCATACTTAGGCTCAGGATTGCCTAACCCAACTATGAGCTGGGGAATAACCAAAGTAGGTGGAGTAATAATTTCTGTCATCCGATTATTAGGAATGCTTCTGCTCCTTACTAGACTCTATTTGTTTCGGTTCAATTTCAGCGGTGGTCTTAATAGTCTCCTCCAGTTGTTCAACTTCTTTTTTAAACTCATTTTGAAACTCACTAGAAGCTTGTTGGAAACTACGAATAGTTTTGGCCAAGCTGCGACCAATTTCCGGTAGTTTCTTGGGTCCAAAAATTAACAAAGCTACCACCCCAATCACAACCATTTCCGGTAGACCAATACCAAATATATTCATAAAACCTCACAGTAATTGAACAATTATTTACTTCAACCCTAACAGATTAGACATAAAACTGCTTGTACTTTGACAATCATTTTTGGAGCAGCAAAAATGCAAGGAATCCGTCCCCGCTACTTGAGTAGTAACCGGAGACGGAAATTTCAACCTAAGTTTTTGATTGACATGGATAGAAATCAGCCACCCAAACTGCGCCAGTCTACAAGCACGTCTTGAATCAACAAAGATTTGTTGTAGACCTGCAGAATAATAAGCAAGAATACGAAAAACAAACCCATAAAAACAGCCATTAAAGGAGTTGTACCCCAACCAGGAGCTACCTTACCATATTCAGCGTTTAAGGGTCTGAGGATATCTCCCAATTTAGTCCGTTGTGCCATAGTTCACCTAAGATCAGTTGCCAAAACTTTTTTTTAATTTTCTTACTCCCTATTGTAGGGTGCTGCAATATTTCAGCAGTATTGTAACCTTACATGGGATAATTCTGACTATGAAGATAATACCACTATCCGGGTCAGGTAGTTGACTGTTCTGTAGGAAAACTGAAAGTTTTGTAATTCAGGTTTAATTAGAGTTAAGTTTTGTAATATATTATAACATATCTCATAACATAACTTTAAAATCATGGACTTAGACCCCGGTTTAGTGCTAGGTGTTTCCTTTAGTGCCATTCTCGTTGCTATCACTGCTATGGCCATATATACATCCTTCGGCCCACCCAGTAAAGAATTAGCAGATCCTTTTGAGGATCATGAGGATTAGAAGCACAATCAAGAATAGATAAGGGGTTTTTATCCCCTTTCTACTGAGGCAAGTTTATTGACGTGAGAACCTGAAACGTGCTGATTTTCCAGGGTGCAATTGGGTTGACGACAGTAGAATTGATATTTCTTTCTAATAAATCAAGCGGGTTACCCAAGGTAAAAAATTCACTTTTTAAATTTAGGGTTGGTAAGTTTGCGGATTGACCATGACATTCATAAAATCTTAGAATAAAGCTTTGTGGATGGTTTTCGCTGACCTTAAAAGCTGTGATAATCAAATTATCTGCTGGTAGTGTGAGAAAACTGTTGTTTTTAAAAACTGGTGATGGTGATTTTTTAGTTTCGGGATCGAGAAGTACATTTAATGGTATATTGAAGTCGTATGCTCTTCTGACAGTTTCTGCTGCTTGCCAACCACCGGTATGGGGATATAAAGCATAATTAAACTGATGTTCTCCCCGATCTGCTTGAGGGTCTGGCCAGTGGGGACTTCTTAATAAAGTCAACCGCATTTGATTACCCTTGATGTCATATCCATATTTACAGTCATTTAGTAAACTTACACCGTAGTTTCCAGTATTTGTATCTGCTGTCAAATCTGCCCATTTTAAAGCGGGTACTTCCCATTTCGCCTGTTCTGATGGTGTGTGGGGATTAGTAGGACGACGGATGACCCCACAGGGTATTTCATAGGTAGCAATGTCGGTGTTGAGATTTAAAAGAAAAGAGGTTTTCACCAATACTTGATCTTCTTGCCAATTTACACTGTTCTCAATTTTAAGGATTGGGCAATTGGTTTGTAAAACATAATCTTGGGTAAATTCGGACTTGCCAATTTGACGTACAACTCGTAACCTTTGTTGGATAATACCCTTTTCTAACCATTCAATCGACTCTAATTTAGCAGGTGGTAGAGGTTTAGATTCATAATCTGGGTCAATATTCCAAGCATCCCAGTATTGTCCTTTATCCGCAAATGCTTGTAGCTGGTTTCCTGCTCCTTGCAGAACCTCTCGAAATTGGATTTTGTCAAATACACTTTCTAGATCTCCCGTTTGTGCATTGACCCTAACTAGTAAATATTCATTTTCCAGACAAAATTCTAAACAAAACTCTTCCCCACATTTGTTTTCATCCACATCCCCGGGAGAAAGCCAATATATTTGATATCCTATGGAAGGGATAGTAGGAATAAACAATAAACCATCCCTGGTTATTTGATATGGTAGCTGATTACCATCGAAGTCGTGAATTAACCAATGTTGAGGATGGGGAGGTTTGATCTTAACCACTTCCGAACGCTCCCAATTGAGTGAGTTAAAGATAATTACCGGAATGCTGTCAGGTTGAGGAGGTTCGGGCAAATTTATATTCCAGGCGATCGCTCTTAGTGATCTATCTAGGAGAGTAGATCCTAACTGTTGAACTTGTTGCCATTCTGATAAAGCATCTTGGTAAACTTGGGTGATGGAAGAACCGGGTAAAATGTCGTGGAACTGGTGAAACAAAACCTTTTTCCAAGCGGTTTCTAGTTCTGTTTTGGGATAGGGTAAACCATAAATAGCAGTAGCAAGGGTGGAGAATAATTCCGCTTGATATAAGAGATTTTCACATTGACGATTCCATCTTTTCTGATCCGCATGGGTGGTATAGCATCCTCGATGAAATTGTAGATATAATTCATCTTGCCATACTGGCAATTTCTCTGGAAGAATTGCCACAGAAGATTTGAGATATTGCCAATAATTTTCGGCGGTGGAAAATTCTATTTCTGGAAAAATGGGGGAATCCTTCCACCTTCTTGCAAGTTCCAACATATCACGAGTCGGTCCACCACCATGGTCTCCTACACCAGGTAACCAAAGAGCATTTGCTAAACCGGTTTTAGTTTCCCATGTAGATAGATAATCAGTCATTTTGACTGGATCTATAGTTTCCCCAATGGGTGGTGACATGTAACTTAATATTTGACTACCATCGGGAGATTGCCACCAAAATAAATCATAATCAAATTGACTGGTATCATTCCAGCGAAGCTTTTGGGTGACAAAGAATTCAATCCCTGCTTGAGTGAGAAAACCAGGCAAAGTTCCACAAAAACCGAAAGTATCAGGAACCCACACTATTGGTGATATTTTTCCAAATTTTTCTAGAAAATAAAGCTGACCATATAACAGTTGTCTAACTATTGATTCCCCCGAAATCAAATTCAAATCTGGTTCTACCCAAAAACCACCTAACACTTCCCATTTCCCTAATTTTACCTGGGTCTGAATTTGAGTAAATAACCAAGACTGATGTTCCTCCATCCAAGCATATAAAGCTGGTGTGGTATGACAAAAAATTAACTCAGAAAATTCCGTTTGTAATTTTAATACGGACTCAAAAGTTCTTTGTGCTGCTTTCCAAGTTTCTTGGACTGGCCATAGCCATGCTAAGTCTAAATGGGCATGACCTACTAAAAATAGTTTATTATCTTTAATACTTGTTAACTGGTCTATTCTCAAATAGGTTTGACGAATATTTTCTAACAAGCTCTTCCAGTCTGATTGTGTTTTTATACCACAACTAAAATTTATTAACTCTTCTACTTCTGTTACTAGTCTATTCCACTCCGTTGATGAAAGATTTTTTCCCCTAGTTTGGGCGATCGCCAACTCATTAGCTATAAGACCAGGATCTATATCATCCCCCGATTCAAAAATCATCTGGGAGTGCATCAAAGCTCCATCACAATGTCCAGGACTTACCAACCGCAATACAATAAAAAACTCATCTTTTGGTTTTACCTCTTGACTTAAAAGCAACCGTGGGGAACAATCAAATAAATCACCCGTTGACAATAAATTACCATTGAGATAAACCTCAACCGCATCTGCCCACCAAGTTAGAGATAAGCGCGCACATAAACCACTTAAAGGATAATCATATAAGCTTTCTGGCACAGTGAAATTTTGTCCTAACCAAAGTATGTGCTTTCCTTGATTCCAACCCACCTGTTGTTTGTCATTTAATTGTATGGGTTGCCAATGGAGGAAGTTTGATTGTATTACATCGGTAATTTCTAGGTCACCTCGCCAACACACCCAGGATGGGAGTATATTAACTTGACAGTGGGAGCGTAATTGTTCAATTTTGTCTGAGAGGGACTGACTGTGTGTTGGGGGGGTGGGATAATTCATAAAAGCAAACCCTAATTAACTAATAAATAAACTCGCAATGTCCTCCGGTTCCTCTAGTCCTTATCAAAGCCAAGTATTTAAATTTTTCAGTCACCAGTCTCGTCGGTTGTCCCAAAAATTGAGAGGTGCTTTCCGCAATTTACAGTTGGCAACAAAATGGGGGGCGGAGGCTTTGCTTTACCCGCTTCATAAGTCATTACAACCTGATGAAGCAGTGGGGAAAAGACTGAAAACTTCGGGTAAAAACCCCATGTACCCACCTTCGGATGACCCTACACCAATTGTAAAAGTATTGGAACAAGTTAGGAGTTTACCATCTGCAGCTACTTGGGAATCGGAAAATTTACAAAATGTCAAATCCTGGGGTTGGTTTGGTGGAATTCTCCAAAGGTTAACCGGAGGTGCAAAAGATGACCAGTCTGTAAAAAGTAAGACATTACAGTCTCATATTCCTAAGATAGAAGCAATTGCGGTTAATTTAACAAGTCGTGATTTGGTGCTTGTGGGGGAAAACAATAAGGTTTTTGATGTTTTAACACCTATACAACAAAAGCAAATTGCTAATAGCATTGAGGAGCAGATAAATAACTATTCTAACAGTAATGTGGAGATTCTAGCTGATCTCCCTCCGCGTGTATTCTCTTATTCACTGGTTTTGGCATCTAAATGTTTGAAATTTGTAGATACAATGCTGGTTAAAATAGAACATCAAGCTCAGTTACCAGCTAATATAACTGTTGGGAGTGCCAATATTTTGGTATTAATTCAATCTGTAATAGGTTACATTTTTGAAACTAGACAAATTGAAGAAACAGCTCCTATTCTCCCTCAGGAATTCACGACCAGTGCCAAACCACAGGTGGGTTTTTCTCCTAGCTGGGAACAAGTGCAGACATCTCATGTTAGGGAAGTTAAGGAGGATTGTTGGTTAACATGGGAAGATTTATTTGGGAGCGATTTTTCCGATCGTGATTGGCGTCAACCCCGACAAATGTCTAGTTATAGTAAAAACTATCAAATTCAAGAAAGTGACCTCAAATTAGGAGGAGAACAAAATAAGTATCCATACCACTATTATCAGTTCAAGCCTGATTGGATAGAAATCAAAGCCACATTTATTGGTTATGAAAAACACCCATTGGAGCAGATTTTAACCTGGCTAGATCATCTAATGCTATGGATAGAAATCATATTCACCAGCATATTTTATTTTTGCAAGGGGTTGTTAGAATTGGAGCAATGATTTTTAAAAACTGTCACCAGGTTGAAATTGATGAATACTTACCATAAGTTGCAGGTGATTAATCTCACCAGTCTAGGCAAGGTGCTCACGGGAATATTGGCAATTACTCCCCTAGCTTGCATCCCATCAGCAAAAGCATTGGAGGTGCAAATTCTACCACAAACGGTAAAATTGGGAGATACAATCTCAGTATTAATTAAGCCCAATCCCCAACAAGCTCCCAATACTGATATCCAAAATCCTATAAAACCTAGTGTTAAAGTTCATGAAAACACATATCCAGCCTTTGCGATCGCACCAAATACCTATCGTTCCCTGATTCCTACTACCCCCTTAGAAAAATCAGGGGTAAGAAAAATTACAATACTAGTGGAAGGACAGGAGGAAAAAAAATTAGAGGTAATAGTAGGTACTAGGAAATTTCCGGTGCAGAGGATCAATCTACCACCAGGAAAAGCAGGAGTAAAAGCCACAGAATATGAACTAGCTCGTGTAAAACAGTTAAAGGAACTACAAACACCAGAAAAATACTGGAATGGAGTGTTTCTCAATCCCAATAAAGGGAGGATGAGCACGAGATATGGTGTCAGACGGTACTACAATGGCGTATTTGCCCAAGATTACTATCATCGAGGGTTAGACTATGCAGGTGCAGCAGGTTCACCAGTAATTGCACCAGCAGCGGGGAGAGTAGCATTAGTGGGGAAGGTATCCCGGGGGTTTAGGGTTCATGGGAACGTGGTGGGTATTGACCATGGTCAGGGAGTAACCAGCATTTTCCTCCACTTGAACCGAATTAATGTGAAAGAGGGTGATTTTGTCCAAGCTGGCAACCTCATCGGTACTGTGGGTTCCACAGGTGCTTCTACTGGTCCCCATTTACATTGGGGTTTATATGTCAATGGCAAATCCATTGATCCTATATTTTGGAAAACCAAAACTATTGATTAGTGGCGTACTGATACAGGAGTGCCCAAGTCCACTTGTTCATATAACATTCTTACATCAGGGTTACGCATCCTCAAACAACCATGGGACACAGCACCACCAATCAAATCCTTATTAGGTGTGCCATGGAAACCAATTTCATTCTTACCGTCTGACCAAAAACCAATCCATCGATCTCCCAGGGGACTATCCGTCCCCGCTTCAAATATTTTCCCCGTAATTGGATGTTTCCAAATAGGGTGATGCTCCTTATGTATAACTTTAAAAGTACCCGTGGGAGTCTCCCAACCCTTTTTACCAACTGCAATTGGGTAACTAGCCACCACCTGGTCATAACGATAAACATAAACCCGGCGATCGCTCAAATCGACGACCACATCACTTTGGTTATTTCCCGCTCCGGGAGATGGAGAGTCATTTCCACCACCAAAGAAAAAGCCTTTTAACCCACTATTTGTTTTGTTTTGTTGTGTAGGGACTACCAATCTTGTGTTTTTTTCCCCATCACCAGAATTAGATGAAGAGTTCATATCAGCACCCAAAGCACTATCTCCAATAGTAATACCCGAAGAGAAATCCGGATTGTGCTCATTAGAATTGATATTTGTTCGCAGTATCATGGAAGGGGAATTATTGGACTCATTTGTAAAGGTATACCAATAGAAAACGAGAGAAACAATGGACGTGCCGAAGCAGAGTAACATAAGCATGGGTAGTAAAGGTTTTTTCTTTGCCATTGCAAATAAAGTATAGACTAAACGCTTTAATTTTTTGCCATAGCTGGCCCATTACAATTATTAAACCCTCCGAGAGTGTCAGTTAGCAAAAAATTTATCAGAAATTATCTAATGTAGGATCATCCTGACAAATGGGGTAGAAACTGCAAGAAAATTTTTCCCCATGTATTGACAAATCCTCATGAATGTTAATATTCTGAGGAATTGAGACACCCACAGGTAGGGATCAGGCTAAGCCTATCCCCGGTTCCAGGACACACCATAAGCTGCCAGGATCTGTTGGGCCTTGGTTATCCAAGTAAGGGGGAAACCCGCATCACGGTAGAGGGTAGCCGGGATCTTGTCCTTAATTTCTGCATGGAACTGGGGTAGTTCGCTCCAGTGGCGGCCACATTGGACATGGTGAGCCGTGTGGTAGCCCAGGTTGCAGGTAAAAAAGTTGTACCAGTAATCGGTGATATTATAGGTCGCTTTGTAGGGATCTTTCTCATCCAAACCCGCATGGTGCTCATAGGTGACATAGACTGTCATAAAGAGCAAAAAGGCCATGGGAAATACAAATTGGATCAGGGTATTGACGCTGTTCACGGAAGCCAGAGCCAGAAGAACGAGCGCCGTGGCCACCATGTTTTGGATTAGCCTAACCCGGATTTTAGGATACTTTTTGCCCACCTTTAAGGCTTTAGGATAAGCTTGAGTTGTAACAGTCCACGCATATTCTAGGGGGGGCATTGTCCGGCCTTTCTCGTCTTTCCAGGCGGACTCATCCTTCGTTTGGTCAAGGTAGTTAACGTGGTGACCAAAGATATGGTGCAAAACCCAGGCTTCGCCGACAATTCCTGTTTGCAACCCCATCACTAGTTCCAGGGCGCGATTGGCCCACTCTGGATAAAAAAACTTGAGGTGCTGGTGGTGGTGATTCCAGCAACAAATGCAACCCTTAATATTTAAGCTAATCAACATCCAAATGATGGGTATAAGGGGGGAAGGGCTAAATAAGAAAACCGCTAAATCGACTCCTAGAACCACAAGGATTGCTGCAATCAGATAAGCGTCTATTTTTTTTCTCAAGAACATATGGATGAACAAGGTTGTCGCAATGATACGATCTGTATCCCACAATCGAGAGCAATCTAGGGATTCCAGAGGTTTCCATTAATTCTACTTCCTTTGAGGTAAGTGCGCCCCTCTATTTTAAGCTCTTACCCTGACTGGTGTCCAGACCGACTTTGGGAAGGTCAGCAAATTTTCTTTTGTTTTGAAGTTTGGGAACATAAAAAATTAGACTCAGTCTAATAGATAGAGATTATTTTATGCCAGTGGGATCTATGAGTCAGTCTATTGCTGTATCCTGGTCAACTGTTGATGCCAATTATTCACAAGCATCGGTGCAAGTTGATAAACTCTCAAATCAGGATCTTATTTTGCGCTGTCAATCTGGACTGCGCCCGGACAAAGCAGCTTTTGCTGAATTGCTGCGCCGCTATCAGGCCCAGGTGGATAGGGTACTATATCACTTGGCTCCCGACTGGTCTGACAGAGCTGATTTGGCTCAGGAGGTGTGGATTCGAGTCTATCGGAACATTCACCGATTACAAGAACCTGCTAAATTTCGCGGTTGGTTAAGTCGAATTGCCACTAATTTGTTTTATGATGAGCTACGTAAACGCAAAAGGTCTGGTAGTTCTTTGTCCCTAGATGCTCCTCGTTTAGCAGGGGATGGGGAAATGGATTGGGAAATTGCTAGCGATACACCAAGTCCGGAAGAACAACTCAGAACTAGGGAATTTTATGAGCAACTGCGGGAAGCTATTGCTGATTTACCGGAGATTTTTCGTACTACTATAGTCCTCAGAGAAATCGAAGGTTTAGCATACGAAGAAATTGCTCAAATTACTGGTGCTTCCCTAGGAACGGTCAAATCTAGAATAGCTAGAGCTCGTTCCCGACTGCAAAGCCAACTACAAAGTTATCTGGATGGTTAAGTGGATTCACAGGAAAATTCCTCTAGTTTACCCGTGGTTAAAGCGAATATGGATAGGTTTAATTATCAGGAATATCATGAAGGGGATCAGTTTGAACTGTTAAGCGCATACTTGGATGGTGAGGTTACAGCTACTGAACGTCAGCGGATAGAGCAGTGGTTGGCAACGGATGAATCTGGTAAGCGTTTGCACATGAAACTGCTAAAGTTGAGGCATGGTGTCCGATCCATGCCTGTGCCAAGCTGTTACGCTGCGTCTCCGGAGTTATTTGATCTTGTTTGGAAACGCATAATTTTCCGTCGTCGGATAAATTGGATGTGGGGTGGTGCTGCTATTGCAGCTTGTGTTATTGGTTCCCTATCAGGAATTTTGCCAGGAAATACTTCCAGGTTACAACTAGCACAACAGAAGATAGATAGTGTCCGAACACAAGCACCAATCTCTCCTTTAATGGTCGCCCTCAATAACCCAATAGTTGAAATTCCCAAAACTGCTGTGGTACGACCAGCAAAAATTGAGGAAATAGACTATATTCAAGAGGAGATGGAGTTTGAGGAGAATTAGGCAATTAGGCGATCGCATTGAGAGCTGTAAATACTGGAGATGGCAAAAGGTCTTGCAAACTATGTGGTTTTGTCCATGTGAAGGGTGCTCTTTTCGCAGCGGACATCCAGAGGAGTTTTTTTGCTCTGGTCATGGCTACATATAGTAATCTGTATTCCTCTGCTAGTTTTAAATCTTTAGCTTCTTCCCATGCTTGTTTAAGCTCAAAAAGGCTTTTGTTTGAGTTGTGATTGACATTTTGCTGGGAATTATTCATGGTTTCTGTCCCTTGATGGAGTGCAGTGCGAATTTGGGCGCGAGCAACTTCTGCTAGGCTAAAATCGCCTAAGAATTGACTTTGGGGTTTTACCCACAATTTGCCAGGAATTAGATTTTCATGCAAAAAGGGTAGGAACACATAGTCCCAGTCTAGACCTTTGGCTTTGTGCATAGTGATAATTGTTAACTGACCTTTTTTTATATATTTATCTTCATGGTTTTCTGTATCCACCGCTTCAAATTTTTCCGAATTGACTATTTCCACTAATGCATGAATTAGGGAACTTCTCGATCTATCCCCGGTAATTTGGAGATTAACTTTTTCTGCTAATTTATCTGCTGTAGCTAACTCCCCTTGATCATAGTTTAGACTTGAGGCCAAAAAGTAAATTATCTGATATACTGGTATTTCCCATGCTCCTTGCAACAAGTTTCTACATTGTTGAGCAGCTTCCTTAACTACTTGTGTTTGCACCTTAGTGAATGGTGTAGGATATAAAAATTCCTCGGGTAAAATTGCCAAGCTATTAACGTCTTGAGCAGCTATTAATTGTCTTTGCATCAGCACGGTTAATGCAGTTTTTAAAAAATCCTGGGAATGGGGGCGATCGCAAAACTGCAATAAAGCTAAGATTTCTTTTGGTACTTGGGAACGTCTTTCTGTTTCTGCTACCTCATATAGTTCGATATGATGCTGGTTACATATTGGTTCTATATTTTCTGCTAACCATTTACCTTGGCGATTTTCTCTCACTAATATAGCAGCAGTACCTACATTAGTTTTGAATAGTTCTACAATCTTTTGACCTATCAGTTCAACAGTGTGATGAATATCATCAGGTGTATGTAGTTCCAATCCTTTTCCTACAGGTGCAGGATTGGCATCGGTTTGCGGATCACCAATATTGACGACTTGAATTTTCTGATTTAGGAATGGTGGTTTTTTCGGTGAATGATTTTGTAGATTCTTTTTCGACCATTGGTGATTTACCCATTCCAGAACAAAGTTAGCCGCATCAATAATAATTCTACTACTACGTCCAGCTTGGTTCATAGTTGCCAGTCTTTGTTCCCCAGCACATTGTTGACAAAATTCCCGAAAATAAATGGGATCTGCAGGTGTAAAAGTAGAATTAATAGCTTGATTAGAATCACCAACCCTGACCAAATTCAAGGTTGTTTTGTCTCCGTTGTTATCTTTTTTTTCTGCCAATATTTCTAATAGTTTAGTTTGTAGCTGACTAGAGTCTTGTGCTTCGTCTTCAAAAACTGCAAAAATCTTATTTTTTTCAATTTGTAACGCACCGGGATTTTTGAAAACTTCTAAAGCTGCCAAAATCATATCATCATAATCAATCAAACCTTGGGACTTCATTAACTTTTCGTACTCCTCGTACAGTCCTGCTGCAATCCGCAAAATTTGATAGGAGTTTTGAGTTTTCTCACTCCATTGATAGAGAGTTTCTGGTACAATCCCAGAACTTTTAGCCTCATGAATTGTTGTATAAGCCAAATCTGGCAAAATCTCCGTCCTTAAAACCGATTGACGACGCAGTTTCTCCGTTTCTTCCCCATCAAATTGGTGTCCTTCTAATAAACGATAATACATGGTAGGATGCTTGCTAATCCACTGCTCTACAGCCATACTAACTAAACGATGACTCCGATTAGGAGTAATTAACTTCACCTGGTCTAACTCCAAACCAGACAGTTGGGGATAACGAGTGGCAATATTTAAAGCCAAACCATGTAATGTATAAACTACAAACCCCTTTTGTGGTAAAGATAGTTCCCGCAATTTTTCACAAATCTTTAATTTCAGGTTCATAGCAGCGGACTTGGTAAAAGTCACTAGGACTAATTGGGAACGGGAGTGGGAGTAATACTGACGCGCTATGGCAATAGCTGCTGCACTAGCCATTCCCGTAGATTTACCTGCACCAGGGACAGCGGAAACAGCTAATGGTCCCCCCAACCAATCAGCCATTTGCACCTGTCCAGGACGCAATTTTTGCCGAATCTGTTGGATTTTGACCTCTAGTCTATGTTCTCTATCTTGAGAGTCCCATTTTCCATATCTCATCACTCATCAATTTGCCAACTATCTTTGGTAAAATCTTCGTCTAAAACTTTTTTAGGACGTAAAATGACAATTATGCGTCCTAATATTGTCTGCTCTGGTTGAGTTTCAAACCACTGAAAATCCACTTCTCCATCATTGTCAAAGGCAAAATAACTTCCCTCATCCCAATCTCTTTGATCTCTATCTATCACAATTAGAATCTGTTCGGTTTTGCTAGATTTGCTCTGGGGAAAAATGCTGCTCTCCCCAATTATTACTATTGGATCTTCTGCAGAACGCAACACTTGCCATCCCGGTAATGCTACCCAAGCTTGCTCACCAGCAAATTTAACTATGTTAAAAGGGGCTTCTTCTATAATTAGCGGTACTGACTTGACATCCTTTGGGGTTAGGGGTAATTCTCCTACTACGGGAACTAATCTGGGCAGTTCTTCATCAGACTCTAGTCGAAAATAGGGAAGCAAAGGCGCATTGCGCTGGGGAACAATGGTAAAGTCCGTTAGTAATTGTTCAATCTGTTTTCTGGCTGTACTCGATTGCACAAAACGTAATCCTTTGGCAATTAAACGAGATCTCTCCTGCAGGTCTGAGTTTTGTCTAGCCAGTTTCCAGCATTGATAAGCAACAGCGTCTCCTGGATGGGTACTGAATCCTTCCGGGGGAGTGGAAAATCGGGAGAAGTCTTTAATAGCTTTAGCAATTTCCCTTGCTTCATCCACATCCAGTTTATGGGCAAAAATTAAATCCGCAGCTGTCGCTCTATCTCCCTGGGTTAATAGTCTCAGTTCGTAAAGAATGTCACTGGCTCTTGTTCCGTAGTAGGCTTTGGTAGCTTCTGATGCGCCGAATTTTTCTAGGGAGCTGTAAACTTGTGCACCAACAACCACCTGATTTTGCTGGATCGGTTCAAATCCTGTAGCTTCAAAAATATCCTGGGGATTATAGCCATTTTTTTGTAAATAGGCGATCGCATTTCCCCACTCTACCCAATTACCTTTTTTCTGTCTTAGTTTTACTAGTAACTCTTCAGCTGTGTTACTCTTGTGAATATTTTCCTGGTGGTTTTCTGTGTTGGCCGATTCAGTCATAAGTTACTCTTGTTGTTTTCACTTAGTTTATCCTAGTTTAATCGCTTGTTGTACTAACTCTGGAATGAGATCTGTAATACTCAGGGATGGAAAGACTCGACTGGTGGTACTCTTTTGATAGTTGTTTTTTTCTAGCAGGTAAATTGTTAGGCGATCATTTTCATAAATCCAGATCTCAGGAACCTGTATGGTCAGGTAGGTCTCTAAGGTGGTTTTAGAGGTATTAGTTCGTTTGATCCATTTTCTCCCTGATTAATTAGCTCAATGATATAGTTGATGTCCATAATAGTTCTTAATCTCTATCATTTATATTAAATTAACTATGGCAAATATTCTGGATTGAGCACGTCTTTGGGATCAAAGGGACATTCTTGAGGAAATACCTCCAGTTCTAAACCAGTTTCTCGGGAAGCGATGAGTCGAGCATCGCTGTAACAATCATCAAAAACCTGGGCAAAATATGGTCGCAAGCTAGGACTTTTCTTAAAAGCTCTATTTAAACGCAGACTATGTTCAGTAATTGATGCCCGCCAGCTATCAGTACGTTTATGCTTTTGATATTTCCACTTGAGTAAGTGCTGAAGTACCCGGATTAAATTGCTTTCTAAAGCATCTTTTTGACTATTACCCACGTCTTCCAGTTCTTCAATGAGATGGGGAATTTCTTTCGGGTCTAACTTACTTAGTTGCAAAGCTACTATGGTTTCCTGAATCCAAAGATAAAAGTCTTGGTCGTAAACTGATGTGTTGCTATTCGGTGTAGACATCTTTAAGTTACCTGAAAGATTATTAAGCTTTACCGGTTGTCTTTTATATATTAAATTGGTCTAAATCTATATTAACACAGCTCCGAATTTTTGACAAGGTGCGATCGCAGATCAATTCCCATTCTTTTAAACGAGCGATCGCCACTAAGACAATTCATGTTATATTGAGACTTAAAATGCAAGCCGTTGTAATTTCCTTAAACGCTTGGTTGGATTATCTTTAAATCGCCCAATTTTTTTCCGCCACCAATGAAGCAAGAAATTAGTGATATTTTTAACCGTATTGCTCCTGTGTACGATCAACTTAATGATCGACTAAGCCTGGGACAACACCGCATCTGGAAGGAAATGACTGTGAAATGGAGTGGTGTGAAACCAGGAGATACTTGTCTAGATTTATGCTGCGGTAGCGGGGATTTAACCTTCCGTTTGGCTCGACGTGCAGGAACTGCTGGTAGAGTATATGGTGTGGATTTCTCTAGTAATTTACTTAATGCTGCTAAAAACCGCCAGGAATCATCCCAGAACCCATATTCTATCACCTGGACAGAAGCAGATGTGCTGAGTCTTCCCTTTGCGGATGATCAATTTGACGTTGTGACTATGGGTTATGGTTTAAGAAATGTGACAGATATCACCCGTAGTTTACAGGAAATCTATCGAGTGCTAAAACCCGGGGGTAGGGCGGCAATTTTAGATTTTCATCGTCCTGATGACCACATCTGGAGGACTTTTCAACAATGGTATTTAGATTATCTGGTTGTTCCCTTGGCCACTAATTTGGGTGTAAGGGAAGAATATGCTTACATCAGTCCCAGTTTGCAGCGTTTTCCCAGGGGTAAAGAACAGGTTGCCCTAGCACGTCAAGTTGGGTTTGTCAATGCTGTTCATTATCCAATTTCTAATGCTATGATGGGGGTATTAGTAATTGTCGTTCCCTAATCGAACTGATTCCAAAATCCTGTGGATTGGTCACATCTTTGGCTTTATATATCACCTCCCGTCCTGGGTGGTGTAATTGGCTATTTCACTAATGATATAGCCATTAAAATGCTTTTCCGTCCCTACAGACCCGTCTATGTTCTGGGACGTAAGTTACCTTTTACTCCTGGTTTGATTCCCAGTAATCAAGAGCGATTGGGAAACAATATTGCCCATGCTATCATGGGTTCCCTCCTAACTCCAGACGAATTACATAAATTGGCTGGGCGACTTTTGGCAACTGATCGGGTCAAAGCTGCTATCCTATGGTTGTTGCAATTGGCACTAGCCCAAATTAAACAGGAAAAAAATCAGAAAACTGCTCAGATCCTGGCGGGAATTTTGCGCGATTTATTGGGGGATTCTCTTCCCCGTATGTTAAGAGTGTTAGCTCGTAAAGAAGATTTTCTAGAAGTACAAATTAATCAGGTTTTTGATCGTCTAATATTAGAGTTTAGACTAAACGAAGAACAGGCTGTTTGGTTAGCTGACTGGTTACTCAAGGTTGCTTTTCCATCGGATGTGTTAAGACAAGCAATAATTAATTTTCTCACAGATAAAACTATTCAAACTATTGATGATAGCTTTAGAGAAAAAACTAGTGGTACTTATTGGGTAGTAGCTAATCTTTTCGGTTTACGAAATACTCTTACCCGGCTCAGAAGTTTTTGTTTGGATGAAAAGGAATTGACTAATCAACGACTGCAAGAGTTAGTTCAAGACCTACAATTGGGCGATCGCCTGAAAAAGCTATTACAGGATTTATCCCTGCAAAATTTGCCCATTGGTACAGTTCGTGAATTAAGAAAGAGTGTAAAAGAGAGCATAAGACATTATCTGCGAGACACTGGCAGTAACCTGATACAGGAAGTAACAGAATCAGCGGACTGGGAAAAAATTTCCATGCTTTTACTAAATCGTCTGCGCGATTCAGCCATTGTTAACAGTTCCCTAGAGTCTGTGGCTCAAGAGTTAGCCCTAATCTTAGACAAGTATTTAGAAAAAGACCTAGAAACCATTGTAGCGCAAGCAATTCCAATTTTATCCCTGGATAAAGTTATTGTAGAAAAAGTGAAGGCCACCTCACCTGCTGACTTAGAAGCAGCTATTGAGGGGATTGTCAAGAACGAGTTACAGGCAATTGTGAATCTAGGAGGTATTTTAGGGTTAGGGGTGGGTCTGTTACAAGTAGGACTTCTCCTTCTAAACCAGGTCTAGTCAGGGTTGGCATCAAAAAATGGAGAAGGAGGAGTAAGGAGGGGAAGATAGAGAAAAGGGGGATAGGTGGAGGGAAGAAGATAAAGAAAATTAAAAAAAAAATTGTTAAGTTTTATTATGTAGACAATAATTGCATTTAAAGTGCTAAGATTTTATCCGAAGTCGTTAATGTTTATTGTGAATTCCGTGGCTAGAGCAAGTACCGCAATTGGCGTAAGTCCAGTGATCAAAGAGACTGTGCAAAAACAGGCACATTCTACCCGTCTGACGTTAAAAGAGGTTATCCTCATGGGTATGTTGGCAATTGATAAGCTAGATGACCAAGGTCGTCAAGAGTTAGCTGATCAAGTGCACAAAATGCAAGTGGACGGCGAAATTTAACTCGGACTAGTCTTGATTCCTGGGTGAAGACCAAGAATTAAGACTGTCATCAGGCTAATCTATAGCCAAGTTAAAGTCGTATCTCCAGCAACCTCAAAGCAAATCCCAAGGAAATCTGGAATCAAAGTGATGAAATTTTGACTTTCCTAGGTTTAGTTTCATCAGTAGCTAGATTTCTTTGGGAACCATTTTAAGTAAGAAATAACCTCAAAATTTTTAGGTGGAATAGCTACAGTCCTGACCAAAAACAGGTGCTAATTTGGGCGAATTCCTCCCAATAGTTTTAGTTATTGTTATTTTTCTGCTTTCCTTTTTCTCTATCAGGATTATTTTTTGGGAAGGACGGGACCCTGTCTTGTCAAGACTCGATTCAGCTTACCACTCTGATAACCCTCTAAATCTAAGGTGACGTAAATAAACCCTAGATTTTCCAGAGTGGTTACTAGGGTAGGTAAGTCTGTTTTGAGGACGAAATCCTTGATTTTTTCCGGTGGGAGTTCAATTCTAGCAGTTTCCCCCTCTGATCTGACTCGCAGGTCTTCCCAACCCAAAGTTTTTAAATATATTTCTGCTCTCCCTACACGTTGTAATTTTTCTATGGTGATTTCTTCTCCATAGGGAAATCGGGAACTGAGACAGGGTTGGGCGGGTTTGTTCCACCAGGGTAGTGCTAATTGTTGGGAAAGTTGACGAACTTCCGTTTTAGTAATTCCTATTTCTGCTAGGGGTGATCTTGCTCCCCTTTCTTTTGCAGCTTGAATTCCTGGTCTGTAGTCTTTGAGATCGTCAGCGTTTACCCCATCAATCACATAACTGTATCCCCATTCTAGTGCTAGGGGTTTGAGCGTGTCATGTAACTCACTTTTACAAAAGTAGCATCGGTTAACTGGATTAGACGTGTAATTGGGATTGGCCATCTCTTGAGTATGGACAATTTTATGGGTTATCCCAATGGTTGCTGCTTGTGCAGTAGCTTCTGTTAACTCTTCTGGTAGTAAAGATGGGGATACCGCAGTTACTGCTACTGCGCGATCGCCTAGTATTTCATGAGCCACCTTTGCTACTAGTGTGCTATCCACTCCTCCGGAATAAGCTATTAAAGCGTGTCCCATTTCGGCAAACAAGGTTTTTAATTTTTCTAATTTTTCTGTGAGTGTCATCTTTTTAAGATTTTTCTATAGACGTATATAGCTTAACCCAGAAAGCTATGGACAGATGTGCTAGGGTTTCTGGCACTTTTCTAGTATAGCACCGAGATTTGTCAAATCTATGGGTTTAGGAATATAGTGGGTGAAACCGGAAGCTAGACATATTTCTCTGTCTCCCTTCATGGCCATTGCTGTTTGAGCAACGATAGGAATGTTCTGATATCTAGGATCTTTTCTGATTTCTGATACTAAGTTCAGTCCGTTACCATCTGGCAATTTCAAATCCATTAAGATGATTGTCGGTTGCACTTGTGGTAAATTTACCCACATTTCTGTGGCATTTTTTACGTGTACGACTTGATAACCTAATCTATTTAGATAGGTCTTTACGAGCTCACTATTATTTATATCGTTCTCTACTAGTAACACTGTGCAGTAATTGATTGTTTGAATATTGGTTGGAGTATTAATTAGGTGATCAAGAGTTTTGTCAATTAGTTCTAGGTCTGGTTTTGGTTGAATTTCTAGTGTTTGGGTAGTTCTCTGAGATTTGAGAGGGAGAATAATAGTAAATTCAGAACCTTGATTTAATTGCGATCGCACCTCAATACTACCCCCATGAATTTCCGCAAGTTGTTTGGTCACAATCAATCCTAAACCGGTGCCATGATTTTGTTGGGTATTTATGGTGTTTACTAGTTGGGTATAGGGACGAAACAGCAAGCAGAGGTCTTCCCCAGAAATACCAACTCCCGTATCCCACACTGTAAATCTCAACCATGAATCTTTAAGAACAACTCGTAAACCCACACTCCCTACATTAGTAAACTTTATGGCATTAAACAATAGATTTAATAGCATCTGCTTCAGTCGTAGAGGGTCCACCAACAGAGTGTTCACATCCTCATTGATTTCCAATTGTAATTTTAAACCCTTATCTCCTGCTTTTTCCTTCACTAGGGCCAAAACACTTTTACACAATGATGGTATATCGGCTAGCTCCCATTGCACTTCTAGCTGATTGGCTTCTATTTTGGAAAGATCTAAAATGTCATTGATTAAACTCAATAAATGCTTACCGCTGGATTGAATAATCTGTAAGTATTCTTGATGGCGTTCTCTTTCCGCTTGGTAACCTTGAGCTAATAATAACTCAGTAAATCCAATAATCGAAGTCAAGGGGGTTCTGATTTCGTGACTAGTGTTGGCCAAAAATTGATTTTTAAGTTTATTCTTACGTTCTAGGTTGTAATTAAACTGTAATAGGGACTGATAGGAATATTTTAAAGTCTGAATTTTTTGAGTTTGTATTAAATAAGTCCAGGAATACTTAACAGCTTTTTGAATAAACTGCGATCGCCAGTACAAGGGAGAAAATTGAGGTTTAGCAAGACCAGATAAATCAGATAAGGGATGAAGAGCAATTAGCCATTTAGTCACATTAGTAGAATCATCAGGAAAACGCCAAGCTAGGGGAGGGTTGTGCTTTTCCATTTCCAGGAGATCGGGGAGACCAATATGGGATTCCAAATTCCATCTGGAGGTTGTTTGTGACAGGGATGGAGGTGAAGTTGGTGACTTAGTAGGTGAATTACACATCAAGACAATTCTAGCCATATTTTCTTGAGGTTCACACTCAGCTATATATAATGTAATACCTTCAAGACCCAACCCATTAAAATTCAAAGCAGCATAAACCTCATTAAGCAGAGTTTGCAAAATCTTGGACTCAGCGATTTTTGCCTCCTGGGTATTAGGTTCACCCGTGCTTAAAGGTGTATTAACTGCTGTGAATAAGCAAAAATTTAGACTAAGTTGTAACCGATTCAAATGTTTTTCCAACCACAAATCATATCCTTGTTGTTGGATGGTGCGTAAGAGTTTGGGGGTTTTATCTATCCGAGGATTTCTTTTTGGTAAGTTTGAGTATTTGTACATAAAAAGTGACCAAAGATACTAACCTTAGCGTAAAACAGCAGGAGATAAATAAGAGTTATATTTTCATATAGTGATCTCCACACTATGTATATTAACACAGAAATTAATTTTTCTCACTAGCTTCGTATGAGATATAACTTATGATATTCATAGGGTAATATTGATGTTAGAATCTAAGTAAAGTGACTTTATAGTAGTATTTATTAATGGATGCACAACTAGCTCAATTAATTATTAATGGGATTGCGGTAGGTAGTATTATTGCCTTGGCAGCAGTAGGACTAACACTCACTTATGGAATTTTAAGACTATCGAATTTTGCCCATGGAGACTTTTTAACCTTAGGGGCATATTTTACCTGGGTGATAAACGGGTGGGGAATGAACATTTGGTTATCAATGGTTGTTGCAGCCATATTAACCGTGATAGCGATGTTACTAACAGAGAAGATACTGTGGTCAAGAATGAGAGCATTACGTGCCACATCTACCACCCTGATTATCATCTCCATTGGACTGGCCCTATTTGTCCGTAACGGGATTATTTTTCTTTGGGGGGGTAAAAACCAAAATTACAATCTTCCGGTAATTCAGGCCTTGGATATAAGCGGTTTGAAAGTGCCACAAAATCAATTACTGGTTTTAGTTCTGGCCATATTGGCGATTTTGTTCCTGCACTATATATTACAGAACACCAAAATTGGTAAAGCCATGCGAGCAGTAGCAGATGACCTAGATTTAGCCAGGGTTTCCGGGATTAATGTAGAACGAGTAATTCTTTGGACCTGGATTATTGCGGGTAGCTTTACCTCCCTGGGCGGTAGTATGTATGGTTTAATTACTGCTGTTCGTCCTAACATGGGCTGGTTTTTAATTTTACCCCTATTCGCCTCAGTAATTTTAGGGGGAATTGGCAACCCTTATGGTGCCATATTTGCTGCCTTTATTATTGGCATTGCCCAGGAAGTCAGCACTCCTTGGTTAGGATCTCAGTATAAGCAAGGAGTTGCCTTGTTAATTATGATTTTAGTTTTACTCATTCGTCCCAAAGGACTGTTTAAAGGAACAGTGTAGGGGAGGGGCTAGAAACTGGGAGATTCGGTCCCTCTCCACCTACCTACTCAATAATATGGAAATAATAAGCTGCTACTAAAAAGTTGATAGCCAGTAGCAGTATGGCCCAACTGGCGCGGAAAACATAACTGGGTTTGGTTTCTTTTGTTTTAGAAGTCATATTTGACCCTCCTGATTTAATCACATTTCCACAAATACCAAACAGCAGTACCAAATTTCCACTATCTTTAAAAATGTTCAAAGTTTAGCTACTCTCCACCTAGGTTGGGGAATTAACTCCCCTGAGTACCTCCTTCACCACTGCTAGGGTTTGGTCTATATCTTCTTCTGTATGAGCTAAAGAAGTAAAACCAGCTTCAAATTGGGAAGGAGCTAGATAAATACCACGTTCCAACATGGCCCGATAAAACCTACCAAATTTGACTGTGTCTGATTTTTTGGCATCCTCATAATTATGCACGGGACCTGATGTAAAAAATAGACCAAACATGGCGCTGATACTACCACCACACACACTGTGTCCCGCTTCCTTGGCAATTGTTAGCATTCCATTGACTAATTTCTGGGTGATTCTCTCTAAATAATCGTAGGTTCCCGGTTTCTGTAATAGTTCTAATGTTTTAATTCCAGCAGTCATGGCTAGGGGATTTCCAGATAGGGTTCCCGCTTGATAGACTGGACCTGCTGGAGCAATCATGGACATGATTTCTCGACGACCTCCATAAGCTCCTACGGGTAATCCCCCACCTATCACTTTCCCTAGGGTGGTTAAATCAGGGGTAATGCCAAATTTTGCCTGGGCACCACCATAAGCAATTCGGAACCCGGTCATTACTTCGTCAAATACTAGTAATGCTCCGTTTTCTTGGGTAATTTCTCTTAACCCTTCTAAAAACCCTGCGTCGGGAGCAATAAACCCAGCATTCCCTACTACTGGTTCTAAAATTACCCCAGCTATTTCTCCTGGGTTTTGTTCAAATAGTGCTTTGACCGCTTCTAAATCATTAAAAGGGGCTGTTAATGTACCTTTTGTGGCAGATTTTGGCACTCCCGGTGAATCTGGTAACCCCAGGGTGGCTACTCCTGAACCTGCTTTGACTAAAAACATGTCCGCATGTCCATGGTAACAACCTTCAAATTTGATGATTTTTTCCCTATTGGTGTAAGCTCGCATTAGTCTCAGCACTGCCATACAAGCTTCTGTACCAGAATTAACGAATCTTACCATTTCAATACTGGGTACAGCATCAATTACCATTTCTGCTAGGATATTTTCTAGCACACAGGGCGCGCCAAAACTTGTACCTTTTTCTAGAGCTTGATGTAGGGCACTAATTACTTCTGGATTGGCGTGTCCACAAATGGCTGGACCCCAAGTGCCTACATAGTCAATGTATTTGTTACCATCCACATCCCAAATATGGGCACCTTTGACTTTATCAAATACTATTGGTTGTCCACCAACTGATTTAAAGGCGCGTACGGGTGAGCTAACTCCCCCTGGCATTAAATTTTGAGCTGCTGCAAAGATTTCCTGGGATTTTGTGGTTTTAATAGTAGTGTCTACCAAGGTGATCTCCTATAAGTGATGATTATTTTCAGTTTCTATGAAAGAATAGGATAAACTTAATCCTAATTGTTTTATCCTATATTTTGATATGGTTTGATTATTGAGATGATTCTTAAATAAAGTCCGTCGCACACTATGCTATCCCCCCAATCTCTTATCCCAGTGGAAAAAATCCGCTACGACCAATATGGTCTTGTACCAGCAATCATCCAAGACTATCTTGATGGTACTGTGTTAATGATGGCTTGGATGAACCAGGAATCATTACAACGAACTTTAACTACGGGAGAAACCTGGTTTTGGAGTCGTTCCCGTCAGGAATTTTGGCACAAGGGAGCTACTTCCGGTCATATTCAAAAGGTGAAAACTGCTCGCTATGATTGTGATAGTGATGCTCTACTATTTAGCGTGGAACAGATCGGTGATATCGCTTGTCACACGGGGGAACGTAGTTGTTTTCATCAGTTGGATGACGCCAAAATTATTCCCCCTCCCCCAGATTCCCTATCTCACCTTTTTCACGTGATATGCGATCGCCGGGATTATCCTGCGGAAGGTTCTTACACATGTAAGCTATTAGCAGGAGGGGATAATAAAATTTTAAAGAAGATAGGTGAAGAAAGTGCGGAGGTAGTCATGGCTTTTAAAGATGATGACCCAGATGCGATCGCAGGTGAAGTGGCGGACTTGTTTTATCATACTCTTGTGGCTTTGGCCCATCACCAAGTAGATTTAAGATCGGTCTATCGCAAGCTAGAAGAGCGGAGGAAGTAGGGGAGAAAATTTTCAATGAATCAAAAACGAATTTTAATCACGGGTGCCAGCGGTTGTATTGGTCACTACATTAGTGAAACACTAATAGAAAACACCAATCATCAACTTTATTTACTGGTGAGAAATCCTAACAAACTGCAAGTTAATACTGATATGCGTCCTGGTGTGACCATATTACAGGGCGACATGGGGGAAATTAGTAGTTTGGGGAATTTACTCAAAACTATTGACACAGCGGTTTTAACAGCTACTTCCTGGGGAGGAAATAATATCTTTGATATTAATGTCAATAAAACCATACAACTAATGAATCTATTAAATCCTGACAGGTGTGAACAGGTAATTTATTTTTCCACTGCTAGTGTTTTAAATCGTGAAAATCAACCCTTAAAAGAAGCTGGAGAAATTGGCACCGACTATATTAGCTCCAAATACAAGTGTTTACGTAAAATTGAGGATTTAGAGATTTTCCCCAAAATTACCACAGTATTCCCCACCCTAGTATTGGGAGGAGATGAAAACAAACCCTACTCTCACCTGACCTCGGGTATTCATGAAGTGACAAAATATCTGAATATAATTCGGTTTTTAAAAACCGATGGTAGTTTTCACTTTATCCATGGTAAAGACATTGCCAAGGTGGTAGAGCATTTGATTGATCACCCACCACAAAAAGGAGACCCCAGAAGACTGGTTTTAGGTCAAGCACCACTAACAGTAAATCAAGCTATAGAAGAGGTGTGTGAATACCTAAACAAAAAGATTTACTTTCGCATTCCCCTTTCCCTAGCTTTAGCAGATTTAATCATTAAAGTCTTTAAAATTCAAATGGCCTCCTGGGACAGATTCTGCATGAGGTATAGACATTTTACCTATAACAATCCCATTAACCCAGGAATCTTCGACCTACCCAACTATTGTCCCACCATGACAGATGTTCTCAAAACCAGCGGAGTCAGCAAAGGTTGAAGAATGTTGAGTTTTATAAAGATATAACGGGGAACCGTAAGCTGGGGATGATAAGCTAAACATGAAATATAAAAGTGACTTAGGATGAAGTGTTAAATGGGTGTTTCCTCAACGGTTCCTCTCCTGCTCCGAGCTGCACGCGGTGAAAAGGTAGATCGTCCCCCCGTGTGGATGATGCGTCAAGCGGGACGTTACATGAAAGCTTATAGAGATCTGCGGGAGAAATATCCTTCCTTTCGGGAACGCTCAGAAATTCCTGAGGTGGCCATTGAAGTCTCCCTCCAACCCTGGAGAGCTTTCCAACCCGATGGAGTAATTTTATTTTCCGATATTGTCACCCCCCTACCTGGAATGGGTATTGACATGGATATTAAGGAGGGAAAAGGGCCAATTATTTTTTCGCCCATTCGCACTCAACAACAAGTTGATGAGTTACACCCACTAGATCCAGAAACCGCTTTACCTTTTATTCGTCAGATTTTGGGAGCGTTGCGTCAGGAAGTAGGTAGTGCATCAACCGTACTGGGCTTTGTTGGCGCACCCTGGACTTTAGCAGCTTACGCAGTGGAAGGAAAAGGCTCTAAAACCTATTCTATAATTAAGAATATGGCTTTCTCAGATTCTAATATTCTCCATCAGTTATTAGACAAGTTGGCAGAATCTATAGCCGTATATATCCGCTACCAAATAGATTGTGGTGCCCAAGTAGTACAGATGTTCGATTCTTGGGCAGGGCAATTAAGTCCCCAAGATTATGATATCTTTGCCCTACCTTACCAAAAAAAGGTGTTTGAGTTAGTGAAAAGAACCCATCCACAAACACCCCTGATTTTGTTAGTTACGGGTAGTGCGGGACTGTTGGAAAGAATGGCTACCTCTGGTGCGGATATTCTCACCATTGACTGGACTGTGGATATGGCAGATGCACGTAGAAGATTGGGTAATAACGTTAAGGTGCAGGGAAATTTAGATCCAGGGGTATTATTTGGGTCAAAGCAGTTTATCCGGGAGAGAATTTTAGACACAGTTCGCAAAGCTGGCAATTGGGGACACATACTTAATTTGGGACACGGAGTGTTACCAGAAACACCAGAAGAGAATGTGGCTTTCTTCTTTGAGACTGCCAAAAACCTTCATGTTCCGGTGTAGTTTCCATTTTGGTTGGCAATTTAGGGGGAGGACATGTCTCCCCAAATTACATCCAAACGTTCCTGAGCTTGTTTTAAAGCAACTTCAGCTGAGGACTTGCCCAATAATGTTTGTTCAATTGCTCTACCTAAATTTTCCGAGATCCGACTAAAACCAGCTATAGTGGGAAGGGAACCAGCTAGGGGAATTTGGTCTAGGAATACCTTTAACCAGGGTCTGGTTTGGAGATAGTCTTGATATTCAGGACTATTTAAAGATTTGATATTGACGGGTAAAAAACCGGTTCCTATGGACCAGGGGGTTTGAAATTCTTGACTGACAATAAACTCCAGGAATTTAAGAGCAGCTTGTTGTTTTTCTGAAGTGGTCTTCATCATAAATATATTACCCGTACCAGTTACCGTTGCTGGGGTAGTATGGATGGGGATAGGGAACGCATTAAAGGGTATGGGAGATTTTGTAATATAAGACCATGGTCCAGTAATTTGCATAGCCACCCGACCAGCGAAAAAAGCATCTTCCTCATAACCTCTTTCTGGTGGAGATAGGGTTGCTACACCTGTTTGTAATAGTTGTTGCCAAAATTTGATTGCGGTAATAGCAGCAGGGTTGTTGAGATTTGGATAGTTGTCCGTCATGATTCCCCCCCCTGCACTTAATACAAAGGGAAACCAGGTGAAAACAGTCCATCCCCCTTTACCTAAAGGTAATAATATGCCATACTGTTCTGGGTGTCCGTCTCCATTTTTATCTAGGGTTAATTTTTGGGCAACTGCTATTAATTCTTCCCAGGTTTTAGGAGTTTGGGTGATACCAGCAGCTTCAAATAAATCCGGACGATAAAAAATGCCGACGTTGCTATTCCACAATGGTAATGACCACAATTTGCCATTTAGTTTTAACTGCTCTAACAAGTTAGGAAATACCTCAGATTTATGTGGAAAGTGATTCCACCATTGGTCTAGGGGAGTTACCGCATCTAGTTCTACAATTTGTCCGGTAATTCCAGGGTTATAAACCAAAAGATCAGGAGTAGCGTTACCAACTACAGAGGTTAATATTTTAGGTAATGCCATATCTGATCCCAAAATAAACAACGAATCAACTTGAATATTTGGGTGAGTTTGATTGAATTTGGTCACTAGTTTTTGAAAAACATCCCGATTCGCTGGTGGATTAATTCCTTGCCATAAAGTTAAATGGGTAATATGGTCTTTTTGAGGTATGTTGTTTTGACAACCACTCAAAATTGCCAAGGAACATAAACTCAATAAGCATAACAGTATGGAAATCTGGCGACTTAATTGCCACCTATTCAGCTGTAGTAGTGGTTTGATCATCATTTTAACATACATGTTGTTTATGAAGTTTTTTGACGCTCCCCCGACTTCCGGAGTCACCGGTTATGATAAGGAATGCAGCATTTTATTAGTAAACTCTTTAGTTATACTAACTTCAGCTCTAGTGTAAATATACGTTTCCGGTTGGGAGAGTTTGTGGGTTCTAACCAGCTTCTCCGCTCTGTCCCAATAGAATAATACTGATTTCTGGTTTAAGATCAAATTTGATGGGACTCATAGTTCTGGTGAATGGTTAAAACTGGGGATAGGCGATCGCATAAAACTTCCTGTATACTCAAACTTGGTATATTAGGTAGTGGTTGACAAATGGTAAGGTCTTAGTTAAGAATACCACTTAAATTGCCATCGAGTCAACGCAAACGGTTTTAACTTAGAGAATTTCTAATGTTCCTTGCACCGCATCTAATCTTGCTCGTACTCCTACAGGTAAAGCAGCATTGGGAATGTCGTGACCAAAAGGTAGGTCAGACACAATAGGTATACCTAAATCAGATAGGCGATCGCATAAAACTTCCTGTATAGTCAAGCTTGGTATATTAGGGGGTGGTTGACAATTAGTAAACCCTCCCAAAGCAATACCTTTTACTTGACTAAGAATACCACTTAATCGCCATTGAGTCAACATTCTGTCAATTCGATAAGGTGCTTCAGTAACATCCTCCAAAGCTAATATTACATCATCCATTGGTGGTAAAAGGGGTGTTCCTAAAAGATGGGTAGCTACAGTCAAGTTTCCAGGAAGTAATATTCCTGTTACCTGACCGTTTCCCCAACCTTTACCCTGTAATTGGTCAATAGCTCTACCCTCTACCCAGTCAAATAACCTTTTAATTGACCATGGTGGTTCATCACATAAAGTAGTCAGTACAGGTGCATGTACACCAGAAATTCCCCCTTTATATAGACTCCACAGTAGAACGGTAATATCAGAGAATCCAATTAGCCATTTTGGGTCTAGTGGATTTTGTTCCCAGTGCCAATTTTCCAAAATACGAGCACTACCAAACCCCCCTCTAGCACAAATAATTCCACGACATTGGGGATCTTGCCATGCTACGCACAACTGGTGACGACGGTGGTCATCAGTGCCCGCGAGATAGCCATATCTGTCTTCTATGTTATCACTAATTTGAACATTATAACCACGGTCTCGCCAAATTTTCACACCCTTTTCAAAAGCTGTAATTTCTCTGAGTCCACCACTGGGAGCAATAACACATAATAGATCCCCTGGTTTCAGGGGAGACGGTAATAAAGTTGGAGCAATCTTAGAGGAGTTTACATTGTGCATAGTGTCTCAATAGATGATCACATAAAACCAAAGCTACCATTCCATCCACCATAGGTACTGCACGGGGTAAAACACAAGGATCATGTCTTCCCTTTCCTGCTAAGATAGTTTCTTCCCCTTCCTTGGTGACTGTTTTTTGTTCCTTTCTAATAGTCGCAGTTGGTTTAAAAGCAACTCTTAAAATAATATGTTCACCATTAGAAATTCCCCCTTGAATTCCACCCGAACGGTTAGTAACAGTTCTAATATCACCATGGGGATCTATATAGAATTCATCATTATGTTCAAAACCCGTTAATAAAGTTCCTGCAAAGCCAGAACCAATCTCAAAACCTTTACTAGCAGGTAGAGACATAACAGCTTTGGCTAAATCAGCTTCCAACTTGTCAAAAACCGGTTCTCCTAAACCTTTAGGAACATTGCGCACCACACACTCTACCACCCCACCAATGGAATTACCATCCCTACCGGTTTTCTCAATTAGTTCTATCATCTGGGGTGCAATTTCTGCGTCAGGACAGCGGACAATATTACTCTCCACATCTGCTAGAGTCACAGTATTAGTGTCAACAGTTCCCTCCAAATCCTTAATACGTTTAACGTAAGCAATAATTTCCACACCTGCTACCTGAAGTAAAATCTTCTTGGCGATCGCCCCTGCTGCTACCCTACCGATGGTTTCACGTGCAGAAGATCTACCACCACCCTGCCAATTTCTGAATCCATATTTAGCGTCGTAGGTAGCATCCGCGTGGGAGGGACGGTATTTTTCAGACATTTCGTCATAATCCTGGGAGCGGGTATCTTTATTCCTCACCAGAATGGCAATTGGTGTTCCCAGGGTCTTACCCTCAAATACCCCGGATAAAATCTCACAGCTGTCTGCTTCTTTGCGGGGTGTGGTGATTTTACTTTGTCCTGGTCTTCTTCTATCCAGTTCAAACTGAATTTCTGCGGGAGAAATCTCCAGTCTAGGAGGACAACCATCAATTATAACTCCCACACCTCCACCGTGAGATTCACCAAATGTCGTAATTCGGAAAAGATGACCAAATGTGCTACCCATGTTGTTGAGAAAATACTTGCTCAGTCAATTGTACCACACCGTTCCTGTAGGAATGAATTCCCTTCCATGGGATATAAATGCGATTGCGAAGCACTCCTTATGGGATCTCCCCAGGGGATTAACCATAATTGTTTAAATTAACCCCTACCTGGAGACTGTCTGTTGGGGAGACAGGGAATTCATTCCCTGTCCAAAGTGGGTTTTCAACAGACTGGTCTTGTGGTGGGTGATTTTACTGTGGTTTCATTCATCCAAATTGACACCCAGGGCTGCCAATTTTTCAG
>Ga0169931_10000036_pt1 | contig 178805 bp, 175 predicted proteins | sample Kivu_15m_20L_FD_129675 | JGI IMG/M metagenome (GOLD analysis project Ga0169931, IMG submission 129675) | Freshwater microbial communities from Lake Kivu, Western Province, Rwanda to study Microbial Dark Matter (Phase II) - Kivu_15m_20L... | ecosystem: Environmental > Aquatic > Freshwater >...
CACTCCCGGCAGTGCCCGCGTCGCCGATCCCGGCTTCGTCGATGTGAGACCCGGCAACGGAGAGATCATGATTCCGCCGGTTTCGGTCTGCCACCACGTGTCAACGATCGGGCAGCGATCGGCACCGATGACACGGCGATACCACATCCACGCCTCGGGGTTGATCGGCTCACCGACGCTGCCGAGCAGGCGAAGCGACGACAAATCGTGTCGCGAAGGTCCGTCCTCCCCCCACTTCATGAACGTACGGATCGCGGTCGGCGCGGTGTACAACGTGGTGACGCGGTATCTCTCGACTATCGACCACCAGCGTGCCTCGTTCGGATGGTTGGGAACCCCTTCGTACATCACCTGGGTCGCAGCATTCAGCAACGGGCCGTACACGACGTAACTGTGTCCGGTGATCCAGCCGACGTCTGCGGTGCACCAGTACACGTCTTCGGCCGGTCGGTGGTCGAAAACGTCGCGGAAGGTGCTCGCGACGTGGGTGAGATAGCCACCCGTCGTGTGCATGATGCCCTTCGGCCGACCCGTCGTCCCCGACGTGTACAACAGGAACAAGAGTTGCTCCGAGTCGAAAGGCTGCGCGGGACAATCGCCACCAGCGGCGGACATTGCCTCGTGCCACCACACGTCGCGATTCGGTGTCATGTCGACATCGTTGCCACAGCGACGCACGACGAGAACGTGCTCGATCGACGGGGTCGATGCCAATGCAACGTCCGCGTGTGGCTTCAGCGCCGACACCTCTCCCCTGCGCCAACCCCCGTCCGCGGTGATGAGCACCTTCGCACCCGCGTCGTTGATTCGGTCGGCCAGTGCCTGAGCCGAGAATCCGCCGAACACGACGCTGTGTGCGGCACCGATGCGCGCGCATGCGAGCATCGCCACGACCGCCTCGGGAATGAGCGGCAGGTAGATGTTCACCCGATCACCGGCGCGTACGCCGAGGCTCGTCAATACGTTTGCGCAGCGTTTCGTGTCGGCGAGCAATTCTGCGTACGTGATCGAGCGGCGGTCCCCGGGTTCACCTTCCCAATGAATCGCCACGCGTGATCCGAGTCCGTTCTCGACGTGGCGGTCGAGACAGTTGTACGAGGCGTTGAGTGAGCCACCGACGAACCACTGCGCCTGCGGAAGGTTCCATGTGCACGTCGTCTGCCACGGTGAGGTCCACGAAACGAGCTCGCGGGCCTTGCCGGCCCAGTACGCCTCGACATCGGCGCGTGCCGCGTCATGGACACCGGAATCCCGCACACGGGCCCGCGCGGCGAACGCGGCCGGCGGTGCAAACCGCCGGCGCTCGTCGCCGAAACATTCGATGGTGTCGGTCACGGAGAGTTCCTCACCCCATGCTCTCGGGCGGACCGAGCACGACGAAGTATCCGTCTAACACGAATGCATCCTGCTGATCACTCAGCTTCGTGCGGGCCGTGTTCCACTCGGATTCGTCAGCGAAGAGGTACACAAAGCCGGATTCGGGCCGACCGACGAGGACGGTATCGGCGTTGCGTTCGTTGGCCCGACGGACGTCGTCGACGACCGGTCGTCCGACGTAGGCGAAGTTGAGACCCAAATTGTGTCGGGCCCCGAACCTGATGATGTCATACCAGCGACCCGAGTCGATCCAGTACGTCGCGGCCGGACCATTGCCGTCCGCCTGGATGTCGAAAGTGGGAACGATACTCAATGCGGGTCGATCACGAATCACGTCGCTCCACGTCTCACTGTCGAAGGTGTATCGGTCTGGCTTCGCAGCCGACAGTGTTTCGTGGGTCGCGCGGATTCCGGGAGCGATGTCGACCACGTGGACGACGGCAACCGCGACGAGCACGACGAGAGCGAGACGACCCGAGCGACGCGACCATCGCGACAAGGCGATCCAGCCGGCGACCGCGAGGACGTAGGCGAGCAACCAGGCGAATCGACCGGACGAGCGGAACACTTGGCGCGCTTCGAGCAAGAGATCCGGCCACCAGTATGTGAATTCGCGTCGGACGACGACGACACGGTTCGACATTGCGACGAGGAATAGCACGGTCGTCACAACTGCGAGGGCGGCGTTGCGACGCAGCCAGCGCAGACGTCCTGTCGCGATCGCGACGGCGAGGAAAGGCAGAGCGATGAGCGGGGCAAGGCCGACGTACGCGAAGCCTTCTCCCTCCTCGACGGCGAACTGTCGCGCACGTAGCGAGCCGAATCGGTCAAGCAATCCCGAGAAAGATGCCGTTGGCGAGTACCCAGGGTTGATGAATGCGGCCATGTTCATCCGGAAGAACCCGTAGCCGGTCGCGGAATCGCGGAACGCAAAGAACCCGAGCAGCCACAGCCCGAGCACCGCCGCCACCGACCCACCGACGAGAACTCCAACGGCACTTCGCCACGTCCGCCCACGAGCTTGCACCTCGTCCCGCAACCACGCTGCAAACCACACCGCAAACGTCATCGCGAACAGGTAGATGTTCACGGCTGCCGCAACGACGACGAGCACCCACCATCGCTTCGACCGGGCAGCCGAATTGCGGTACAGCAACAGCGACAGCGTGATGAGCCATTGCCCGCCGAGGTCGAGATGCGCCATGGCGCCGATGCGGAAGAGAAGGATGGGGCTCAGCGTGACGACGACGACACCGAGCACACGCTCGACTGCACCGAGGCCCATCACCACGAAGAGCCGGCGCACAATGACGGCCTGGGCGACGAAGCACGCCACCACCCAAAGCCCGAGGTACTGGAACTGACCCGGCAGCACGGGTGAGAGGACCTTGAGCGGCAGGGCGACGAGAACGTTGCCGGCCGTCCCCTGAAAGATCGAGCCCCAACCGACCCCGTAGTTCGGCGATGACGTGATCGGCCACTGGAACAGCGGAGCCGCACGGAAATACTCCCACGCAGCCTGCGAAGCGCCGACGTCGCCGAAGTTCAACCACGCCATTGACCCCGGCCAGACGTTTCCCCAGCCGACGAACCACCAGCCAAAAAACGCTGCAACGAGTCCGACGAGCAGCCCCTCGCGCCGCGCGACGCTCCGACCAACTCTTACCGGTGATGCCACGCCCGCGACACTAGGCACGAGTCGGGAACGACCAATGCATCACCGTGAATCCACCGAGACCGTGCGGATCGAGCAGCGCTTCGGATTCACGCACCCTGCTGCGCATCCTCAACGCAGCAACGCTCGGGCGACTGGCCGCGGCTTCCCATGCACGCCGTCCCTCGTCGACGAGCGCATCCACCCCCCACCCCCCGAGAAACGCAGCTTGCGTCGTCACTCCGGCGCCGTCGACACCGCCGATCACTTGGTCGAGGACGACCTGGCACGTGATGTCCTGTTCTCCGGGTGCGTCGAGGTAGTGCCCGCCACGATCATGCTGGCGGTACGTGCGCAGCCACTCTCGCCACGGCATTCGGGCAAGGTTGTCGGTCGTCGGCGTGCAGTAGTCGAAGAAGAGCATGTGTCCGGCCGATACCAATCGGCGGCAGGCACGAATGAGCTCGACGGCTTCGTCCTGCAGTGGAATACGCGCACCGTGCGGTGCATCTGTCGGAAGATGACGGGTGCCGGTGAAAGGCCGGAGTACCTCGACGAACCGCTCCCCCGCCACGGCGACGTGCGACTCCTTCCACCCACCGTCGTTGACGAGCAAACGAAAGGGCACGTTGTCGAGCACCTCGTTGCCGATGACGACATGGACGGGATCGGTGGGCAGATCGATCCGGCTCTCGATCGCGGAGGGATGCAGACCCCGTTGTGCCGGAGATCTTTCGACGGCAATCCATCGCAACGTGTCGATGCACCGCGCTCCGCTCGCGAGTACGGATCGCGCGAGCGTTCCCGGTCCTGCTCCAATTTCGACGACGCGGAACGGCGCGGGGCAACCGAGCTCGACCCACCATTCATCGAGCGCCCGCGCGATGACGGTCCCGAACAAAGGCCCGACTTCGGGTGACGTGAGGAAGTCCCCACGGCGCCCCGCGCGGCCCGTTACCGAATAGAAGCCGTGTTCGCCGTACAGCGCCACGTCGAGATATCTGTCGAACCGCAGCGCTCCACCGGCGCCGGCAATGGCGCGGCGCAGTTCGTCAGCGGCCGAAGGCACCGGTGATGTCGGCGAGATCGGCGAAGCGCAACACCGTCGTGGGCAGAACTCCGAGCACCACGGTGACGACCGTTGTGATGCCCAATGCGACACCGAGCGAGGACGGCGTGCGTACCGCGGACGTGTCACCGAAACGCGCGGGACGCATCCAGATCTCGCGCATCACGTTGCCGTAGTAACCGAATGCAATGACCGAGTTCACCGCGCCGACCGCGGCTAGAACGTAGGCCCACGTGCCACCGTCGCTGAGCAGTGCCTGAAATGCGGCGAACTTGGCGATCCAGCCACCGAGTGGCGGGATCCCCGCGAGTGATGCGAGGAAGATCGTCATCGTGACGCCGAGTGCCGGCGCATACGCGAAGAGACCACCGAAGCTGGCAACGTCTCCGCTTCCATCCTTCCGACCGAGGGCGATGATGACGGCGAACACGCCAAGGTTCGTGGCCGCGTACACGATGAGATACACGACGACTGCCCGCAATGCACTCTCCCCGGCGGCGCCGCCGGCCACGGCCAGCGGCATGAGGACGAAACCTCCTTGGCTGATCGACGAGTATGCAATCATTCTCACGACATTCGTCTGGCGAAGGGCGAGTACGTTGCCGACGGTCATTGATGCAGCGGCGAGCACCCATACGAGCGGTTGCCAAACGTCCGCCGAAGCAGGGAACGCCGTTAGCAGGAGCACGACGAGCGCAACGAACCCGGCCGCCTTGCTCGCGACGCTGAGGAATGCGGTGACGGGGGCAGGGGCACCCTGGTACGTGTCCGGCGCCCAGGTATGGAACGGCACGGCGGACACCTTGAAGCCGAAACCGACGATGACGAAGATGACCGCGAGTACGAGAATCGCATCGGACTCGGAGGCCACCTTTGCGATGTCGGTGAGCAGCGTGCTGTTCGCCACGCCGTACAGCAGCGACATGCCATACAACATCACCGCGGAAGCGAACACGCCGAGCAGGAAGTACTTGACACCGGCTTCGTTGCCGCGCAGGTCACGCTTGCGCCAGGCCGCGAGCATGTACGCGGGAATCGAAAGGAACTCGAGCGCAACGAAGATGCCGACGAGATCTCGTGCCGACGACATCATGACCATGCCGAGAACACTCGTGAGCATGAGGAACCAGTACTCGCCGCGCCAGTAGTCACCCTCTTCGAGTTCGGTCGTCGACAGCAGGATGACCACGTATCCCGCGAGCAGGAACAACCCCTTCAATACGAGGCTGAATTCGTCCACGACGTAGCGACCGTCGAACATCGACCGGGATGCCACTTCGTGCAGGCCGAGGGTGAGCACGGGTACGACAGCGGCGAGCAGCGAGGTTCCGGCGAGAACGGACAGAAGCCACTTGTTCCGCTCGGCGAGGAAGAGGTCCGCGATGACAACGATGCAGATGCCCACTGCGAGGATGATCTCGGGCGCAAGTGCGTGATAGTCGATGCGCGGTGCGGACCACGCGGCGGCGAGCAGTGCGGACATCGGGTACTCAGCCTCCGAAGGCGCGCAGGGCACCCGAGACCGCAGGGTCGATGACGCTGAACAAGAGATTCGGCACGACGCCGAAGAGGACGATCGCCACGATGAGCGGCATCCATGCGAGCCATTCGTACGTATTCACATCGTGCACGTCGTCGTGATGATCCGACCCGTGACCGGTGCCATGACCGGTGCGCGCAGCACCGAACGCGGTGCGCTGGTAGAGCCACAACAGATATGCAGCGGCGAACACCGTACCGATGGCTGCAATGACCATGTACGTGCGGAACAGCGCGACGTTGAGTCCGGCCGCCGGTTGGTACGCCGACAAGATCGCGGGGAATTCACCCCAGAAGCCGGCAAGGCCGGGCAATCCGAGTGACGCCATCGCGCACAGGCCGAGGATCCAGCCGAGGCGCGGCACCTGGGTGAGCAAGCCTCCGAGCTTGGAAATCTCGAGCGTGTGGTAGCGCTCCTTCACGCTCCCCGCGACGAAGAACAACATGCCGGTGATGAGACCGTGCGCGACCATTCCGAACACCGCCGCATTGACACCGAACGGCGTGAGCGTGGAGATGCCGAGCATCACGAATCCCATGTGCGCCACCGAGGAAAAGGCGATGAGACGCTTCATGTCGGTCTGCGCGAGGCAGCCAAGTGCTCCATAGATGATGCCGATCACGGCGAGCCCGCCGATCCACGGAGCCCAGGCCTTTGCCGCTTCGGGGAGCATCGGAATGGCAATTCGCACGAAGCCGTAGGTGCCGAGCTTCAGGAGAATCGCCGCGAGGATGACCGAGCCCTGCGTCGGTGCCTGGGTATGCGCATCGGGCAGCCACGTGTGGAACGGGAACATCGGAACCTTCACCGCGAAACCGATGAACATTCCGGCGAAGATCCACAACTGTGCGGTTCGCCCGAGTTCGGCACCGTTCTCGACGAGGTACGGAATCGAGAAACTCTCGGCGCCGGTCGTGAAGAACACCGCGAGGAACGCAACGAGCATCAACGCCGACCCGAACATCGTGTAAAGGAAGAACTTCAGGGATGCGTACTGCCGCTGCTCCCCTCCCCACACGCCGATCATGAAATACATCGGCAGGAGAACCACCTCGAAGAAGACGAAGAAGAGGACGAGGTCCTGGGCAATGAACGTGCCCGCCATGCCCACCTGCAAGATGAGCATGAGGATGAAGAATGCCTTCGGGTTCCCCGGATTGGGTACGTGGTCGAGGCTGTAGATGACGACGAGCAGGGTGATCACCATGCTGAGGAAGTAGAGCGGGAGGCTGATTCCGTCGAGACCGATGAAATAGCTGCTCTTGATGAGTGGAATCCACTCGGCATCGGCAACGAATTGCATCGTTCCCGACTTCGAGAAGTCGAAGCGCAGAAGTGTGAAGATTCCGACGATCACCGTGGCAAGTGACGTGGCGAGCGCGACGAACTTGATCGCAGCCTCCTGCGAGCGCGGCACGACGACGAGGATGAGGGCGCCGAGCAGCGGCAGGAACGTGCCGACGCTCAGCAGCCAGTTGTCGTTGGTCAGCATGTTCATTGTTTCGTTGCTCCCGTGGTGTGATCAGCCGTAAATAAGGATGAATACGAGGGCGGCGACCGCTGCGGCGCCGAACAGCAGCGCGCCGTACGTGTTCACGCGACCCGACTGCACCGGCTGCAGCGCGCCGCCGGCAGAAGATACGACGTCACCCGATGCATTCACCGCGCCGTCGACGATGCCCTGGTCGACGCGGCGGTAGACGACTCCGGAAAGGCTGCGAATCGCCGCCGCGACGGCGTGAAGGATTCCATCGAGCACGGCGAGGTGGAACCAGTTCGCGGCTCGCGCCACCGGGCCGGCAATGCTTCGCACGATCACCTTCTCGTAGAGGGCATCGAGGTAGTAGCGGTTGGCCAGCAAGTCGTAGCCGGCCTTTGCCAGCTTGTTGCGTGAGGTGAGTCCGACGAGTTTCGGATCGCGCTTGCCGTAGTAACGGGCACTGAGCAGCCAACTGAGGATGATGCCCGCAAAAACGATAGCGAGCGAGAGAATCGCCTTCGACCACTTGAACTTCGCGTGGTTCACCTGCGGTGCGAAACACACACCTTTCTCCGGTGTGCTAACACCGCACGGCGACTCCGAGTGCCCCTCGGCAGCAAGGGGCGCGAACGCGGCTCCGGGGCCGCCCGGCGCAACGACCTCGACGACTGCAGCACGTGGCTCGACCCATTTCTTCATGTACTCCCACGACTCACCGAAAGGCGTCGCGTTGAAGAGTCCGGAGAAGACGGCGAGCACGGAGAGAACGACCAACGGGATGGTGATGAGCGCACCGGACTCGTGTGGCTGTGCATGGCCGTGGTCGTCGTGGACGTGGTCATCTTGGCCGTGGTCGCCATGACCGTGATCATCATGACCGTGATCATTGTGGTGATTCGCGGAATGCGTGTCGGCTCCGTGACCGTCATGAATTCCGGCGGCGGCGCCGCGCGGCTCACCGAAGAACGTGAGGTAGGTCGCGCGGGTCATGTACGCCGCGGTGAGGAACGCGCCCCCGAGACCGACCCACATGAACAGGGTGTAGCCGTTGTTCCCGACGTTATCGATGATCTCATCCTTCGAGAAGAATCCGGAGAACGGAAAGACACCGCACAACGCAAGCGTCGACACCGTCCAGGCAGCGAAGGTGACGGGCATGTACCGGCGCAAGCCACCCATGTCCTTCTTCATGTCGAAGGAATGGTGCGACGCACTGTGACTGATCGATCCGGCGCTGAGGAACAGGCATGCCTTGAAGAACGCGTGCGTGAAGATGTGGAACACGGCCGGCAACCATGCACCCGCACCGAGCCCGAGCATCATGTACCCGAGCTGGCTCACGGTGCTGTACGCGAGCACACGCTTGATGTCGCTCTGTACGAATGCCAATGCCGCAGCGATCACGATGGTGATCGCACCGATGATCATGATCACGTTCGCACCCGGCCCGAGGATGTCGAGACCGGTGAAGAAAACGGGATAGAGGCGGGCAACGAGGAACACTCCCGCAACGACCATCGTCGACGAGTGCAACAGCGAACTCACCGGAGTCGGGCCGGCCATCGCATCGGGCAACCAGGTGTGCAGCGGGAACTGGCCGCTCTTTCCGATCGCGCCGATGAACAGAGCGACCGCGGCAACCGTGATCGCTGCGGCATTCGGCTCACCCGACAAGGCCCATGCCGAGATGCCGCGAATTGAAAAACCGGACAATCCGAGGTTCTCACGGGTCCACGAATCGGCGGAGAAGAAGAGGATCGCGATGCCGACGAGCAGACCGACGTCGCCCGTTCGCACGGTGAAGAACGCCTTCAGCGCGGCGCGGCTGTTCGGCGCTTCTTCCCACCAGTGCCCAATGAGCATGAACGAGCACAAACCCATGATTTCCCAGCCGAGCAGGAAGAGGATCATGTCCTCGGCAACGACCATGGCGAGCATTCCCGCGGAGAAGAGCGTGAGTGCCGCGAAGAAATGCGTGTACCGGCGGTCGCCGCGCAGGTACTCGATCGAGTACACCTGCACGAGCGTCGAGATGAACGCAACGACGACGAGCACGACGACGGACAATCCGTCGACGTGCTGACCGATCGTGAACTCGAAGCCACCGGCCTGCCACCACGTCCACGTCCGCACGACCGGCTCGACGAACTGCTCCTCGGCGGCACCGTTGACGCGCGCGATCCATTGCACCGCCGCACCGAGCGCGAGCACCAGGCTTGCCATCATCGACAACACGCCAATCTCGCTACCCTTGGCCGGCAATCGACGGCCGAACAGAATGATGACGAAAAACCCGAGCGTCGGTACGACCGGCATGAGCCAGGCGTTGCGGAGGAACCAACCGCTGCTCAAGGCGGAAAGCGCTTCGGCGGCGAGGACCATCGTCAGCCCTTCATCTCACTGAGTTCGTCGAGCGCGATCGAACGACGGTTGCGGTAAACGAGCAGGACGAGACCGAGGCCGACCCCGACCTCCGCTGCAGCGACCGCGATGATGTACAGCGCAAAAGTGTGTCCGTCAGCAGAGCCGTTGCGCAGTGCGAAAGCGAGCAAGTTGATGTTCACCGAATTGAGGATCAGCTCGATCGACATGAGGACGAGGACGGCGTTCTTGCGGGCGATGACGCCGTAAACACCGATGCAGAACAGCACTGCACCGAGAATGAGGAATTGGTTGACGAGCATCGTCATTCCTTCCGGGCCAGCACGATGGCCCCGATCACCGCTGCGAGCAGGACGAAGGACAGTGCCCAGAACGGCAGAAGGTACGGACCGAAGATCTGGTCGGAGATCTGCTGCACGCCGACCAACTTGGCATCCTCGGGCAGTTTCTCGTCCCCGAACGAACGAAGCAGGGCGATCGTCATCGTGACGAGCACGACCACGGACACCGGAATGCCGACCCACGCACGGCGGTTGTTCAGATCCTTCTCCGCGCCGATCCGGGCCCGGGTGAGCATCGTTCCGAACAAGAAGAGCACCATGACGGCGCCGACGTACACGAGTATCTGGGTAACGGCAAGGAACTCCGCGGCGAGCAGCACGTAGAGGGCCGCGGCTCCGCTGAGAACGACCACGAGCCACAGCGCCGCGTGCACCACGTTGTTCGTCGTGACGACGCGCAACGCCGCGATCACCATGACGAGAGCAATGACGGCAAAGCCGATGTTCTGGGCGACCATCGCTACTTTTTCTTCTTGTCCGCGCCCGACTCCAGGTCGGGTGCCTCGGGAACGGTTTCCATCCATTCGCCGAGCTTGCGCTTGTCGTGGAGGAGATCGGCAATACGGGGCTCGGAATACTCGTACTCGGGGCTCCAGAAGAGGGCATCGAACGGACATACCTCTACGCAGATCCCGCAGTACATGCACAACGCGTAGTCGATGTCGAAGCGATCGAGCTTGTTCACCTGGCGCGGTTTGCCACCCTCACGGCGCGGCGGGGCAAGTTCCTTGTGTCCCTCGATGTAGATGCACCAGTCGGGGCATGACCGCGCGCACAACATGCACGATGTGCAGTTGCCTTCGTGAAGTGCGATGACACCGCGCGCGCGGATCGGTGGGGTTTCCTTCTCGTGCGGGTACTGAACGGTGTTCGCGCCCTCCTTGACGGTGCGCAGCATCGTGCCGAGCGTGACGCCGAGACCCTTCACCAAGCCGGGAACCTTCGCCACTTACACCACCACCTTGAGGATTGCCGTGAACATGATGTTGACGAGTGCCACGGGAATGAGCACCTTCCATGCGAAACGCTGCAGCTGATCCTCGCGGAACCGCGGATACGAGAATCGGACCCACATGATGATGAACACGAGGAGCATCATCTTCGTGAGCATGATCACGGGTCCGGCAACGTTCATCCAGTTCGCGACGTCGTCGATCGACGTCCAGCCAAACCATGCGAACGGTATGCCCCAGCCACCGAGGAACAACACCGAGGCGATCATCGCAAAGACACCGGCCGTCGCGAATTCGCCGATGAAGAAGATGAGGAATCGGAAGCCCGAGTACTCCGTCATGTAGCCCGAGACGAGCTCACTTTCGGCAATGGGCATGTCGAACGGCGCCTGGGTGAGTTCGGCCTGGATGGCGATCATGAACACGACGAACCCGACGAACTGGGTGAGGACGTAGGGATTGCCGAGCCCGTCAAACCCGAAGATGGAGCCCGCGTTTTGTGCCACCACGATCTGCTGCAGGTTCATCGTTCCTGCCTGAATGACCACGCCGATCACCGCGAGCACCATCGGCAACTCGTAGGCGATGAGCTGGCCTGCCGCGCGCAGTCCACCGAGCAACGAGTACTTGTTCGCACTGGACCACCCGGCCATGAGGATGCCGAGCACCGAGACGGACGACACCGCAAGTGCATAGAAGATTCCCGCCTCGAAGTTCGTGAACCAGGCATCCGGGCCGAACGGCACGACCGCAACGAGAAGAAAGGTCGACACGAGGACGACAATCGGGGCGATCTTGAAGATGCGGTGATCGGCGTTCTGCGGTTGGATGTCCTCTTTCTGCAGCCACTTGCCGACTTCCGCGACGAGTTGCAAGGACCCGTAGGGCCCGGCCTCCATGGGGCCGAGGCGGCTCTGCATGAAGGACATCATCTTGAAGAGAAAGACGTAGACGATCGTGCCGGCAGGGAGCAGAACGGCGACGATGCCGCCGAGCACGCGCAGGAGTGACTGACCCCAGTACGGAATCTCGATGGCAATAGTGGACAGCATCAGCGATCAATGTCTCCGAGAATGAAGTACAGCGACGCGAGGATCGTGACGATGTCGGGTACGTACACACCCCGCAGAAGCCACGGCGTGATGGAGATGTTGTTGAAACTCGCCGAACGAATCTTCACGCGGAACGGCCCAAGTTCCCCGCGGGAGACGACGTAGTAACCCATCTCCCCGAGGGGGTTCTCGGTGGAAACCCAGGCCTCTCCCTCGGGCACCTTGATGATCTTCGGCACCTTCGCCATGATCGGGCCGCTTGGCAATGTGTCGAGGAGTCGGTCGACGATGTGCGTGGCTTCACGCGTCTCCTGAAGGCGCACCCAGCACCGCGCAAAGCTGTCCCCGTCGTTGTGCGTCCACACCTTCCACTCGACCTTGTTCCACGCGAGCGGCAACGACTGATCGCGACGCAAGTCCCAGTCGACCCCGCTGGCGCGGAGGTTGGCCCCCGATAGTCCGTAATGCAGCGCAACGTCCCGCGGAATGATTCCGATTCCCCGGGTCCGCGACTGAAAGATCTCGTTCCCGAAGAGGAGGTCCTCGATCTCGTTGCAGAATCCGCGCAGCTTCTTCATCACCGACCGCGTCTCGTCGATCCATCCTGCGGGGAGGTCATCCTTCAATCCGCCGATGCGGTCGAAGTTCGGATGGAAGCGTCCTCCCGTGGCTCCTTCGATGAGGTTGAGTACGTACTCGCGGTCACGGAATGCCATGAACACGGGGGTGATTGCACCGAGTTGCACGCCAAGGTCGCCGAGGAACAACGAAACGTTCGCGATGCGCGACAGCTCGAACAGGATGGTGCGAATGTGCTGGGCGCGCGGCGGTGCCTCGACTCCCATCAGCTTCTCGGCTGCCAGGATGAACGGAACTTCGTTGGCGAAACTTCCCAACCAGTCAATGCGGTTGACGAGGGTCGTGACCTGCGGATACGTGCGCACCTCGGTGAGTTTCTCGTAGCCGCGGTGCATGTAACCGCACGACGGCTCCGCCCAGACGACTTGCTCACCGTCGAGACGGGCGATGATGCGCAACGTACCGTGGGTAGCCGGGTGCTGCGGACCGATGTTCAGCGTCATGCCCTCGGTTTCCAACTCGAGGTTGACCCGCGCATCGGCGGCTTGTGAGGCGATGTACGCCAATTGGGCCCTGTCGCCGAGAACGCGGTCTGTGATGCTCACGATTCCTCTCCGTCCGAGTTGAATCCCTCGGGTAGCGGTTCGACATCGACGATGCCGGGCCACGGCTTGATCATGCGCGCAAGGAGCGGGAAGTCCTTGCGCAGCGGGTGACCCTCGAAATCGAGCGGCAGGTACATCTTGCGCAAGTCGGGATGACCGGCGAAATCAATACCGAACATCTCGTTCGTCTCGCGCTCGTGCCAGTTCGCGCCGCCGAAGACGTCGCACATGCTGTCAATGATGAGGGAGTCGTCAGGCACGTCGACTTTGATCGTGACCCCGACGAACGTCGTCGGGTCGACGAGACGCACCAACAGCTGAAAACGCGTCGCTCCCCCGGTGACCCCCTGACGGATCGTCGAGTCACGTTCGGGTGCGGGCTCGGTGGGATCGTCTTCGCCGCGACCGAACGGTGACGGCAACCAATCGATTGCCGAGAGGAAACAGAAGTAATGCAGGCCGCAGTTGTCGCGCAGCTTTCGCGCCGTGTCACGCCACCCGTCGCCGGCTACGCGGATCCACAGATCGTCACCGGGAACGAGGTGTTCCGCGAGCAGACGGTCACCGAGCACCGCACGCAGGGTGGCGAGGAGGTTCTCGCGAGCCGTGTCACTCACCGGCGGTGTTTGGGCATCAGCGGGAGTGGACAACGTCGCCCTCCCCGCCCGCCGCCACGAGCGGACGAGTGCCTTCGCCGCGCCATCGTGCGCCCATGTCCTCACGCTTGATGCGCTCCTGCAACAACACGACGGCTTCGAGCAACGCCTCGGGGCGGGGCGGACATCCCGGCACGTACACGTCGACCGGAATGATCTGATCGACGCCCTTCGTCACCGAATACGAGTCCCAGTAGGGACCACCGCAGTTCGCGCATGAACCCATGCTGATGACGTACTTGGGCTCGGGCATCTGCTCGTAGAGGCGCTTGACGGCCGGGGCCATCTTGTCGGTGACGGTGCCGGAGATAACGACGAGGTCGGCTTGGCGGGGACTCGCCGGAAGCGGAATGACGCCGAGCCGCATGACGTCGTAGCGCGGCGATCCGAAAGCGGCACCCATCTCGATCGCGCAACACGCGAGGCCCCACTGGTACACCCACATGCTGTACGAACGACCGAGGTTGAAGAGATTCGTGAGCGGTCGCGGCATCCGCCCGCGTTCGACGAGACCCATCGTGCTACGTCCCTACACCCACCGCAGCACGTTCTTGCGCCACGCATAGACGAGACCGAGGAGCAGGACGAACACGAAAATGCCCATTTCGACCAACCCGAACGTTCCGTATCGCTCGAGTTGCGTGGCCCACGGGAAGATGAAGACCGCTTCGACGTCGAAGACGACGAACAGCAACGCAAAGATGTAGTACCGAACCTGGCTCTGCGACCAGCCTTCGCCCACCGGATCGACGCCGCTTTCGTAGGCGAGCAACTTCTCCCGCCCCGGGCGCGAGGGGCGCACGAGCGACGAGACCCAGAGGAGGAGTCCGGCGAGGAGGATGGCCGCGGCGCCGAACCACGCGACGGTGAGGTACGACCGAAGGAAGTCCGAGACCGTACCCATGCCGGGAGAAAACTACTACGAGGCCGCTTTTTCCAGAAACCAGTCGACGAGGCGGGCGGTCGCCTCCCCGCGTTCGACCACCCGTTCGACCGTCAATTCACAAAGGTGCTTGGGATCGACCCCGGCGGAGTCGAGCTCACGTGCACCCGCGGTTGCCCAGCGCTGCACGATTGCGGGTGTGGCCTCGGGATGGAATTGGGTTGCGAATATGCGATCGCCGTACATCGCTTGCACACCGACGTCATTGAGCGCCAAGGTGCTCAATCCCGGCGGCACCGTAAAGCGGTCGTAATGCCACTGCATCCATGGTCCGGCAAGTGCCTCGGCGTGGGCGAGATGACCGACGTCGCACCACCCGATCTCGTGTCGGGGTGCGCGTTCAACCGTGCCGCCGAGCGCGTGGGCGACGAGTTGAGCACCGAAGCAGACGGCAAACGTGGGAACGCCGCGATGACGCGCCGTGCGCACGAGATCCGATTCCGCCTCGACCTCCGTGCTGTTTGATTCCCAGTACACCGACCAGTCCGAGCCGAGTAACACGACGACGTCGATCCCACCGAGTGACGGCCACTCCCGCGGATACTCGCGCACGGCGCGCTCGAAAGTGCTCCCGTGTTCGGCGAGACGCTGACCGACGAGACCCGGGTCGGCATCTCCGCCGTTGCCGACGATCAGAGTGCGCACGTTCGGTACGGTGGGGTCGTGCTGCGGATCATCACGGATCCATTCTCGCGGCTGTGGTCGGCAACCGTGGCATTGCTCGTCGTCGCGGCTGTGGTCATGGGAACGAGCAACGTCCCCGCCGGGCTCATCGCCGCCTCCCTGGCCGTCGTTGCGTCGCACACGGTTGTCGGCGTTCGGGTGTTTGACTCCCTCACGCAGGGCACAGGCGCACTCGTCGAGAGGCTCGGTGTCGGTGCTGCGCTCGGCTCACTCCTCGCCATGATGTGGGATCAACTACTCGTCTCGACGCCGCTGCAGCGGTGGTCATGGCTCGTGTTTCCCTTTGCTGCGGCGGCAGTACTCGTCACGACGCTCCGTCGGCGTACGTCAGCACCGCCGCGGATACCCGAGTCGGTCCCGATGGTCAACGTCGTGACCCTGCTTGCGCTGACGTACTTCCTTCTCGTGCAGGAGCGGTACTGGCCGTTGCCCGTCGCCCTGAGTCTCATCCCGCTTGCCGTCGCCGTTGACCGCCGACATCAGATCAGACAAGGCGGAGCCGTGTTCACGGCAACGGCGTATGCAGTCGCAATTGCCATCGTGGGAGCGGTCGCCGCCGTCACGCTGCGAGCGCGTCCGCCGCTGTGGTGGATCAAGACGCAGGACTACCAGTTCTTCGAGGCATTGTCGTTCTCGCTTGCCCATTGGGGTTCGCGTGACCAGGTGTTCGTCACGGGTTACCCGGTGTATTACCACTGGTTCTCGTATGCGTGGACCGGGATGCTGCGTCGTGTCATCGATGCGCCGGAGTGGATCGTCCTCACCCGAATCGCCCCCGTATTCGTCGTTGTTTGTGTTGCATTGCTCGTACTCGCAATCGCGCGTCGCTGCGGTGTCCCTGGCAAGGCTGCTGCCGGTGTCGTCGTCGTCTTCGCGCTGCTCACCGACCTCAACTTCGAGTCATTCAGCATGGTTTTTTCCTACGTCTGGCTGCTCGCCTTTGCGATCATTGCGATCCGGTTCCTGGATGACGGCCTGACTCCTGTCAGTTGGCTGGGGCCATTGCTCGCCGCGGGATCTTTCGGTGCCAAGAGCAGCAACGCCCCGCTCATCGTTGCGGTCGTCGCATGCGTCGTCATCGTTGCATGGTGGAGGGATCGCTCCGCGTGGCGGCGACCGCTCGTATTCGGTCTTGCGCATGCCGTCGCATTGCTCGTGATTTTCGAGCGGCTGTACTTGCGTTCGGCGTACTCGGAAGGAATCGAGATCGGTACGATCGGCATCGCCAGGGACTTGTTCGGTGACATCGGCAAACTGACACCGATTCGGATGCTCCTTGCGTCCCTTGTGGTGTTCGTCAATCTCGTCGCCGTGCACGTGTTGGCGGTCGCGCGTGGACGGCGCGTCGACGGCACGTGGTCGGCGATCACCGTGGTCATGTTCGGTGCACTTGCCGGGTCGCTACCTTTTTTGTTGCTGTCCTGGAGCAACGACTACGAGCAGGAGGAGTACTTCCTGCATGCGATGTCGGCGCTCACGAGTATCATCGTCGGTACGATCGTCGTCCACTTCCTGGCGCAAAGCGCGCGTCGAAAGTGGTGGCCGATCGCTGTGGTGGCGACGGGTGTTCTGTGGTGGTGGAACGTCGCTCCGCGGCCGAACGAGGGAACGTACACGGCAATTTTCGCACGCGTCATCTCCGACAGCGCTGCTGCAGTTCTGCTCATCTTCGGGGCTCTTGTCATCGTCGTTGCACGCACGTTCGGAACTCGATTTTCTGCATCAGGGACGCTGCTGTTTCTCCTTGTCTTTATTGCAAGTGTCATCCCCCTGAATCAACGCTGGTTCCTTCGCTATGACGACTTCGTCGCGGAGGTGAACACTCCCGGTCACGAAGAATTCGTACTGGGGCGCAGGGACGTCATTGAAGGTGCACTGCTCGTGCGCAACAACACCCCGCGCGATGCAATCATCGTGTCAAACCACTTCTGCGAACGACCGATCTGCGCACTTGCCGACTACGGGCCACACAGGTCGAATTGGAAGCGGGGAGGCGAGGCGATGACGTTGACGGTGTACTCGCAACGTCGCTTCTGGGTGAACGGTTACGGCTTCCTTTGGCAGAACGTCGAACCGCCGGTGGAGATCCGCCGCCGGATGGCCGACTCAATATTCGGTCCACTAACTGGTACCACATCTCACTGGTATTTGCGTGATGCCACAATGATAGGTCCCCGAGGCAAGAGTAGTTCACCCCATCTGGGGCACGGTCGTTTTCAGATCAGTCATCTCTGACCATCATTAGTTCTCCTCAATTGTGGATCACAAATGAGACCACACCAACGATCGTCATGGACGATTACCAGAACAGGCAACTGACTCGCACAACTAACTTGGCGAGCTAATTCATTCGCCTCGCAAAGAACTGCCACCGATTCAGCACACCTCACATTGGGTCGTGACATCGCAGACCAATGCGTTTATCATTTGTGTCGTGAGACACTTGAAGCGGCAGCTGTACCAACGGCTGGCTGTGTGCGTAGTCCTGATTGCCTACCCAACTTGGTGGATGTGGCCCCTATTTCTAGAGAATCCGCGACAGCGACTTGGCACTCGCCTGTCGGATACGTGGGCTATGGAGGTGATGGCTGACGGATTTAAACAGGGCTGGTCCAGCTTCTTGACTAATGGTTCGGACTTTGCGCCGGCAGGCAAGAGCGTCGTCCGTCTGGACTGGGTCAGTCAACTGTCTGTAAGCGTATACACGTGGCTGGCGGCAAGAATACTTGAGCCGATTGACGTCCTGCACCTATGGATATTGGCAGGCTGGATAACGTCGGGGGCGGTCGTCTACTGGGTATTGCGGCGCACAAACTCCCCGCGAATTGTTGCTGCGTGCTGCGGAGCCGTGATTCAGGTGATACCGGCGTTTCGCTGGTTCGCAATGAATCATGTGAGTTACATGTTTCTTGCGCTAGCACTCTTGCCGGCATCTCTGATTTTATTGCCGTTCCGAGAACTTACGCCCATCAAGTTCCGACGGCGCGGCGCGAGCGCACTGTTCAGCATTGCTGCACTATCTCTACTTGATGGCTACATTGCATACTTTTCTCTACTGCTGTTGATCCTCGCATTGATTTGGCTGACCTCTGTCACATCTAACCGCTCAATACGCACTTCTTCACTCACGGCTGGCGGACTGCTGATTGTGGGCCTGGTTATTGCGGGGCGCCTATTTCAAATGGCTAATGAGTCCAACCCGAATGTCCCAGAGAGAGGATTCAACTCAGTTACGGTGCTGGATGTTGGGAGCCTTGTTGATTCACGATATGACATCGGCTTTGGCAACTTGCAGCCCTATGTCGGGTGGGGGGTACTGCTATTGCTATCAGTCGGTGTCTTCAATTACCGGCGCGAAACTCACCGAGTTCTATTCGCGTTGACGCTGTTGGCCGCCGGTGCATTCACAGTATCGATTGGATCATTCACGCTAAACCTGCCGGGCGATCTATGGGGGCGCTATGTTCCACGATTCCGCTACTACGACCGCTATGCAGTGGTGACCGCCATAGCGCTGTTGGTAATCGCATACGGCCTGGGCCTTGGCACAAAATACCTAACCTCTAAACGAGTTATCCTGACTGCAACAACGGTATGTGTTTCAATTGTGTTAGTTGATTCCTACCAGCCGCATGCGTTTCGAGGCGCAACTGACGGAAGCGTCAATGTACTGTCTATTGTGCAGTCACTCAACCCGCGTCAAGAAATAGCATTACGTATCGGTGGTCCGCCGATGTTCGCCGGGGTCCGATTCAACTCCTTTGCATCACCATGGAGCGAGATCCTCGCACTGTCCCGAGGCAATCGCTCCTTCTCAAGCCTCGCCTGTCGCGCCGGCAGCACGCATGTGCTGGTAAACGGCGAACTGGATGGGGTATGGCAGAACAGACAACCCATGTCAGCGTACAGTCCGAGAGAGTGGGTGAACTTCGACGACAGTCGCTATTTCAGGCTGATTTCGCGAGGATGGTGGGATGATTACTCTTCGGCAACCGAGTTTTCTCGGCAGCCGTTACGGCTATACCGCCTGACCAATTGCGGGAAATCATCCTCGACCCTCGTGCCGATTGATCTGGACGGCATCGAGGTTGAGAATGATGGGGTTCTCGTTCGTCAAGTTCGCGATGACCAGTTCCGCGATACGAATTTTTCACTCTCTCCCACCGTTACAGTTCGGCCCAAGAATCACTATCTGTACAGGGCTTCCGAACTGCAATGGCAACTCACGATTGGATCGACTGATCACCACGGCCAATTAGGTTCAGATGTGTCCCTTTTGTTGTCCGGTTCTGGACAAGCTCAGGTAATTCATTTGCGAAACGGGAAGTCAATGTTTATATCGGCCACATCATCATTTCCCCATGAACTGCTAATCGAATCGATTACACCCGGGGAAGCGAACTTCTACTTCTTCATTGATGACTTCTGGGTACGACCCGCAGACTCTGGAAAATAGCGTCAATTATCGAGAAATTCACGATATGGATCGCCAGATTCGGACGAGGTCTCGCACCATAACGATGATCGCCGAGAACGACACGGTCGATGTGAAATCAAACGCTATTGTTACGGGAACCTCAGTTATCGCAAAGCCCTGACGAGACAGCATCACAAGCAGTTCAAGATCAAACAAATACCCGTCATCGCGGACATGCGGCGCAAATGTGCGCATTAGATCACCCTTGAATACCTTGAGACCCGTCTGGGTATCGCGTACGGCAAGATTGAACAACGATTTGCAGATCAGCTTAAACACTTGACTCAAGAAGCGTCGGCCTATGGGGTACTGCACCTCGGAATCAGGATGCGATTTTGACGCGACTACGACATCAACTCCACTAGATTCGATGACGCAGAGTGCTGACGCCAGTGACTTGGGGTGTATGTCTAGGTCGCCGTCAAACATGGCAATGATGTCAGCGTCGGTCAATCGCGATGCTCGCTTGACTTGAGCGCCTTTGCCTTGATTGTGTGTCGACGTGAGGATGTCGATCCGAGGGTCGTCGATCGCTCGGATTCTGGTGACCGTCTCATCGGTGGATGCGTCGTCGGCGACAATGATACGAAATTCGCGTCCGGACGCTTCGAGTGTTGTTATCAGTCGCTCAATACAGCGTTGTATCGACTCAGCCTTGTTGAAGGTGGTGACGATGACGTCCACGCGACCCATGACGTATTCAGGGTAGAGGCTCGAGATATCGGCACGGACTCGATCCGCCAGTACAAGGTCATCGAGCACAAGCCGTCCCGGATCGCTGCGGTGGCTCAGCTCCTCGCTCATCAGCCAGCTATGCGCCGCGTAGAATAGGGGTATTGCTGAGCGATTTGTCCCCAACTCGTCGGTGATTTCGGAAGCCGCGCTTCGCCGAGTCGTCGAACACACGCCGCTGACGCCGTCGGCGCACCTGTCACGGCGCTGGGGTGGATCGGTCATCCTGAAGGCAGAGAACCTGCAGCGCACCGGATCGTTCAAGATCCGCGGTGCGCTCAACAAGGTGCTCTCCCTCGGCGACGCCGCCCGCACGGGCGTGGTGGCGGGCAGCGCCGGCAACCATGCGCAAGCGCTCGCATACGCGGCAAAGACCGTTGGTATCCCATGCGAGATCTTCGTACCGCGCGGTGCATCGCTCGTGAAGATGGCAGCGTGCCGCGGTTACGGCGCGACCGTCACCGAAGTCGGTGACAGCCTCGACGTTGCCGTCGAGCGCGCGCTTGCCCGCGCCGCCGATACGGGCATGAACTTCTGCCATCCGTACGACGACGAAGCGGTGGTGCGCGGTCAGTCGACTCTCGGTGAGGAATTGATCGCCGATGTCGACGACCTCGGTCAGGTCGTCGTACCGCTCGGCGGTGGCGGACTGCTTGCCGGTACCGCAATGGCCGTGAAGGAGCGATACCCGTCGACGCGCATCATCGGCGTGCAGGTCGCAGTGTGCGCACCGTACGTCACCGGCGTCGTACCCGAAGGACCCGTCGCGACGCTCGCCGACGGCATCGCCGTGAAGATCCCGGGGCGCGTCACCGAGCCGCTCATCCGCCGTTACGTCGACGACATCGTCGTTGTCGACGAGGACTCCGTTGCCGAGGCGATGATGCTGCTCCTCGAGCGCGGCAAGCTTCTCGTTGAAGGAGCAGGTGCAGTCGGCGTTTCGGCACTGCTCACCGGTGCCGTCACGCCACCGTCGTCGGGACACACCGTCGTCGTTCTCTCCGGCGGCAACATGGACCTCGGGCTGCTCACCGGACTCGTACGCCGTCACGAAACGAACCTGGGTCGACGCGCGATCGTCTTCGCACGGATCAGCGACCAACCCGGAGGACTCTCGCGTCTGCTCACGATCATCGCCAGCGCCGGCGCGAACATCATCGAGGTCGAGCACGTTCGCGAGGGCGTCGACCTCGGGGTTCGCGAGACCGGCGTGCAGATCGTGCTCGAGGTCCGCGGTCACGACCACCTCGATCAGGTCATCGCCACGGCGGCCGGTTCGGGCTACACGCTCGGGGCACCCGACTTCCTCTCGCGCGCTGCCAGCGGAGTCGTGCCGAAGTAGTTGCACCGCGGTGTTTCACCGCAATCGAAGGTTGCGCGCGTTAGCGCGACAGGACGGCGAAGAGTTCTGCTGGGTCGAGCAGGATCGCGGGGAACACTCCGAGCACGAGCGTTACTGCGACGCTCACGCCAATCGTCACGGTCGTTGCCAAAGGCACCGTCATCTTCGAGGAATCCTGCGGCTCGGCAAGCCACATGCTCACCATGATCCGCAAATACAGATAGGCCGCGACGACAGCGGCGATCATCGCGGCGACGGCGAGCACGTAACTTTCCGTCGCGACGGCGGCGCGAATGACACCGAACTTGGCGACGAATCCCGAGGTGAGCGGAACACCCGCCTGCGCGAGCAGTAGCACCGTCATGCCGAGCGCGAGTGCCGGGCGACGCTTCGACAGTCCGCGAAAGTCCTCGAGCGACGAGCCACCGCGATCACCGGCGACGACGGCAGTGACGGCGAACGTTCCGACGACGAGGACGGAGTACAACATGACGTAGACGAGAACGGCCGATGTTCCATCGGCGGCGTTCGACGAACCGACGCGTCCCGCTGCCTCGAGTCCAACGAGCATGAATCCGGCATGGCTGATCGACGAATACGCCAGCATCCGCTTCACGTTCGTCTGCACGACTGCGAGCACGGAACCGACGACGAGGGTGAGGATCGCGACGGCGAAGACAACCGGCCGCCAGTCGTCGGCTCGACTCGGGAACGCCACGACGAACAGCCGGACCATGGCGACGATGGCGGCGATCTTTCCCACCGACGCCATGAGCCCGGTGACGTGGGTCGGTGCACCTTCGTAGACGTCCGGCGTCCACGACTGGAACGGAACGAGGGCGACCTTGAAGGCGAAGCCGATGAACAGCAGTGCCACGCCGGCGAGCAACAGGACGTCGTTGCGCGGCAACGACACCTCGGCAGCGAGCATCGACCCGATACCGCTGATGAGCGTTTCGCCGGTTGCCCCGTAAACGAGAGAGATTCCGTACAGGAGGAAGGCCGAGGCGAAACCCCCGAGGAGGAAGTACTTGAGACCGGATTCTTGACTTGATGCGCGGCGGCGGTTGCTCGCGGCGAGAACGTACAACGACAAACTCAGCGTTTCGATACCCAGGAACGAGATGAGCAGGTCGTTCGACACAACCATCATTCCGGCACCGATGGCCGCAGTGAGATACAGGGCGTAGGTCTCGGGACCGTCGACTCCGTTTCGTGCGAGTACGTCGGAGGTGACGAGCGAGCTGAGCAACACGGCGAGACAGATCGCCATCATCGCCCACCAGCCGAAACGATCGAGTGCGAGCGAGTCCTTCATCAACTTGAGATTCGATGCATCATCAAAATCGTTGATCCGCAGCGCCAGCAACGAAATCGCCGCGCCCGCGGTCACCGCGGTCACCGCCGCATACAGTCCCCTCGGCCATCGAGGTGTGAGCGAACCGACGCCGATGAGCACGAGTGCACCGCCGAGCAGAACGACGAACGGGCTCAGCGAGTACCAGTCGACGAACGGAGTCTCGAAGGCGTTGATGTCCATGATCTACTCCCCTTGTGCACCCGCCGTGGCGGTGCGCTCCTCGACGTGCTCGAGCACCGATGTAATGCTCGGTTCGATGCGCGACAGCATCGGCTTCGGATACAACCCCGTGAAGAGGATGGCGGCGACGAAAACCCCGAGCAACAACCCTTCGCGCAGACGAATCTCGGGGAATGATGAGTTTGCTTCGTCCGGTTCACCGTGGAAGACCCTCTGGTACGCCCACAGCAGGTACAACGCAGCGAGGATGACGCCCGTCGTTCCGATGATCACCCACCACCTTGCGGTGTCGAACGAGCCAATGAGGATGAGGAACTCACCAACGAAGCCGTTCAGACCGGGTACTCCGATTGACGACAACATGACGATCATGAAGAAGCCGGCGAATATCGGGGCGACCTTCTGCAGACCGCGCAACTCGGCGATCTGCCGGGTGTGACGGCGCTCGTAGATCATGCCGACGAGAAGGAACAGCGCACCGGTCGAGACACCGTGGTTCACCATCTGCATGACACCACCCGACAATGCCTCGGGGGTAAGTGCAAAGGTGCCGAGGACGATGAACCCGAGGTGCGCGACGCTCGAGTACGCAACCAAACGTTTCAAGTCCTTCTGCATCGTCGCGGCGATTGCGCCGTAGATGATGCCAGCGACGGCGAGTGTGTAGATGGCCGGTCGCGCCCACAGTGACGCCTCGGGAAAGAGGTACACGCCGAAGCGCAGCAGTCCGTACGTGCCCATCTTCAGCAACACGCCGGCGAGGATCACCGAGCCCGCGGTAGGCGCTTGGGTGTGGGCATCGGGCAACCACGTGTGCACGGGGAACAGCGGTACCTTGACGGCGAACGCGATCGCCAGCGCAACGAACAGCCACCGACCCGTTGACACGGAGAAGTTCGCCGTTTCAGCGAGCGTGACGAGATCGAACGTGACGCCCCCTGTCGACGAACGGGCGAGGAATGCCGTGGCGACGATGCCGACGAGCATGAATGCCGATCCGGCCATCGTGTACAGGAAGAACTTCGTCGCCGCGTACACGCGCTGGTCGTAACCCCAACCACCGATGAGGAAGTACATCGGTACGAGAACCACCTCGAAGAAGATGAAGAAGAGGAAAAGGTCGAGGCTGACGAATGATCCCATCACTCCGGCTTCGAGCAGCAGCAGCCAGGCAAGGTACGGGCGCTCGTCGTGGTGCGGGTCGACACCGGCAATGACGAGGGGAAAGAGCAGTCCGGTGAGAACGACGAGGAACAGCGAGATTCCGTCGACGCCCAGGTTCCACGAGATCCCCCACGTCGGTATCCAGTCGTGGCGCGAGGCGAACTGGAACCCGGCATCCGACGTGTCGAACGACGCGAGCATCCACAGTGACAGCGCCCCGGTGGTGATGCTGCCGACGAGTGCCGCGAGTTTCGTCCACTCCGCCCGGAAGCGGCCGAAGACGAGGACCGCGATGCTCGTGAGCACGGGCACGACGATGAGTGACGTGAGAATGGGAAAACTCAGCGTCGACGTCGATGCAGCCGCCAGCATCACGAACCGCCCAGCATCGTGCCGAGGACGAACCACGCGATGACGAGCACCGCTCCCAGTCCGACGATGAGCGCATAGGCGCGCACATAGCCCGACTGCGCCTTGCGCAACGGTGCCGACGCACCGCGTACGAGCGAAGCCGTGGAGTTCACCGCGCCGTCAACGACACGTGCATCGAACGACGTAACCGCCCGGAAGAACACTGCACCGGGTCCGCCGACGACACGTGCCACACCAGCGTCGTAGCCCCATGCCTTTTCGAAAATCACCGGTTCGACGACTTTCAGTCGGCTCTTCACATAGGTGAGCACGGCGAGACCGATGCCCGTCGCGGCGACAACGATGGCAACGACGAGCAACAGATACTTGTTCTCGTACGCCCAGGTGCCGCTGATGCTGCGCTCGGAGCCTTCGATCACCGGTTCCAGCCAGTGCTCGAGGAAATGGAGGCTCTTGCTGAAGGGAAGTTGCAGTGCGCCACCGACGACCGACAAGACCGCCAGTACGACGAGCGGGAACAACATGATCTTCGGGCTTTCGTGCGGCACGAAGTCACCGTGCGCACCATGGTCCTCGTGCGCGTCGTGCCACCGGGCCTTGCCGAAGAAGACGAGGATCACCTGGCGCGTCATGTAGTACGCGGTGAGCAGTGCCGTCACCATTCCGACGGCATAGAGGAACCGGTTGTTCGCGTAGACGTACAGGAGGATTTCGTCCTTCGACCAGAATCCGGCGAACGGTGGCACGCCGGCGATCGCCAGCCATCCGATGATGAACGTTCCCGCCGTCACGGGCATGACGGCGCGCAACGCCCCCATCCGACGCATGTCCTGCTCGTGGTGCATCCCGTGGATGACGGAACCCGATCCGAGGAAGAGCAGTGCCTTGAAGAACGCATGGGTCACCATATGGAAGATCGCAGCCACGTACGCACCCGAACCGATGGCAAGGAACATGAATCCGAGTTGCGACACGGTGGAGTACGCAAGCACCCGCTTGATGTCGTTCTGGGCCACTGCGATGGTCGCTGCGAACAGCGCCGTGGCTGCACCGATGACCGCGATGGTCGTCGGCACCCACTCGTACGACGCAGCAACGACGGGGCCGACACGGGTCATGAGAAAGACTCCCGCCGTCACCATCGTCGCAGCATGGATGAGCGCCGACACCGGCGTCGGGCCCTCCATCGCGTCGGGCAGCCAGAGGTAGAGAGGCAACTGCGCACTCTTGCCGCATGCACCGACGAAGAGCAGTAGCGCGATCGCCGACACGGCGGTCGAGGACATCTTGCCGTCGTGGGCGGCCGAATTGATCGCTGAGTACGACAGCGAACCGACGGCCGAGAACGCGACGAACATCGCCACCATGACGCCCCAGTCACCAATGCGGTTGGTGACAAAAGCCTTCTTTCCCGCCACCGCGGCGCTCTCGCGGGTGTGCCAGAAGGAGATGAGGAAGTACGAGCACGCGCCGACACCTTCCCATCCGAGGAAGGTGACGAGGAGGTTCTCGCCGAGCACGAGCAGCAACATCGACAAGACGAACAAGTTGAGGTAGAGGAAGAACTTCGGGAACTTCGGATCACCGTGCATGTAGCCGATCGCGTACACGTGGATGAGCGAACCGATGCCGGTGATGAACAACGCCATCGTGATGCTCAGCGGGTCGGCGAGGAATGCGAGGTCGACCTTCAGTGCACCGACGGGTATCCACTCGAACAAGCTGACGACCGTCGACCGCTCCTCGGCGGGTCGACCGAGGAGATCGAAGTACACCGACACCGCAACGGCGAACGATCCCGCAGTCGCCAGCGTCGCCACCCAGCCGGCGCCCGGTTCGCCGAGCCGACGGCCGAAGACGAGGATGATCAATGCGCCGAGGAGCGGCAGGGCGGGCAACAGCCAAACGACTTCGGCCACGGGTCAGCCCTTCAGCTCCGAGAGGTCGTCGGCGGTGAACGTCGTGCGATTGCGCATGATGGCAACGACGATCCCGAGGCCGACGACGACCTCGGCGGCGGCGACGACGAGCACGAAGAGCACGATGCTCTGGCCGTCGATGTCGAGCAGACGCTTGGACAGCGCAACGAAAGACAGGTTCACTGCGTTGAGCATGAGCTCGATGCACATGAACATGACGAGCGGGTTGCGCCGAACGAGCACCCCGACGGTCCCGATGGTGAACAGCAATGCCGAGAGAACGAGGTACCACGTGGTCGTGGGGGTCATGCCCTATCCCCCGTTGCCGCGCGGTGGCGACGTGCGAGAAGGACCGTCCCGACGACGGCGACGACGAGCAGCACCGACGTGAGTTCGAAGGCGACGACGTAGTCCCCGAATACCGATCGCGCGAGTTGGGCGATGTTCGCGTCACCGTTGTCGGGTTCGAGCCCGGTCGCAAGCCCGTCGCTGCGTACCGCGAGCACGTCACTGCCGCGGATCACGGCGGTGAGAAGAAGCGCGAGGAGTCCGGCACCGACCACCGCAGCGAGCGAGCGCTGTGCCACGAGCGGCTCGGTGCGCAGATCCTCCGCCCGGTCGACTCCGAGCAACATGATGACGAACAAGAAGAGCACGACGACGGCTCCCGCGTACACGATCACCTGCACCGCAGCGAGGAAATGCGCTTCTTGTGCAACGAAGAGCACGGCGACGCCGAACAGGGTGAGTACGAGCGACAGAGCGGCGTGTACGGGATTGCGCCGAACGATGACGCCGACCGCCCCGACGAGGCACATCGCGGCCGCACAGACGAAGACGAAGAGTTCCATGCGACTACGTCGTGACCTGTTGATCGGCCGTTGCCTGGTCGGGTTCCGCCGCACGCACGCCGTACCCGAGTTCCCCGGCCCACGAAACGACACCTTCGAACGAGGCGTCACCCGCCGGTGCGGTCGCGCGCATCCACGCCGAGGTGTTCGCATCTTCACCGGGGCGCCAGTCTTCCCACGGCAGGTGCTTCGGCTTGCCGTCGTCACCGACGAGCAACTCTTCCTTCGTATAGATGGCGTCGCGACGGTTCGTGAACGAGAACTCGAACAACTTCGTCTCCGTGATCGCCTCGGTCGGACACGCCTCGACGCACAAATCGCAATGAATGCAACGCAGGTAGTTGATCTCGTAGATCCAGCCGAAGCGCTCACCGGGGGACGTCGGTGAATCGGGATCGTTGTCGCGACCGCGAACGTGGATGCACTTCGCCGGGCACACCGCCGCACACAGTTCGCATCCGATGCACTTCTCCATACCGTCCTCGTAACGGTTCAACACGTGACGACCGTGCAAGCGCTCGGGCTTGTCGATCTTCTCGTCCATCACCTCCGCTTTCTTCGCGTTGCGGCGGAAGATGCGACCACCCGAATACTGTGTTGTCACGCGGTTCTTGCGACCGTGCTGACGGAAAGTAACGAGGAAGCCGCCGAGGTAACCCATCAGAACTGTGCTCCTTCACGGGCTCGTGTTCGCGCACTGGTGGAAAAAGCAAGGCTGAGCATGGCGTAACAGACGCCCAGCACCGTGACTGCCACAAGCGTCGTCGTGACGATGCTCCATCCCTCACTGCGGGCGAGACGCTGAGCGGCGAGCAGCAGAAACCAACCCAGCGAGGTCGGAATGAGAACCTTCCAACCGAAATCCATGAGCTGGTCGTAACGCAGTCGCGGCAGCGACGCACGGAACCACACGTATGCGTATAGGAACACGAGAACCTTGAGAACGAGCCAGATGGTTCCCTCGAGGGCATTGGGAATGAGGGGGATGTCGAGGACGTAGCCGTTGACGGCGATTGGCTGCGGGCCGCCGAAGAACAACGTGACGATGAGTGCCGACATCGTGACCGTGTTCATGAATTCGGCGAGGAAGAACAGAGAGAAACGGAGTGACGAGTACTCGGTGTTGAATCCGCCGACCAGTTCCTGCTCGGCCTCGACGAGGTCGAACGGTGGTCGATTGAGCTCGGCGGTCGCCGCGATGAGGAAGATGACGAAGGGAACGATGCCCGTCGTTACCACGTGCCAGGAACCCAGCGTCGACTGCGATGCGACGATGCCGCTCGTCGAGAGCGTTCCTGCCGTGAGCAACACCGAGGCGAGCGAAAGACCGAGTGCTGCCTCGTACGAAACCATCTGGGCCGATGCCCGCACCGATCCGAGCAACGGATACTTCGATCCGCTCGCCCATCCGGCGAGCATGATGCCGTACACCGCGATCGACGACACCGCGAGTGCAAACAGCACTCCGACGTGCGGATCAGCGAGCTGGACGCGGGTCTCGACACCGAACCAGGTGACGATTCCGTCCTTTCCGTCACGCCAATCGCCACCGAGCGGAATGATCGAAAACGCGAGGAATGCGGGGACGAAGGAGAGGAACGGCGCAAGCGCAAACACGAACCTGTCGGCGCGGCTCGGGACGATGTCCTCCTTGAAGAACAACTTGATTCCGTCGGCGAGTGTCTGGAGGAGGCCGAACGGACCGGCCTTGTTCGGGCCGATCCGGTTTTGCATGCCGGCGACGACCTTGCGTTCGAACCACACCATGAGCATCGTTGCGAGAAGACCGGCGACGAAGACGACGAGAACCTTGATGCCGACGATCGCTGCGTTCTGCCAGCCGAAGTCGCCTTGCAGCGCGGGATCGAGTGCGATCATCGCGCCACCTCGATCGTGACATCGGTGACGTCGGCCGAGTGGTCGACGAGCTCACGTACGTCGGGACCGTCGCGGTGCACGGGCACCCACACGACTCCTCTCGGAACCGCGACATCGGCATGTGCCGGCAACGACACGGATGTGCGCTTGCCGACGAGCCGCACGTGCCCGCCGGCCTGGACGCCGACATGAGCCATATCGGCGGGATTCATCATCGCGGCCGACTCCCCGACGAGCGGTGCGAGCGAGGCACTGCGCGCCGTACCCACGGCGCCGTCGTACAACGTTCGCGACACGATGAGTCGATGCTGAAAAGCGAGCCTTTGTGCGGGAGTGCGCGGAGAACGTGACATCGTCATGGGTTGCGGATGGGCGATGACCACGCCTTCGTGTCGTACGGCGCGAGCATCGGCCGCCGGTGAAATAGCGGCCACGGTCGCGATCATCGCCGCATGGACGTCGGCGTAAGTCGTCACGCCGAGGTCGACCCCGAGTTGTGTTGCCAGTTCGGCGGCGATCATCCAATCGGGCCGAGACATGCCCGATGCAGTGACCTTTTGTGCAACGTCGCTCACGCGGCCCTCGAGGTTCGTCGTCGTGCCGACTTTCTCGCCGAATGCCGCGGCAGCAAGGACGACGTCGGCGCGGGATACAGACTCGGTGTGGTGAGTGTCGACCGCGATGACACTCCCGATGCGCGCAAAGGCGCGCCGTACGAGGTCGGCGTCGGGTACGTCACGCAGCGGGTCGGCACCGAGAAGGATGAGGCACTCGATCCGCCCTGCTGCTGCTGCTTCGAGCATCGCAACGGTGTCGTGGCCGCTGCCGTGCGGAGCGAGTCCGGCAAGAACCGCACCGCGCACGTTGCCGCGGCGCTGCACCGGAAGAACCCGCGCGGCGGGTGCGGCGGCGAGGACTTCGGCGAGTCCGTGCAGAACGAACTCGGGGGATTCGGCAAGATTGGTGCGCCCGACCACGACGGACACGTCACCGCGACGCAGCTGCTCGAGGACGACCGGGTTGCCCATGAGTTCACGAATCGCGCGCGACTGGTCACCGGGTTCGCACGTCAGCGACTGCCATGCATACGGCGTGAGCCCGGACGTACGGCTCGTCACCTCGATGATCCGTGTGCTGCGCTTCTGGGCGGCGTCGCGCAACCGCAGGTAAAGAACCGGCGCCTCTTCCTTGAGGTCCGGTGCGAGCAGAACGATCGTCGGCGAAGCAGCGACTTCGGCGATCGTCGCCTGCGGAAGTGAGAACACCTCGTTCGGCAAGCCGTCGCCGAGGTGGGCATCGCGGCTCTCGATTCCGACGGCGTCGGCGAGGCGTGCCCACATGAACGCGTCCTCGTTCGTGCCGCGCGCACCGCCGATGATGCCGATTGCACTCGCACCCTTTGCGGCATCGGACATTGTCGTGCGCAGGATGCGACCCGCACGCTCGAGTGCCGTCGCCCAATTCGTTGCGACGAGCGCGTCACCTTCGCGCACGAGGGGCGAGGTGATTCGATCCCCGGAGCGCAATGCCTCGAAGTTGAAACGGCCCTTGTCGCACAACCAGCCCCAGTTCACCGACTCGACGTCGACACCTTGGTAGCGCACGATCTCGTCACGGCTGCTCTGCACGACGACACGACAACCGACGGAGCACGTGGTGCACGTGCTCTCGACCTGGTCGAGATCCCACGGGCGGGCCTTGAAGCGGTACGGGGTGGCAGTGAGCGCACCGACCGGACAGATCTGCACCGTGTTGCCGGAAAAGTACGAGCTGAAAGGTTCGTCGGGGAACGTCATCACCTGGGTGTTGTTGCCGCGACTCGTGAATGAAATGAGCGGGTCACCGGCGACCTCGTCAGCGAAGCGCGTGCAGCGGTCGCAGAGGATGCAGCGCTCACGATCGAGGTAGACGAGTTCGCTGATCGGAATCGGCTTCTCGTAGTGCCGCTTCTCCTCGACGAACCGGCTCTCGCCGGGGCCGTGCGAGAACGCCTGGTCCTGCAGCGGGCACTCGCCGCCCTTGTCGCACACCGGACAGTCGAGCGGGTGGTTGGCAAGCAACAACTCGAGCACTCCCTCCTGTGCCCGCTTCACGGTGTCGCTGTTCGTCGTCACGGCCTGGCCCTCGGCCACCGGCGTCATGCACGACACGACCATCATCTTTCCGCGCGGTCCGTCGACTTCGACAAGGCACTGGCGACACATACCCACGGGTGTCATGCGCGGGTGGTAACAGAAATGCGGGACGTAGGATCCGGCATCTTGGCACGCGTCGATGACGAGTTGACCCGGCTTCGCTTCGTGCGTACGTCCGTCGATCGTCACTGACACCGTCGTCTTCGGTGCGCTCGTTTCGGTCGCCGCCGTGTCAGCCATGGCTCACCGCCGCGTGTCGGAAGATCGGTTCGACGCCGCTGATCGCACGACCGTGCTCGACGTAGTGCTCGAACTCGTGGCGGAAGCGGCGTACTGCCGAGGCGATCGGCGACACGGCCGACGGGCCGAGCGGGCAGATTGTCGTTTGGCGAGGTGGCCACGCAATGCCGGGGCTGATGCTCTCGCTGATTTCCATGAGCAGGTCGATGTCCTGGGCCCGACCGTGCCCGTCGAGCATGCGCTTCAGCACCTTCTCCAACCAATTCGTTCCCTCGCGACACGGCGTGCACTTGCCGCAGGACTCGCGGGCGAAGAAGCGCACGATGCGCCAACACGCAGCGACCATGTCGGTGGTCTCGTCCATGACGACGATCGCGCCCGAACCGAGCATCGATCCCGCCTTGTCGACCGTCGGCTTGTCGAGCGGCATGTCGAGATGCTCCTCGAAGAACCACATCGCCGATGCACCGCCGGGGATGAAGGCCTTCACGGCGCGGCCACCTCGCACTCCGCCGCAGTACTCGTCGGCTTCGAACAACATGCGGAACGTGGTCACACCATTCGGCACCTCGAACACGCCGGGACGGTTCACGTGTCCACTCACCGCGAACATGCGCATGCCCGTCGACGTCGGCGCGCCGATCTCCTTGAACGACGTTCCGCCGCGACCGACGATCCAGGGCACGTTCGAGAGTGTTTCAACATTGTTGACGATCGTCGGCTGCAGGTAGAGGCCCTTCACCGCCGGAAAGAACGGGGGCTTCAAGCGCGGCATACCGCGCTCCCCTTCGAGGCTCTCGATGAGCGCCGTCTCTTCACCGACGATGTACGCGCCGGCACCCCAGGTGAGGGTGATGTCGGCAGCGAAACCCGAGCCGCACACGCTTCGACCGACCATGCCGTTTGCGTATGCATCGTTGAGGGCCGCGGCGAGTCGCTCCTGTGCGAGTGCCATCTCGCCGCGCACGTAGAGAAACGCGTGCGGCGCATTCAGCGCGTAACACGCGAGCATGATCCCCTCGATGAGTTGGTGCGGATCGCGCTCCATGAGCAGTCGGTCCTTGTACGTGCCCGGTTCGCTCTCGTCGCCGTTGATGACGAGGTACCTCGGGTGCACCCCGGCGGGAAGGAAACCCCACTTCGTTCCGGCCGGGAATCCGGCGCCGCCGCGACCTTGAATCTCGGCCGACTTCACCTCGTCGTGCACCTGTTGCGGCGTCATCGACGTGACGGCCTTGCGCAGCGATTCGTAGCCCCCCGTTCGCACGTAGCCGTCGTAGGTGTGGCCGTCGACCTGGTCGAAACGCGCGGTGATGAGACGGGGTCCGGTCGGAACTGCGGTCATCGTTGGTCGACCTTTCGCTGCGCCTCGACGCCGGCGTTGCTCCACTTGTCCGTCGTACGTTGGCGCACCGTTGCAAGCGTTCCGTGCGGCGGAACGTCGGCGCGACGACCCGCGGCAAGTTCGCCGACGAGTGTGTCAAACGACTCCGGCGTCACCTTGTACTCGTAGCGGTAGTTCACCTGCAGCGCCGGTGCCTCGGTGCACGCAGCGATGCACTCGACATCCTCGAGGGTGAACGTGCCGTCGTCGGTCGTGCTACCCGCCTTGATTCCCAACTTCTCCTCGGCATGGTGCAACAGATCCCACGCGCCGACCAATTGGCACGAGATGTTGGTGCATACGTTGATGCAGTAGCGGCCGACGGGGTGGAACTTGAACATCTCGTAGAAACTCGCCGTGCCATACACGTCTGCCGGCGTCGTTCCGACGAGCTCGGCGATGTGTGCCATCGCATCCTGCGTGACGTATCCATCCTGCTCCTGCGCGAGGTGGAGCAGCGGGATCATCGCCGACTTCGGTCGCGGGAACCGGGCGATGATCTCGTTGGCCAACTCGACGTTGGCCGGCGACAGGCGGCTCATCGGTCGACCTCGCCGAGCACCGGGTCGATCGACGAGATGACGGCAACTGCATCGGCGACCAATCCACCGCGCATCATGTGCGGCAGGCACTGGACGTTGACGAAACTCGGGGCCCGCACATGCATGCGATACGGCGTCGACGAGCCGTCGCTGGCGATGTAGCACCCGACCTCGCCACGCGGCGACTCGATCGCCACGTAGACCTCACCTTCGGGCACCTTGAAGCCCTCGGTGAAGATCTTGAAGTGGTGGATGAGTGCTTCCATCGATTCGTCGATGCGACCTCGCGGCGGCGGCGTCACCTTCTTGTTCTGAATGCGGAAGTTACCCGGGGGCATGCAATCGAGAATTTGGTGCACGATGCGAATCGATTCGCGGATCTCCTGCAAGCGGATCGCGTAGCGATCGTACGCATCGCCGTGCACACCGACGACGACGTCGAACTCGACGTCGTCGTAACGCAGGTACGGCATATCCTTGCGCAGGTCCCAAGCAATCCCGGTGGAGCGCAGGATCGGGCCGGTCGCAGCGAGTGCGACGGCTTCGTCCTGCGTGATGATTCCGACTCCTTGCAGCCGCTCGCGCCAGATCGGCTGACCCGTCATCAGCACTTCGTACTCCTCGAGGCGCGGCGGGATCTCTTCGAGGAGGTGCAGCACGTCGTCGCGCCAGCCGGCGGGCAGGTCGGCGGCGAGACCTCCCGGACGGATGAAGTTGTGGTTCATCCGCAACCCCGTCACCTTCTGGAAGAAGCGCAGCACCTGCTCGCGCTCGCGCCAGCCGTACAACATCATCGACACGGCGCCGAGGTCCATGCCGTTCGTCGCCATGAACAGCAGGTGGCTGCTCATGCGGTTGAGTTCGGACAACAGCATGCGCATCCACACGGCGCGCTCGGGAACGTCGCCGTCGATGCCGAGCAACTTCTCGGTCGCCATCGAGAAAACGAGTTCGTTGTTCAACGGCGAGAGATAGTCCATGCGCGTCACGTTCGTGCCGCCCTGCATGAACGTGAGCGATTCGCCGGTCTTTTCCATCCCCGTGTGGAGATAGCCGATGATCGGTTTGCAGCGGAGAACGGTCTCGCCCTGCAGTTCGAGCATCAGTCGCAGAACGCCGTGCGTGCTCGGGTGCTGCGGACCCATGTTGATGATCATCGTCTGATCCTCAGACGGATCGGCCGCAACGTCCGCCATTGCCGCAGCATCGGCTTCACTCATCCGCAGGACGGCACCCGACTCGCGCATGAGCTCCTTGTGACCGACGACGGACCGCGGCTGGAGCTCTTGAGCGCCCTCCGACGTTCCCGCCGACACGATGCGCGGTTCAACGGTGGTCACGACGCAGCTCCCTTGAACTGCACGGGAATGCGTCCCTGCGCGTAGTCCTTGCGCAGCGGATGACCGTCCCAGTCCTCGGGCATGAGGATGCGCGTGAGATCGGGGTGCCCGTCGAAGCGGATACCGAACATGTCGAACACCTCGCGCTCCATCGCCTCGGTACCGGGGTAAATGTCGAACAGTGACGCGACTGGTTGCCCCTCGGCAACCTGGATGCGCACTCGGATACGGCGCTTGTGCTGGAGCGAGAGCAGATTGACGACGACTTCGAATCGCTCCCCCGTCACCCCCGCGGGCAAGGGACGCTGTGCATGCGTGAGATAGTCGGCCGCAGTGAGGTCGACGCACATCTGGTACCCCTCCTCGTAGAGGGCGCGACAAACGTCGAGATACCGACCGAGCGGCGCGTGCACGACGACCTGACCGAATCGCTCTTCGGTCGGACAACCGTGCACCGAAGCGGGGCTCGACTGCGGTGCAGCGTCGACGGACACGTCAACGGCCCTGCAGCGCGACGGGCACGGTGATACCGGCGGGAACCTCTTGGATGTGCACGTCGGCGCCCGCACCGGTGGCGGCACGGCGACGCATGATCTCGCCGTCTTCGATGAGTTGATGCAGCGTCTCGATCGCATGAATGAGCGTCTCGGGTGTCGGCGGACAACCCGGCGCGTACACGTCGACGGGCACGATCTGATCGACACCCTGCACGATGGCGTAGTTGTTGAACATGCCACCGCTGCTCGCGCACACGCCCATGGAGATGACCCACTTGGGTTCCGCCATCTGGTCGTACACCTGGCGCAGCACCGGGGCCATCTTCTGGCTGACGCGACCGGCAACGATCATGATGTCGGCCTGTCGCGGCGACGCACGGAACACCTCCATGCCGAAACGAGCGATGTCGTAGTGCGGGGCACCGGTACCCATCATTTCGATGGCGCAACATGCCAACCCGAAGGTGGCTCCCCAGCTCGACCGCGACCGCGACCACTTCACGAGGTCTTCGATACGACCCGTGAGAAAGTTGTGGCGCATACCGCCCAGGCCCTCGTCGGCGATGTCACGCAGGATGCTCATCGTGCACCCGCCCATTCGGGTTCGTGATCGCGGCCTTCCAAACCGACGACGCGCACGCCGCGACCCGGCTCTGCAACGACACCGACCTCGACCAGCGGCGTTTCCTTCTTCACCGGACCCCAGTCGAGGGCTCCGCGCGCCACGACGTACACAAATGCAACGAAGAACACCGCGCTGAACGCAATGATCTCCCAGAACACGAACGCGCCGAGCTCACGCTGCGACACGGCGTACGGATAGGCGAAGATGATCTCGATGTCGAACATGATGAACAACATCGCCACCACGTAGAACGACACGGGAAAGCGCTCGGGAGCCTCGCGGCTCGGCACGATGCCGCACTCGTACGGGGCCAACTTGGCGCTGTTCGGTCGACGGGGGGCGAGGATCTTCGACGCAACGATGCTGATCGCGCCGAAACCGATGGCAAGCACCATCAGCACGATGATCGGAAGGTACTGACCCACGTGCCGATGCGCCCCGGATCAGACCTTGTCGAGTTCTCGGGCCGCCGCCAGATTGTGGCGCAGGATGAGATCGCGACGATGGAGCATCCAACACAGGATGAGGAAGATGAGCGTCGAGCCGAGCGTGATGAACATTGCCGGTTGACGCTTGTTGCCGAGGTCGCGAATCATGTGCACGTAGCGACGTCCCTGGGATTCATCGACCTTCGGACGAGCCGGTGCGCGACCGGGCTCGACACGCTGCGGTACGACCGGCGCGACCTCGACGAGTGCGAAACGCGGTTCGTGGAAGAACGCGAAGAAGTCGAGCGTCTCGTTGATCTTCGGCCACCGCTCGCCACCGCGCTCGTACACCGCAAGGGACACGAACTCACCGGCATCAAACTCGCCCGCTTCGTTGATGAGGATGACGTCGGATGACGCGACCGCTTGACCGCGCTGCGGGTCGGACTCTTCCAGGCGAATCCAGCCGTCGTTCTCCAGCGCAGCGGCAACGTTTGCCGCGGTCTCGGCTGGTGTGGTTCCCGCCTGTACGGAGCCGTCGATGATCTCGGCGCCCTGCAGCAATCGTGCATCGCGAACGATGGTCACCGGTTCGGCGGGCTGCCACGTCGGCGATGAGCCGACCAGACCGATCCCGTAGATCCACCACACGGCACCCATGATCGCCATCCATCCGAAGAACCCGCCGAGAATGACGAGGATGCCGAGTCGCGCACCGAGGTTCGTGCCGACGATGAGGTACGTGCCGCCGATGAGGACGACCACCATCGTGAGAACGACGATGATGCCGCGCAGGGTCGGCTCCCAGTTGATTGCGAGAATCGTTGCCAACGTCATCTAGAGACCCCGCACGTAGTCGACGATGGCCGCGATCTGATCGTCGGTGAGCATTCCGCCGAAGCCGGGCATGCGACCGCCACCCTGGCCCTGTTCGCCGTAGCGCTTGCCGTATTCACTACCGGCAGTGATGAATGCGATCATGTCGGCGCGATTGGGGAATTGACGGATTGTCGAGCCACCGGTCAGGTTCGGACCGAACGCACCACCACCCGTGATCTGTGGTTCGCCGTACGACCAACCCTTCGTGTGGCACCGGGCGCAGGAATACTGACCGCCGCCGAGATCAAGATTGAACAGCGCTTCACCGAGCGAACCATAAGTTCCGGCAGCGACGAGGCGCTCGGCTTCTTCCTGGATCTGATCCTTCGTTGCACCGGGCAGCGTGCCGCCGGCACACGTGCGCGGATCGGCGTCGGCGACATCGCAGTCCTCGCGCGGCACCTGGATCGACTTCATGTACTCAATGAGGGTTTGGATCTGCTGTTCGTTCAGCGGTCCGCCACCGACGAGACCCCATGCCGACATCGGCGAAAAGGGTCGACCGTAATTGAGGATGAAACGCACCTCTTCTTCGTCGAAGCGCGAGAACACCGTGTTCAGCGCCGGCGCCTTCCAGTTCACCGACTTCACTTCGCCCGTCGTCGGATCGGTGACGGCGTACGACGCCACGCCACCTGCACCGCTCATTCCACCGTGGCATCCGGCGCAGTTGAAGCCGCCGTCCGCTGTGGATGCGAAAATCCCCGAACCCCACCGCTCGAATTTGTATTGGAAATCCTTCTCCGCACCGACCTGGCGACCGGGTTCGAGGATCCAGTAGAGCGGCAGAGCGATGGTCAGCACGGCGAGGAACCCGAGTCCGAGCAACTGCGTGCGCTCGAGCTTCTTTCCCTCGAGAACCTCGTCGTCGTAGTACGGCTTGCGGTTGGCGGCGAGCTCGATCTCGGAGCCGATCTCCTTGCGACTCGAGCGGATGTTGAACAGTCCATAGACAGCCCAGCCACCGAGGGAGACGAAAAGGATGATCCACGCGAGCGTCGTGGTGACGGCAGCGAGCACGGGAGCGTTCATCGGGTCGACCTCAGTGCGCGCCGGCGGCGCCGACGCAGTGTGGGCCCTCGGCTTCCTGTCCGGTGGTGTTCGTTCCGATCGGCGGGCCGCCGAAGACGGTGCCGGTGTCGATGATGACGACGCCGTTGTTCACCGAGATGCCGAAATGATCCATGCCGCGCGGAGCGGGTCCGGCCTTCTTTTCGCCGACCCGGTTGTACTGCGAACCGTGGCACGGGCACTCGAACCACTGCGAGGTTTCGCAGGTCGGTACTCGACAGCCGAGGTGCGGACACTTCTGGTACGAAGCGACGATTCCGGCCTGCATCCCGGCGAAAACAGGTGCTTGGCTGCCGTATGCAATCTGGGCCTTTGCCAGGGATTCCTTCGGATACTCCGATACCCACGAACGGGCCTCCGGAAGATAGAGGAAGCCCTTGTTCGCGCGGATCGCGGCGATGACATCGTCGATCTTGCCGACATTGATCTTCGATCCGAAACCGCCCGACGCACCTTTCCACAAGAACGCGACAACGGCGGCGCCGAATCCACCGAGACTGGCGCTCATCAACGTGATCGACGCGCGGTTGAAGAACTGCCGGCGCGATACCCCGATGACTTCGGGATCCGGTGGCGACCACGGTGCTACCTCGGCCGCTTTCGGCACGGCGACCGCTGTCGACGCTGCACGCGCGCTCACGGCGGCAGCTTCGGCCTCGCGCGACGCCTTGCGTGACACGCGGTCGCGCAGCCTCGTCTCGCGCGACAGAACGCCGACGCGATCGCGCCGACGGGTGGAGGTGACGGCGATAATGACACCGAGCACGAAGAGCACCGCGACGGCGATGGAGATGATGGTGATGCTGCTCATGGTGACCGCCGATCAGAGCTCGAAGAAGATTCCGTCACGCCAGGGGAACGTGAAGTTGAAACCGGGACCGCGGAAGAACGAGCCGATGATGACGAGGATCGCCCAGAACATCAAGTGCACCGTCATGAGGCTGGTGATGAACTTGCGATCCTCGGGCTTGTTCGACGGGTTGCGATCGAGATACGGGGCGAACATGAGCGCGATGAGTCCCATGCCAGGAATTGTCACTCCCGCAATCATCGGGTGGAACATGGTGAGCAATTCCTGCAGACCGAGGAAGTACCACGGTGCCTTCGACGGGTTCGGCGTGGCGTTGAAGTTCGCCGCCTGCAGCAACGGTGCGTTGACGAACCACGAGAACATGAACGTGAACGCAAGGCATGCGAGCGCAGCGACGAACTCGACGGAGAGCAGGTGCGGCCACGTGTGCACCTTGTCGACCGGAACGGCCTTCACGTCCTGAATCGAACCGGACTTGACGACGGTGAGAAGTCGCTGCGTGTGACCACCGGGACCGGCACCCATCGGGACGCCGCCGCCGACCGGGGCGGCAACGACCGGGGCTCTTGGTGCATCGGCGACGGCAACGCCGCCGGAACGAGCAGCTTTCGAGCGATCGAGCAGTTCCTGCGGAATGCGCGAGGCGCCGGCACTTTGGGAGGACGACTCGTCGGCGCCGGATGACGCAGCTTTTTCACGTGCCGCTTGGGCACGCTTGAGAAGGTGCTCGGGGATCTCGGTCATTGTCGCTCGTCTCCTTTCAGCAGCTCAGAGTGGTCCGGAAATTCCGCCGTCCTTGCGGACGCGCCAGAAGTGGATGGCAAGGAAGATGACGGTGACGAACGGGAACAAAATGACGTGCAGTACGTACCACCGCAACAGTGTCTCGGGGCCGATTTCGGTGCCGCCGAGGAGTACGAATCGCACCTGGGATCCGATCACCGGCGAGTAGCCCATCATGTTCGTTCCGACCGCCACCGCCCACAGCGCCAACTGGTCCCACGGCAACAGGTAGCCGGTGAAGGACAACAGCAAGGTGAGCGTGAGGAGAATGACGCCGACGACCCAGTTGAACTCGCGAGGTGCCTTGTACGCACCGTGGTAAAACACGCGCGCCATGTGCAGGAACACGGAGAGCACCATGAGGTGCGCTCCCCAGCGATGCATGTTGCGCACCATGAGTCCGAAGGTGACCGATGTATGCAACGACTGGATGTCGTCCCACGCGTTCGCCGCCGTCGGGCGGTAGAAGAACATGAGGAAGATGCCGGTAATCGTGAGAAGGATGAAGAGGAAGAAGGAAAGACCACCGAGGCACAGCGTGTAGCTGACCTTCACTGCATGGCGCTTCACCTTGACCGGGTGCAGGTGATACAGCACCGAGTTCATGACGACGTACGACCGGTTGCGCGGCGAGTCGGTGTATCCCTTGCGGAAGATCGAGCCCGGGCGGAAGATGGAACTCCACACCTGGCTGCCCTGCAGCGATTCGTTCAGTTTGGTGACGCGCTCCTTCAGCGAAGGGCGGGGCTTTTCTTCGACGACGCTGGCCATAACTCGCTCCTTTAGAACCGCATCCCGTAGGCGTAACCGTGGTTGTTCGTGCGCGCATGGGGGTCACCGTTCGCCGGTGCGACACCGACCTTGCCGAGGACGATGACGCCGGTGGGACAACGGTCGACGCACAGCGCACATCGCGTGCAGATGTCGTCGTCGATGACGAATACGACGTGGTCGGACGGGTCGGCGCCGGGCATCTCGGTACCCGTCGACTCGACGACTGCACCGGGGTTCACCATGTGAATGCACTTCCACGGACAGATGTCGACGCAGCCTTCGCACATGATGCATTCGCTCTGGTCGATGTGGATGAACTGCTTCGGCTTCACGGCCTTGTTCAGGTACTCGGCATCGACCTCGACGAGGTGGTACTCGTCGGTGAACGGCATCATCGGCGGGTTGGCGTCAGTGCGGGTCACGAGCGATCACCCCTTCCTCACGAGCGGACGACCGTACGTGCTCGTCGGCAACGCCTTCGGCTTCACTTCGCCGCGCTTCTGCCACCATACGAACAGGTAGATCATCAAGCCGATGTAGAAGGCATGAATGACGACGACGATGATGTCGCGCACGGCTTCGTACGAGATCGTGAAGGCGAACTGACCGCCGAGTTCCTGGGGCTTCAGCAGGTTGAACGGCCCGAAGATGATCTTGTCCTTGCGCCAGCCGAGGTCCTTGTCGGCGTGGTCGATCCACTGGTGGGGTACGACGCCGAAGGCGAGAAAGAGGACGAAGAAGGCGTACGCCGAGCCGAACATGGCTTCTCCCCACGTCGCTGTGCGGTCGGAGGGGCGGCGCTTGCCCACCGGAATGATGACGAGGGCGAGAGCGGTGGTCACGACGAAGGAAAAGATGAATGCCTGGTTCATCCCGGGCCATCTCAGAACGTCGAGCGCCAACATGCGTATCGAAGCCTAGTAGGGGTGCCGATCGCGCGCCTATCGCAGAGATAAGTGCGCTCGTGCATGAACTTCGGACCGCGAGCACGGTCGGGTTAGTCTCTTCCGTTGTGTTTGCAGCTCATCGCGCCGCACGCGTCGTCTCCCCGCTTGCAGTGAGGCTCACCTCCGCATCGGCGTTGCTGTCATGACCGAAGTACCCGACTACCTCCTGAAGCGCTCGCGCGACCGACGCGCGGTGCTGCAGGGTGGAACGGCGTCGCCGGATGCACCCGCAGCAACCGGTGGAGCCGTCGAGAAGGCGACATCGTCGTCGGCGGCGCCCGCCGTTGCCGCCGAACCGACGCCACCGCCGCCACCGAAGCCCGACCCGGCATATGTCGTTGCCGCCAAGACGCGCAAGAAGATTCCTTTCTGGGCGATGGCCACGTTGAGCTTGTTGCCCGTGTGGGCATTCCTCTATCTCCTTGCACTGTCACCGCAAGAGGAAACCGTCGAAGGACCGATGGCCATCGGTGCCGAGGTGTACGGATCGTGCGCAAGTTGTCACGGTGCGGGTGGTCAAGGTGGCGCGGGACGCATTCTTCACGAAGGTGAGGTGTTGCTCACCTTCCCGCACATCGAGGACATGCTGAACTTCGTCTACACGGGTAGCCAGCCGTACGTGTCGGCCGGGTTGCAGGTGTACGGCAACCCCGAGCGCGAAGGTGGCGCACACGCACCGTTGTCGTACAACGGCAACGCGATGCCGGCACAGGGTGCCACGTGGGGCGGCGGTCTCACTGAATACGAAATTCTCGGCGTCGTATGCCACGTGCGCTACGCAATCGCCGGGGCGGATCCTGCCGGCGAAGAGTGGGGTGCGGAATACGAACGCTGGTGCTCGCCGGAGTCGGAGATTTTCGCCGGCCTGCAAGACGGAGCGACAACGTTCGACTCGCTCGCTGACACGTACAAGATGCTCGAGAATCCGCCGCGTGCCGTCGGCACCGAGGCTCGCGCCTCGAAGTAACGTCCGACACATCGACGGTGCGTGCGTCGATGGCGACTATGTTCCCGTTCGTGCACGCTGCGTGCTCGTGCCCGACGCGTCGCACCGTACGCTGACGTCATCATGTCCAACGCGAATTCGTCGCGCGTGCTCGTCATCGGCGCCGGACCCGGAGGAGCCGCGATGGGCTACTGGCTCGCTCGTCACGGTCACGACGTCACGCTCGTCGAAAAGAAACATTTCCCCCGCGACAAGACGTGCGGCGATGGTCTCACGCCGCGCGCAGTGAAGCAACTTGAGGACATGGGGCTCTCCGAAGGCTTGGCTAGGCACCACCGCTATGACGGTCTGCGCGCCACCGCCCACGGTCGGCAACTCGAACTGCAATGGCCGAGCCACCCGACGTATCCGCAACACGGGTACGTCGTGCGCCGCCGCGACCTCGACATGATGGTCGCGCACAACGCCCGCAACGCCGGTGCCACGTTGCTCGAGGGTCACGAGGCAGTCGAGCCGATCGTCGATCGCGGGTGCGTTCGTGGTGCGGTGGTCCGTGATCTCGACCGCGACGTCACAACGGAGATGCGCGCCGATTACGTCGTCATCGCCGACGGCGCCAACAGTCGGTTCGGGCGCTCGCTCGGAACGTCACGCACGAAGGAGTGGCCGTACGGAACCGCGATCCGCACGTACTGGCAGAGTCCGCGCCATTCCGATCCGTGGATCGAGTCGGCCCTTGACGTGAAGGATCGCAACGGCGACTCGATGCCCGGCTACGGATGGATCTTCCCCGTCGGCGACGGCACGATCAACGTCGGCGTCGGGCTCCTCTCCACGTTCAAGAACTTCCGCCAGGTGAACACGTCGCACCTTCTCGATTCGTACGCGCACATGATCGCCGACAGTTGGGGCATCGATCCGGCATCGCCCGAATGTCGCGCGACGAGCGGAAAAATTCCGATGGGTGGATCGGTGTTCCCGAAACAAGGTGCCACCCATCTCGTCATCGGCGACGCTGCGGGCAGCGTGAACCCTTTCAACGGTGAGGGAATCGACTACGCATACGAGACCGCCCGCATCGGTGCCGACGTGCTGCACGAGGCAATCTCGACGAACGACGCAACGGTTCTCACGCGGTACCCGGCGCTGCTCGATGCCGAATACGGCCAGTACTTCAAGGTTGCGCGACTCTTTGCGCGCGTCATCGGCCGTCCGGCGCTCATGCGCGAATTGTCTCGGGTGGGCATCCGCAGCCACACGCTCATGGAGTGGGTCCTGCGCATCATGGCGAATTTGCTGCGCCCCGACGAGCGCGGTCCTGCTGAAGTTGCCTACAAAATGGCCGCCGCCATCGTTCGCCTCGCGCCGAACGCCTGAGAACGCGACGGCCGGGTCAGCCCGGTGCCGCCGCGCATACGACCTCGACCACGGCATCACGATCGATGTCGAGGATCGTGCGAATGCCCCGCTCGGCATAGCGCTCGATGAACTGGCGCAGGGTGCGCGTCGTCTCCTCGCCCGCACACGTACGTACGACTCCGTTGGCGAGCGGGACGATCCATCCGTTGGCGAGCACTCCGCGGTCGCCGTCATCGATCATGTCGACGAGCGTCGGCAGGTCGGTGACGCGCGACTCGGCATCACCGACCGGAACGAGAGCGAACCAGATAACCGCAGGTCCGAGCATGTCGGCGAGGAGAACGCAGGCAGCGGGCGTGGCGCGATCGCTGCACGCCGTCTCACCCGGCGTACCAGTGGTGATCGTCACCCGCCGACCGTCGTCGAGCAACAGCGTCGCGTTGCCGACCGCGAGACCGTCGGCAACGGTCCACGATTCGGCACTCTCCCACCCCATCACCGATGCGGTGGTGTCGACGACGTGTGGTGAACGATCTCCACCTCCGGCACTCCCGGAAACGGCGAAGGTCGTGAGCACGAACGTCGCGAGAACCACGACCGCCAGCGCCGCCCACGTTCGCCACGCGAGCAGTTGACGCACGTCGCGAGGTTAGACGCCCACCGCGTCGGTTCGCGGTGCAGACCCGGAACCGGCCGCCCGCATCTGCTCGTGGTAACCGAGGATCTGCAGCTCGACCCCGAGATCGACGTTGCGCACCGACACGCTGTTCGGAACGGTGAGAACGACGGGTGCGAAGTTGAGCAGCGAGCCGATTCCCGCGGCGATCAAGTCGTCGGCGACACTCTGTGCCGCGGTTGACGGAACGGCAACGACGCCGATGCGCACTCCCAGCGAGCGCACCACGTCCTTCATGTCATCCATGTGGCGAACGGCGGTTCCGCCGATCTTCGTGCCGACCTTCTTCGGGTCGACGTCGAACATGCAAGCGACGGGAAACCCGCGGGAGGCAAAGCCGCCGTTGGTGGCCAGTGCAGACCCGAGATTGCCCGCCCCGGCGACGACGACTTTCCATTCGGTGAGCAGACCGAGCTCGCGCTTGATTTGATAAATGAGGTACGACACCTCGTATCCGACGCCGCGCGTGCCGTAGGTACCGAGGTAGGAGAGGTCCTTGCGCACCTTTGCCGCGTTGACACCGGCGAGCGCTGCGAGTTGGTCGCTCGATAGCTGACGCGTCTCGGTGAGCTCGAGATCGGTGAGGATTTGGAGGTAGACGGGCAATCGGTTGACAGCCGCATCGGGAATGCGTCGCAAACGACGCTGCATCGGGGAGACGTCGGGAGGGGTCGACATGCCCCTCAGGGTAGGTGCCTCGTGCATCGTTTCACGAAGTCTGCGCGACAACGTGTCCCATGCCACGCGAGTGCTGGATACCCCGTCCAGGATGACCTCGCAGATGCGCAGGGGGAAGACTGGTGGAGATGGATGCCGACCCACTGAACGTTGTTTTCGCGACCGTCGCCACACTCGTCGCCGGCCTGTTCAGCCTCGTCACGATCGACCGCTGGCGGCGGCGACGCCAGCGGCACACGAGCGCCTGGGCCGTAGCGATGGCGCTGTTCACGGTCGGTGCCGCCGCGCTGTGGTGGGCGGAAGCCGACGGCTGGTCGATGCCGCTCTTTCGCGTCTTTTTTCTCGTCGGTGCCGTGCTCAACGTGGCGTGGCTGGCGCTCGGCTCGCTGTATCTCCTCATCGGTGCGCACATCACGAACCGCATCCGCAACGTCGTCATCGCCGCATCTTTTTTCGCCACGGGAGTTGTCGTCACCACCCCGGCACGTGCCGACATTCCGTCAGAAGGTTTGCCCCGTGCACGCGAGTTGTTCGGTGCACTACCCCGCGTACTCGTCGCCGTCGGATCCGGACTGCCGGCGATCATCATCGTCGCTGGTGCCGGGTGGTCGGTGTGGCGTCTCATTCGCGGACGAGTTCCTGCTCTGAGCGGCGCACGACGCGGTGCACCGTTGTCGGCGGGACGATTGGTTGCGAGCAATGTCGTCATCATGATCGGAACAATCGTGTTGTCGGGCAGCGGTCGACTTGCCGGACGACTCGGCGAGGATCGCGCGTTTGCCGTCACTTTGACGATCGGTGTCGTCGTGTTATTCGTCGGGTTTCTCGTCGCCGGCACCCGTCGCAGCGACGGTCGAGCGCTCGACGCACTCTTGGCGACGCAAGGCCCGACATCCCGGGTGTCCGACACGTAGATCGATTGCGACGCAAGACGCGCTCGCGACGGAGTTTTCGGTGCGCGTCAGCCCATCGTCAACGAGACGATGCCCGCGATGAAGATCGCGGCAAGAAGGAGACCCAGCGCGAGAGTCGTGGCGGGTCGCATGCCTCGACTGTAGCGACGACGATCCGGGAGATCTACCGGTGTTCGCCGGAGCCGCGAACCCCGAGTTGCACGGGCACGGTGACGGCGGCATTCCCCGCTCGTTCATCCGGACCCGACGCTGCCCTGAGTTGCACCGATTCCCCTGCCGACAGACGCAACTCGTCGGCAGCGGAGCGCTGGCGCATGCAAACAGCGAGCATCCCGTACGAATCGAGCACGAGGCCGAGGCCGCCACCGATGCCCTCGAAGGTCGCCGACCGTTGCACGGCACGAGTGATTGCTTCACCCGTCGGCGACGTGACGGTGAGCGACAGGACTTCGCCCCACTGCGCAACGTCGTCGGGAGACACGTTCAGTTGGCAGTTGCCGTAGCGATCGATCCACGTCACTTCGGCAACGAGTACGTCACCTTCCCTGCGCGACAGCGGGATGACACCGGGCATGAGCAATGCGGGGTCGACTGCGGGTCCGAGCTCGCGCAGTGGTACGCCGTTGCACACGTGGGCGGCGACCGGTGCGAAAATGTCACGCCCCGCGAACGTCGCACCCGGGGCGACGAGGTGGAAATCATCGTTGGTCAACTCGACGGCTTCGTCGGCACCACCGGCCAATGCAACCGCCATCGACAGCACGCCGTTGTCCGGTCCGATGAGGACTCCCCGACCACCGGCAACGGAAACGGCGATGGCCCGCCGCTGCGTGCCGACGCCGGGGTCGACGACCGCGAGTACGACGCCCTCCGGCACGTAGGTGATGCAGCGGGCGAGCGCCAGAGATCCGGCGCGCACGTCGAACGGCGCAATCTCGTGGGTGAGGTCGACGACAGTGACGTGCGGTGCGATGTCGGCGATCACACCCTTCACGACACCGACGAACTCGTCGCCGATGCCGTAATCGGAAAGAAAGGACACGTGCCGGTAACGCGGGTGCGACGCAGACGCCTGATTCATCGCCGATCACGGTACCGAGTCGCGGCACGATGAGAGTTGCGGCACGATGAACGTCGCCGCGTCGATCGCCGCATGAGTTGCCGCCGCGCAACCACCATCGCAATGTGAACGTGGGAGCCGATGCCAACCCCCCGACGGCATCGACTCCCACGGCGCAGCCCTTGCGAGCGCGTCTCCCAGATCGGAGTTGCCTCCGACTGGTGATCTGAAAACGCAACACACGTTAGACACGAAACTTCGCCGACGACACCATTCTTCGGGGATTTTTTCTTCACCTCCGCCGTGGGCAGCGACGGCTCCTGCGAGGTACGCGCGACGGATGGGGCCGGTGCGCGGGGCACCGTGCACCGCCGTGCAACAACCCGACACTCAGCGCGGGGGCAAACCCAACTCCCGGCTGCGCTCGGTTGCGCGCTGCACCGCAGCAACGACAGCATCGGCAACACCCCTCTCTTCGAGCACGGCAATTCCGGCGGCAGTCGTCCCGTTGGGTGACGTGACCCGGCGACGAAGTTCATCGGGCGAACCGGGCTCCCGCTCGACGAGCAGCGCCGCACCGACGAGCAGATTGGCGACGAGTCGTTCCGGTGAAGGAAGCCCCGCCGACCGCGCCGCGGCGAGCAGTGCCTCGGCGACATAAAAGAGGTATGCCGGACCGGAGCCGACGAGACCGGTGAATGCATCCATCGACGTCTCGGGCAACTCGACGACGACACCGATGCCGTCGAGGATGGCGCGTGCCCATGCCACATCGGCAGCAGTGCAGTTTTCGCCCATGGTCATTGCCGTCGTTGACCGACCGATCACGGCAGGCGTATTGGGCATGGCTCGAATGACGGCAACATTGGCTCCGCAATGCGCCTGCAAGCGGGAAACGGTGACACCCGCAGCAATCGACATGACCCGCCGAACACCACGCTCGGCCAGTGCCGTGCACACTGCATCAACCTCGGCTGGCTTCACGGCAACGACGGCCGCGCGGATCGGGCCGGGATGCGCAATGAGCGACTCCACGACGGTCGCCGTCGGATGCAGCCGCGCGAGCGCGGCGCGACGCGAGGAATCCGGTTCCACCAGCGTGAGTGTGCGCGGGTCGGTACCCGATCGTACGAGACCGTCGACCATCGCCGATCCCATGTTGCCGACGCCAACGATCGCGAGATCGCCGACGTGTTCCACCACGCCGAGGCTACCGAGACGGCTGACGCAGGCCCGGGAACGCGAGCTCGACGAGCGCGGCAAAGTGTCGGTCGATCGTCGCATACACGGATCCGACGATCCGATCGAGTTCCGCTTCGTCGAGTGATTCGAGAAGCAACTCGCCGTAAAGATGCAATGCGTCCTCGGCACCGATGCCGAAGTGATGACCGACGATCCTTTCGTTGCGGCGCAGGACGTATCGCAACAGCTCCTCGGACTGCGTCAATGGAACGGGAAGAACGTACGTTTCGTGACGCAGCGTTCGTTGCCCGAGCTGCAGCCAGATGGTGATCGTCTCCTTCACGTCGCCCCGCAGGCGCACGAACCAGCGGTGCGGGTCGTCCTCGGCTCGGCCTGCATCGATCACCGTCGTCCATTCGGCGCAGACTCGCGCGCACCACTCGTCGATCCGCCGTTCGAGCACGGCGCGGGACTGATCGTCGAACAGGTCGGTCATCGCAGCATCACGCGCATGACACGGGGGTGCGGGCCGACACCTCCGCATATATGCGGCGCAGGCGCATCGCGGCGGAATTCCAGGAGTATCGCCTGCTGCGTGCGTGAGCGGCAGCGCCCATCTCTCGTGCGAGCACGGGCGAGTCGATGACCCGGCGCAAGGCATGGGCAAAAGAATTCACTTCGCGATCGGTCACCAGGTATCCCGTCGCTGCGTCGTCGATGAGCGACAACAGACCGCCGACCGCGCTTGCGACGACGGGCCGGCCGCTGGCGGCTGCTTCGAGAGCTACGAGCCCGAAACTCTCGCTGCGCGAGGGAACGACGACCACGTCGGCGGCGCGGAAGTACGTGGAGAGCAGGTGGTGCGGCAGCGGTTCGACGAACGTGACGCGCGAGCCCATGCCGAGTCGCTCGACGAGGCTGCGAACACCCGCGAGTTCGCGGCGACCTTCGGGTCCGCTCGCTCCACCAACGATGACGAGGCGAACGTCGCTGCGACCGAGCGCCGCCACCGATCGAACGGCGAGATCGACTCCCTTCAGGGGCTGGATGCGACCGACGAAGAGCACGACCGGTGAATCGTCGAGGCCGATTGCGCGGCGTGCACCGCGCACGTCGCCCGGCGAGAACACCGCATGCTCGACCCCGGGCGCGACGATCTCCGCCGCTCCGTCCCAGCGCGGATAGAGCATTCGCAGTTGGTCGCGCTCCTCCGCACACGACACGACGACCGCATCGGAGCAGCCCATCACCGCCGTCTCGCCCGCATCGCGCGCTGCCGACTCGGCGTCACCGAACATCGACTTGACCCGTGCGAGCGTGTGGAAGGTGGTGACGAGCGGAAGTCCGAGGTCGTGCTTCAGGGTGTGTCCGGCGATTCCCGACAGCCAGTAGTTCGCGTGGATCACGTGCGGCTCGCGTGTCGCGAGGTGCTCCCGTACCGCCGACGTGAAGGGCGCCACGAGATCGGGGAGCTGCTCCTTCGTGGCGTCGTAGTCGCCGGCTTCGACGTGGACGAGGGTGTTGTTCGGCTCGCGCACGACGACGGTCGGCAAGCCGCGCTTCCAGGCCCGGGTGTACGTCGTCACCTCCACTCCGAGTCGCGCAAGTGCCGAAGCGACTTCCCGCACGTACACGTTCATTCCCCCGCCGTCACCGACACCCGGCTGCGCCAACGGCGACGTATGCATGGAGAGAAGGGCGACGCGCTGCATGGTGCCGACTGCAACCTATCGGCGGCCCTGCCGCACGCTGCCGTCGCCGCGGATGCTCAGTCGTTGAGCAGGTCGTCGACGGCCGAGTCGTGCGATTTGTAGCGACGCACGAGCTCGGCAGACAACGCATCGATCGTCGCGAACATCTCGCGTCGCTGCCGTGACACGTCGGCTTCGAAGCTGGACAGTTCACCGATACATGCCTGCAACTCGTCGTCGTTCAGCGTGCGCACGGCTCCGAACCCCACGCGATCGCACAGCGCCTCGAGTCGCACGACGAGCGGGTCGTCGATTCTCGGCTCGGTATCGCGCGGCGGTCGTTGCGATCCGCCGGCACTTTCGGTGGCGAACACCCGCGTGATTTCGCCAGAGACGTCGGCGTCGACGGCACGATGTTCGGCACGACGCTGTTGCTCCGCGCGCGCAATATCGAGACGACCCTGCACCATTCGCCGCACGTACGACACGGCGTCTTCTCTTTGCTGCAATTCGTTGCGTGCCGTTCGCAAGTCGGCGAGTGACAGGGTTGCGGGATCGCTTCCTCCCGACACGGGAGGAAGGATCGCCACCTCGTCACGCTCACCGACCGCTGCGCCGCGCTCGACGGGCTCCCCGTTCACCCATACGCGACTCACGGACAACACGCCCTCGAAAGATGGTCCGCACCTGTGCACGACGTGCGCGAGCACTTCGGCCACGGTGCCGCCCGGCACCTCGTCACTCGATCGCCCTGCAGCATCGCGCGCCTGGGCGAAAAACAGCACGCGCGGCATGTCGCAACTGTACCCAAGGCACTACCCTGCGTCGTCGTGCACGACGCGGCGTCACCGACGATCACGCGCGTCCTGATGCTTCGGCACGGTGAATCCGAGTGGAACGTTGCGGGCCGATGGCAGGGGCGTGCCGATGTTCCACTCACCGAGCGCGGCCGCCAACAGGCGGTACTCGCTGCGGCACGACTCGATCGGGTGGATGTGATCGTCGCGAGCACCCTGCAACGTGCTTCGCACACCGCCGAGCTCATCAGTGGAGTCCTCGGAGTACCGGGCCCCATGCTCGATGACCGTCTCGTCGAGACTGACGTCGGTCCGTGGGAGGGCCTCACCCGCGATGCCATCGACGCAGGCTGGCCGGGCTTTCTCGATTCGATGCGCGTTCCCAGCGGTTTCGAACCGTCGCACTCCGTCATCGGGCGTGTGCACGACTCCCTCATCGACCTTGCGAGGCGGCACGCCGGTTCAACGCTGCTCGTCGTCAGTCACAGCGGGGTCATTCGCACGCTGCGGCGACACCACAACGTCGCCGATCGGCGACTGCACAACCTCGAGGGTTGTTGGTTCGAGGTTGCGGCATCCGGCGTGACAGCCGTCGGCGAATTCGTTTCACCGCTCTCGACGAGCGGCGACGCCGGCGACTCGCTGTGACACATCCACACTGACGCCCGCGAAGTAGCGTCGGTCCTCGTGCTGCGACGGACGATCGATTCGTCGTACGCACCGATCGTGCGCGACAGCATCGCACCGCTGTCGATGAGCCGACTCACTGCCAACGCGGCATACCGATTCGCACCGCCGTTCATCGCCATCATCGCCGCTGGCACCGCCGGTTTCGACGTTTCGGTCGCCGAGGTCGGAATCGCGATCTCTGTCTCCGAACTCACGGGGTTCCTCGCGCCGGCTCTCGGGTGGTTCGTCGATCGTGTTTCGCGCCGGGTGTCAATGGCGCTGGGTCTTCTCGGGTGCATCCTCGGCACGTTCGTCGTCGCGGCGAGCCCGAACGTGGTCGTCTTCGCCGTCGGTTTGACGATGATCAACCTGTTGAAGTCGTTGTACGACCTCGGGATGGCGGCATGGATCGCCGATCACGTCGAATACGACAAGCGCGGACGCATCGTCGGCATCACGGAAACCTCCTGGGCACTCGGACTCCTGCTCGGTGTGTCACTCATGGGCGTCGTCACCGCTCTCACGTCGTGGCGGTGGGGGTACGTTGCCGCTGCAATTGCCGTTGCCGCAACCGGCTTCTGGCTCGACATTCGGCTGCGTCACGACACCGTCGCCACGGTCGGTCGCCGCGACTCGCGCGATGGTGTGCCGCCGGCGGCAACTTCGATGCGCGGTCGATCGTGGTTCGTTCCCTTGTCGATGTTCGGTCTCATGGGTGCGAGCCAGTGCATGTTCGTCACGTTCGGTGCATGGCTTGCCGACGACTTCGGCGTTGGCGCATTCGGGCTCGCCGCGATCGGGTTCGTACTCGGTTCCGTCGAGCTCGTGTCCTCGGTGACGAGCGCGCGTAAGACCGACGCGTGGGGCAAGGAACGCAGCGTTCTCATCGGATCGGTGCTGATGGTTCCCACCGCACTCGCCCTCGCACTCGGGTCCGACTACATGTACCCAGGGCTCGTCGCGATTGCCCTGCTCATCCTCGGTTTCGAGTTCGCCGTCGTCAGCATGCTCCCGCTCGCGACGCACCTCGTTCCCGATGCGCCGGGAAAGGGCTTCGGCCTCGTCATCGGCGCCGGCACGCTGGGACGCGGAGTCATGTCGCTCGTCGCGACGCTCGCCTACGAGCGGGCGGGGATCGCCGGTGCAGCGCTGGCGTCAATTGCATGCTCGGTCGTTGCCGGCGCGGCGATCGTCGCGTTTGCCCGCGCAGCCGAACGCGACAACGATTAGCCGCGGTATGCGTGCGTGATCGGTAGTCGCCGATCCTTCCCGAACGCCTTCGTCGTCACGCGCACTCCCGGAGCCAACTGACGTCGCTTGTACTCGTTGGCGTCGACGAGGCGAACGATGCGGGCCACGAGCTGTGCATCGAACCCCGCCGCGACGATGTCGGCTGCCGTGCGATCTTCTTCCACGTACAGCCGCAGGATCGGATCGAGTACGTCGTATGGCGGCAGGCTCTGGTCGTCACGTTGATCGGGTCGCAATTCGGCCGACGGCGGCTTCGTCATCGTCGCTGCCGGGATTACCTCGGTACCGGCACGCTCGTTGATGCGCCGGCACAGCTCGTACACCTCGGTCTTGAAGACGTCCTTGATCACGGCGAACCCGCCGACGGAGTCGCCGTACAGCGTGAAGTACCCGACGGCGAGCTCGCTCTTGTTGCCCGTCGTGAGCACCATCCAACCGAACTTGTTCGACAGCGCCATGAGCGTCGTACCGCGCACGCGGCTCTGCAGGTTTTCCTCCGTGAGATCGTGTGCACGCCCGACGAACGACGGTGCCGTCATCTCGAGATAGGCGGCGAAAGCGGGCTCGATCGGGATCGTGCGGAAGTCAATACCGAGATTGCGGGCGAGACGCTCGGCATCGCTGAGTGATCCGTCGCTCGAGTACCGGGATGGCATCGCCACGCCGTGTACGCGGTCGGCACCGAGCGCGTCGACGGCGACCGCGGCCACGAGGGCCGAGTCGATACCACCCGACAATCCAATGACGACGTCGGTGAACCCGTTCTTGCGCACGTAGTCGCGGGTACCGAGTGCAAGAGCGGCGAGAACCTGATCGACTTCCGACCCTGATTCCGCGTGCGGTGCGGCACGTCGGTCCCATGCTCGTGACACCGCTCCGTGTACGGCAACGTCGACGAATTCGCAGCGTTCCTCGAATTGCGCGAGCCGTGAGATGACGGATCCGTCGGGTCCGACGACAACCGACCCACCGTCGAAAACGAGTTCATCCTGGCCGCAGACCTGGTTGACGTAGACGATCGGCATGTTCGTTTCCCTGGCGCGATCGACGACCGTGCGCTCGCGCATCGCGGCCTTGCGGCGATCGAACGGGGAACCGTTGATGTTGAGCGCGAGTCGCGCACCCGCGTCGCGCTGGCGCGCCAGAGGTCCGTTCTCGACCCACAGGTCCTCGCAGATGCTCACGCCCACGTCGATGCCGGCAATCGGCACGGTGAAGCCCGGGTGGCCGCCCGGAACGAAGTACCGCACCTCGTCGAACACCGCGTAATTCGGCAACATCACCTTGTGGTACACCGCTTCGACTCGACCGTTGCGGCACACGGCAGCCGCATTGGCGAATCGTGCCGGTCGGGCACTCGCCGGGTTCGCACCGACTGTGTCGATGGCGGCGGCGTCGACAAATCCGATGATTGCGACGCACTCGGTTACCAACGACGCGATCTCGTCGAGATGACGACGCACGTCATCGACGAATCCGAACTTGAACACGAGATCCTCGGGCGGGTAACCCGTGAGGGCGAGTTCGGGGAAGACGACGACGTCGCATCCGGCCGCGGTCGCGTCGGCGATCCAGGCGCCGATCGTGCGGGAGTTCGCCGCGAGATCACCGACCCGCGGGTTCATCTGGCCGATCCCGACGCGCACCCATCCGGCAAGTGGCGTGGCACCGGGCACGCCGTGAGGCTACCGAGAGGGTCGAGGGGTGGATCTGTTTACACGCCGTTCACACTCGGATGACGGATCCGATACGCCCAGCGACCAACATGGACGGGTCACTCCACGAAAGGAACCTCAATGCCCTATCAGGCTGAATACATCTGGATCGACGGAACCAAGCCGACTCCGTTGCTCCGTTCAAAGACGAAGATCATTGACAACTCGGTGAAGACTCCGCCCATCTGGGGCTTCGACGGCTCGTCCACCGAACAGGCGACCGGTGAGTCGTCCGACTGCATGCTGAAGCCGGTCTACTGGTGCAAGGACCCGCTGCGCGGCGGCAAGAACATCCTCGTCATGTGCGAGGTGTACCTCGCATCGACGGGACTGCCGCACCCGACGAACACGCGTGCCGCATGTGCAGCCACCGCCGACAAGTACAAGAAGCACGGAATGATCTACGGCATCGAGCAGGAGTACACCTTCATGCGCCTCAACGGTCGTCCGTTCGGTTTCCCCGAACTTGACGGCGAACCGGGACCGCAGGGGCCTTACTACTGCGGCGTCGGCGCCGGTCGCGTCATGGGTCGCGACATCGTCGAACTGCACACCGAGGCCTGCATCAAGGCCGGTCTCACGATTTCGGGAACGAACGCCGAAGTCATGCCCGGTCAGTGGGAATACCAGATCGGACCACTCGATGCACTCCAGGCGAGCGATGAAATGTACGTCGCGCGTTGGCTCCTGCATCGCATCGCCGAGGACTTCGACGTCGTCGTATCGTTCGATGCCAAGCCCCAGAAGGGTGACTGGAACGGTGCCGGTGCGCACACGAACTTCTCGACAAAGGCAATGCGCGAGGGTTACGGCGCAATCGAAGCGGCGTGCAAGGCACTCGAGGGTCGCGTCATGGAACACGTAGAGAACTACGGCCACGACATCCAGAGCCGCCTCACGGGCAAGCACGAGACCGCTCCGTGGAACCAATTCAGCTACGGCGTGTCGAACCGCGGCGCGTCCATTCGTATTCCGTGGCAGGTGGCCAAGGAGCGCAAGGGCTATGCCGAGGACCGTCGTCCGAACGCAAACATGGATCCCTACGTCGTCACCCGCCTCATCCTCGAGACGGTGTGCAGCAAGGAAAAATTGCCCGCGGGCTCGTCGAAGAGCGGCAAGAAGGGTGACAAGAAGAAGGGCAAGAAGAAGTAGCGATCTCGCGGCGGTAACGCCGCACGATCGCCGGCATAGAGGGGCTCGGGGTGTCACCGATCGGTGGCTCCCCGGGCCCCTGCCGCTTGACTGAGAGGAGAGGTTCGGATGCTCGAGCAACAGCGCGAATACGTCCTACGCACGGTCGAGGAACGCGGGATCCGTCTCGTGCGCCTGTGGTTCACCGACGTATTGGGCAACTTGAAAAGTTTTGCCATCAGTCCGGCCGAGCTCGAGAACGCACTCGTCGATGGCATGAGTTTCGATGGCTCGTCGATCGACGGCTACGGCCGCGTACAAGAAACCGACGTCTTGGCGATGCCCGACCCGAACACCTTCGAGGTGCTGCCGTGGGTCGACCCGAAAGGTGCCGAAGCGCGCGTGTTCTGCGACATTGGTCAACTCGACGGCGCGCCGTTTCACGGTGACCCGCGCCAGGTATTGCGTCGCAACCTCGAAGCGGCACGTGCAATGGGCTTCCAGTTCTACGTCGCGCCCGACGTCGAGTTCTTCTACTTCGCCCCCCCGGAAGACGGCATGCCGCCCCGACCACTCGACAGCGGCGGCTTCTTCGATCTCACGACAACCGATATCTCGTCGTCGCTGCGCAAGGAGACGATCCGCACCCTCGAGACAATGAGCATTCCCGTCGAGTACAGCTTCCACGAGGACGCACCGAGTCAGCACGAAATCGATCTGCGCCACACCGATGCGCTGACGATGGCCGACAGCATCATGACGTTCCGCTTCGTTGTGAAAGAGATTGCGTCGTTGCACGGTGTGCACGCGACATTCATGCCCAAACCGCTCGAGAGCGTGCAGGGTTCGGGGATGCACCTCCATCTGTCGCTGTTCAAGGGCGACTCGAATGCGTTCCACTCCGACACCGACAAGTACAACCTCTCCGATACGGCCCGCGCATTCATGGCAGGTCTGCTCAAGCACGCCCCCGAGATCACGGCCGTGACGAACCAGACCGTGAACAGTTATAAACGCTTGGTGCCCGGGTTCGAAGCGCCGGTGCACATCTCGTGGGCGCGCAACAACCGCAGCGGTCTCATTCGTGTGCCGATGCCCAAGCGGGGCAGTGAACTCGCCACGCGCATCGAGTACCGGTCTCCCGACGCCACGTGCAACCCGTACCTCGCATTCTCCGTCATCCTCGCCGCCGGACTACGCGGCATTGCACAGGGATACACCCTCCCCGACGAAGCCGACTCGAATCTCTTCGAGATGGGCGACGACGTACTCGCAAAGATGGGCATCGAGCAGCTGCCGCAATCGTTGAATGACGCAGTTCGCGTCATGGAGAAATCGGAACTCGTCGCCGAGGCCCTCGGAGATCACATCTTTGAGTGGTTCCTGCGCAACAAGCGCGCGGAGTGGCGCGGATACAAGACCCACGTCTCACAATTCGAACTGGACAGGTACCTGCGCGCTCTATGACGACGCTCGGATTCCTCGCCGTCTTCCCCGATCATCCGTCGGTCGAGCTCGCCCGCACCCTCGACCTGTCCGGGTATCCGTGGAAGGGAGTGTCGAGTGCCGACACCCTCAACCGTCTCGAGCCCGCCGACGGATGGGCCGGCGCAGTCGTCATGTGCGACGACGATCCCGAGGGTGGCTGGGCGATGTGCCGCGCGTTGCGGCGCCGCGACAGGCCGGTGCAGCGCGTTCTCGTCGTCGTCACAGGTGCCCAACTGGCCGACCTCGAGTTGCGCGACGATCTGTTCGACGACTTCTGCCTCTCGCCGTTTCATCCGCGCGAGCTCGATGCACGACTGCGGCACCTCTTCTTCACGCATCTCACGGTGAAACCCGAGTCGCTCATCGAGTACGGCGGTTTGCGTCTGAACACCGAGACTTACCAGGCTTCGTTCGGCGGACGTCCACTCGACCTCACCTACATGGAGTACGAACTGCTGAAATTCCTCGCACAGAACCCGGGAAAGGTGTTCACGCGCGAAACCCTGTTGTCCCGGGTGTGGGGATACGAGTACTTCGGTGGTGCGCGCACCGTCGACGTGCACATTCGTCGTCTGCGCGCAAAACTCGGCGAAGAGCATGCACACCTCATCGAGACGGTGCGCAGCGTCGGTTACCGCTTCGGTCAGTCGAAGTGGAGCGTTTGACGACAGGAGTCGTCAAACGCAATGACACGATTGACGACAGGAGTCGTCAAACGCATTGACACGTTTGACGGCAGGGGCCGTCAAACGAGCGCGACGATGCCGAGCGCGATGAACAACACGCCGGCGCCGCGCTGAACGAGCCGCAGCGGTACGCGCGCGACCAACCACCGTCCGGCGAGCACGGCGAGACCGGACACGCAGACGAGTGCCGCAGAAGCTCCGATTCCGACTGCCACCGGACGACCCGTCGAGGCGGCGAAACCGGCAGTCGCAAGCTGCGTGATGTCGGCGAACTCGGCGATACCGACCGTCGATGCCGACACGACGAAGATGCGACGCCACGACGAATGCTCCGGGGTTGCATGTGATCCCGGTGCATCGCGACCGGAGCTGCGCGACGTCCAGAGAATCCACAGACCCGCGAGAACGAACATGACACCGATCGTCGCCTGCACCGGTTCGCGCGGCAAGCGGGACACGAACCCGCCGAGTGCGGCGGCAGCGACGACGTGTCCGACGTACGCCAGTGACACCCCCGTCCAAACCGCCGACCGCGACGGATACCGCGACGACAAGAGCAAGGTGGCGAACATCGTCTTGTCCGGAAGCTCGGCAAGGAACACTGCCGCAAACACGACGGCGATCGTGGACAACACTCGCGACTCAACCCCGTGAATCGAGGCGTTGCATTCGGCGCGACAGGCGTTCGTGTCGAACGAGCATGTCGTCGACTGACCGGTGGACGAGCTCGTGACGGCGAACAACTGCCGTGCCATGCACGATGGTGTCGCGAGCAGAGGTCGGGCCGCAGCGAAGCCACGCCTCGATCGGGTCGGCGAGTCCACCGGCGAACCGCGGACCGTCGAGCGACCACACGGCGACGTCGCCCACGGCGCCGACGCTGATTTCACCGATTTCACCGACACGTCCCAGACATCCGGCCCCGCCGCGCGTCGCACATTCGAGCGCGAGCCGGGCCGATGCAGAATCGGCGCCGTCGCGAAGTTTTGCGAGCAGCATTGCCTGGCGTGCCTCGAGCCACAGCGATGCCGAGTCGGCCGACGACGACCCGTCGACACCGAGTCCGACGTGGACGCCGGAATGACGAAGCGCAACGATCGGGGCGATACCCGACGACAAGATGAGGTTGCTGCTCGGGCAGTGTGCGACTCCGACCTCGGCGGCACCGAGGCGGGCGATCTCGGCATCGTTCGGCATCACACAGTGCGCCAGCCAGGTTCGCGACGTCACCCATCCCACGTCCTCGAGATACTCCATGGGTCGGCACCCGAACGTGGCAAGCGAAAATGCGTCGTCTTCGGAGTTCTCGGCGAAGTGGGTGTGCAGACGTACGTCGAGCTTCTCGGCCAACTGCGCACTCTCGATCATGAGGCGTCGCGTGACGCTGAAGGGTGAACACGGAGCGAGTGCGATGCGCACCATTGCACCATGCGATCGATCATGGTGGCGTTCGACCGCACGCTGCGAGTCGGCGAGGATCTCGTCGTCGTCCTGCACGACGTCATCCGGTGGCAGTCCGCCGTCCTTTTCCGACAGCGACATCGAACCGCGCGTGGGATGAAAACGGATACCGAGGTCACGTGCCGCGGCAATCTCGGCAGCGAGCAGATCCCCCGCGCCGCGTGGGTGCAAGTAGAGATGGTCGGTCGACGTCGTGCAGCCCGACAACGCCAGTTCTGCGAGACCGACCCACGCCGACACGTGCGCCGATTCCTCGTCGAGTGCACGCCACAGCGGATACAACGTGCGCAACCAACCAAACAGCGGTGCTGCAGTCATCGCCGGGAGCGCCCGGGTGAGGTTCTGGTACAGGTGGTGGTGCGTGTTGACGAGTCCCGGCGTCACGAGACAGCCCGATGCATCGATCATCTCGACGCCCCGCGGATGCTCACCCGTACCCACTGCGGTGACGATTCCGTTCGTGATCGCCACCCAACCGCCGGCGATCTCGCGACGCGCGGAATCCATCGTTGCAACGAGTCGTGCGGAATGCACGACGAGATCGGGCCGCCCGGTCACGATGCGGATACCCGACGCTTACCGATGAAGATCGAGCAATTCGCTCCCGGCGTGGCGCTTCACGGCGTCACGATCGAGCGACGTGCCGAGCAGCGCCGCGAGGACGACCGAACCGAGCCCGACGATGACGGGAAAGCCGATGAGGATGACGACGAGTACGACGGCGCCGAGCACGTTCACTTCCCCGCGCGACGGGACCGCTTCTTCGGCGTCGCACCTTTCTTCTTTGCTGCGGGCGTCTCGTTCTTCGCCGGCGCCGTGCGTGCGGCGGTGGGCGTCGACGGTGCACGCTCGGGCTTGTACGCCCATGCTTCGATTTCCACCGCACCACCGGCGGGCAATGCGGACACTTGCACGGTGCTGCGTGCGGGACGCGACGAGCCGAAGCCGGCTGCATATGCCTCGTTGAACGTCGGGAACGTGTCGAGATCGGTGAGGAAGCACAGCGTCTTCTTCACGTCGGCGATCGTGGCACCCTGACTCGCGAGGTGGGCCTTCAGATTGACGATCGCCTGCGTCGTTTGTGCCTTCACCCCGCCGGGAACGATCGCCCCGTCACGCAGTCCGAGTTGCCCCGAAACGATGATCCAGTCCCCCGCTCGCACGACCGGTGTGTACGGTCCGATGGGAGTTGCTCCTGAGGAAGTTGCCATGCCATCAGGTTAGACGCAGTGTCGTAGAGCACGCTCCCACGTCAACTTCTCCGGACGGCTTCACCGTTACCCTGCGTGTGATGAGCGATGTGACGCGCCGTCAGTTCCTGCGCAACGGAGTCGTACTCGCACTCGGAACGGGTTGCGTTGCGGGTCTCGGTACGGTTCTCTCCGCATGCGGCGGATCATCGAGCCCGCAATCGACGAGCGGAGAACTGCCCACCGACGTCCAGATCGTGCAACGATTTCCCCAGATTCTCGTTCCCGGAGAGGTGCGCATCCCCGTTTCACTCGCATTCGGAGGCGGCCTGCTCACCGTCGACGGGGACGTACCACTTCCCGCAGTTCTCACGGGCCGCATCGAGAGGCTCGACGGCACCGATTTCGTTCCGTATGCCACTTCGCTGCGCGCAGAACGCCACGACGAGAATCTCGCCACGCCCTACTGGCCGTTCCGGCTCTCCATCGACGCTCCCGGCGTCTACCAACTCGTGCTCGACGGCGGGCCCGCCACCGCAGCGGCCGTGCAGGTGTCACCGCGCGAGACGATCGCGGTGCCCAAAGTGGGCGATCCGCTCCCCGAACTCGACACCCCGACGGTTGCCGATGCACGCGGAGTGGATCCGCTGTGCACACGGACACCCGAACCGTGTCCGCTGCACACGATGTCGGTGCGCGAAGCTCTCGCACTCGGCCGACCGATCGCCTATCTGGTCGGCACACCCGCACACTGCTCGACGGGCACGTGCACCCCGGCCCTCGATGCGCTGCTCACCATGCACGCCGACGTCGGCACACTCGCCACTTTCATCCATGCCGAGGTGTACGCCGATCGCGCAGCGACGACACCGTCACCGGCGATCAAGGATCTGGCGATGACCTACGAGCCGGCGCTCTTCGTCGCCGATGCAACGGGAACGATCGTTGATCGCCTCGACGCCGTTTTCGACGTACGGGAGTTGCGCGCGAGCCTCGCTCGCGCAGGGATCAGCTGAAGCTCTGGCCGCAGCCGCAGGTGCGGGAAGCGTTCGGGTTCGTGATCTTGAAACCAGACTCGTTGAGACCGTCGGTGTAATCGAGGCTTGCACCGGCGAGCAACTGCGCCGAGGCCGAGTCGACGACCACCTTCACATCGCCGAACGATTCGACCTTGTCTTCCGGCGTGAAGTCGCCGTCGAAGTACATCTCGTACGAGTAGCCCGAGCAGCCACCGGGGCGGACGGCGACGCGCAGCGCGAGATCGGCGGCGTTCTCCGTTTCGAGCAACTGCTTCACCTTCGTCACGGCGGTGGGAGTGAGAGTGATCATCGCGGGTTCTCCTGTCGTGTTCTCTGGTGATGTCGTGGGTGGAATGGCCGAGTGAGTGCCGTGGTGCACCGCGTGCACCTACCGGTCAGGATACCGCTCTCGTCAGTGGTGTGACCGAACGGTGCGCAGCACGGACGCTGCGTGAGTCGGAGTCGGCCCGACGCGGATAGGTTCGGGGCGTGGCCGGTCGCACGGTTCCCCCTCCCTCCGTCGACGAGGTGCGCAACATGTTGCGCGCCGTCATCGACCCCGAACTCGGCGAGAACATCGTCGATCTGGGAATGGCCGGCGACGTCACGGTGTCCGCCGGGGGTCTCGTCACCATCGGGGTCACATTGACGATCAAGGGATGCCCCTTGCGCGCCCAGATCAAAAAGGACGTGGAGTCACGACTCCTCACCCACCCCGGGGTGACGAAGGTGTCGATCGACTGGGGCGAGATGACGAGCGAGGAGCGCTCGGCCGTCATGACCCGTGCCCGGTGGAACGCACGCGAGCAGGCAAGCGACACTGCTGTGCCGACATCGGCCCGTGTCCTAGCCATCGCGAGCGGCAAGGGCGGCGTGGGGAAGAGTTCCGTCACGGCAAATCTTGCCGTGGCGCTCGCCGCCGAGGGGTTCGTCGTCGGCGTGCTCGATGCCGATATCTGGGGCTTCTCGATGCTGCGCATGCTCGGCATCTCCGACCGTCTAGAAGCACGTCTCATCGACGGCATCGACAAGCCGCGGATCATTCCCAACGAGCGTGCCGTCGGCACCGGATTGTTGAAGGTGGTGAGCACGGGCATGCTCGTCGAAGACGAGGAGACGGCGCTCATGTGGCGCGGTCTCATGCTCACCAAGGCCGTCGAACAATTCCTCAACGACGTGCACTGGGGTGAGCTCGACTACTTGCTCATCGACATGCCGCCGGGAACCGGCGACGTGCAGATGGGTCTTGCTCGTATGTTGCCCCGTACCGACCTGCTCATCGTCACGACACCGGCGGTGTCGGCACAGAAGGTGGCGATCCGGGCCGCGGACATGGCGCGACGCAGTTTCTTGCGCGTCGCCGGTGTCATCGAGAACATGAGTTTCTTCGTGTGCGAACACGGAACTCCGACGCCGCTTTTCGGTGAGGGGGGCGGTGCCGCACTCGCCCGCGACGTCGGCGTCGAGCTGCTCGGGCGAATTCCCATCGAGCATGCCGTCGCGCACGGCAGCGACACTGGCGAACCGGTTGCCCTCGGCGGTACAACGATGGCAGCACTCGAGTTCCGCACGATCGCAAAGAAACTCATCGCCGACACCGTGCCGCCCGTCGACATGGCCGGGTGTTCGGCACGTTTGCTCGACGCCGTCAGTCTTGCGCTCGGGCCAAAGCCGCAGTCACGCCCGTGAGCGGTCACGGCCGCTTAGTCGGGTAGTTCCTCGTATCCGGGTTCGCCGGGAAGCACGACGGCGAGCACGTGTCCGCGGGCATCGACCTTGAACTTCGGGAGAATCGCCGTCGGTGATCCGAGTGCGTCGGCGGCCGCGAGAACCGAAACGACGTCGGTGTGCCCGGCAAGGAATTGCAGGTTGCTCGCCGTCGGCGGGAACATCGCCAACTCTCCGCGCGAGGCACGATCGAGCGCTTCGGCGGGAGTCACCCACAAACTGTCGATGGTTTCGAGGTCGTCGTGCAACGGTTTTTGGCCGGGTGGAGCGGGAGCGACGAAGAAGCGCGTGTCGAAACGCCGCGACTCGCCGCGCGGCGTCACCCAGTTGCTCACGTACCGCACGTCGTCGAGGGCGAGACGCAGACCCTCCGCGCGGCACACGTCGAGCAGCGTTGCCGTTCCTTCGTGCACGGCGTGACGCGCCTCGGCGAATCGTCGTGCCGTTGCCGAGTCGTCGGTGCGCACGAATTCACCGCTGCCTGCGTGTCGTGCGAGCAGTATTCCCGACTCCTCGAAGCATTCACGCAACGCACCGACCCAGAACGACAGTCCCCCATGGTCGATGCGCAAGAGTTCGCTGGCCCTGACGTCGTCGAGCCCGTCGCACAATTCGTGCAGTCGCGGATCGGAGTCTGCGTCGTCGACGCGACCCCCCGGGAAGACGAACATTCCGCGCGCGAAGCTCGCACTGTGGGTGCGTTGGACCATGAAGACCTCGAGTTGGGCCGCGAGATTCGTGCGGCCGCGCACGAGCATCACGGTCGACGCCGGCTTCACCGGCTCGTCGCGCCTGTCGGCACGAAATTCCCGCTCGACGGACATCGGTGACTACTTCGCTGGGACTGCTCGATCGGGCGACGATGGTGCCGCGGCCGACGTGCGGCCGAGCAGCCATGCTCCCCCGACCGTCACTGCACTGCCGACGACGCTGACGACGTCGAGTCGTTCGCCGCGCAGCACGACCCCGAGGAACAGCGAAACCGGCGGCATGAGGTACAGACTCGCCGACGCACGTGTGGAACCGATTCGTCCCGCAAGCGTCGCCATCATGTAGTGCGCAAGTGCGGTGCCGAGCGCACCGAGAACGAACACGGCTCCCGCGGCCTTCCACGAAAAACGGCTCTCATCGAGCGACGCGATGCCAAGGGGTAGGACGCACAGGAATGCAACACCCTGTGCGCGCCACAACACAGGAAGGGCGCCGAATCGGCGTTGCATCGGTGCTGCGACGTTGAGAGCGAATCCGTAGAGAACGAGCGCACCGAGCACGAGCACGACTCCGAACACGCTGGATGAACCGCGACCCAAGCTCGGGAGCGCGATGAGCACCACACCGGCCGTGCCGACGAGGAGTCCCGTGCGCTGCATCGCGGGCGGAAGTCGGCGCAACATTCCGATTGCCACGAGGGCAACGAATACCGGTGAGGCGCCGTTGAGCATGCCGATGACGCTGCTCGTCACGTGCAGCTCTGCGTAGGGAAACGCCGTGAGTGGAACCGCCAACCATACGAGGGCGAGCACGATCACCCGCCGCCACTCCGACGCCGGCAGAGCCTGCCTCGACTTCGGGAAGAAGGAGAGCGTGACAAAACCGATGGCGATCCGCAGCGGAGTGATGAGTCCCGGTGCGACGTCGTCGAGGGCGATCGCAATGAAGTAGAACGACGACCCCCAGATCGTTCCCGGCAGCACGAGCAGCAACCACTCGACGGGTCGCAGCGCGCGGTGGTCCATCGCGCCGTCACGCGCCGCGACGGAGTCCCCCGTCATTGACCGCGCCGCTCGCGGTAGTCGCGCGCGGCACCTTCGAGCGGCTCGATTTCGAGGGTGACACCGTCGATCGCAACGACGCGGCATTCTTCGCCGCCGCGAACGGGGGTGGCACGGTTCGTGCGCGCCCGCCACCGTGCATCACGCACGATGACGACTCCGTCGGGATCGATGTCGCCCGCCGCCCGACCCGATTCTCCGATGAGCCATTCCCTACCGATCGTCGGTGTCGCAAATCGTGTTCGCACCATGGACGGCATACCGACGACGAACGCCACGGCAACCGACGCAATGCCGGCGATGAGGGGTAACCAACCGAGCCGCAACGATTCCATCTGGGCCGATTCGAAGAGGAAGAAGGCGCCAACGATGTGGAGTACGACGCCGACACCCGTCCAGAACCTGGGTATACCCACCTGCACGTCGACGGCGAATGCGAGGGTGGCAACGACGAGCAGTGCAACTGCCCAGCCGCGCGCCGGGAGCTCGGCCAGGCCGTAACTGCCGAGGAGGGTGGAGATTGCACCGACGGCGCCGGCAATGCCGATGCCCGCGGTGAAGAACTCGAACACGAGCAATGCGAGACCGAAAGCAAGGAGGAGGTACGCGAGGGGCGGGCTGGCGACGGTGTGCATGAATTGTGCACCGGTACCCAGCTTGAAGAAACGAGTCGTCGTCGCTTCGCGCGTGATCTGACCGTCCGCGCCGAGTGTCTCGACGACCGTGTCGAGGGTGCGACCCTTGATCGTCAGTCCGTCCATCGCAAGCAGCATGTTCTTCAGCACGGGTACACCGTCGTCGGGTGTCGTCAGTCGCAGCGCTCCGGTCTCCCGGGCCTCGCGATGGTCGAGTGTGCGCGTACGCAGGAGACTCGTTGCCTCGCCGAAGTCGACCGCGTCGCCGTCGACGACGAGCGGCTGACCGATGCGGCCAATGACGGCGGTCGGTGCCATCGCCGACACGTCGGCAACGGCGAGAAGTTGTGCCGACCATCCGAGCGCGCGTGCGCCGCTCGGTCCGACCCACATGCCCACGGGGATGTCGGAGTTGCGAATCGTCGCGAGCAGGCTTTCCATGCGGCCACGATCGACGACGGCACCGGGCGAATTGATCTGGAGAATGACAGCCTGCGCACCGTTGCCCTGCGATCGACGCACGGCATTGTCGATTCCGTGGGCGACGACGTTGTCGATCAACCCCGTCACCTCGACTACGTCAACCTTCGCGAGCGAGTCGATCGGATCTTCGGCTGTACGAACTCCGCCCACGAACGCAAGAAGGGCGAGCAACACGGTGCTGAACACGGCATGCCCACGGTAGTGCTCGCTTGGTAACCTTGGCGCGTGCACGTGCTCGTCGCCACCGACGCCCAATGGGTTCTCGACGAGGTTCTGTCGGCCCTCGGCACCGCCGAGACTTCTTTCACGGTGTGTCGCGACGGCCGCGACGTCACGCGCGCCGTCGTGCAACGAACGCCCGATCTTGCCGTTCTCGATCTGCAGGTCGGATCAATGGGTGCCATGGCCGTGACGATGAATCTGCGTCTCGACCACAGCGGCGGACGCATACCGCACGTTCCGGTGCTCATGTTGCTCGATCGCCTCGCCGACGTGCATCTCGCGCGCCGCAGCGGTGTCGACGGTTGGCTCATCAAGCCGCTTGATGCACTGCGCCTGCGGCGTGCCGCCTCGGAGATTCTCGCGGGTCGGTCATGGTGCGAAAGTGCCGCACCTATGACTCAACTCGCCTGACCCGTCGCGGCTGCTCGCCCGACCGTTAGGCTGACCGAGCGTTCACTTCGAATCCGGGGAGTAGCGCAGCTTGGTTAGCGCGCCACGTTCGGGACGTGGAGGCCGGGAGTTCAAATCTCCCCTCCCCGACTCTCCGCACTACGGCCCGGGCCTCACGCCCGAACGGTCACAGTGATGCGACGACGATTTCGGCGATCTGCAGCGCGTTGAGCGCCGCACCTTTGCGCAGATTGTCGCTCGATACGAAGAGGACGAGCCCTTTGTTGCCCTCAACCGACTGATCCTGTCGGATGCGACCAACGAAACTCGGGTCCTTGCCTGCGGCGATGAGCGGCGACGGTACGTCGACGACGGCAACCCCGGGTGCACCGGCAAGGATGTCGATGGCCTGTCGTGGTGTGATGTCGCGGGCGAACTGGGCGTGCAGAGACAGCGAGTGTCCGGTGAACACGGGAACCCGCACGCACGTACCCGACACCGGCAGGTTCGGAATGTGCAGGATCTTGCGCGTCTCGTTACGCAGCTTCTTCTCCTCATCGGTCTCGAGCTGACCGTCGTCGACGAGAGTCCCGGCGAGCGGCAGCACGTTGAAGGCAATCGTCTGGGAGAACTTCTTCGGAGCAGGGAAGTGCACGGCGGATCCGTCGTATGTGAGCGCATCGACATCGTGCGCCGCGGCAACCTGCTCGTTCAACTCGCCCACTCCGGCCACACCGCCGCCGCTCACGGCCTGGTACGTGCTGGCCGTGAGTCGCACAAGCGAAGCCGCATCGTGCAGCGGCTTCAGTACCGGCATCGCCGCCATCGTCGTGCAGTTCGGATTGGAGATGATGCCCTTTTTCGCCAACTTGACGTCCTCGGGATTCACCTCGGACACGACGAGTGGCACGTCGGGATCCATGCGCCAGCACGAGGAGTTGTCGACGACGACGGCACCGGCGGCGGCGAATCGCGGGGCGAGATTGCGCGAGGTGGTGGCTCCTGCGGAGAAGATGGCGATATCGAGGTTCGATACATCGGCAGTGGCCGCGTCCTCGACTTCGATCATGCGGCCGTCGAACTCGAGCTTGGTTCCGGCGGAGCGAGCCGATGCAAAGAACCGCACGCTCGACATGGCGAAGTTGCGTTCAAGAAGCAGAGTGCGCATGACGTTGCCGACCATTCCGGTGGCACCGACGACACCGATGTTCGGTTTGCGTCCGTGGAGAGCCATGTGACTCAGGCTACGTCTGCCACCAACCACCAGTGGCTGCGATGAATGCGCCGGGCACGAACGTCGCGAACGAAGTCCGGAACCGGGTACGAGGCATGCGGCGATCGAACGATCTCGGGATTCGACAGGTGTCGTGCAAGGCCGTGCATCTCGAGATACGAGAACACGTCCCTCGGTCGCAGGCGGTTGGCTTGCCATCCGAGCCGGGTGAGCGGTCGCCAGCGCGCCATGTACTTCGCCACCTTGGGCAATCGCCACGCAAGTCGCACGAGGATCCCGAGCGGAACGAGCACGGCGTCGAACGGCACCCACGTTCGGTAATTGAGCGCGATGCGACCACCTGGCGCGGCCACCCTCACGGCATGGCGCGTCAATTCGAGCGCGTCGCCGCGGTCGCAGTGCTGCAGCGTGATGTACGAAAAGACGACGTCGACCGAATGGTCGGGGAGGTCGATGGTGCGTCCGTCGGCGACATGCAGCGTGCGCAGTCGCATCGGCGTGCCGTGGGCGAACACCGACTCGCGGCACCGTTCGAGAAATGCCGCATCGACATCGCCGGCGATGACTTGGCGGTACGCGTTGGTGAGTGCACACGTCATGCGACCGATGCCGCTGCCGATTTCGAGTATCGAACGTTCACGTGCACGATCAGGATCGAGTCGCAAGATGCGCGCGTAACGGGTGAACTCTGCGTCACCTTGGCCGACGAACTGGGCGAGTGACACGCCGTCGCCCGTCATGTTGTTGAACACCCAGCCCGTCGAGCGCACGGCTTCGTCGGCATTCATCGACTCCGTCATCAGACCGGCACTGCGCCACGGCACGCCCTCCGGGCGTCGCAGACGCTCAACCAATCGCTTGCCGAGGTTCAACTCGACCTACTTGCGCTCGGGCAACGGCGCACTGTATTCGGAACCGCCGTCGAGATCGAATGCGGTGTGCAGCGCACGTACTGCGGTCTGCAATGAGCCGCTGCGCACAACAACCGAGATACGGATCGTGCTCGTCGAGATCATCTCGATGTTCACGTCGTTGTCGGCAAGCACACGGAACATCTTCGCCGCGACGCCCGGGCTCGTCTTCATGCCCGCACCGACGAGCGACACCTTGGCGATGTCGTCATCGTGCTGCACCCCGCCCGCGCCGAGCGACGTCGCCACTTTCTCAACGATCGGCAACGCAGTCGAACGGTCCGCCTTGGGCACGGTGAAGGAAATGTCGGTCGTGCCCCGAATCGAGGTGTTCTGGACGATCATGTCGACGTTGACGTTGGCGTTCGCGAGACTCTCGAAGAGCTCCGCGGATACACCGGGTCGGTCGGGAACGCCGAGGACGGTGATCTTCGACTCGGAGGCATCCTGCACGACTCCGGAGATGATCGGTGCTTCCATGCTCTTCTGCTGCCTTTCGTGGTTGCGATGAGTGATCCACGTACCCGGTTCCCAAGTGAAACTCGAACGCACGTGGATCGGGACGTCGTGGTTGCGGGCGAACTCGACCGAACGCAAGGCGAGCACCTTGCTGCCCGCGCCGGCCATCTCGAGCATCTCGTCGAACTCGAGCGACTCGAGCTTGCGCGCACGGGGCACGATGCGCGGGTCAGCGCTGAACACGCCGGTGACGTCGGTGTAGATCTCGCATGCATCGGCATGCAAGGCGGCGGCAAGCGCCACGGCGGTCGTGTCACTGCCGCCACGACCGAGTGTGGTGATCTCCCGCTCGGTACTGATGCCCTGGAACCCGGCGACCACGGCAACCTTGCCCGCCGCGAGAGCCTCGCGCACGCGATCACCGCGCACCTCGAGGATCTTCGCCTTCGTGTGCACGTTGTCGGTGATGATGCCCACCTGGCTTCCCGTGAAGCTCATGGCATCGACATCGCAGTCGTGGAGTGCCATGCACAGCAGAGCCATACTGATCCGCTCCCCCGTCGTAAGGAGCATGTCCATCTCGCGGCTCGGCGGATTCGTCGACACCTGGCGGGCGAGCTCGAGTAGGTTGTCCGTCGCTTTGCCCATCGCCGAAACGACGACGACGACATCGTTTCCGTCGCGACAGGTCCCGGCCACGTGGCGGGCGACGTTGCGCATTCGCTCGGGATCGGCCACTGACGTGCCGCCATATTTCTGAACGATGAGAGCCACGGCGGCTTCACGCTAGCCGTCGAGCGATTTTCGATGCCGCTGTCGGGTCGGAATCGCTGCGCGTTCGACCATAGGCTTCGAGCGGCATGGGCACATCGAAGCGTCAACGTCAGAAGCAGAACCGCCAGAACGTCGTCGAGGCGCGCGCACGTTCGGTGCAACGTCGTCGCACGCGTTCGCGGGGCATCCGCATCGGTATCGCCGCTGCGATCATCATCGGCATGGTGGGGGTCGTCTTCGTCTCCGGCAGCAACGCCCCGTCCCCGCAGGACGATTCCGTCGACACCACCGCGACCCCGGCGCAGCCCGTTGTCGACGGCGAGTTCGTCTACGGCGAGGGCGAATGTCCACCGGTTGACGGTTCGGCCGAGACGCGACGTGAATTTGCCGCGGCCCCCCGACTGTGCATCGACCCGGCAAAGACCTACGAAGCCGACGTCGTGACGAATCTCGGTGAATTCACCATCCGCCTCGCGCCCGACCGCGCTCCGGGCACCGTGAACAGTTTCGTGTCTCTCGCCCGCTGGAAGTATTACGACGACACCACGTGCCACCGTGTCATCGCCGACTTCGTCGTGCAGTGCGGTGATCCGACCGCAACCGGATCCGGCGGACCGGGCTATCAGTTCGCCGACGAACTGCCGCAGGCCGGTGAGTACAAGATCGGTTCGATCGCCATGGCCAACGCCGGTCCGAACACCAACGGCAGCCAGTTCTTCATCATCACGGGCAACGACGGCGCCGGGTTGCCGCCGAACTACACCCTGTTCGGCGAAGTCGTCAATGGTCTCGATACAACCGTGCCCGCCATGGCGGCGCTGTTCAATCCCGATCCTTCCGCCAACGGAGTACCGCCCGCCGGTGAGATTCGCATCACCTCGGTGAAGATTCGCGAGAGCTGAACCACGGGGTGTCGTCACACCCGTCACATCCGGTGCGCGACGATTTCCGATTCGACGTCGCCGTCGAGCGCCGTCGCGGTCGTTGGGATGTCGTGCCCGAACCCGTGGGGCCGTCGCGGTACGCCTGGCCCCCTGCCGACGCATGGCCGTCGACGGGAGACGTCGTGGCACGAGGTGCCGACCTCGACGCATCGACACTCATTGACGCATATCGGCGCGGCATGTTCCCGATGGAAGGGGTTGATGACGACGACCCCGCCGAGATCTATTGGTGGTCACCGCAACTGCGCGGAATCATTCCGCTCGATGCACTGCGGGTCACCCGTTCGATGCGGCGAAGTGCACGGCGCTACTCCGTGCGCATCAACGGGGACTTCGAGCGCACCGTTCTCGGATGTGCCTCCCGGGTCAATGACGATGCGTGGATCACCGAGCGTTTCGTGCGCGCATACGTCGAGTTGCACCGTCTCGGTTGGGCACACAGCATCGAGACCTACGACGAGCACGATGTTCTCGTCGGCGGCCTGTACGGGGTGCGGATCGGGCGATTCTTTGCCGGGGAATCGATGTTCCACCTGGCCCGGGATGCATCGAAGGTCGCGCTCATGGCACTCGTCGATCTCATGCGTGCCAGCGACATGTCGCTGCTCGACGCCCAATGGCTCACGCCCCATCTCGACACGCTCGGTGCCGTGGCCGTTCCGCGGGAGACCTACCTGCGGCTGCTCGCCTCGGCCGTCGGCACCCGATGACGTTTATCCTGACTGCATGACCAACGGGCCGTCAGCGCCGCGTGCGCGCCGTGACGAGCCGTGGATGATGCGCACGTACTCGGGGCATTCGAGCGCCGAAGCGTCGAACGAGTTGTACCGACTCAACTTGTCGAAAGGTCAGACCGGACTGTCGATCGCCTTCGATCTGCCGACCCAGACCGGATACGACCCCGACCACGAACTTGCCCGCGGCGAGGTCGGCAAGGTGGGAGTACCGGTGGCACACCTCAGTCACATGCGCACCCTGCTCGCCGGGATTCCGCCCGGCGAGATGAACACTTCGATGACGATCAACGCAACGGCACCGTGGCTGCTCGCTCTCTATGTCGCCAACGCACGCGAACAGGGCGTTGACGATCGGCAACTGCGCGGCACGACACAGAACGACTTGCTGAAAGAGTACCTCTCGCGCGGAACGTACATCTTTCCGCCGCTCGCGTCACGACGGCTCATCGTCGACATGATCGCATGGTGCGCGAAGAACGCACCCAAGTGGAATCCGATGAACGTCTGTTCATACCACCTGCAGGAGGTGGGTGCGACTCCGACGCAGGAACTCGCCTTTGCGCTCGTCAACGCCATCGACATCCTCGATGCGGTGCGAGACAGCGGCCAGGTATCGCCCGACGAGTTCGTCGGGGTATTCGGTTCGATCTCCTTCTTTGTCAACGCCGGTATTCGGTTCATCGAGGAAACCTGCAAGATGCGTGCCTTCGTCGAACTCTGGGAGCGCATCGGTCGCGAGCGCTACGGCATCACCGATGACAAGGCACTGCGGTTCCGTTACGGCATGCAAGTGAACTCTCTCGGTCTCACCGAATCACAACCCGAGAACAACGTGCAGCGCATCGTGCTCGAGATGCTCGCCGTGACGTTGTCGAAACGTGCCCGAGCGCGCAGCGTCCAGTTGCCGACCTGGAACGAAGCGCTCGGTCTGCCCCGTCCGTGGGATCAGCAGTGGTCGCTGCGCATGCAGCAGGTGCTCGCATACGAAACGGATCTTCTCGAATACGGCGACATCTTCGACGGCTCGCACGTCATCGATGCGACCACGCGGACCCTCGTCGACGGCGCATGGACCGAGGTCAACGAGATCCTCGGCCTCGGGGGCGCGTACGCCAACGTCGAGGAGCTGAAGACCCGACTCGTTGCATCCATGGCCGACCGTGTGCGCCGCATCGAATCCGGTGACCAGACGGTCGTCGGCGTGAACCGCTTCACGGAATCCGAGGTGTCCCCGCTCGGCGGCAGCGACAACATCCTCCGCGTCGATCCCTCGGTCGAGCAACGACTCGTCGCCGACATCGAAAACTGGCGTGCGAATCGCAACGAATCCGCCGTGCACCGTGCGATCCACAATCTTCGCGCGGCGATGGAGCGCGGCGACAACGTCATGCCCCCGTCGATCGACCTAGCCGTCGCCGGTGGAACGACCGGTGAGTGGGCAGGTGCGATGCGCGACGTGCTCGGTGAGTACCGCGCCCCGACGGGGGTCGGCGTGCGCACGGCTGCCGGCAGCGAACGTCTTGCGGCGATCGCCCGGCGAAGTTCCGCCCTTGCCGGTGGTCCGCCGCGATTCCTCGTCGCCAAGCCCGGACTCGACGGACACTCCAGCGGCGCCGAGCAGATTGCTGTTGCGGCACGTGACGCGGGCATGGAAGTGATTTACAGCGGCATCCGTCTCACGCCTCTGCAGATCGCCGCATCCGCGCGCGACGAGGATCCCGACGTGATCGGCCTGTCGATTCTTTCGGGCTCGCACCTCGAGCTCGTGCCGAGCGTCGTCGCCGAATTGCGAAAGAGCGGTGTTCACGCACCGGTCGTCGTCGGCGGGATCATCCCCGAGGAGGATCGCGAGCGTCTCTCGGCAGCGGGGGTGCACCGCGTGTACACGCCGAAGGATTTCGACATTCCCGTGATCATGGACGACATCGTCGAGATCGTGGCGCAGTTCCGCACGACCCGCTGACCTCGCGTTACGCGATCGCAACGGGTTGAGACGTCAGGGCAACATCGTCGTTGACGGTGCCACCGGCATGAATCCCGTCGCCGGCGGCATTTCGAGAATCTGACCGGCTTCGATCCGATCGGGGTTGGAAATCCCGTTCAGTCGCATGAGAGCACTCATGTCGACGCTGAACATCTGCGCGATCTGGAACAGGTTGTCGCCGGGTTGGATCGCATAGAAGATCGGCGCACGGTACACGGTGGTCGTGGTGGTCGTGGTGGTCGTCGTCGTTTCCGGTGCGACTTCGCGCTGCGATGCCGTGCGAGCGGCAACCAGCGCGAGAACTCCCGACGAGAGCGACACGACGAGCAGCGTCCACTGCAGCGGGCCGCGGAGAAACATCGTCGTCAGGCTAGGCGCGCGAGACGATGCCGGTTGAACCGCGTGACGATGATCGGAGGAACGTTGACGACAAGTGACAGGGCGACGTTTGCGGCAAATGCGGGCGCGGCGTTCCACAGTGCGAAAACGGGAGTGACGGCGAGCATCGAGAGGTGCGTCTTTTCGGCACGCAGCGATTCGACCGCCATGCGTCGAAGTCCTCCGTCGTGCCGTGCCGGTAGGCGCTTCTTGCTCATGCCGCCGAACCACGTCCCCGCCTCCGGAACGAGTGCCTTCCAGGCGCGTACACGAAACACCCGAACGTACACTGCCCCGCCCCTCTCGAAGTCGCGCAGTCGCGTCCACCACCCGACACGCGAAACACTCTCGACGGATTGACGGGCCCGCCACACCCCGACACTCACGCCGAGCACGATCCACGCAGCGGCGTTGATGATGAGCATCGTCATGACGATTGCGCGAGGGGTTGCCGAGTCGCTGCGCGCCTCAGCGGCGTGCGTCCATGAACATGCCGCGCAGAGCCTGGTAATTCTCCACGCAGTGACCCGCACCGAGCACGACGGCTTCGAGCGGTTGCTCCGACAGGTTGACGGGTACGCGAGTGTCACGCTGCAGACGATCGGCGAGACCGCGCAGCAGTGCGCCACCACCGACGAGGTAGATGCCGCGAGTGAGCAGGTCTTGTGCGAGTTCGGGCGGCGTGGCCGCGAGGCACTCCTTCACCGAATCGATGATCCTGGTGACGACCTCGTCGAGTGCCGTGCGAATCTCGGCCGCGGTGAGCACGACGATCTTCGGCAAACCGGTGACGAGGTCGCGGCCTCGCACCTCGGCATCGCGGTCGGTCGAGGAAGCGAGCGCGCTTCCGATGCTGATCTTGATCTCCTCGGCAGTTCGCTCGCCGATTGCCAGACCGTGCTCGCGTCGCACGTGAGTTTGTATCGCCTCGTCGAGGGTGAAACCACCGACACGCTCGGCCTTCAACGTGACGATGCCGCCGAGACTGATCACCGCGGTTTCGGTGGTGCCACCGCCGATGTCGACGACCATGTTCCCGACCGGTTCGTCAATCGGCAAGTCGGCACCGATCGCCGCGGCCATCGGCTGCTCGAGCAACTGCGCGTCAGCGGCCCCGGCGCGGCGCGTGGCATCGGTCACCGCACGACGCTCGACCTCGGTGATTGCTGACGGCACGCAAATGAGCACCTTCGGGCGCTGGAATCGAGACACTCCCGCCCGCTTCAGGAGCAGGCGAATCATCTGTTCGGTCGTCTCGAAATCGGTGATCGCACCGCCGCGCAACGGTCGCACGGCAACGATCGAGCTCGGCGTGCGACCGATCATGTCCCAGGCCTCGCGCCCCGTGGCGAGCACCTCGTTGGTGCGGCGGTTCTTCGCGATGACGGTCGGCTCGTTCATGACGATGCCGCGGCCCTGCATGTACACGAGCGTGTTCGCCGTGCCGAGGTCGATTGCGAGGTCGCGTGCCACGACTAGGAGGACTTTCCGGAGCGCGCGCCGGCACGCAGCTGCTCGCGCAAGTGCGCCCGCGAGTCGTCGGACAACGCCCGCAGGTGCTGACGAAAGCGCTCGGCACCGTCCACTTGACGGGTGCGCCCCGAGTCGGCGGCGAGAAGATAAGCGAGCATTCCGGCGGAAACAATCGACACTGCGGCAAAGAAGATGCTCAACGTTCCGGCCACGACGATTAACTCCTGCCCGCAGTGGACACGTCGGAAATCGGCCGGGCGTTGGTACCCCAGTCACTGCCGTCGGCCCATGTTTCGCGCTTCCAGATCGGAACCGTGTCCTTCAGTGTGTCGATGGCGAACCGTGCGGCCTCGAATGCTGCTGGTCGGTGCGGCGCAGATACGACGACCACCACCGCGGAGTCGGTGAGTGCAAGCGCACCGGTGCGGTGCACCAGGGCAATACGACCGAGATCCGTCCACCGTCGACGCATATCGGCGGCAATGTCGATCATCCGGCGTCGAGCCGGCTCCTCGTAGGCCTCGTACGTGAGCGATGTGACGTCGCTACGCCCCTCGGCATGATCGCGCACGGTGCCGGAAAACAGAACGACTGCACCGCACGACGGCGTCACCGCCCAGTGGTACAGACCGGCCACGTCGATGTCGTCGGCGACGATGTCAATCCGGTCGCTCTCACTGTGAGAAACTGCGTGATCCTGACGCGGCATCGCCACAATCGTACCGTGCGATGCGCAGACGACGTTCGAACGATGCGCCCTAGCATCGAATCGTGAGCGACGACTCGGGCGTCGATCCGCTTCGACACCCCCTCTTCGGGCCGATAGCCCGCGCCCTCGCGGGGAGCGGACCGATTCACTGGGATGTCGCACGCCAAACGGCGATGTTGGTCGCAACGGGTGGGGCGAGTGACGTCAACGTCGATCCCGCGACACGTATCGCGATCGAACGTCTCGCCCCAATCGCCGAGTTGCACGTTCGCGACGTCACTCAACTCGATGTATCGGCATCGTCGATCACCGTCGTCGACCGCTCGACCTGGGTGCACAACACGCTTGCCGAATGGCGCTGCTTCTTCTCGTCGCTTGCCGGATCGTTGCAGACGGCACCCGCACCCGACGGGGATCCGATGGCGGCGATGCTCGCCAACGTCGGCAAGATGATCGCCCCCGCAATGGTCGGCATGTCGATCGGTTCGATGATCGGAACCCTGGCGACGACGTCGTTCGGCTGCTACGACCTTCCGCTGCCGCGAGACCCGCACGGAACCGTTCGCATCGTGGGTAGGAACGTCGACGAGTTCGCCCGGGAGTGGTCGCTCGAACCCGATGACGTCCGCATGTGGGTCGTGGTGCACGAGCTTGCCACCCATGCAGTCTTCAACGTCGCCGACGTCCGCAACCACGTTGTCGGTCTCCTCACATCGTTTGCCGGATCATTCCGACCGGATCCCGATGCACTGATGCAGGGTCTCACCGACGTCGATCCAACATCCGCCGACCCGATGTCGCTCATGCAGCGCTTCGTCGACGACCCGACGCTGCTCGTCGGCGCGGTCCGAACCCCCGAGCAGGACCGGATTCAACCAGCGCTCGACGCCGCCATGACCGCGATCGTCGGTTACGTCGACATTTCAGTCGATGAGGTGACGGGTCGGGTGCTCGGCTCGTCATCGCGCATCAGCGAAGCGGTTCGTCGGCGACGCATCGAGGAATCGAACCAGCGCACCGTCATCGAGCACCTCCTCGGCTTGCGACTCGACCGTGACAGCGTCGCCTCCGGACGCGCCTTCGTCAACGGGGTAGTCGAGCGAGCCGGTCGCGATGCATTGGCGCGTATGTTCACATCTACACACCGGCTTCCCACACCCGCGGAGATCGCCGCCCCGGGCTTGTGGTTGGCGCGGGTCGAGTTCGACTAAGGGCGCTCGAACTTGTAGCCGAGTCCGCGGATCGTCACGATCGATCGTGGATCCGCCGGATCAACTTCGACCTTGGACCGCAAGCGTTTGATGTGCACGTCGAGCGTCTTCGTATCCCCGTAGTAGTCGCTGCCCCACACGCGATCGATGAGCTGTTCGCGCGTCATCACTCGGCCCGCATTGGCGACGAGCACGTACAGCAACTCGAATTCTTTCAGCGGCAACTTCTTTTGTTCGTCGCGGATGACGACCACGTGCCGCTCGGGGTCGATGGAGACGTCACCGACGACGAGCGCGCTATCCGACGATGAGACGCCGGCTTCCGTCGTCGTCGTTCGGCGGAGAGCTGCGCGAATTCGGGCGGTCAACTCGCGCATTCGGTAGGGCTTGACGACGTAATCGTCGGCGCCAACTTCGAGACCGACGACGGTGTCGAGTTCGGTGCCCTTCGCCGACACCATGATGATGGGAACGATGCTGCGCTTGCGGATCTCGCGGCACACGTCGGTACCCGACACTTTCGGCAGCATGACATCGAGAAGAATGACGTCGGGGTTCACTCCCTCCCACGTGTTGAGCGCCTCTGCTCCGTCGCGTGCAACGGCAACGTTGAAGCCCTCGCGCTTCAGGCCGACGACGAGTGCTTCGACGAACGACTCCTCGTCTTCGACGACGAGAACGGTGGGCTGTGCTGTGCTCATGCACCGACCTCGGGAGCAAAGGCACGCTCGGGGACCGATCCCGCGGGCGATGCCGTAGACGACGACTCCGATGCGAGTTGCCGCGGCAGCACCACCGTGAACGTTGCTCCCCGGCCTTCCTCGGACATGACGCTGACGGTGCCACCGTGGTTGGCAACGACGTGGCGCACGATCGACAATCCGAGACCGGAGCCTCCGGTGGCACGACTGCGCGCCCGGTCAACCCGGTAAAAGCGCTCGAAGATGCGCTGCTGATCCTTCGCCGCGATACCGATCCCCTTGTCGACGACTTCGATCGACACCGATGAATCATCGGCTCGAACGAGGAGTTGAACGAGCGTTCCGTCACCGCTGTACTTGATGGCGTTCTCGACGAGATTGGCAACCGCCGATACGAGCTGATTGCGGTCGCCGTCGACGTAGATGCCCTTCGGGCAGTCGGCGCTCAACGTGATCCCCGTGCGCGTGCACTCGTGTTGCATCCTCGCCGTGACCTCGTTGACGACCAGTGACATGTCGACCGACTCCCAGTGCTCGGCGCCCCCGAATTCGATCCACGATAGATCGAGCAGATCGTCGACCGTGTGGGAAAGCCGGTACGCCTCGGCAACGATCCGATCCGCGAAGCGGGCAAGCACCTGGGGATCGGACTCCTCGACCATTGCGTCGGCGAGGGCGGCAATTCCCCCGATCGGCGTCTTCAGTTCGTGGCTGAGATTGGCGACGAAATCGGTGCGCACGGTGTCGATTCGCACGCGCTCGGACACGTCCTCGATCGTCACGATCCCGCCGCCACTGAGCAACCGACGACCGCGCAGGTCAAAGGAGCGGGCGGGTTGGCCGGAGGTGTGCAGCAACCGCTGCGTTTCGCCGCCCGACAAGGTGCTGGCCAACAATTGCTCCGCCGCCTCTTCAACGAGAACGTCGACGTGACGAACTCCGGTCATTGCCGCCGCAGCAACGTTCTTGAACGTGATCGTTCCGTCGCGATCCGCGACGATGACACCTGCCGGAAGTGCATCGAGTGCCGACCGTAGGACGATGAGCGAGTCATCGACATCCGAAACGCGGGTGGTCGACACCGGCTCGGCCGGTGCCGGGACGGGTTGGACGCTCGCAGTGAAAACGGCGTGTGCTGCGCGCGGAGCCTTGCGCCGCACGGACAGTCCGAGCCCGGCCCCCACGAGGAAGATGACGAGCGCGAACAGCAATTCCATCGACAGTTCCGACCTCAGCCGGTCGGCAGGGGGAACTCACCCGTTGCGTCACGGTGACGCTGTCGATGGATGGCCTTCAGTTCGGGCTTCCATCCCGTCAGCGCAAAGCGAACCCGCTCACCGACGTTCACCGCGTGATCGCCGATGCGCTCGTAGAAGCGTGCGACCACCGCCAACTGCACCGCAAGCTGCAAGTCCATCCGCTCGCGGGCGTGCGTCTCGAAGATGGAGGCAATGAACTGGCGGTGCAACCCGTCGAGGAAGGAATCCATGTCTTCAAGAGCCGCAGCCGTGGCTACATCGTTTTCGGCGAAGGAGTTGATCGCCGCGGTGTACAACTGCTCGGCCTGCTCGCTCATCTTCGAGATGAGACCGCGCAGTACCGGATCGATCGGCTTGCCGTAAATGCGTCGCGCGGCCTTGCAGATGTTGACGGCAAGATCGGCCGAGCGTTCGAGATCACTGACAATCTTGAGGATCGAGACGAGTTGACGAAGCTCGCCCGCTACCGGCGCCTGCAGCGCGAGAATCTCGAACGTGCGATTTTCGATGTCGTGGGAGCGCGCATCGATCTCGTCATCGGCCTGCACCAGGTAGTCGGCACCCTCGAGGTCGCCGTTGAGCAGCACTGCCGTTGCGCGGGGAACGGCCTCGATGACTGACGCACCCAATCGAACGACCTCGGCCCTGAGAGACTCCAATTCGGAGTGGAACGTCTTCCTAGTCTCTTCCATTCCCGTTCTCCCGTCGTTGGGCCTACATCACAAGGGTACGGGGTCAACGAAGCGCCCCGGTGAGATCGTGCTGAATGCAGGCTTGCGGCAATCTGAACGTTCAGTGAACGTCGTCTAGGTGGCGCGCACCTGGGTGTGCACGACCCACTCGTGTAATTGGCGCTGCGCATCGTTTACGCTGCCGAATTCGCCGACGAGCCGCCACGAGTCGTCGGGGTCGAGTCGGAAGTGCACGTTGCCGTCGTCGAGCAGGAAACCCAGAACCGTGTCAAGCCATGCACGGTGCTTCGGGTGCGTCAGGCGTACGAGTGTTTCGATTCGTCCCTCGAGATTGCGGTTCATGAGGTCGGCCGAACCGATGAGATGGAGCGGCTCGCCGTCGAAGTACCCGTGCTCGAATCGGTAGATCCGGGAGTGCTCGAGATACCGCCCGAGTACGGAGCGCACGGTGATGTTCTCCGACATTCCGGCGATACCGGGGCGCACGCCGCAGATGCCGCGCACGATGAGATTGATCCGCACGCCGGCGTTACTCGCGGCGTACAGCGCCTCGATGACGTCGGGCTCCTGGACGGCGTTCAACTTCAGAGTGATCCGACCGGCATCTCCGTACGTCGCCTCCTTGTAGATGAGGTCGATGATCCGCGACTTCATCTGATGCGGCGCGACGAGCAATTCGTCGTACCGGGGTTCGCGACCGTACCCGGTGAGGTAGTTGAAGAGCTCGGTTGCGTCGCGGCCGACGCGTTCCTCGCTCGTGAAGAATCCGATGTCTTCGTACAAGCGGGCAGTGACCGAGTTGTAATTGCCGGTGGCGAGATGCACGTAGCGCTTCATGCCGGTTGGCTCGTCGCGCACGACGAGGATGCATTTGGCGTGTGTCTTCAATCCGACGAGCCCGTAGGTGACGTGGACGCCCGCATACTCCAGTTCGCGCGCCCACGACACATTCCGTGCCTCGTCGAACCGTGCCTTCAATTCGAGCACCACCGCGACCTGCTTGCCGGCCTCGGCTGCGGCAATGAGGTGGCGGGCAATCGCACTGTCTCCCGATGTCCGGTACAGGGTCATCTTTATGGACAGCACCCGCGGGTCGCGCGCGGCCTGCTCGACGAACGACTCTGTCGACGACGCGAACGACTCGTACGGATGGTGCACGAGCAATTGTCTCGAGGCGATGACGTCGAAGATGCTCCGTCCGGCGTCCTGCGCGGCAACGAGACGACCGGCGGTTACCGGGTTCCACGGGTCGAATCGCAGCCGCGGCACGTCGAGGTTGGACAGTTGCTGCAACAGCGTGAGGTCGATCCATGATCGGTGACGGATCACGTCGACGGTTGACAACTCGAGTTCGTCCAGCAGTAGTTCGAGCACCCGCGCCGGCATCGACTCCTCGACTTCGAGGCGTACTGCGCGACCGAAACGGCGGCGGCGCAGCTCCAGTTCCACCGCCGCGAGGAGATCTTCGGCGTCCTCATCATCGAGGCTGAGGTCGGCGTTGCGTGTCACTCTGAAGCGCGACACGCTCTCCACCGTCATCCCCGGAAAGAGCCGGTCGAGGTGCGCGGCGATGACGTCTTCGAGGAGGACGAATTCACCGACCGTCGACGTCGCCAACAGTCGCGGGAAGTTGCGCGGCACCTTGAGGCGCGCGAAACCCTCCCGGCCGCTGTCGGGATCGCGGAGTGATACGGCGAGATTCAACGCGAGATTCGAGATGTACGGGAAAGGATGCGACGGATCGACCGCGAGCGGTGTGAGCACGGGGAAGATTCGCGCCTCGAAGTCGGCGGTCAGTTCGTCGCGCGAACGGCGCGACAGTTTCGTCCACGCGGTAACGCGGATGTTCTCGTTGTGCAGGGCGGGGCGCAACTCGTCATCGAGCAGACGCTCCTGACGGTCGATGAACCACTGCACACGCGACGCGATCTCGCGGATCTGTTGCGCCGGGGTGCGGCCGTCGGAGCTCTTCGTTGCGACTCCGCCGGCTACCTGATCCTTCAGCGCCGCCACGCGAATCTGGTAAAACTCGTCGAGATTCGAGGCCGAAATCGCCACGAACTTGCACCGCTCGAGCAGCGGTACTCCGGCGCTGGCCGCGAGCGTGAGCACACGCTCGTTGAAGTCGAGCCAACTCAGTTCGCGGTTGATGTACCGGGATTCGATGGGCTCAAGGTAACGAGGCGGCGGTACCGACGATGCCGTTGCGCGCGAAGGTCGGCGAGTCTTCATGATCCGTTCACCGGTCGTTTGCACCGGCGTCGGGTGGTTGAAACGAGCGCGTCAACCACCGACCGGGTGCCTAAGAATTGACCTCGGCGGGGAACCACTCGACGCTGATGTTCTCGCGCCCGGCATCTCCGTTGATCCGCTCGCGATTGCGACGGAACTGGGAGTCCTTCCACGGGATGAAGGCGAGTCGCGCGAGCACCCGCGCCTGGAACTCCTCGAGTACCGACCGGTCGCCGTAATCGCCGATGACCTCCCAGTGCGGATACACGGGCCCGACGTAGGTGATCCGGACGTGCGCCCGGGGCGGTTCCTTGTGCGTGCTGACGTCGGACATTGCAACCTCCAAGCGCCAGAGGCTATCGGCGCGGGCATCCCTCGGGGTCCGAGCGCGGCGTTGCTCGGCACCGGTCATCCACCCGCGGAAGTGGTGGAATGAAGGTGATGTCCGACCTCATCGCCGCACTCGACGTCGGGACGAACAGCTTCCATCTCGTCGTCGCCAAGCCGACGTCCGCCGGGTTCGAGGTGGTCACCCGCGAGCGTGAAGTCATTCGACTCGGTCGCGGCGGCGGCGACATGAAAGAAATCTCGGGCGACGCGATGGAGCGGGGCATTCGCAGCCTCGTGCGCATGCACGAGATTGCGGAGTCCCACGGTGCGACGCTGCGTGCAGTAGCCACCAGCGCCGTGCGGGAGGCGGTGAATCGTGGCGAGTTCATCAAGCGTGCGCGCAAGGAGGCGGGAGTTGATCTCGAAGTCGTGTCGGGTACCGAAGAGGCCCGGCTCATCCATCTCGGCGTGCTCAATGCAGTCGGTGTCCACGACCATGTGATGCTCATGTGCGACATCGGCGGTGGTTCGACCGAGGTGGTCGTCGGACTCGATGACGAAGTCATGTTTGCACGCAGCTTCAAGGTTGGCGCAGTACGTCTCACCGACCGGTTCTTCACCCACGAGAACCTCCATCCCGGTGCGGTGTCGAGTTGTCGCCAGTACATCCGCTCGACTTTCGCCGTCGTTGCCCCCGAAGTGCGGGACCTCGGCTTTCAGGTCGCCGCCGTGTCGTCGGGAACCGCCGAAACGGTGGCCCGGCTCGTCGTGCGCGACCGGGCGATCGAGGAGCCCCGATCGCTCAACCGTTTCGAGTTCACGTCCGACGAGGTGCGACGGGTGGTGGCGCGGCTCGTCGCGGCTGCCACGATCGACGAACGTCAGGAGGCATTCGCTCTCGAGCGCAGTCGCGCCGAGATCATCCTCGCCGGCGCCCTCGTGCTCGAGTGCGTCGGTGACGTGTTCGGTGTTGGCACGTTCACCTATTCCGACTACGCGCTGCGCGAGGGTGTTTTGTTCGATACGTTGCGACGCGACGGGCGCATCGTCGTGGCCGACGACCACGATGCGGCGCGTCGCAGCGTGTTGCAGCTGGCCGAACGGTGCGATGACAGACCCGATCATTCACAGCATGTGGCGCGCCTTGCGGGTGAACTCTTTGACCAGCTCTTCTCCGAGTTGCGGCTCACCTCCGACTGGCGCCGCTATCTCGAATTCGCCGCCTTGCTCGCCAACGTCGGTGTCGTCGTGGCCCATGCCAAGCACCACCTCCACTCGTACTACGTCATCCGCAACTCCGAACTCGTCGGGCTGAGCGATCGCGAGATCGAAATCGTCGCCCAAATCGCCCGCTACCACCGCAAGAGCGTCCCCAAGGAATCACACCCACAATTCGCCGCTCTCACGACCTCGGATCAATATGTGGTTCGCTCGATGGCGGCGATTCTCCGGGTCGCGATCGGTCTCGACCGCACCCAGGACGGACGTGTGAAGTCGGTGTCGGTGACGACCGACGATGAGCAGATCACCGTCGCGGTCCGGTCCCGCGGGAAGAAGCGCGGCGAGCTCGGACTGAACATCTACGCCGCCAATGAGCGAAAGGAATTGCTCGCCGAACTCAGCGGCCGCAAGGTGAAGTTCGTCGAGGACGAAAACTGAGCGTTCGGCCGTTCGTCAGCCGCGTTCAGGAATGAGACGAACCGGAGTCGTTCGACGCGTCGTTCTTCGCGCCCTCGGCCTTTTTCGCCTCGGCGTTGCCCTCCGCAAGACCCTTGCGCAGTTCGCCTTGCGCGCGACCGAGGTTGCGCGCAATCTTGGGCAAGCGGGATCCACCGAACAACAACACGATGACTCCGATGACGATCCACAGTTCGATTCCGCTCGGCATGCGGTCACCCTAACAGGGGTGATGTGTCACGCAGTTGCGATGATGCGACTTGCCTGCGCACGCTGACGACGGAGTCGTCGTCGTTCACGTTCCGATAACCCGCCCCATATCCCGAACTTCTCGCCGTTTTCCAGCGCGTAATCAAGGCACTGCTGGCGCACCTCGCAACCGCGGCACACTTCCTTTGCCTCGCGGGTCGATGCACCGCGCTCGGGGAAGAACAAATCGGGATCGACGCCGAGGCAGTTCGCCTGGTCCTGCCACGAGCGATCTTCGCTCGCAGGCAACTGTTCGCTTTCCTTCACGTACGGAACCTCTTTCCTCCCGAACTACAGCGGTGTCATTCTGACAGAAAGTTAAGACCCAATGCAAATACTGCGCGGGTCGGGTGCGTCGTGAGTCAACCCGCTCGTCGTGTCGACCGTCGCGCTCGTTCGTGCCGCTTGCCGTCGAGGAAGTCGATGAGCACATACTCACCGAGTGTCTCGGGAGAGGCGAAGAAGGCCCTTCCTCCGTTGAAGCGTGCAATCTTCTCGATGAAGTCGCGCAGCGCGGAGGTTGCATCGAGCGTGAAGGTGTTGATCCGGATTCCGTCGCGGGTGCACCGTGCCACCTCGCGCATCGTTGCTTCGACGGTCTCGTACACCGGTGGATAGTGGAAGAACACCTCGCCGTCATCCATCACGTGGGCGGTCGGCTCGCCGTCGGTGATCATGACGATTTGACGGGTACCCGGCTTGCCCGCGAGAAGTTGTCTGGCGAGGCGCATCCCGTGTTGCATGTTCGTGCCGTAGACGAAGTCCCAGGACACGGCCGGTAGGTCGGCGGGTTCGAGGATGCGTGCCACCTCGCTGAACCCCACTATTCCCAGATAGTCGCGCGGAAAGCGTGACGAGATGAGCGAATGCAGGGCGATCGCCACTTTCTTTGCCGGCAGGAAGTTGTCGCGCATCGGCATCGACAGCGAAAGGTCGACCATGAGGACCGTGGACGATCGGGTCTGGTGTTCGGTGCGCTCGACTTCGAAATCGTCGGGATGGAGCCGGATCGGCACCCCACCTCCGCGACGCAGCGAGTTCCGCAGCGTCGTTCGCAAATCAAGGTGGAAGGGGTCACCGAACTCGTAGGGCTTGGTGTCCTCCGCCCGCTCCGTACCCGTGCCAAGTTGGTCGAGTCGGTGGCCGCCGAACACGTCGCGACCCAGGCGGCCGAAGATCTCCCGTAGGGCGTTGTTGCCGATCTGACGCAAGCCGCGCGCGGTGAGTTCAAGCCGCCCCTCGGTCGTGTCGATGAGCCCGGCATCGGCGAGCGACGTAGCGAGGTCGGCCAGGCGACGCAGCGACTCGGCAGAATCATCGCCGAGATGACGGGCGACGGTCTCGAGGTCGACATCTGCCAGCTGGGACGGTGACGCGGCCCGCGACAGGAACGCCTCGAGATCCTGGATTTGGCCCATTTCCTCGGCGGCACGCAGGGCGTCGCGCATCGACAACGGGTCACCCCCGCTGAACGGGGCGGCGTCGTTCCATCCGAGGTCCGGGTACATCGACTGCAGGTTGTCTGCGAGTTGATCCATCTGCCAGCGCAGATCCATGTCACCGAGCAGCTGCTCCGACAGCTCCCGCAACTGTTCCCTTTGTTCGGGTGACATCGCGTTGAGCACCGATCGAGCCGCTGCCATTCTCCGGGCGAGCAACTCGAGCAGCTCGTCGAGATCGGCGGGGTTTTCCGGAAAGTGTGCGCCGAATCTGCCCATGAACTCGTCGAATTGCGGATCCTCGCCCCGCGCCCTTCGGGCGAGCATTTCGTTCAGCGCAGCGAGCATGTCCTTGATCTCGGCCAACTGTGGCTCGTCAAGTTGTTGCATCGCCCCGGAAATCTGATCGACGTGTTGCTGCATGATGTGCTCGCGCAACTCGGCGAGCAACGCCTCGAAGCGACGGCGCGCATCGTCGGAGACGAACTCATACGACCGCAGCTCGTCGATCCTCGCGGCGATTGCATCGGGGAGCAGATCGAGCTGCAGCGCGCGGGACTCGGCGCGCTCGCTGTCGCTCGCCCTCAACCCGTCGATCGCGAACCGCTCCTCGTCGAGAATGTCGTTGAGTTGCTCGTTGAGACGCGAGAACATCCCGCCCGGATCCCCCTTCGACAGTTCGGCGCGACGCTGACGCAACCGCTCGATCATCGAACGAAGACCCTCGATGTCGCGACCGTCGTTGCGGTCGAGTCCCCGGTGCATGATTCGGCGCAATGCCGCGGCGACGTCTCCGTGATGGATCACCTCGTCGGTGATCTCGGCGAGAACGTCGTCGGAGTCGGGTGCTGCAACGCGCTGCGTTCCGTCCCAACGTGAATACGTGAACCGGCGTCCCACGGCTGAACCGTAGCATTGGTCACACCATGCGGTTCCCGCGAACGATCATTTTTGTCGACCTCTCGGGGTTCACCGAATACATCGAGACTCGCGGCGACGGAGCCGCGGTCGAACTTCTCCATCGATTCCGTCGTATCGCCCGCGACCTCGCCGCCGAACTCGGTGTGCGCATCGACAAGTTCCTCGGTGACGGATTCATGGCCATCTCCGTCGAGCCCGACAGCGGCATCGTCTTTGCGACGGAGTTGCGTCGACGCACGGCGGGCGAATTGTCACCGCTCAAGTTGCGCATCGGCATCGCGTCGGGCGACACGATGCTCTTCGACGGCGACGACTACATCGGCACCGCGCCGAATCTTGCCGCTCGACTGTGCGACGAAGCCACCGACTTCGGCATCCTCATTCCCAGCGAGCAAACCGCGACACTGCCGCGCGGGGTGCGCGCCGAACCGATCGGCAAGTTGCGTCTCCGCGGATTTCCGCGCCGCATCGCAGTGTCGGCCCTGCGCGGTGATGCCGAGGTGCTCGAACGCAACGACACCGGTGAGTTGTGGACGCGCGCACCGTTTCCGGTGTGAACTCCCGAAGCGTCGATACGGCGCCGCGAAACCGAGATCAGCGTGCCGCACGCGAGCGGTAAACGCCACCCGCCGCACCGCTGACGTCCTTGTTCAGACGTTTGGCGAGGTGCAGCCCCTCGAGCACGAACTCGACGGCACTTGCCCGCTCGGGCGCGCTCGCCGCGGTACCGACGAGCAGTTCGACGACGCCGCCGAACGCGGGGATCGTCGCTGCGCGTTCTGCGAGATCGCTCGATGCGACGTCGTGGCCGGTGGCGGCGGTGAGCCCCTCCTCGAACGCAGTGACGATCTCGCGGGTCGCCGGTGACGTCACCCGTCGCTTGAACACGGCAAGGACCGCCGCAGCAAGGATCTGCTCGAACACGGCACCTTCACGGTGATCGTCAATCCCCTCGAATTCGATCTTTCCCGAACTCGACGCAACGAGGGCATCGAGGTCGCTGATCCGCGGAACGACGGGGGCTTCGCCGGTGCGCAGGGATCGACGCATGGCGCTCGCCACCATGACTTCGCGGTTGCTCACGGTGAGTCGCACCGACACGCCACTGCGCTGGTTGACGTTGTTGTGCTGACGGGCCGACTGGCTCATTTCGGCGATGATCTCGTCCATGAAGTCGGGAACACTCGTGGCGACGTCGCCGACATCGAGACTGCGTGATTCCTGGCGCATGATCGCCGCCTCGGTATCGACGTCGAGTGGGTAGTGCGTCCGGATCTGCGAGCCGAAACGATCCTTCAGCGGGGTGATGATTCGACCGCGGTTCGTGTAGTCCTCCGGATTCGCCGAGGCCACGAGCATTACGTCGAGTGGCAGTCGCACCTTGTAACCGCGGATCTGGATGTCGCGTTCCTCGAGGACGTTGAGCAGACCGACCTGGATGCGCTCGCTGAGATCCGGCAACTCGTTGATCGCAAAGATGCCGCGGTTCGTGCGCGGTACGAGGCCGTAGTGCAGCGTGAGTTCGTCGCTCAGGTACCGACCCTCGGCAACCTTGATCGGATCGACCTCACCGATGAGATCGGCGATCGACGTATCGGGCGTTGCGAGTTTCTCGCCGAACCGCAAATCACGGTGCACCCAGGCGATGGGGGTCGCGTCACCGTGTTGTGCAACGAGGTCGCGGGCGAGTCGCGAAACGGGATGATACGGATCATCGTTGATCTCGCTGCCCTCGATGATCGGCATCCACTCATCGAGGAGTCCCGTGAGCGAACGGATGATGCGCGTCTTTGCCTGGCCGCGCTCGCCGAGAAACACGACGTCGTGCCCGGCAAGTATCGCGTTCTCCAACTGAGGTATGACCGTGTCTTCGTACCCCATGACGCCCGCCACGAGCGACTCACCGCGCCTCATTCGCGCCACGGCGTTGGCACGTACTTCTTCCTTCACGGGTCGCGAGACCCAACCCGAACCACGCAATTCACCGAGAGTTCGTATCGACGGTGTCATGCGCACAACCATAGGCGCGACGGGTGCAGAAGGAACCATCGCATCGTTAGCCTGAGGCCGTGATCCCCACCGACACATCTCCCAAAACTCCCGCCGCACGTGCCGAACGAGCATCGAAGCATTACGGATCGGGTGACAGTCTCGTTCGTGCACTCGACGACGTCGACGTCGCATTTGAGCGGGGCAAGTTCAGCGCCATCATGGGGCCGAGCGGGTCGGGCAAGTCGACCCTCATGCACTGCCTCGCCGGTCTCGACTCGCTCACCTCCGGCCACGTGTTCATCGGTGACGTCGAACTCTCGGCACTGAACGACCGTGAGCTGACGAAGTTGCGGCGCGCAAAGGTTGGGTTCGTCTTCCAGGCGTTCAACCTCATCCCGACGCTGAGCGCAGAGGAGAACATTGTGTTGCCGCTCACCCTCGGCAACGAAAAGGGCGACGCCGAGTGGATCGACCGGGTTGTGCGCACGATTTCGTTGCAGGACCGCCTCGACCACCGCCCGAGCGAGTTATCCGGCGGCCAGCAGCAGCGCGTCGCCGTTGCCCGTGCCCTGGCGAGCAAGCCCGAGATCATCTTCGCCGACGAGCCGACGGGAAACCTCGACTCGCGCACCGGCAGCGAGGTGCTGAAGTTCATGCGCCAGGCCGTCGACGAACTTGGCCAGACCATCGTCATGGTGACTCACGACGCGGTCGCAGCAAGTTTCGCCGACCGCATCGTGTTCCTCGCCGACGGGCACGTCGCCGGTGAGATGTTCCAACCGACTCCGGAACGGGTCCTCGACCGGCTGAAGAATCTCGGAAGCTGAGGAACGGCCGGTGATCCGCCTCGCACTGAAGATGACACTGGCCCGCAAGGGTCGGTTGTTGCTCACGGCGCTCGCCGTCATCCTCGGAACGTCGTTCCTCTCCGGGACCTTCATCTTCCGGGACACCATCAACAAGACTTTCGACGAGCTGTTCTCCGACGTCTTCCGCGATGTCGACGCCTACGTGCGTTCAACGAACTTCATCGAGACGAACTTCGGCGGCGAGCAGCGCTCCCCCGTGCCCATCGCGCTGCGCGACGAGGTGCTGAAGGTTCCCGGCGTCAGCAATGCGGTCGGCGACATGCAGGTGTTCGCCCGCGTCATCGGCAAGGACGGCACGCCGCTCGGCAGCGAGGGTGGCGGTCCCCCGACCTTCGGCGGAATCGCGATCGAAGAGTCGGTTTTCTGGACGGTCGTGGACGGTCGCTATCCGTCGGGCCCCCGCGAGGTCGTTCTCGATCGCGGCACCGCCGACCAGGGCGACTTCGTCGTCGGCGACACCGTGCGCATCTCCGCCGTGTCGGGTTCGCGCGAGTTCACTCTCGTCGGGATCGTGTCGTACGGCGACATCGCCTCTCCCGGTGGTGGCACGTTCGCTCTCTTCGACCAGCCGACTGCATCGGAATTTCTCCTGCGTCCCGGATTCGTCGACGCCATCCTCGTGCAGGGTGACGACTCCGTCGACGACACCGCCCTTGCCGCCGCGATCGAGGCGTCGTTGCCGGCCACGGCGCGCACCGAGGTGCTCACGGGGGCCGAGATCACCGCCGAGGTACAGGGGCAGATCAAGTCCGTTCTCTCGATCTTCACCAACTTCCTCATCATTTTCTCCTACATCGCGCTCGCGATCGGGTGCTTCGTCATCTACAACGTCTTCTCGATCACCGCCGCGCAGCGCGAGCGCGAGAACGCGCTCTTGCGGGCGATCGGTGCGAGTCGCTCCCAGGTCACACGCACGCTTCTCGTCGAGTCGGTTGTCATCGGAGTGCTCGGGTCGCTCATTGGCTTCGCGCTCGGCATCCTGATCTCCCGCGGTCTCGCCGCGGCGCTCACTGCTGCGGGGCTCGAGATTCCCTCCCGCGGTCTCGCCGTCGGACTCGGGTCGTTCCTCACGACATTCGTCGTCGGCGTCGTCGTCACAGTCACATCGGCAGTTCTTCCGGCCCGCCGTGCCAGTCGTGTGTCGCCGCTCGCGGCGCTGCGCGACACCGCCATCGAAACTGCGGGCAGCATCCGTGGTCGAGTCATCGTCGGTTCGGTTCTCGTCGTGGCGGGTATCGGCGCCCTGCTCGGCGCTGCCGCCGATGCTCCCGCGGCCGTTCTCGGACTCGGCATCGTCGGTGTTTTCGCCGGCATCCTCGTCATCGGTCCCGCCATTGCCCGACCGGTCGCGCTCGGCCTCGGTCGACCCATCGCCCGCTGGCGCGGTGTCACTGCGGCGATGGCCCGACAGAACGCGGCGCGCAACCCGAAACGCACCGCGCGCACGGCTGCTCCGGTACTCATCGGCGTCGCCCTCGTCACGGCGTTCACCGCGCTCGCGGCGAGTATCAATACGCAGATTCGCGACACTTTCGGTGATGCTTTCCGCGGCGATCTCGCCCTCACGGTCGATTCGCAGGGCTTCGGTGGCATTCCGCTCAGCGTCACCGACGCAATCGGCACGTTGCCCGATGTCGACCGTGCCACCGGCGTCGGATTCACCCCGCTGCGCTTCGGCGACGAGTCACGCTTCGGCATCGTCATCAATCCGGCGACCATCACCGGGCTTTTCGATCTCGGCATGGTCGAGGGCGACCAGACACGCCTCTCGCCAACCGGTGTCTTCGTCGCTCTCGACAAGGCGACCGATCTCGGGCTCGGCGTGGGTGATCCGCTTCCCGTTCGTCTGGTCGACGGCACGCAAATCGCGGCGAGCGTCGAGGGCATCTTCGACAGCGAGGCGGTCTTTTCCAACTACGTCGTCAGCCGCGACATGTTCTCCGACTCGACTGCTTCGTTGTTCGACAACTTCGTGTACATCGACGTCCGTGATGGCGCCGAAGTGGGACAGGTGAAGGCGTCGATCGCCGCAATCAGCACCGACCTTGGAATCGGCACGTTGCAAACGAAGGATGAATTCATCGATACCCAGGCGGCGAGCATCAATCAAATCCTCGCACTCATTTACGCGCTGCTCGGCCTGTCGATTATCATCGCCATCGTTGGCATCGTCATCACGCTTCTGTTGTCCGTGTTCGAACGCCGTCGTGAGATCGGGCTACTGCGTGCCGTCGGAATGACCAAGTCGCAGGTACGAACCACCGTGCGCTGGGAGAGCGTCATCACGTCGCTGTTCGGTGCGGTGAGCGGCGTAGTGCTCGGCATTGTCATCGGTCTCTTCGTCGTCGCGACCCTCAGCGACTCGGGCATCTCCGGATTCACGCTCCCCGTCACGGGAACGATCGTCATTCTCGTGTTGTCTTTCGTCCTGGGCGTCGTTGCGGCGATCTACCCTGCCCGACGGGCCACGAAAGTCGACGTCGTCACGGCGATCGCCTCGAACTGATCGACCCGGCGGGCGCGGACGCCGTCAGCCTGCGCGTTGCGACGGCAGGTTCTCGTCGTCGGCCGCGAACAGGAGTGCCGCCGGATGCCGATCGGTCGGCGTGTCGTCGATCAGACGCCGCGGTGCGACGACGGCAGGTGTGTGCATGGTCTGGCATCCCGGGCACCAGTACAGGACACGATTGGCCTCACCGTGATGCGTAACGCGGATGAGATCGTTGCAGCGCGGACACTTCTTTCCCTGGCGTGCATACACCGCGAGACCACCGCGCACGTCCGCAGCCGTCACCCTGTGTGTGTGGGCGAGATTTGCGCGCAACATCTCGGCGGCAAGTTCGACCACTTCCCGGCATTCGTCGCGTGACAGTTCACCGACGCGGGCCCACGGATTGAGTTCGCAGGCCCACAGCAACTCGCATCGGTAGACGTTGCCGACACCGCACAGCACGCGTTGGTCGAGAAGAACCTCGGCGAGGGCCGTCTCGGCGGGTGCGTAGGTGAGCATGCGATGCACGCACTCGTCGAGATCGGCGTCGGCCTTGCACAAGTCGGGGCCGAGCGGCCCGAGAATCGGATGACGGCGCGGGTCGAAGTCGCGGTAGGTCTCGACGACCGGCGCGTTGAAGCACACTGCAATCCAGTCGCTCACCTCGATGACGACGCGGGCGCGATGGGGCGACTTGCGCCATTTCTCTCCGTGTCGGTAGAGGTGCCACGAACCGGTCATGCGCATGTGCGTGTGCAGAACGATGCCGTCGTCCCACACGATCTCGAGATGCTTGCCGTGACTGCGCACCTCCTCCACCACGGCGGAGTCGCGGGGAACGGGACCGACGAGTCGCGTTGCCTCGAGACGAATCATGGACTTCCCGATCAACGCAGTGCGCAGTGCAGCCGCGGTCCGGTAGATCGTGTCACCCTCTGGCACGTCAGGAAGATTACGTTCGCCGCGCGCGCAAACTCGGGAATGTCGCGTCGCGTGACGTGCGACGCGCGACGTGACGGCGCGAGATCAGGGCAGTGCGCCGACCGATGCCAGCGCCAGACGGATCAGGCGGTCGTGCCCACCCGTCATTTCCCGACGAACGTCGGGGCTCACCGCCTCGTGCGGGGTGTACCACGCCAAGTCGAGCGCCGACTGAGACGGCTGGCAATCACCCGACACCGGCACCACGAACGCGAGACTCACCGCGTGCTGGCGCGGGTCGTGGAAGCCGGAGATCGACGGGTCGGGAAAGTATTCGACGACCGTGAACGGAGCCGGCTCCGGTGGAATCTTGGGAAGTGCGAGCGGTCCGAGATCTTTTTCCAGGTGTCGCAACAACGCTTCGCGGATGCGCTCATTCAACAACACCCGTCCCGACACGACGGTGCGCGAGATGGTGCCGTCCGGCGCCTGACGCAACAGCATGCCCACCGACGTGACGTTGCCCATGTCGTCGATGCGCACCGGCACGGCATCCACGTACACGAGCGGCACCTGGCCGCGCACCGCCTCGAGACGTGTCGGATCGAGCCAACTCGTGCGCGTGTCGATGCTGCCAGTCATGGTGCACCCGTGAAACTACAGCGCTCAACGCACGGCTGCGTAGCGCGAAGCGCGTCCGCGACGACGCATGACGATCTGCCACAGTTGGAGGCTGCGGGCCCGAAACCCGGCGGCCGAGCCCATTAGGTAGAAGTGCCACATTCTGCGGAAGCGATCGTCATATGCGGGGATCTCCGACCATCGGTTCGTCAAGTTTGCGCTCCAAGCCATGAGCGTGTGGTCGTAGTCGGGCCCGAAGTTGTGGACGTCCTCGATCACCCAGTGCGGTTCGGCGGCACCGCTGAACTGTGCCAACGACGGCAGCACGCCACCGGGAAAGATGTAGCGGTCGAAGAACGGGTCGGTGTGCTGCTTCGAAATGAGTGATCCGATTGTGTGGTGAAGCATCATTCCCCCTTCATCGAGCAGACGATCGCACGTGCGAAAGAACGTCCCGAGATTCTTCGGGCCGACGTGTTCCATCATCCCGATGGAGACGATGCGATCGAATCGACCGGACAACTGGCGGTAGTCCTGTTGCGCGATCGTGACGGGCAGCCCTGCACATCTCTCTCGGGCAACGGCCACCTGGTGCACTGCCGGAGTAATACCGGTGGCGATGACGCCGTACCTTTCGGCGGCGAACTTGACGAAACCGCCCCAACCACAACCGATGTCGAGCACGGTCATCCCCGGTTCGAGTCCCAACTTGCGGCAAACGAGGTCAAGTTTCGCTTCTTGTGCCGCACCGAGGGTCGTTGCGTCCGACCAGTACGCACACGAGTACACCATTCGTGCATCGAGCATCCGCTCGTACAGATCGTTGCCGATGTCGTAATGGTGACGAGCGTTCGCCGTTGCATGTCGCTTGGTTTGGCGGTTGACGAGATTCGAGTGCACAACCTGTGCGGCGATGCGCGGTCGGATCGGGATTCGTCGTGCTGCCTCGATCTCGATGAGTTTCGTGAGGATCTCGTCGATCGCGTCACATTCCCACCAGCCGTCCATGTACGCCTCACCGAAGCCGAGCTGGCGTTGTGAGACGATCCGATCCCACAATCGTTCGTCACGTACGTGCAGAGCGTGCGCAGCGTCGCCACCAACGGGCACACCTGCCTCATCGAGCAACGTCATGCACAGCGACTTTGCATCTCCACGCATGGGGACAGTCTGCCGAACGACCGGCCGCGGTGTCTAGTTAACGAACGTTCACCATGTGCCGGCAACGTATTTCGTCTCGAGGAACTCGAGGGTTCCCTCGTGAGCACCCTCGCGACCGAGACCCGAGGCCTTCACCCCGCCGAACGGCGCGGCAGGATCGGAGACGAGCCCGCGATTGAGTCCGACCATTCCTGTCTCGAGGGCTTCGGCGATGCGCATTCCCTTCGCAACGTCGCGAGTGAACACGTACGACACGAGACCGTGCTCGACGTCGTTCGAGCGCGCCACGACGTCGGCCACATCGGTGAAGCGCACGATCGGCGCAACGGGACCGAAGATCTCGTCGGCAAGAATCGGCGCGGCCGGATCGACATCGACAAGCACGGTGGGCATGTACGCACACGAACCGTCGGGGGCCAGGCGCGCACCGCAGGTAGCGATCGCCCCTCCGACGAGAGCAGCATCGACGAGCTCGGCAATGCGGAGTTGCTGTGCGCGCGACACGAGGGAGCCGACATGCACCGTGGGATCCATGCCGTCACCGACCACCAGCGACGACATCCGTGCGGTGAAACGGCCGACGAACTCGTCATGGATCGATGCGTGCACGAAGAACCGGTTTGCTGCGGTACACGCCGCACCGGCATTGCGCATCTTTGCGAGCATTGCTCCATCGACGGCGATGTCGAGGTCGGCATCGTCACACACGACGAGCGGCGCGTTTCCCCCCAACTCCATCGAGCACTTCACCACCCGGCGTGCGGCGATGGCGAGCAACATCGACCCGACGCGCGTCGACCCGGTGAACGAGAGCTTGCGAACCCCACCCGACTCGAGCATCGCCTCGACTGCGTCACCCGGCGGATCCGGAACGACGACACGTACGACGTCGTCGGGCAGGCCGCACTCGCGGAGGATGTCGACGATTGCCACCGTCGTCAGCGGCGTATCGGACGCGGGCTTGATCACGGCGGTGCAACCGGTGGCGATTGCCGGGCCAAGTTTGCGCGTCGCCATGGCGGCCGGGAAGTTCCACGGTGTCGCCAACAGCGACGGTCCGACCGGCTGACGCATGACGAGCAACCAGTTCGCACCCGAAGGTGCGCGTCGGTAGTCACCATCGATGCGTACCGCCTCTTCCGAGAACCAGCGGAAAAACTCCGCTGCATACGTCACCTCGGCAACTGCGTCGGAGAGGACCTTGCCGTTCTCGCGCACGATGAGCGCTGCAAGTTCGTCGCGACGCGCGATCATCGCATCGAATCCGCGTCGCAGGATCTCGCTGCGTTCTCGGGGTGACGTACGACTCCACGCCGGGAACGCACCGCCGACGATCCGCACGGCATCGAGGCAATCGTCGACGCTCGCACGTGCGACCCTGCCGACGACGGAACCGTCATACGGATTGGTGACGTCGATGTACGCTGCCGAACCCACGATGCCATTGTCGCACGAAACCCTGCTGGTGCGCCCCGTCTGTAGTCTCGCGGAGTGACCCGCCGCCGTTTGCTCATCGCACTCTTCGCGGCGATCTTCGTCAAGTCGTCGTCGTACGGGGTGATGTTCACGATGCTCGACGACTACCGCAACCAATTCGGCATCTCCGAAGGGTCGCTCGGCCTCGTCATTGCGATCGGATTCTTCACGTCGTTCCTTGCCCAACTCACCATCGCGCCGCTCGCCGACCGAGGTGCGTCCCGCCGGCTCATCATCATCGGACTCGCCCTCGCCATCGGTGGCAACTTCTTCATGGCGTTCGCCGACACGTTGCCAGAGCTGCTCGTCGGTCGGTTCGTGTCGGGGCTCGGCATCGGCACCGCGCTGCCCGCAATGCGCAGAGTGATCATCGTCGCCGATCCCGAGAACCTCGGCCGCAACCTCGGCCGCGTTCTCTCGAGCGAAGTCGCCGGATTCGCGGTCGGACCCGTGCTCGCCACGCTTCTCGTCGAACCTTTCGGCATCCCTGCGCCGTACATCGTCGTCGGCATCCTTCTGATCGCGTCGGGTGCCGGCGTCATGGGTCAGGAAATTCCCGAAACCACGGCCGACGAACGACTGACCGAGCGACTCGCGATCGATCTTCTGCGCGACCGCGCCATCGTCGCTGCCGTACTCCTCGGTGTCGCGCTGTTCTACATGATCGGCACGTTCGATTCGCTGTGGGTGCTCATGATGGACGACATCGGCGCGCCGTCGTGGATGGCCAACGTCGGTATCTCGCTGTTCGCCATTCCGCTCATCGTTCTCGGTCCGCGCGGCGGCAAGTTCGTTCAAGCCGTCGGCCCGTACCGTGCCGCGGGAGCGGGACTGCTCGTCGGTGGGGTGTGCATGGCAACGTACGGCGTATTCGCATCGCCGGCAATTCTCATGGGGATCCTGCTCGTCCACATGACGAACGACGGCATGACCGTCACCGGTGCGGGTGTCGCCGTGGGATCGGTTGCTCCGACCGAACGTCAGGCCGGTGCGCAGGGATTGCTCGGCGGTGCACAGACCCTCACCGGTGGAATCTCGTCGTCACTCGCCGGGTTCACCTACGAGTCGTACGGACGCACGGTGAGTTTCGTCGCGTCGGGTGTGGTCATCGTCTTTCTCGTCTCGGCGTCGCGGCTGCTCGCCGGTCGGCGCTGGCACGTACGCGGTACCACGACCGCAGAGGTCGTCCACTAACCGTCATGGCGCACAGGGACGGTGACGGCTTCGTGCGTTGCACGTGCGGTCTCGATCACTGGGGGCGCCACGGGGCGGCGGGTTTGTTGCTCGTGCGACTCGACATGAACGAGCCGCATGCGCTGTTGCAGTTGCGTGCGGGGTGGACGCACGGCGGCGGAACCTGGGCGCTGCCCGGCGGCGCACGCGACTCGCACGAAGACGTCCGCGACGCTGCACTGCGCGAAGCGCAGGAAGAGGTCGGGATCGATCCGACGCGCGTGAGCGTCGTACACGTCTTCGGTGACGATCACGGAAACTGGCGTTACGACACGGTCATCGCAACGAGCACCGACGACGCCGGTGCCTACGCGGCAAACCATGAGAGCTCGAACATCGAGTGGGTACCGCTGGACTTGGTGGCTCGATACGAACTCCATCCCGGGCTCGCCGTGCACTGGCCTGCACTCGCCGACATCGTTCGGCGCGAGGTGTTCGGCGACTAGAGCGCGGTTGCGTACAACTCCGCCACGTCACTTCGCGACGGATAGCGGGGCGTGTTGAGAATGATGAGGTCGCGCAGGGCGTCGACCGTCAGCGCGTCGATACTCGCCGACGATGCACCCAGGTCGGTGAGCGACTTGTTCGTGCCCACCTTCGCGGACAGTTTCTCGACGGCTGTGATCGCAGCATCGGGATCGTGCTCGGCGCCGAGTGCGGCACCGACGTCGGCGTAGCGGTCGGCAACGACGTCACGGTTGAAACGCATGACGTGCGGCAGCATCGTCGAAAGAGTTTGACCGTGCGCCTGGTGAAACTGTCCCGAGATGGGGTGTCCCGTGGCGTGGACGAGCCCGAGCAGCGGACCTGAGGAGAATGCCCGACCGGCGAGGTGTGCCGCGATGTGCATCTGGGCTCGTGCCTCGAGATCCTTGCCGTCGGCGACGGCACGAGGCAACCACTCACCCGTGAGACGGATCGCATGGATCGCCAGGGCGTCGGCAAACGGGTTGGAGTTCGTCGATGTGTACGCCTCGATTGCGTGCGTGAGCACGTCCATGCCGCATGCTGCAGTGCCCCGCGGTGGCATTCCCGTCGTCACCGTCGGATCAAGAATGACGACGACGGGCGCAATCGACGGGTGGGTGAACGTGAGTTTGCGGTGCACCTTCGGATTGGTGCGCGTGTCGGTGATGAGGCCGCCACCGTTGGTCTCGCTTGCCGTTCCCGACGTGGTGGGTATGGCAATGGTGGGAAGTCCGTTTGCGGTCGCCTGGCGTTTCGGTGCGAGCGTGGCGAAGTCGATGCGATCGTTCGCATCGAGATCGGGGGCAAAGGCGAGATCGAGGTTGGTGACGTCGTTGGTGGCGGCGAGCGCGACGTACTTGCCGCAATCCATCACCGAACCGCCACCGATGAGAACGATCACTGTGCCGTCGAGTCCGAAGTCGCGCACGGCGGCGACCCCGGCCGCCACGTTGACGTCGGTCGGATTCGGCGACACGTCGTCGAACACGCGGGTGGGGATACCGGCCTGGTCGAGTGCGGCGACGATCGGATCGACTATTCCCGCCGAACGCACACCGGGGTCGGTGACGATGAACGCGCGGGATCCCCGCGCCGCGACGTGCTGGGGGACGGTGACTGCGAAACCCGGTCCCGAAACCGTTTCTGACAGTGCCGAGATGTTGAACATGCGCTGGGCCGAGACGTTCATTGATCTTGTCCTTTCACACCGCGAGGGTGTTTCCGAATATTTGCCATGCGAGGAGCGCCTTGGCCACGAGGCTAAGCACGAGATACACGCGTTCGCCGTATGCGTATGACGCCCACTTCCCCACCCGCCGGTACTGCAACCACTGGTTGATGGCGAACAGATTGAAGAAGATGAACAAGCTGACGAAGATGCCGTACACGAAGGACGGCGTATTCGACCCGGGTCCGATGACGTAGAAGAACAACGCGATCCATGGCACGATCCCCGCGATGCAGCCGAACCAGAAAGGCGTCCACCACACGGCGGTGCCCGGCTCGTTGACCACCTCCATGATCCATCCGAACAGGATCATCGACACGTTCGCCCCGGCTAGCCCGAGCAGTGCGGCGAGATCACCGACACCGAACACCATCGCGATCATGATGATCATGACGGTGGACGACAGCGAGTACTCGATCCAGCGGAAACGATTCTGCTCCTTCGTCACTTCGGCCTCGTACACGCGGCGACACTGGCCGAACGACACGAGAGCATGGAAGAAAAAAGAGAGGAAGAGGAAGGCGAATACGCCCCACGCAACCGGGATGTCGAACTCGCGTACGAGCCGCGACGAGTCGAGTTCGCCGCTGGGAACGTCGTTCCAGTAGAACCCGGTGACGGGCAGCGCGAAGTCGTTGGCCAGCAGGGCAACGGCAAGTGCCTGGCCGAGGTGGAGCAGGGCGGCGGCGATGTTGAGGCGTCGCAACCCGGCGAAGGTCGTCATGCTCCCATGGTGCCACGTTTCGTGGCGCCGTCCCCGTGGTCGCTTTCGTGCCGGGCTATCTCGGCGCGCCCGACCACGTGCCAGTGCACTTCGTCGGGGCCGTCGGCCAATCGCAACGTGCGCTGTGCGGCGTACAGACGGGCAAGTGGCGTCCACTGCGATGTCCCCGTTGCACCGTGCATCTGAATTGCTTCGTCGATGACGTCGCACACCCGCTCGGGGATCATCGCCTTCACCGCGCTCACCCACAGCCGCGCCTGCTTCGGATCGAGCACGTCCATGGCCCGCGCAGCGCGCAAGACCATGAGCCGCATCGCCTCGATTTCGATGCGCGCCTTCGCAATGACCTCGGGGTTTTTCCCCAACCAAGCAATGGGCTTGCCGAACGCCTGCCGCGACAGCCCGCGCCGCACCATCAGTTCGAGTGCCCGCTCGGCGGCACCGATGGATCGCATGCAGTGGTGGATCCGACCCGGTCCCAGACGAAGCTGCGAAATCTCGAATCCGCGGCCCTCGCCGAGGAGAACGTTGGCCAGCGGAACTCGGACGTTGTCAAACCGCAGGTGCATGTGTCCGTGCGGCGCATCGTCCTCACCGAACACTTCCATGGCACCGACGATCTGCACACCTGGCGTGTCCATCGGTACGAGGATCTGCGAGTGGCGGTTGTACGACGCAGCATCCGGGCTCGTGAGCACCATGGCGATGAGCACCTTGCAGCGGGGGTCTCCTGCGCCGGTGATGTAGTACTTCTCGCCGTTGATCACCCACTCATCGCCATCGCGCACGGCGCGACAGGAAACGTTGCGTGCATCCGACGAGGCGACTCCGGGTTCGCTCATCGCGAATGCCGATCGAATCTCGCCGGCAAGCAGCGGTTCGAGCCAGCGCTTCTTTTGCTCCGGCGTACCGACGCGCTCGAGCACCTCCATGTTTCCCGTGTCGGGCGCGCTGCAGTTCGTCACCTCGGATGCGAGCGGATTGCGGCCGAGTTCCGCGGCAACGTAGGCATAGTCGAGGTTCGACAAACCGGCGCCGCCCGACGATGCGGGAAGGAACATGTTCCACAAGCCGGCTGCGCGTGCCGCACTCTTCAGCGAATCGAGCAGTGCCAACTGTGCGTCGGTGTAGGACCAGCGGTTCGCGCGATCTGCACCGAGTTCGTAGAACTCCGCGGTGCGTGGCTCGACCACGTCGGCAACGAAACGTCGCACGGCGTCGTAGATCGGTACGGCGTGTGCCGACATGGTGAGATTCAGTGATTCATCGGTGGCCCCACCACCGTGCAACCTCGGGGCGACCATGCTCGTCACGTTAGCCACGCACGCCGTCGCCGACGGACGGGTCTACTCCCCCAGGCGAATGACCACCGGTGACGGACGATCCTTGCGCGGCAAGTCGCGCTGCGGCCATCCGATGTAGACGATTCCGACGACGCGATCCGTCGGGGCAAATCCGCAGAACGACGTGATCGCGGCGTTGCTTCCCTCGTTGGGCGAACTCCACAGCGCGATGAGACCCATCGACTCGAGGAGCAGCAACGCATTCTGCATGCCGGCGGCCACCGCGTACTCGTTCTCTCGGGTCTCGTGGTCGTCTTCACCCGCCGCCGATGCAACGACGAGGACGAGCGGTGCACGGGTGTACTTGGTACGCGCCTTTTCCACTCGGTTCTCGGCGTCGCCGCGCGCGGCCATCGCATCGCCGATGGCATTCCCGAGTGCGAGGCGCGCATCACCCCGAACTGCGGCGATGCGCAACGGCCGTGTCTTGCCGTGGTTCGGTGCGGCTTGTGCGACGGCGGCGAGACGATCGATGAGTGCATCATCGACGCGTCGTTCACGATCGATCGACAGGCTGCTCGAGCGCCTGTGGATGAGATCTTCGAGGTCCTCGGGGGTGATCATGCGACGAAGTGTACGAAGCAACCGACCCCTGCGCACGCGCGGCGGGTACTGGTACGGTCGGCTCATGGAACGAATCGTCTCGGCGGTCCGCGCTGCATTCGACGACGGAACCACGCGATCACTCGTGTGGCGCAGACGCCAATTGCAACGAATGATCGACCTCCTCGAGGAGAACGAGGACGAACTACTCGGGGCCCTGCGCGCCGACCTCGGCAAGCCGCGAGTCGAGGGATACGTCACCGACATCGCGTTCGTGCTGAGTGAGCTGCGAATGATGATCCGGAATCTCGAGAAGTGGAACGCCACGATGCGGGTGCGTACCCCGTTGGTATCGATGCCCGGAAAGTCGCGCATTGTGCCCGAGCCGCTCGGCGTCGTGCTCGTCATCGCGGCGTGGAACTACCCGATCCAAGTACTCCTCGTTCCGGCAGCGGGTGCCATCGCCGCCGGGAATGCCGTCGTCATGAAGCCGTCGGAGATCTCGTCGCACACCTCGGCGCTGCTTGCTCGACTCGTGCCCCGGTACATGGACTCGCGCGCCGTGGCGATCGTCGAGGGTGGCGTTACCGAGACGACCGAGTTGCTGCAGCAGCGCTTCGACCACATCTTCTATACGGGTAACGGCAAGGTCGGGCGCATCGTCATGACTGCCGCCGCGCGCCACCTCACGCCCGTCACGCTCGAACTCGGCGGAAAGAGTCCCGCGATCGTCGATGCATCAGCAAATATTGCGGTATCGGCGCGACGGATCGCCTGGGGCAAGTGGCTCAATGCCGGTCAAACATGCATTGCGCCCGACTACGTGCTCGTCGAGCGCTCGCGCGAACTTGCCCTCGTCGAGGAGTTGACGAAGTGCATCGGCGAGTTCTACGGAAGTGATCCTGCGACGAGCGACAGCTACGGGCGAATCGTGTCCGACAGGCACTTCGACCGCCTCGCTGCGATGCTCGGTGATGGAACGGTTGCCGCAGGGGGGAACGTCTCGCGAGATGCCCGATACATCCCACCGACGATCCTCACGAACGTCCGCCTCGACGGACCATTGATGACCGAGGAGATTTTCGGACCACTGCTGCCGATCATTCCGATCGACGACGTCGCCGCGGCGGTCTCATTCGTTCGATCACGACCCCACCCGCTGGCGATGTACGTGTTCGCCGAAGACGACGCCTTTATCGACCGAATCGTCACCGAGACGACCGCGGGCGGCGTCACCGTGAACGGCACGTTGCTCCATCTCACGAATCCCCGTTTGCCGTTCGGTGGCGTGGGTGAGAGCGGTATGGGTGCGTACCACGGCATGACCGGTGTGCGCACATTCCAACATCTGAAGCCGATACTTTCGCGCGGCACGCGCCCGGATCCGCGGATTGCATACCCCCCGTACACGAAGGCCAAGTTGAGGATCATTCGACGTCTGCTGTGACGAACGCACGCCGACGCGTGCACCACCGACGACTACACCACAGTTAGTGTCATGCGCGCATGATGACGATCCATCCGGCGGATTCGTCCGTGCGTGCCCGGGGTTTGACGAAGCGCTACGACGCCGTCACGGCACTTGATGGGCTCGACCTCGACGTCGCCGCGGGAACCGTGCTCGGTCTCCTCGGCCCGAACGGTGCGGGTAAGACAACTGCGGTCTCGATTCTCACGACACTCGTCCGGCCCGATGCGGGCACCGCGACGGTGGCGGGCGTCAACGTCGTTTCCGATCCCCGCACGGTTCGATCACTCATCGGGCTGTCCGGCCAGTACGCAGCGGTCGACGAACACCTCACGGCGATCGAGAACCTCGAGATGATCGGCGGTCTGTACGGGATGGACCGCCGCGAAGCGCGCACGCGCGCGCGACTACTCGTCGAACGCTTCCGTCTCGAGGATGCCGCCCACCGCCCGATCAAGACGTTCTCCGGTGGGATGCGCCGACGCGTCGACCTCGCCGGTGCCCTCATCGCCGACCCGCCCGTGCTCTTCCTCGACGAGCCGACGACGGGTCTCGACCCGCGCAGTCGTGGCGAGTTGTGGGATGTCATCCGTGAACGCGTGAGGCAGGGCACCACCGTCGTTCTCACCACGCAGTATCTCGAGGAAGCGGACCAACTCGCCGACGACATCGTCGTCATCGACCACGGTCGCGCGATCGCCCGCGGAACGTCGGCCGAATTGAAGCGTCAGGTCGGAGGCGAACATCTCGACGTGCACGTCCGGGGTACCGACTCGGTTGCCGCCGCACGAACGATCATGGAGTCGGTCGCGACCGGACCGCTGCGCACCGACGCCGACTCGGGAGCGCTGTCGGCACCGGTGACGAACGGCATCGACACACTGAGCAAGGTTCTGCGCGATCTCGAGTCGCGCGGTGTCGACATCGTCGACATCGGCCTGCGTCGACCGACGCTCGATGACGTGTTCATGAAGCTCACCGGTCACGGCGCTTCGCAGGAGGAATCCGCATGAGCGTGCTGCGCGACTCCCTGATCATTGCCCGACGCAACGTCATCCGTATTCGGCGCGTACCCGACGTCATGGTGTTCGTGCTCATCCAGCCGTTGATGTTCGTGTTGCTCTTCGCCTACGTTTTCGGCGGGTCGATCGACATCCCCGGCGGCAACTACCGCGAGTTCCTCATCGCCGGCATCTTCGCCCAGACGGTCGTCTTCGGCGCCACGTTCACCGGGTCCGGCCTCGCCGAGGACCTGCAGAAGGGGCTCATCAACCGCTTCCGCTCGCTACCGATGTCACGCGCAGCCGTCGTTACCGGTCGCACGGCGAGTGACGTCGTGTACAACGCGCTGTCGATCCTCGTCATGTCGATCGCCGGCCTCGTCGTCGGATGGCGTATTCGCGGATCGCTCGTCGACGCACTCATCGGTTACGGCGTGCTGTTCTTCTTCTCGTACGCATTCTCGTGGGTGATGGCATGCATCGGTCTCGTCGTTCCCACTCCCGAAGTGGTGAACAATGCGTCGTTTGTCGTGCTCTTCCCGATGACGTTCGTCGCCAACACGTTCGTCCCGTCGGACAACCTCCCCGGTGTGTTGCGCACGATCGCCGAGTGGAACCCGGTCTCCACCCTCACGCACACCGTGCGCGTGCACTTCGGAAACCTCCCCGCGGGAACTCCGACTCCCGAGGCATGGCCGATGCAGCACAGCCTCGTCTATTCGATGGCGTGGGCGATCATGCTCATCGTCGTCTTCGCGCCGCTAGCCACCCGGTTGTACGAGCGCTCCGCGCGGCGCTGAAGTCCGCAAGACGTGCCGCTCAAGGCACGATGCTGAGGAACATGAACGCCATGAAGATGGCGATGTGTTGCGCCGCCTGAAGCACCGTTGCACGCCCCGAACCGAACGTGAGCACACTGACGATCGCGGTGAGCCCGAGCAGGACGATCTCCTTGCCACCCAAGCCGAGGCTCACCGGGGAATCGAGCCAGATTGATGCGACCGCGATCGCGGGAATGGTGAGTCCGATGCTCGCGAGGGCCGAACCGAGCGACAAATTGAGGCTCGTCTGCATCTCACCTCGTGCACCGGCCCGCAACGCAGCAATCGACTCGGGCAACAGGATGAGCAACGCAATGACGACACCGACGAACGTTCGCGGTGCACCGCTCCACTCGACGACGTCCTCGATGCGCGGGGCGAGCGTCTTTGCCAAACCGATGACACCGGCGAGGCTGAGCAACAGGAGCAGGAGTCGCACGAGCACGCCCTCGGCGTAACCGGCGCGTGGCGCATGGGGTTCGACGTGCGCGAACGACTCGTACGCTTCCGCCTCGAGTGCCTCGGGAGACAGGAACATCCATCGGTGACGGATCGTCTGTACGAAGACGAAGACGAGATAGACGACCGCAGCAGAGATCGCCGAGAAGGCCAACTGCGATCCGGTGAACGTCGGCCCTGCCGAACTCGACGTGAACGACGGCATGACGAGAGCGAGCGTGGCGATCGTCATGACGGTGCCGAGCAGTGCGTTCGCACCCTGCTCGTTGAAGCGCACGATGTGGTCGCGGCGGGCATCGAGAATGATCGACAAACCGACGACTCCGTTGCAGACGATCATGATGACCGCGAAGATGCTGTCGCGGGCCAGCGTCGGAGCACCGTCGGCGCCGGTGGTCATGAGGGTGAGAATGAGCGACACTTCGATCACCGTGACGGCGAGCGCAAGTACGAGCGTGCCGTACGGCTCCCCGACCCGACGGGCGATTGATTCGGCGTGCGCCACCGACACCATGACGAGCGCGACGTGGGCGAGGACGAGGAAACTCGTCATCAGCCATGACGGACTCGATCCCCACGTCGCGACGACGAGGAGTACGCCGACGAACGGCGCTACGACCGAGAACCGTGTTGCTGCGCGTTCGCGGTTCATCGCGTCAGCATAAGGTGCCGTCGCACCGCTCGTGTTTCCGCCGGGTTACGAATTCGCAACTACAAACTGCGGTGCGTTGCTCCGATGACTGCGGCGACGAACGACGCCGCTCTCTGCGGAGCACACAACGGTGTTACGTTGTCGCGCAGCGACGTCGAACTGCTCATTGCCGCGATGGTGACACCCGACGCCAACGTTTGCATCCACTGACCGCAGAAGCCGGCGTGGCCCACACCACCCTGCAGGTGGGAGAAGAGAAGTCCGTAGGCGGAGTGCGGATACGGCGGTGGCGTGCTCACCTGTGCCGCCACGGCTTGTGCTGAATACTCTGCGGTGAAAATCTGCTTGCCGTCCCACGTGCCGCGCTGGTGGAACAATTGCCCGAGTCGCGCCAAGTCGCGGCAGGTCGTCGACAGTCCGCCGGCCAACCACGGGTCGCCGGTTTGGTTGCCGGTCGTCGGATCATCACCCAGATACGAGCTGCTGGCAATGCCGGCGGGTCGCAAGACGAACTTCTCGGCGAAGGATGTGAACTTCTCCCCGGTCGCCGCTTCGACGACGCGAAGGAGTGCCTGCATCGTGAACGATGACGCGTCGTAGTTGAACGTGGATCCCGGGGCGGTTGCCAACGGCAATGCGAGTGCGGTGGCCGTCGACGTCCCCGCGGCCGTCGTGAGTGCCTGTGTCAGGTTCGCACCCGTCGTGGACAGCCCGGAGGTGTGCGTCATCAGGTGACGGATCGTGATCGCCGACTTTGGCGTGCCCCTCCACTCCGGAATGAAGTCGGCAGCTGGTTGATCAAGTTTCAGCAGGCCCAATCGCTCGGCGACACCGATCACCGCCGCCGTCAGCGGCTTTGACGTGGAGTACCCGAGAGTCCGTGTTGCGGGGGTGCGACCTCCCCAGTACCACTCACCGATGATCTTGGCATCCTTCATCGCGACCAGGCAGGTGCCCCCTGCCGTACTGATGGTGGTTGCAGATGCCGCCGATACCGCGGGATTGGCGGCAACCACCGAGTCACTTACGCTCGTTGATGCGGGAGCCGGCAAGCCGTCGGCGAACACCTTCTTATTCGCTTCGATCACGCAAAGTGTCCCGGTGTTCCCCCGGTCCAGCTTGCGTGCGACTGCATACGCCTTGGCGTTGACGACCGGACGCGCCAGTCCGGCCTTGGCGATTCGGCTCGCCGACGCAGCATTCTTCGCGAGACCCGTCTTGTACGTGGTGAGCAACTGGGCACACGTCTTGGCTGGGGTGGCGTCGGCACCCGTCGGAGTCACGCCGAGAATGATTACCGCTACCAGAACTGGGACGATGCGCTTGATCATGTGCACAAGGTATCGCAAATCGTTTCCTGCAGTGTTTTTCAGGAAATGTCGCTACTCGACGCGCATCCCTGAAATTGCGCGCGCGATAACGAGCTGCTGGATTTCGCTCGTGCCTTCGAAGATCGTCGTGATCTTCGCGTCGCGGTGCCAACGCTCTACTGGGTACTCACGCGTGTAGCCGTAGCCGCCGAGGATCTGGATCGCCTCCTCGGTGACGCGAACGGCCATTTCGCTCGCGTAGTACTTGCTCATCGAACCCTCGGCGTTGACGAAACCACCGTTGCGCGCCAACCATGCCGCGCGCCAGATAAGCATTCGTGACGCATCGATCTGCGTCACCATGTTCGCAAGCTTGAAGGCGATCGCCTGGTGCATGATGATCGGCTTGCCGAACGCCTTGCGCTCCTTCGCGTAGTCGAGCGCATACTCGTACGCCGCGCGCGCGATGCCGAGTGCCTGTGCGCCGACGGCCGGACGCGTGGCCTCGAACGTCTTCATCGCCGGTTGGGCCTCACCCGACTTGCCCTTCTCGCGAGCACGCGCCAACTTCGCGTCGAGCTTCTCCTTGCCACCCAGCAGACAACGGCCGGGGATGCGCACGTCGTCGAGCACGACTTCGGCGGTGTGGCTCGCACGAATGCCGTGCTTCTTGTACTTCTGACCCTGCGATAGGCCCTTCGTCCCCGCCGGAATGACGAACGACGCCTGACCACGACCCTTCAACTCGGGATCGACCGCGGCGACGACGACGTGCACGTCGGCGATTCCTCCGTTGGTGATCCATGCCTTCGTTCCGTTGAGCACCCACTCGTCGGTCGCCTGGTCGTACACGGCTCGCGTACGAAGCGACGACACGTCGGAACCCGCATCGGGTTCGCTCACGCAGAAGGCCCCGAGCTTCACGTCGTCGGCGGTGCCGTAACACTGCGGCACCCATTCCATGATTTGCTCGGGAGTTCCGTTGCCGGCGATGCCCGCGGCGGCGAGACCGGATCCCATGATCGCCAAACCGATTCCGGCGTCACCCCAGAACATCTCTTCGATGGCGACGGGAAGGGTGAGGCCGGTGGCGTCGCCCATCGCGTTCATCGTGAAGTCGAGACCGTACAAACCGATCTTCGCTGCTTCCTTCACGATTGGCCACGGGAATTCCTCGCGCTCGTCCCACTCGTGTGCATTCGGTCGGATGACGTCGGCGGCGAAGTCGTGCACCCAATCCTTCAGCTGCTGTTGTTCGTCGTTGAGGGAGAGGTTGAAGTCGGCCACCGCGTCAAGTTAGCAAGGAAATCGGCGACGAAAAACGTCAGGCCCGACGCAGTGTCGTTCCGCCCTTGCCGGTCTCGACCATCCATCCGGCGGCTTGGAGTTCGTTGCGCAATGCGTCAGCCAGGGCGAAGTCCTTTGCCGCGCGCGCGGCGTCGAGCCCTTTCGCTTTTGCCGCCGCGTCGGCATCGACGGCACCCGCCGAGGCAAGGACGAGTCCGAGCGCGCCGCACATCTCGTGCACCGCAGCGACCAGAGCACCGGCATTCGCATCACCGGCATCGATTGCGGAGTTCGCTCGGCGAACGGTGTCGAAGATGTGCGCCATTGCGTTCGGTGTATCGAGGTCGTCGTCCATGAGATCGCGGAAGCGGGCGACGGCTTCAGAATCGGGTTTGGCGGTGAACGATGCACTGCGCGCAGCGAATGCATCGAGGCCGGCGAGTGCGTTCACCGACGCATCGATGTTGTCCTGTCCGACCTTCACCGGTGAGCGGTAGTGCGTCTGCAGGAGCAACATTCGGTAGGCGCGCGGGTCGTAGTGATCGAGGAGATCGAGCAGGTTCGCGACGTTGCCCAGGCTCTTCGACATCTTCTCGCCGTCGGCATCGACGACGAATCCGTTGTGCATCCAGTGACGCGCGAATTCGCGACCGAGTGCGACGGCCTGCGCGCGCTCGTTCTCGTGGTGCGGGAACCGCAGGTCGGCGCCGCCGCAATGGAGATCGAAACCGTCGCCCAGCAATTCGAGTGACATGACGACGCACTCGCTGTGCCAACCGGGTCGGCCGGCCCCCCACGGTGCGGGCCACGACGGCTCACCGGGTTTGGAGAACTTCCACAAGGCGAAGTCGGCGGGTGAACGCTTCTCGTCGGCACCGAGAACCGTGCGATCGCCGCCACCGGCGATCATCTCGTCGAGCGACTGGTGGGCCAGCGCTCCATAGTCGGGCACCTTCACGACGTCGAGATACACGCCGTCGGAAGTCATGTACGCGCAATCACGGCGCTCGAGCTCGCCGATCATGTCGATCATCTGATCGACGTAATCGGTGGCGTGCGGCACGTCGGTCGGGCGGGTCACGCCGAGACGCCCCATGGCGTCGAACCACACCGACTCGCACTTGTGCGTGATGTCCTGCCACGGACGGCTTTCGCGTGCGGCGCGATCGATGATCCTGTCGTCGATGTCGGTGATGTTCGACACGAGCCGTACCGACACCCCCGTCCATTCGAGGTAGCGACGCAGGATGTCGTAGACGATCGTGGCGCGACCGTGACCGAGGTGCGGCGGTCCGTACACGGTGGGTCCGCACAAGTAGATGTCGAGATGGCCAGGCCTACGCATGTGCAGCTCGCGCACTTCGCGCGAGAGCGTGTCGTACAGCCGCAGCACGTCCCAAAGCCTACGAGTGCGGAGCGAGCAGTAAGTTTGTAGGGCATGTCTCGCGACGACTCGAACGCCGATCTCGCGAGCGCACACCGGGTTCCCGACAAGCCGAACCTCGACGGCATCGAAGCGCGCTACACCGACCAATGGGAACGTGACGCGATCTACCGCTTCGACCGTTCCGCTGCGCGCGACAGCGTGTTCGCCGTCGACACTCCCCCTCCCACCGTCAGCGGTTCGCTGCACATGGGACACGTTTTTTCGTACACGCACACCGACACGGTCGCCCGCTTCCAGCGCATGCGCGGTCGCAACGTCTTTTATCCGATGGGCTGGGACGACAACGGTCTGCCCACCGAGCGTCGCGTGCAGAACTACTACGGAGTGTCGTGCGATCCGAGCCTGCCGTACGTGCAGGGCTTCACACCCCCGCACCACGGCGATGCGCCGAAGGACCACCGCGCGGTTCCCGTGTCACGTCCGAACTTCATCGAATTGTGCGACGAGCTCACTGCGCAGGACGAGAAGGTATTCGAGGATCTCTTCCGGCGGCTCGGGTTGTCGGTCGACTGGTCGCTCCTCTATTCGACGATCTCGAGGGACGCCCGTCGCGTCTCGCAGCGTGCCTTTCTCGCCAACCTGAAGCGCGGTGAGGCGTACGCGCAGGAGGCACCCACGTTGTGGGACGTCGACTTCGGCACCGCCGTCGCCCAGGCCGAGCTCGAGGACCGCGAACGGCCGGGCGCGTACCACCGTGTTGCGTTCCACGGCGACGGCGAGGACGTCGTCATCGAAACGACGCGACCCGAGCTCATTGCCGCTTGCGTCGGGCTCGTTGCGCATCCCGACGACGAGCGCTATGCGAAGTGGTTCGGTCGCACCGTGCGCACGCCGTTGTTCGACGTCGAGGTCACCGTGCATCCGCACCCCCTCGCCCAGCCCGACAAGGGTTCGGGAATCGCAATGATCTGCACCTTCGGCGATCTCACCGACGTCATCTGGTGGCGCGAACTCAACCTTCCGACCCGCGCGATCATCGGTCGCGACGGACGGATCATCGCCGAGCCACCCGTCGACATCACATCGGAGGCGGGGCTCGCCAACTATTCGATGCTCGCCGGCAAATCGGTGAAGCAGGCCCAGACCGCGATCGTCGAGGCGTTGCGCGCATCGGGAGAACTACTCGGCGACCCGCGGGCGATCACGCATCCGGTGAAGTTCTACGAAAAGGGCGATCGCCCGCTCGAAATCGTCACCAGCCGTCAGTGGTACATCCGCAACGGAGGACGCGATACCGCACTGCGTGATGCGCTCGTTGCGCGGGGCGGCGAGTTGCAGTGGCATCCCGACCACATGCGGCACCGCTACACGAACTGGGTCGAAGGTCTGAACGGCGACTGGCTCGTCTCGCGCCAGCGCTACTTCGGCGTGCCGCTGCCCTTGTGGTACGGACTCGACGATCACGGCAACGTCGACTACGACGCACCGCTCGTTCCCGACGACGCCCAATTACCGATCGATCCGAGCACCGACGTTCCCGCCGGGTACGACGCCGCGCAACGCGGTCGTCCGGGCGGCTTCATCGGCGAACCCGACGTCATGGACACGTGGGCGACGTCGTCGCTCACACCCCAGATCGCCGGGCAATGGGGAACGAACGACGATCTCTTCGCCCGCGTGTTCCCCATGGACGTGCGCCCGCAAGGGCACGACATCATCCGCACGTGGCTGTTCTCGACGATGGTGCGTTCCCACTTCGAACACGGCGTCGCACCGTGGCGCCATGCCGCACTGTCCGGATGGATCCTCGACCCGGACCGCAAGAAGATGTCGAAGTCGAAGGGCAACGTCGTCACACCGATCGATCTCTTCGACAAGTACGGCAGCGACGCGGTGCGGTACTGGGCGGCCAACGCCCGACCGGGTGTCGACACCGCGTTCAGCGAGGACCAGATGGCGGTCGGGCGCAAGCTGGCGACGAAGTTGCTCAACGTCTCGAAGTTCGTGCTCGCGTTTCCCGCCGACGGCGGAGCACCGACGCATCCGCTCGACCGCGCAATGCTCGCGCGGCTCGCCGACGTCGTCGACGACGCAACCGCGGCGTTCGAAGTGTTCGACTACGCCCGCGCCCTCGAGCGCACCGAGTCGTTCTTCTGGTGGTTCTGCGACGATTACGTCGAGCTCGTGAAGTCCCGCGCGTACGGTGACGAACCCGACTCACCGTCAGCCCGCGCATCGTTGCGTCGCGCCCTGTCGATGGTGCAACGGCTGTTCGCCCCGCACCTGCCGTTCTGCACCGACGAGGTGTGGTCGTGGTGGAATTCCGCTTCGATCCATCTCGCCGCGTGGCTGGCGCGCACCGATTTCGGCGACGTCGTCGGCGTCGACGACCACGAGGCTCTTCTCGCGGGAGTGTGCGACATCCTCGCCCGCGTGCGGCGCACGAAGACCGAGGCGAAGGTGTCGCAACGTGCGGCAGTCACGAGCGTCGCCGTGACCGGTCCGACCGCGCTCATCGATGCAGTGAACGCGTGTCGCAACGATCTCGTGAAGACGGGCAGCATCGGGGATCTCGTGGTCGGCATCGGCGATGCGGTCACGGTCGACATCGTTCTCGCTCCCGCAGGCTGAATCCGTGGTCGACGGCACACTCCCCGCGCCGAGGGTGACGGGGCGTCCGCGGCGTCACGTCGTCGTGCTCGTCGTCAATCTCGTCGTCGCGGCCTCCCTCGTGCTCACGGGTTCGCTCGTTCTGTATGCGAACGGCAAGGTGTCGAGTCGACTCGTCGTCGACCTCTCCGGTCGCACCGACGTACCCGTCGGCAGCGACTCGCCCGCGCCGGGCAACGACACGCCACGCAACTTCCTCCTCACCGGGTCCGATGGTGGCGCGTGCGTCGACGCCAATGACGTGACGTCGGGTGGAATCGGTGACCGCGCCTCACTCGGCGAGCGCAGCGACACGATCATGATCCTGCGGGTCGACCCGACGACGACGGCCGTTGCCATCCTCTCTTTTCCGCGCGACTTGTGGGTGAACATTGCCGGAACGAACCGCCAGAGCCGCATCAACTCCGCGTTCCGCGCCGACGAACCCGAGCGCCTCGTGCGCACGATCGGTGACAACTTCGGCATTCCGGTCGACCACTACGTCAACGTGAACTTCTGCGCCTTCAAGCAGATCGTCGACGCGGTCGGCGGCGTGCAGGTGCCGTTCGAGTACGCCACTCGCGACGAGAAAACCGGCTTCCGAGTCGCCGCGCCCGGCTGTCACAAACTCGACGGATCGCAGGCCCTCGCCTACGTCCGCTCCCGTTCGGGTTACCGCTACTTCGACACGACGCGACAGGAGTGGCTCGCCGACCCGACCGGTGACATCGGTCGCATCGGACGGCAGCAGGATTTCCTGCGACGCTCGATGCAGCGCGCACTCGATCGTGGACGTTCAAACCCGGCGGTGGCGACGCAGCTGCTCAATGCGGCACTCGACAACGTCATCACCGACGATCGGCTCACGCCGCGCGATCTCCTCGCTCTTGCCAACGCGATGCGCAACGTGAACGCCGCCAATTCGGCGAGCTACACAATCGAATGGACGCCGCGGCGCATCGGGGATCAGGCGGTGCTCTTGCCCGTCATCGACAGCGATTCAATGCGCGCGATCCTCGAGGTGTTCCGCGGCGCACCGGGTGATGCCGCGGTCACGACGGGCGGTGCGGTGGCCCTGCCAACGGCCGTCGTGAGAGGTGTCGGTGCGACGATTGCACAACTGGTCGGTGCCGGCGACACCACGACACCTCCGTCACAAGAGCAAGTTGGCATCGTTCCGCCCGACGATCCGTCGTGCCGCTGACGAACACGAAACTGCACCCGAGACCGCGACAACTACACTGATCGGTGATCCGCATGGAAGTCCTGCTTGCCGCCGGTGCGGTCGTCGTTGCCTATTTCCTGGGTACGTTCCCCAGCGCCGATCTCGTCGCGCGCCGTTTCGGTACCGACATCTCGAAGGTCGGCTCGGGTAACCCCGGCGCGTCGAACGTCATCCGCTCGTTGGGGTGGAAAGCCGGCCTCACCGTCTTTGCGCTCGACATGGCGAAGGCGGCGATTTCGATTGCCATCGCCTGGGGGGTCACCGGCGAGCAGCGTGGATGGTTGTCGTATGCGGCGCTCGTTGCTGCGGTCGTCGGGCACACGTTCCCCGTCACCCGCGGCTTCAAGGGCGGCAAGGGAGTCGCCTCGGGTGGCGGAGGGTTGTTCGTCTTGTTCCCGCTCGCCAGCCTCGTCTGCCTGATCACCTGGTTCGTGGTGAGTCGCGCAACGCGAAAGGCCTCGGTTGCATCGCTCGTCATCACAATCATGACCCCGATCGGCATGAAGCTCACCGGCGCCGAATGGTGGGAGGTCGGCGTCGTCGTACTGCTCGCAGTGTTCATCATTATCAAGCACCTTCCGAACATTCGTCGACTGCGGTCACGAAGCGAACCGTCGTTGTAGCGGACCCCGATGCTCGACGTCGTCGACGGGGTAACGGGTTGGCTGAAGGATTTCTCGTCGTCACCGTGGTTCTACGTGATCATCTTCGTCATTGCAGTTCTCGACGCGATCATCCCCATCGTCCCTAGCGAGACGCTCGTCATCGTCGGTGGTGTCGCCGCCGGAACGGGCTCGCTGTCGATCGTCCTCGTCATTCTGTGCGGGGCAGTCGGTGCATTCGTCGGTGACAATCTGAGTTACATGCTCGGGCGTGAGGCCAGCGATCGCGTCATGCGCTGGCAGACCCGAACGGAGCGCGGCGCGAAGCGCATGGCCTCGATTGTCGAGCAGATCCACGAGCGGGGTGGACTGCTGCTCATCACCGCGCGCTTCATCCCCGGTGGTCGCACGGCCCTCACGTTGTCGTGCGGTGTCACGCGCCAGCCGCGGCCGTGGTTCGTCGGCTGGGACGTCGCCGCCGTCGTCATTTGGGCGAACTATGCGGCACTACTCGGCTTCATCGGCGGCAAGTCGTTCGAGGACAATCACACGCTCGCGTTTCTCATTGCGTTCACCACGGCGATCTCGATCACCGCGCTCATCGAACTCATCCGCTACATCATCCACCGCACCGGCAAGCGAGTTCGCACGTGACACTGCGACTCGTCGTTCGCCAACGTGCGTGGCACGACCACGTCGCCGGTGTGTTGAACCGGGTCGGTGACGTCATTCCGGTCGTCAAGGGCAACGGATACGGTTTCGGTCGACCCGTACTCATGGCACACGCGGTGCGCATGTCGGCAACGGTCGCCGTGGGCAGCGTCTTCGAGGTCGGTGACGTCCCCGCCGGTACGACGGCGCTCGTTCTCACCCCGGTCGGTGACGCACTGCCCGAAGCTCTGCCGCAGTCGACGATTTTCACGGTCGGATCCCGTGCCAACGTCGATCAGCTCGTGCGGCACGGAGTCACTCCCCGAGTCGTCGTCAAGGTTGCATCGACGATGCAACGTTTCGGTGTTGCTGCATCCGATGCGGCCGACCTTGCGACGTATGCGCGCTCACGCGGTTGCGAACCCGTCGCGTGGTCGATCCACCCGACCCTCGCGGGTACCGACGACGATCGCGCCCGGGAGACGATCTCGCTCGCGTCGCACCTCGACCCCGGTCTTCCGCTGCATCTCAGTCACGTCGTCGACGGTCTCGCAACGGTGCGTGCCGCCCTGCCCCGCTTCGCAGTCATCGCGCGGCTCGGTTCCTCGCTGTGGCTCGGCGACAAGTCGACGGTGCAGCTGCAGTGCGACGTGCTCGAGCGCCGCGAGTACGTGCGCGGCACCGCGATCGGTTATCGGGCGTCGACGCTCGACGGTGACGGTCACGTCGTCGTCGTCGGTGCGGGAACGTCGCACGGCGTCGCGACGCTTCCCGACGGACGCAGTCCGTTCCACTTCGAGCGCACCAGACTCGCCCTCGTCGAGCCGCCACACATGCACGTGTCCATGGTCTTCGTCGAGTCCGGTGTACCGACGCCGTACGTCGGCGACCGAGTCGACGTGCAACAGCCGATGACGCGGGTGCACGTCGATCTCATCGACTGGGTGTCCTGACGGGCGTGACGACCACCGATTGGAACCCGCTGCTGCGCGGCGAATTCGACAAGCAGTACTGGCGCGAGCTGCAGGAGTTCGTGCGCCGAGAACGCAGCAACGGCACCGTGTATCCACCCGATGATCGCGTGTTCGCCGCATTGCATCTCACACCTTTTTCCGACGTTCGCGTCGTCGTTCTCGGGCAGGACCCGTACCACGGGCCGCGCCAGGCTCACGGCTTGTGCTTTTCGGTGCCTCACGGTGTAACCCCGCCGCCGTCACTCGTCAACGTCTTCAAGGAATTGCACGACGACCTCGGCATCGCTCCGCCAAAGCACGGCTGCCTGGACGCGTGGGCGCGTCGGGGGGTGCTCCTTCTCAATGCGACACTCACCGTCCGCGCGGGTGCCGCCGGGTCGCACCAGGGCAAGGGATGGGAGACGTTCACCGATGCGGTGCTGCGGGCCGTCAACGACAAGAGCGATCCGGTCGTGTTCGTGTTGTGGGGTGCCTTCGCGCGGCGCAAGAAGTCGCTCATCGACACGACGCGTCATCATGTCGTCGAGTCAGCCCACCCGTCACCGCTGTCGGCACACAACGGATTCTTCGGGTCACGGCCCTTCTCCACGGTGAATGCGCTTCTCGAAGTCGGCGGCCAACGCCCGATCGACTGGTCGCTTTCCGACATTTCCGGGGGATGGACGTGCCCCTAACGTGATCACGCGATGACACGCACGAATCTCACCGTCGTCGGCGGCGGAATCGTCGGTTTGTCGACGGCGATGCATGCGGCACGCCGCCTGCCCCGCGGCTCGGTCGTGGTCGTCGACAAAGAGAACGAGCTTGCTTCGCACCAGACGGGTCACAACAGCGGAGTCATCCACTCCGGTCTGTACTACAAACCCGGCTCACTGAAGGCTCGCCTGTGTGTCGAGGGGTACGCGGCGCTGCTCGACTTTTGTCGCCAACACGACGTTGCCCATGAAGTGTGCGGCAAGGTTGTCGTCGCAACGAGCGAACGCGAGCGCCCCCAACTCGACGAGCTTGCGCGACGGGGATCGGTGAACGGTCTCGACGGATTGCGTCGGCTCTCAGCAGCCGACATACGTGCCATCGAACCGCACTGCGCGGGAATCGACGGTCTGTACGTGCCGCACACCGGAATTGTCGACTACACGCAGGTTGCACGCGCAATGGCCCACGAGGCCCGATCGCTCGGTGTCACCATCCGAACCGGTGTCACCGTGCGTGCGATCACCCGACGTACGGAGTCGGCGATCATCTCCACGACCGCCGGCGAATGGGAGTCGGATCGCATCATCACGTGTGCCGGGTTGCAGTCCGATCGCATTGCTCGCACCACCGAGAACGATCTCGACCTGCGGATCATCCCGTTTCGCGGCGAGTATTTCGAACTCACGCCCGACGCAGTCGGCCTCGTGAAAAACCTCATCTATCCCGTTCCCGACCCGGCGTTCCCGTTCCTCGGAGTGCATTTCACGCGCATGATCGGAGGGGGTGTCGAGTGCGGACCCAACGCCGTGCTTGCGTGGGCGCGCGAGGGCTACACGAAGACGACGATCAACCCGCGCGACATCGTCGACGTCGTGACGTGGCCGGGATTCCGCCGCGTGGCGCGACGGTACTGGCGCACCGGCATCGGCGAGATGTACCGCTCCCTGTCGAAGAGGGCGTTCGTCACCGCGCTTCGCAAACTCGTTCCCGACGTCGGATCCGAGCACCTCGTTACCGCCCCGGCCGGTGTGCGGGCACAGGCGTGTCACCGCGACGGAAGTCTGCTCGACGACTTCGCTCTGCGCGGTTCGGGACGGATAGTTCACGTGTGCAATGCGCCGTCACCTGCTGCGACGGCATCGCTGGCGATCGGCCGCTACGTCGTCGATACGGTCCTCGGCTGACCGACATCCTCACCCGATGGAGTGAGGAACCGCCGGCACTTGCTGCGTGATGCAGTGGATTCCGCCACCGCCGACGGCGAGAATCGTTCCGACGTCGAGTCCGACGACGTCACGACCACCGACGAACTCTCCGATGAGAGCGAGCATGTCGGCATCTGCGGGATGCCCGCTCGTCGGAACAATTACGGCGCCGTTGACGAAATAGAAGTTGAGGTACGGCACGCATACCCGACCACCGTCGACCTCGACGAACGGCAGCACCGGTATCTCGTGAACGGTGAGCCCGGCCTCACGTGCTGCGATGACGTTCGCTGCACAGCGGGCATGATCGTCCTCGCGCGGATCGTCGCAGCCCTGCATCACAACCGTGCTCGGCGCGACGAAAGCGGCGACGTTGTCAACGTGACCATCGGTGTCGTCGTCGAGGGCGAGACCGAACGGCAGCCACACGACGGCTGTACATCCGAATTCGCCGCGAAGCCGATCTGCGATCTCCGTCTTCGACATGCCCGGGTTCCTGTTCGGATGGAGAAGGCACTGCTCGGTGGTGATGAGTGATCCGCGGCCGTCGACGTTGATCGAGCCACCCTCGAGAACCATGTCGATGCGGTGCATCGGCTCGTTTCGTGAGGCGAGCCATCGTCGCGCCAACTGCGCATCGTTGTCGTGGGGCACGAACTTCCCGCCCCAGCCATTGAATTGCCACTGTGTACCCACCCGCCGATCGCCTTCGAGCACATAGATCGGCCCGGTGTCACGGAACCACGAGTCGTCGATCGGAAGTGCGACGACGTCAACGCTGGCACCGCACATGTCTGTCGCTTCTGCAACATCGGTTGCGTTGGCAATCATCGTCACGGGTTCGAAACCGGAGATGGTGCGGGCCACGGTGGCGTGCGCACGCTTGGCTTCGGCGAAGCGGTTGTCGTAGATCGTTCGCCTCGTCGGCCAGCACATGGCGGTTCGCTCGTGAGGTGCGAACTCCGCCGGCATCTTCACGATTCGGACCCCCCGAGGTGGAGAAGAGCGCCGTACAAATCCGGACGGCGATCCCGGAAGAGACCCCACGACAGCCGCAACTCACGATTGGTCGCCACGTCGACGTCGGCGACGAGTACCGTCTCGTCGGAACGACCCGCTTCGGCCACCTTCGCACCGGTGGCGTCGGTGATGAACGACGAACCGTAGAACGTGATCTCGGTCGGATTACCCCGCTCGACACCGATGCGGTTCGCCGCGACGACGGGCATGACGTTGGCGGCCGCGTGACCCTGCATGACCCGCTGCCAATGGCTGCTCGAATCCCACCCCGGGTTCTGCGGTTCGCTGCCGATTGCCGTGGGATAGAGCAGGACGTCGGCACCCATGAGCGCCATTGCACGCGCAGCCTCGGGGAACCACTGGTCCCAACAGATCGCCAGACCGATCACACCGACTGCGGTCGGCCAGACGCGAAAACCGGTGTCACCGGGCGAAAAGTAGAACTTCTCGGAGTAGCCGGGTCCGTCGGGGATGTGCGACTTGCGGTACTTGCCCATGACGCGACCGTCCGCGTCGATCATGACCGTCGTGTTGAACAGTGCGTTGCCGTCGCGCTCGTAGAGACTGAGCGGGAGCACCACGCCGATCTCACGTGCAACCCGCGCAAAGCGCTCGACGGTCGGATGACCGTCGAGCGGATGGGCCCGACCGAGATCGACGGCGCGCTGGTCCTTGCAGAAGTAGTGACCCTCGAACAATTCGGGCAGGAGAATGACGTTTGCACCGCGTGCAGCGGCGGCACGCACGAAGTACTCGGCGCGATCGCAGTTCTCTGCGGCGACGTCGGTCATCGCCATCTGGACGGCGGCAACCCGCATTGCGGTCACCGGGCGTCGAGCTCGCGGGCGATGGCGGCGGTGATCTCCGGTGCATCGGGGGCCGTCATCGGAGAAAAACGGGCAACGACACGACCGTCACGATTGACGAGGAACTTCTCGAAGTTCCAGCGGATGTCACCCGAGTGACCCTCGCCGTCGGCGGTGGCGACGAGTTGTGCATACAGGGCGTGACGCTGCGGTCCGTTGACGTCGACTTTCTCGGTGAGCGGGAAGGTGACGCCATACGTGGTTGAGCAAAACGTGGCGATATCGGTGGGTGATCCCGGCTCCTGACCGCCGAACTGGTTGCACGGCACACCGAGCACGCTGAAGCCGCTGCCCGACAGGTCCTCGTGCATCTTCTCAAGCTGCGTGTACTGGGGGGTGAGGCCGCACTTCGATGCGACGTTGACGACGAGCACGACCTTGCCGGCAAGCGATGCGAGAACGTTGTCTCCCCCGGTGAGACCGGAGATCGGTGTGGTGTAGACGGACATGTTGCACCTCCGTGGCGAGTTGCTCGCAAGGCTACTTGTGGTTCTGCTACACCTCTCGGGTGGCTCGCAACGACTTCGATGCTCGATTCTTCTCGCGCTACTACGGACGGTCGCCCATTCACACGAAGGCACGCCTGCACCGACTCGCCTCCGCCATCGACGACTTGTGTTCGTGGTGGCAGGCACCGGTGCGATCGATGCTCGACGTTGGAGCCGGTGTCGGTCACTGGAGCAATTGGTACCGGTCGCAGCGCCCGAAGGTACGGGTCGTCTCGACGGACGTGAGCGAGCATGCGTGTCGTCGCTACGGCCACGAGCGACTCGACATCGGAACCCAACAACCACGCGGAACGTTCGATCTCGTCGTGTGCATGAGCGTGCTCCAGTACCTCGACGACGTGGCGGCGAAGCGGGCGATCGGTCATCTCGCGGCGGCCACGCGCAATGTTCTCTATTTCGAAGTTCCCACCCGTCGGGACATGAACGAGTCGGTCGATGCGTCCGACACCGACGCACGAATCCACGTGCGCAGCGGTGACTGGTATGCACGGCGACTGCAGCGTCACTTCGTTCGCGCAGGCGCGGGGCTGTGGGTACGGCGCGGATCCGGCATCGTGCTGTACGAATTGGAAGCGGGTCGCTGACGGCTGACTAGCGTGGCGGCCGATGACGACGATCGACTGGGACGCCCTGCGCCGGGCCGCACTCGACGTTGCGTCGCGCGCATACGTGCCGTACTCGCGGTTCCGGGTCGGCGCCGCAGGGCTCGTTGACGACGGCCGAATCGTCACCGGTTGCAACGTCGAAAATGCGTCGTACGGCATGACTCTGTGCGCCGAGTGCGGGATGGTGAGCGAACTCATCCGCTCAGGTGGTGGGCGGCTGGTAGCGGTATGCACCGTCGGCAACGGTGCACCCGTCACGCCGTGCGGTCGATGTCGCCAACTGTTGTGGGAACACGGCGGCGCGACCCTTCTCGTCGAGGTGAACGGTGAACCGCAACCGATGACCGCCCTCCTTCCCGATGCGTTCCCCGAGGCCTCGATCTTCGAAGGAGGAGATCGACGGTGACCCGCCGACTCTCCCGCGCGCAGGTTTCATCGTTCGTCGACGACGGATTTCTCGTACTGCGCGACTTCGTCGATGCCGATGCATGTCTCACGCTGCGCAAGCGCGCCGTCGAATTGGCGCGCGAGCACGTGCCCGATGCCGATGCCGCAACCGTCTTCACGGCCGACGGATCCCCCCGTCATACGAGCGCCGAGTACTTCCTGTCCAGTGGTGAGGCGATCCGCTGCTTTTTCGAAAAGGACGCCTTCGATGCGAGCGGTCGACTCAAGCAGGAGGCGCACCTCTCGCTGAACAAACTCGGTCATGCGATGCACGACCTCGACCCTGTGTTCGATGCGTTCAGCCGCACGTCGGCCCTCGCCGACGTCGCGAGCGATCTCGGCATGGCGGCTCCGCTGCTCTTGCAATCGATGTACATCTTCAAGCAGCCGCGCATCGGCGGCGAGGTCACGTGTCACACCGATCACACATATCTGTGGACCGAACCACGCAGCGTCATCGGGTTCTGGTTCGCCATCGACGATGCGACCACGGAGAACGGTTGCATGTGGGCCCTCCCGGGTGGGCACCGCATCCCGGTGAAATCCCGCTCGCGTCTGAACGACGAACGCACCGCCACCGTCACCGACGTGCTCGATCACGATCCGTATCCCACGGAAGGTCTCGTCGCACTCGAGGCCCCGCGGGGCACGCTCGTTCTGCTCGACGGTGCCGTTCCGCACCTGTCGGGGCCCAATCGCAGCGACAAGCCCCGCCACGCGTACACGATTCACGCCATCGACGGCGTTGCGGACTACCTCGGTGACAACTGGTTGCAACGGCCCACGCTGCCGCTGCGCGGTTTCTCGCCGAACTGAACCGCATGGCAACGCTGCGCTTCAGTTTCGGCACGATGGGCTCGGGCAAGAGCACGCTTGCGTTGCAGATTCACCACAATCTCGCGTCACGCGGTCTACGCGGTGTCCTTCTCACCAAGCTCGACCGCGACGGTGCACAGGTGACCAGCCGCCTCGGCGTGTCGTCTCCCGCGATCGACATCAGCGGCGATGCCGATGTCTTCGACCTCGCATCACGGCGCATGCCGCTCGACTTCATCGTGTGTGACGAAGCGCAGTTCTACTCGGTCGATCAATGCGACGCTCTCGCCCGCATCACCGACGAACTGAACGTTGACATCTACGCATTCGGTCTGATCACCGACTTCCGCGGTTTGCTGTTCGACGGGACCAAACGACTCCTCGAGATTGCCGACCAGAGAACCGAGATGCAGGTCGAGGCACGTTGCTGGTGCGGGGCCCGTGCAACGAACAACGCCCGACTCGTCAACGACCGGGTGGTGTTCGAAGGTGAAACGGTCGTCGTCGGTGACACGGAAACGACGCGCAAGGAACCTTTGTTCGGCGACGTCGTGCGCTACGAACTTCTCTGCCGCACCCACTACCGCCGTGGCCAGGTCACTCCCGCAACCGGTTAGTCCGCGAGCGCCGTGAGCTCGGACCTCCAACGCTCCAACCAGTCGTCGGAGTAGTTGGCGTACGTCGAGACGAATCGCGCACGATCCGACTGCAGATCGGGTTGCAACCACCATGCCCGGGCATCACCACCGAGTTCGCGCACGAACCGCGCCGCCGCGCGGGGATCGTCGTGGATGATCCCGTGCCGGCGCAGCGCGTCGACGAGCGGGCGGGCTGCCTCGCGGAAGCGGTGGATATTCGGCGGAACGATGCACACGGTCGGCACGTTCATCGCGAGAGTCTCCAACCACGACGTCCCGAAGTAGTTGTGCACGACGAGCCCCGAGGCCGAGGCCGACACGGTCCCCGTCACGGAGGAATCATCGCGGGGTACTGCGGCACCGATGAGCGCATGTTCACGGGCACCGGAGCGAACGACCGGTGCATACCCGCTGTCGTCACCGAGTTCGTCGAGGAACGTGCGCGTCGCGTTGAGGCACTTCCGCGCATGGTCGGGAATGCAGAACGGTTGCACCCGGTACACGACGTCGCTCGCTTCGAGGCTCATGACCAGCAGTCGGCGGCGGTCCGTCGACGACGCCGTCGCCGGCATCGCAGTCGGCAGTGGCGCAATGTTCGGCCGCGAGTCGGTCCACCCGTACGTGTAGAAACGATCCGCCGCCGCTGCTTCGACGTTCTCCACTGCGTGCACCTCGTCGAGACCGAAATGACCGCCGTGCTGCTGCACGGCCACGGGTATGCCTTCATTCGCGCATGCGGCGGCAAGTACCTGGAACGCACTCACGTACTGCATTCCGTTGGCGGAGAAGACGGCCGACGGCATCGATCCGGCAACCGCCGACACGTCGCGCATGATTCTCGACCGCGTCTCCACGACATCGCTCGGCATGAGCATCACTGCGAGGGCGAGCAGCAGCGTCCGCCTGTCCGTGACGGCGATGTGTGCAGCGATTTCACGGCGACGTGCCACGTCCGGCGCGGTGTAACTGCGGGTTGCAACGTCGGTCCACTGCGACCATGCCGAGCTTTGCGCAGCGTGACGCCGGGCATCGAACAGCGATCCCCTGAGATACGGGTGGGAGATGAGGACACCCTTCGATCCCGACCCCGACGCGATGATCATTCCGCGCAGTCGTGAGCGCACCGACGGCTGGCGCGAGCCCGGGTCCACCGCCTGCAGCCGTATGCCGGTGATTCGTCCGGCCTGCAAATGAGTGATCGCACGACGCAGGTTGCTTCGGTATGCGACGTCGGCGACGAACGCGCGGTGGTGACTCGCGTGGTCGGCAAATACGGGTATCAGTGCATCGGTATCACCGGTATCTTCATCGCGGATCAGTGCCTCGAGCTGGTGCGAGAGTTGCATCAACCAGTGACCGACAAGACGACGGGCTTGTAGGACATCGGTGTCGATCCCGCTGAGCGACGTCATCGGCCCGAGAAGGCCGTCGAGAACCCAATCGGTATCCGCCTCGCAGCGGCGGATCACCCCGAACACCTCGTCGGGCGACCACTCCGTCATGGTGAAGCCAGTGCTGCGGCGACGACATCTGCCGCCGACGAGGTCGCGGTGAGTGCTCCCGTTGCGACGATCCGCTCCAAACGCCGCAAGTCGTCGGGGGTGTCAACGTCGAGGCGGAGCGCGGGCTGACGCCATATCTCCGGAGCGCGCAATCCCCTCTGCTTCGCCGCCACGGTGCCGTCGACGATTGCCAGCGTGACATGCTCCCGGTGAATCCGATCACGAGCGTCTCGAACGAGTGCATCGAATACGGTTCGCTCGATGATTTCCGCACCGAGTCCGTCGGCATAGTCGCATTCGCCGTGGGGACGGTGGTTGAAGGTGTATGCGCCGTTCGTGTCGAGATGATCGACGACCAGGGTGTCGAGACATACCGGATCGATGAACGGATTGTCCGCACAAATTCGCACGACGTGTCGCGCCGTCGAGGAACGCACCGCATCACCGAATCGAGTGAGAACGTCCTCGGAAGGTCCCCGATGGACCCTCACCGGATACTTGGCAACTGCAGCAACGAGGTCATCGTCGTCGGGCGAATCGGTGGTCGCGACGACCACGTCGTGGGCGAATCGTGACCGCAGTACGCGTTCGACTACCCATTCGATCAGCGGCTTGCCGGCGAGCGGCGCGAGCATCTTTCGCGGGAACCGCGTGGAGCCGAGACGAGCCTGGATGACGAATACCGCATCGCTCATCGGTCGGCGACGTCGCTCCATTGCAGGACGTGATCGGCGGACAGCGCATGGCGCGTCGCCAGACCGATGACATCGTCCCAGAACATCGGACTCACTCCCGTACCGGGACGCTTGTAAGTGATGTCCCCCTCGACGATGACGTGTCCGGCGGGCAGATCGCGGGCGACGACGATGCTGCGCCGGGCGTTCAAGCGGGCGATGTGTTCGCTCTCGAGGGGCTCCTTGCGATCGGTGGTCCCGAGCAAGGGTGCGATCTCGTCGACGACACGCATGAACTCTTTGAGGTCGTCGACGTTCATTGCGTGGTAATGATCGTTGCCCGGCAACGACTTGTCGTGCGTGAAGTGCTTCTCGAGGATCACGGCGCCAGACAGCCACGCTGCAATCAGCGTGTTCAGTCGCGGTGACGGCACGGTGTGGTCGGAGTAGCCGAGGATGCATTGCGGGAACGCACAGCGCAGGTCGTTGAGCATGCGGAGATTCGCATTCTCATTCGCCGTCGGGTAGTTGAGGATGCAGTGCAGCAGCGCGATGTCGACGGCACCCGCCTCGCGGAGCGTGCGCACCGACCAGTCGACCTCTTCCATGGTCGAGGCCCCCGTGGAAAGGATGATCGGCTTGCCGCTGCGCGCAACACGGCGCAGCAACGGTGTGTTCGTGAGGTCGGCTGATGCCACCTTGAAAAACGACATCAGGGGTGCGAGCATGTCGACTGCATCGTCGTCGAACGGTGTCGACGCGAAGTCGATGCCGACGTCCGTGCAGTGCTCGGCGAGTTGCTCGTACTCCCGGGGGCCGAACGAGTCGTACTTGCGGAACAATTCGTATTGGCTCATCGTCGGTTCCTTCGACGTGTCCCAGTACGCCGGAGAGTGCTTCGAGGCGAGTGTGTGCGCCTTGTACGTCTGGAATTTCGCCGCGTCCGCGCCACCTTCCTTCGCGAGGTCGATCAGCTTCTTCGCCGTGTCGACGGACCCCTCGTGATTGACTCCGATCTCGGCGATCACGTACGGGCGCGAGCGTGTGGTGAGCGTGCGGGAACCGAGTGTGATGCGCGGTTCGGTCACGAGCGGCCCTTGTCTCCGTGCTTGTCGATGAGCCGTTGGTAGTGGTGTTCCATCGCAGCGGTGTCGTTGGTGATGTTGTCGGCGTGCCGTCGGTAGCGGTACAGCGGCAACGGAATGCGGTGGATGGTGTGCTTCTCGAGGAATCGCACCCGAAGATCGCGATCCTCGTGCAGGAGGAACGTTTCGTCGTAGAGCCCGATGTCGAGCATCTGGTCGGTGCGGAACATGATGCCGCACGCGATCGGTTCGTCCATGCAATTGCGTCGACCTAGCACCTCTTCCCGGTCGTCAACGAGCAGATAGTCGCATGCGACGGCATCGAGGTCGGGGTTCTCGGCAAGGAACATGTACAGAACATCGACGAAAGATGCATTCACATAGTCGTCGGCATCAACACGCACGATGAACGGCGAACGAACCGACCGAATCGCCCTGTTCAACGAGGTCGGCAGGCCGAGATTCGAGTCGTTGGTCAACAGGCGCACGGAATCACCGAATGATTCGGTGATCTCGGCAGTTCGGTCGCGGCTCCCGTCGTCAACCACGATGATCTCGAATCGATCCCGGGGAAATCTCTGCGCAAGCAGAGAGCGCAGGCATCGGCCGATGAAGCACTCTTCGTTGTGCGCGGCGACGATCACACTGACGGCGGTCATGTCGAGCACCCCACGCTACGGCTGCGGTGAGCAGCCCTAGAGCACCCGTTGCAGGGCTGCGTGCAGCCGTTGCGGCACGTCGGGTTGCATCTTCACCACGACGGGGAGTGACACGCATCGCGAGAGTCGCTCGGCGGATCGTGGGAACGCGGCCGAAAGATCTCCGTGGGAAGCAACCAACTCGGGCATGTGCGTCCACGTGCCGGCAAAGTGCCACGTCACCGCCTCGGGGAGGATCTTCGTCGACAACCCCGCGTCAACGAGTGCGTCACGGCAGCGTCGCGCAGTGGCGGCATCGGCCACTTCGAACACGAGCGCGTCGGCGGTTTCGACGGATCCGTGCGGAACCTCGCGCGGTGTGACGGCGCGCAACCCGGCAATTGCCTCCCACATCACCGCACGGTTCCTCTGCTGCGCGGCGACTACGTCGTCGAGCTTGCGCAATTGGGCGAGACCTACTGCACCCTGCAGTTCGTTCATCCGGTAATTGAACCCACTGCCTGAGCGAGTGTCTTCCCAGCGCGGCACAGCGGGATTGTTCTCGTGTCCGTGATCGTGCCAGGCAGCGGCGCGCGCATACGACTCTGCATCGGCAAAGACGATCATCCCGCCTTCGCCGGTCGTCATCGTCTTGGCGAAGTCGAAGCTGTACGTGCCCATCGCACCCCACCGCCCAAGCGGAACGTCGGCATACGACCCACCGCAGCCCCACGCTGCGTCTTCGATGAGGACGACGTCGTGCCGTCGACAAATCTCGGCGAGTGCATCGAGTCGTGCCGGTGTGCCGAGCATGTGCACCGCAATAACCGCTCGCGTTCGTGGTGTGATGCGGCGCTCGACATCGGCGGGATCCATGTTCAGCGTTGCATCAATCTCGCAACACACGGGCACTGCGTGTGCCTCGATGATCGCCTCGACCGTGGCGACGAACGTGAAGCTTTGCGTGATGACCTCGTCCCCGGGTCGGAGATTGAGCGTCGCAAGTGCCACGCGCAACGCAGCGGTTCCCGAGGTCACGGCGAGTGCATGGGGTGCACCCATCCGCGCTGCGAACGCCGCTTCGAAGTCGCGCACCTTGTACGTTCCACCGCGGATCGCGTCGAAGCCGTGCCGGAACAGCACACCACCCGATGCGAAGACCGAGTCGACTTCGGCGCGCTCTTCGGCGCCGATCACCTCGTAGCCGGGCATCTACATTCTCGCGAAGATCTCGACGACCTTGTCGTCGGTGAGTATGTCACGGAATTTCTCACCCAGTGCATTCGTCAGCGGTTTGGCGTGCACGACGGTTGCAGCAACGAGTCGCTCGAGCTGCTCATCGGTGAGTCCCTTGCACACGCCGTGCGGCAACGGTACGCGCTGCTTCTCGAGCATCGTGCGGAACTCGGCATGCTCCTCCGGGTAGAACTCGCCGAGCGCGTTGAGGGCTATGCAATTGGCGATGCAGTGGTGCAAACCGAGCACAACGCTGAGGCCCGCCGAGAACGGATGCACGACACCGACGTAACTGGTGGCGATTGCACAACCACCGAGGTAGGACGCAACCATGAGTCTCTCACGTGCCTCGTCGGTCATCATGTCGTCGCCGAGGAACACCTGTCGACACAAATTCACCGTCTCGCGGGAGTATGCGTCGCCGACTGCGTTGCGGTACGACCCGCGGAGCGCCTCGACACAGTGGATGTATGCATCCATTCCCGTGTAGAAGTACTGATCACGCGGCACGGTCGCGGTGAGATCGGGATCGAGCACCATCTGATCGAACACCGTGTAGTCGCTGTTCATCCCGAGTTTCAGCCCTGTCTTGGTGTTCGTCATTACGCACGTGCGGGTGGCCTCGGCCCCGGTGCCGGAGATCGTCGGTACGGCAATCTTGTGCACGCCCGGGACCTTGACGAGATCCCAACCTTGGTAGTCGGCTGCCGCGCCACCGTTGGTGAGAAGATTCGCCACGGCCTTCGCCGTGTCCATCGTGGTTCCACCGCCGACGCCCACGATCGTTGCGGGCAATGCACCGAGCTCGCCGCGAATCGCATCGGTGAGAGCGTCGATTCCATCCGTCGTGGGTTCGTGAGCAACGGAGACGTAACGAACGACATCCCCCCGTGCAATTCCGAGCGATGCGACGACATCGGGACGACTGCGGAAAAACTCGTCGATGAGGAAAACTGCGACACCGGATGAAGCAGCGGGATGCTTGCGCCGGGCATCGACAAAGCTCGCCAGTTGGCCCACGGAGCCCTTGCCGACCGTGAAGCCCGACACGTTGCGCACCACCTTGACGCCGGTGTCGAGAATGTTCGTCGTCATCGTGGGCACGTGATCGCGGAGATCAGCTCGCAGTCTACGAGTTCGGCATTCCACGCCCCGGAACCGCGGCTCGGTACGGTGAAACCATGCCGGAACTCACGGGATCTTTCGATACGGCGAAGCTGCCGCAGATCGCCGCCGGTGCAGTAACGGTGACCATTGCGCGAACGATCAAGCCCGGAACGTCGGCGTCTTTCGTCGCAGCGTCGGAGAAACTCGCCGACACAGTTCGTGGTTTTCCCGGCTGTCTCGGTGCAACCCTGCTGCATCCGGGAACCGAGTCCGACGAGTACCACATGATCTTCCGCTTCATTGATGCGTTGCACCTTCGCCGATGGGAGCGCAGCGATGATCGCGAGAGGCTGCTGCACGACATCGACAAACTCGTCGTCACCTAGAGGGTGACGGTGACGGCCGGAGAAGAAGAATTCTTCCGTGCCCAGACGACGGGCACTCCGCACCGCACACGGTTCGGGCGATTCTTCTCGGAGTTGCTGTGGATATACCCGGTGAGTCTGGGCTTCAACGTCATCGTCGGGCCTGTGCTCGGGTCGATCCCGCTGTGGGGTCGAGCGCTCATCTTCACGCTCCTCATCGGCCTCGCTTCGCGACTGGCCGTCGCTCCGCTTCCAGTCAGGCTCCAGCGTCGCCGGATGCTCCCGCAGGGAAAATCAACCCGACGTCAGCGTCGTCGCTAGGTCCTTCACGACGACGAAGTCGTCGATGACTTCAATGACGACGTCATCTTGTTCGTTGCGATCGACAACGGATTGCAGGTAATCGGCTTGCGCGACGGGCGATTGTCCACGGTCAACGATCATGACGTAGAGACAACCGTCCGCTATATCAAGTGAGTCGATCCGTTCGGCAGTTCGTTGAGCCAGGGCGTCAACGACACTCTGATCCCATCGCGACAGATACGACACGTTCGTCGACATTCCGTTGAACAATGCATACTCGGCAAAGTCCCGCCAATAGGGGCCCTTCACCTGTGGCGGGCTCACGACGAGACACCTTGACTCGCCGGCAATCGATGTCCAGCGGTCGTCACGTAGAAACGACTCCTCGCGCGAACTCTCGACAAATCGCTCGTTCACCTCGGCCAGCGCAGTTCGTGAATCAACGAGCTGCATCACGAGAGCAACCGTGACGATGACGGGGGCGATCGTGCGGTGCGGCACGCCGCGAATCAGAGTGACCAGAGCCGCACCGATGAGGACATATACCATCGGCCACGAGAACCTCCCAGTCGCACGAACGACATTGAGCAATGTCTCCATTCCGGCTGGTAACGGAAGCGTGCCGACTTCGCGACCGGCGAACTGCAGGCGGTGGGACAGGGCAAGCAAGAAGAGTGGCGCCGAAGCCACGGTAAGCATGGCAATGCGACGATCGATTCGTGCGCGACGACGAAGCGTGTAGAAGAGCGCCATTGCACCGAGCACAAGTGCGGCCGATCCGACAAATGCATAGCCTTCGTGTGTTCCATCAACGTTGAACGGGTTCGGCAGCACCGATGACCATCCCGGAAAATCGTTCGGACTCGGATCGACAAGGCCGATGATGTCCGTTCGAAATTGCCCGAAGCCGTCGGCGACCGTCGAGCCACCCATGAAGTAGCCCGCCAAGTAAGCAACAACTACGACCACCACCGCATTACCCACGAAGCCGCGAGCATTTGCCTTCCAAGACTGAGCGGATCGCCGATGCCACAACTGCCAACACGCCGCAACCACGTAGAAGTAACCGACCGTGACGAACAGGTAGAACTGCACGAGCAACGACACCAACAACACTGCAGTCCAACGTCGATGTGACATCTCGGGCTCAAACAGCAGCCACAATGCCCATAACACCAGGAAATGTCCCGCCAGAGCCATGTGGCCAAAGCCGCCTACGACCATCCGGTACAGGAAGATGGGAGCAACGGAGAACAGCAACGCCCCGGGTGCGAGCACCGCGCCGCGCACGTCGAAGCGCTGCAGCAACTTGACTGCGAAAACTCCCTGCAACACGAAGCACGCCAAGAGCCAGATCCCGAGGTACTGGAACCGTGCATCAGTGAACGCAAGAAGGAACTTCATCGGCAGAGCCAGGAGTGGGATCGCATCGGCATATACAACCGAACTCGAATAACCGGCACCGAACAACGGCGACGCACCCGGAGGCCACACGGTCAACGGTCCGCGCCGGAAGAACTCCCAACCGAGGTAGTGCTGCGCCGAGTCGCCCCACATCAGCCACGACGTATGCCCCGGCCACACGATCCGCCCGCCGGTGAGCGCTGCAAACAGTCCGACGTTCGCAGCAACGACCCAACTGAGAGGGTTCTTCAGCAGTCGGGGCACCGACACGCAAGTTAGACGATGAAGTGGTGGCGGGGGCAGGATTTGAACCTGCGACCTTCAGGTTATGAGCCTGACGAGCTACCGGACTGCTCTACCCCGCGTCGTGCCGTCGAACTCTATCGTGCGATGATTGACGAACAACCTGCACCATGCCGATCTTCCGCCGCACCCCGAAAGCCAGCCAATCCGACCTCGAGCAACTGCGTGTCGAGATGTCGGCGCTGCGCAGCGAACTGACGAAGCGTACGAACGACCTCGCACTCGTCACAGGTGCGGCAAATGCACTCGACCAGAAGATCGCGGCCCTCGACTCGCGGGTGACGCGGATGACGTCGGAGTTGTCGAACCAACTCCACGAGTTGGGCAACGACATTGCATCGCTCGCCGACCGCGACGATGAATCTGCCGTCGAGAACACCATCACCGAGTTGCGTGCAAACCAGACGCGTATCGCCAACGAGCAGGCCCGCTACGAAATCGCCTTCCGTCAGGACTTGGCGGAGATCGCCGAGATGATCCGCCGTCTGCGCTGACGGCGCGGCGGGTCAGCCGCCGACGAGTTCGAGTGCACGACGCACGAGCGCACGGGCCTCGGACAACTTCGACTGGTAGGTCGCAAAGTCGGGCGGCGTTGCCGCCAGTGCAGCATCGGCTTCGCGGAACAGCTGGTCTGCGCGCGTGAGCAACTCGGGGGCAGTGAGCGAATTGGCATCGAACGGCAATGTCGTTGCCGTGGTATCGGGGGCCGTCGCGTCGCCGCTCGGCGTGGTGTCGGGAGCCGGCGTCGACTCTTCCTCGACCACCGTCCCGTCATCGGTGCGATCACCGAGATCGGTGTCGAATCCGGGGAACAAACGACTGATCGCCTCGGTGAGGCTGTCGGCCATGACGACGCGGTTGTCGTACGACACGAGGAACTTGCGGACAAACACCTGCTTCGCCGTAAGGTCGTCGGGGCGCGTGAACAACGGTCGCACGTACAAGAGCCCGCGCTGCAGCGGCACCACTTGCAGATCACCGAAGATGACGCGCGAACCGCGCTGGTCGAGCAGCGTCACCTGTTGCGACACGACCGGGTTGCTTCCGAATTCGGCGGCAACCGTGCCGGGCCCCTCGGGAAGCGGTTCACCGAGTTCGTACACGGTGATTCGACCGTACGACTTCGGATCACTCGACACCACCATGAGCGCACGCAGTTCTTTGCGTGCATTGTCGGCAGAGAAGGGAACGAAGGGTCGCAGCATCGAGAACGCCGGCGGTTCGTCACCGATCGGATCGTGGAACATCGTGAAGTACGGCTCGAATCGCAAGACGTTGGCATCCTGGACGTCGATCGCATCGTTCGTACCCAAACCGGTGCTGCCGACGACTCCTCCGGCCGACTCCGGTTCGGTCGGGGCCGCTTGTGCGACGCTCCATGCGGCGTCGCGATTGAAAAAGAGCGTGGCGTCGTTGAACTGGTAACGGCCGTACACGTTCGTCTGCACCCTGAAGAGATCCTCGGGATAACGGAAGTGCTCCACCAACTCGGCGGGTGCTTCGGCAACGGGTGTGAACAAGTCGGGGAATGCCTTGCCCCATGCACCGATGAGCGGGTCTTTGTCGTCAATGGCGTACATGGTCACAGACCCGTCGTATGCATCGACGACCGCCTTCACGCTGTTGCGCACGTAGTTGAAGAACGTGAGCAGTCCGCTGCCGGGGGTGAGCTGATCGACGTTTGCGGTCTGCGCATACGGGTACCGGTCACTCAACGTGTAGGCATCGATCACCCACTTCACGCGACCTTCCACTGCCACCGGGTACGGATCGGCGTCGAATCGAAGGAACGGCGCGAGACGACGCACCCGATCGACGACGTTGCGGTCGTGCAGGATGAGCGAGTCCGGGTTGATGAGTGACGAGCCGAACAGGTTGTACTCGCCGTAGTTCACCGCGTACGCCACGCGACGCAGCGTCGACGACAGACCGACTCCCCCAAGTTCTCCCGCGGCGGGCTGGTCGGCGGAGCACGGTTGCTCGGGCTGCTCCGAACGAATGATGGCGTAGTCGTCGATTCCCTCGCCGAAGTACAACTCGGGGCGCGTGACGGGAAGATCGAGATATACCGGGCGCCCGTCGACGGTGCTTGTGCTCGCCGGAGCGGCGATGAGTCCGCAGCCGTGCGTGTAGAGGAGGTGGCGCGAGACCCACGTGCGGTTGGGGATGCCGGCCGTATTGATTTCGCGTGCGGCAACGAGAACCTGCTGTGGTCGGCCGTTGATCTCGTAGCGATCGACGTCGAGGTCACGAACGGCGTAGAACGACGTCCGACCTTCGTCGAGAGTGAACCGGTCGCGCATTTGCAGCGGGTCGAGCTGTCTCACGTCGGTGAGCGGACTCGGATCGGCCACCACCTCGGCGGTCGTCAACGGTTCGACCGGTAGCGGCGTTCGCGTGACATCAGCCAGGCCCATCGCGGCCTTCGTTGCCGCGATGTTGCTCTCGATGTACGGAAGCTCCTTGGTGCTCACGTTGGGCTGTACTTGGAATCGCTGGATAAGCGCGGGATAGACGCCACCGGCGGCCACGGCAATGACGATCCACAGCATGGTGGCGAGAATCGGGAGTCGCCAGCCTCGCTGTCGGATGCTGGCGAGGAAAAGAACGGCTACGGCGATCGACACGAGAATCATGAGGTTGGTGGCGGGCAACTGAGCGTTGACGTCGGTGAACGTGGCGCCCTGTACAACGCCGCGCGTCGATCGCGTGAGGTCGAAGCGGGAGAACCAGTAGTCGACGGCGCGCATCAAGGACAGCAGTGCAAACAGCACCGACAGGTGCGTCTTGGCTGCCGTGGTGACGCGCCGACCCTGGGACTGCAATCGGATGCCCCCGTTCAGGTAGTGCGCGGCAAATGTCACCAGCGTGACGAGAACGAATGCCGCAAATGCCCAGTTGACGACGAACTCGATGAACGGCAGGCGCATGACGTAGAAGGACACGTCGCGGTTGAACAACGGATCGTTGGTGCCGAACGATTGCGCATTGCGGAAGAGCAACCACTCCTGCCACTGGGTCGCCGCAGGCGAACCGACCATGAAACCGAGAAGGGCGGCGATGAGCAGTCGCAGTATCCAGCGCCGTCCCGTAGTGAGAGCGCGGTAACCCGCGAGCGCGCGCTCCTCCACCGACATCGGCACCTGCTCGGGTCGGAAACGGTCGGCGATCCACAAGTTGACGACGAGCACGAGCGCAAAGGCAAGGACGAATGCGGCGCTCAGACCGATGCGATTGAGGATGACCCCCCAGAAGACATCGGTGCGACCGAGCGAGTCGTGCCACAACACATCGATGTAGAACCCCGCGACGCTGCGCGCGGAGACGACGATGCCGACGAGTGCGAGAAGAACGACCGACAGCACGATCCGGCTGCGCCGAGGGCGCCGAATCGTGAACCCTCCACCGCGGGGGAACGACGGTCCGCGCGGGATATCTCCGGGTATCCGCACGCGGGTGAGGCTAGTGGTCGGTGGGCACTACGAGGCATCGACAACCCGAATGAATCGTGGGATGTTCGTGCCCCGTGGGAAAGTGCTCTCCGGGAGTGACTGCGCCGGCAAGCGAGTTGTCCTCTGCGTCGGCGCAGGGTGGTCCATGCGGATCGACGGCCCAGCACAATTTCACGTTGTTCGCCATCGCGAGAACGATGCCCCGCGCATAGGCGAGCCGCGCAAGGTCGGCGGTCGCCGAATCGATGTGCTGCATCTTCCACTCGCGGTACACCGAGCGTGCGCGCGACGACATGTCCTCGCGATCACCTGCACTCTGTTCGGCGGCGTGACGCAGCCGCTCGCGAAGCGGGCGCACCAACGCGTCGTCGATGCGTGATGCAGCGACCGACATCACCGCCGTATCACCGACACGTTTGCGCAGGTCGGCACGCAGTCCCTTGTTGAAGGCCTTTGCGCCCGCGAGTGCGGCGCTCACGAGCTCTTCGGTGACGGTCTGCACCCACTGCTGCATGTGAACGTCGGCTGCCGGGAGCATGGCATCGACGGAGACGACTGCTCGCTTGCGCTCGAGGTGCGTGAGCACGGTGTTTTCCTCGTCGGCGAGCACCCGCTTCAGTTTTCGATTCATCGCTTCGATGAGCGGAGCGAGCGCCGACTCGCGTGCGTCGAACACCGACGGGTCGACCGCTCGTGGCGTGATCGGCGCCACCGTCGGTCGGACGTCGGCAGCCGTGTCGTCATTTGCCGCCCGCTCGTCATCGTCGGTCGCTTTCGGTCGCGGCGACTTCGTCGCACGCTTCGCCGTCGCAGCCACTTTGTGCGTGGACGATGCACGCAAACGGGCGAACAGGTCGTCGACCGACGGTGCCGCGGCATCGCTCTCAGCCTCGGCGGGTACTTCGGCGGGTACCTCGGCGGGTATCGCGTGCTGCGGTTCGACCCGCTCGAACACCGGGTGCAACGGAGCCACGCGGTCCTGCGCGCTCGTGTCACGCCGCGCAAACAGCTGCACGACCTCGGCGACGTGCTCCTCCACCGGCGCCTTCATTGTCGACTCGGATGGCGGCGCGGGTGTCTGCTCGACCGTCGTCGTCATCGGCGTGATCGGAGCATCCACCACGATCGGGGCGGAAATCGTCGTCGCTGTATCGACTCCCTCGTCGCTGGTCGCGCCGTCGTTGTCGCGGCGCGACTCCGACATTGCGGTGACGTCCGACGAATCATCGTGGACGTCGGGGTACTTCTCGCGGTCGAAGAAGGGAACCGCTGCGGTCCTGCCTTGCACCGGGGGAGGTGGGGCGTCGGGCGACACGAGCGGAGTCATCACACCGACGTCGTGGAGGGTCTCATCGCCGTCGAACAATTCGCCCACGACGTCGCTCGCCGCAAGCCGCGCCCGCTCGAATGCACCGAGCAGGCGTTCGCGCTCGACGACGAGGCGTTCGAGTTCGCGGCGCGCCTCCTCGTTGCGCCGCGCGAGGTCGGCGAGGACCCGCTCGCGATAAGCACGCACCTCCGCCACCATTTCCCGACCTTGTTGCTTGGCGAGTTCGATCTCGGCTTCGACTTCCCCGGCGAGGTCGGCGCGGCGACGCGCTAATTCGAGTTGTGCTTCGTCGATGATCCGCGCTGCCTCGTGACTGGCCTCGCGAATGAGCTGCTCGGCGGACTCTGCAGCCCGCTGGCGCATCGACTCCGACGCCTCACGAGCCGCAGCGAGGACACGTGCCGCTTCGGCTCCGAGCAACTGGGTGACGGTGGCCTCGTCGAGCACGCCTGGGTCCGACAACCCCCGCGTCTGCATGGCGCGCATCTCACTTTCGAGGAACCGCTCGCGTTCCTGCAGCCGGGCCAGTTCGGCCGACACCATGCGCAAGAAGTCGCGCACTTCTTCCTGTTCGTACCCGCGGCGCGCAACGCTGAACTGTGCCGCGCCGACGGCCGCCGGCGACGACGGATCGGGGCGTGAGAAATTGAGCGCCATTCCAACAAGAGTACGGCGACGACCGCATCAAGTCGTGGACTACGACAGGGACGAACCGCCGCTCTTTGACAATTCGTCGAGCGCTTCCTGCAATGTCGCAACGGGCACCACGCGCATCTGTGCTCCACCGATCCTGCGCGCGATTGCTACGTCGGCATCGCTTTGTGCCCGCGGAAGGAGGAACAGGGTTGCACCGGCCGCACGTGCAGCGACAGCCTTCTGACGAATCGCACCGACGGCGCCCACGTTCTCGTCGACGTCAATGGTGCCGGTTGCCGCCACGCGTTGCGGCCCGGACAGATCGCCCGGTGACAGTGCGTCGAGCAACGCAAGCGTGAATGCCAAGCCCGCCGACGGCCCCCCGATTTCGTCGGTGTCGATGGTGACGGCGAACGGCGTCTTCACTCGCCGGGTATCTGCCGGTCGAATCCCGATGAGGGTGCGTTGCGGGTTGTCGGGATCGGCAATGAGTCGGACTTTGCGCTCCACCGCGGCCGACTCGCGATGCGGAACGATCTCGAGCGTGACCACGTCGTTGGGTCGGTAGTCGGCAATGATGCGAGCAAGGTCGGCGAGGGTGTCGATGCGCCGTGTGCCGAGCGTGAGGAGCGTGTCCCCGGGGGTGAGCACCTTGCATGCGCTCATCGGATCGTCATCACCGCGGCACACGACGTCCTCGACGACGATTGCACCGTCGGTGATCGACGTGGCCAGCCCGACGCGCGTGAAGGCCACGTACTCGGCGATTTGGCGCGAACTGGTCATCGCCTGGGTGTTCACCACTTTTTGACGAGCGGGGCTGGAATCGCCGAATCGCTCTTCGAACGTGAGTACGTCGACATCGTCATCCCACCACCCGAGCGCTGCTTCGAGAGCAGTGAGTCGACTGCCGAACGCGGTGACGAAGAGAACGTCGGCGTCGGTGTCGTCGATCGTGGCTCGTGAGCGCGCCTCGTCGTCGAACGACATCCGCGCCGCCACTGCTTCGGCGGTGCCCGGCGCGACCTCCCACAGGCGAACCGACCACACCCCGGCCACGACGATCACAATCATCGTCAGCCATGCGACGGTGAACAAGGGCAACGACCACGAGAGCCGTCGCACGACGGCGCGCTCGCGCCACCGCTCATCGGGCGGCGGGGGTGGCGGTACGCTGAATACGCTTGTTTCCGTCATCGGATGGAACCTCGGATCACGTTATGGCCCGCGCCCTCACCGTCATGGTGCTCTCCCTCGGAACTCTCCTCTATTCATTCCGTGCGTCAACCCGGTCGGTCCGTCGAATCGGGCCCCAGCACTCCCCCGTGACGCCCTTTCCCGTCGTGCGCGACGCCGTTTATCTCCGTACCACCGCTGCCGGACCGCGCCGGCCGCGACCGGTGCGCGCGATCGGAGCCCTGTTGCTCGCCTGCGTCGTCATCGGCGTGGGCCTCGGTCTCGTCGTCGTGGCGCTGTTGAGCACGCTCTCCGGCGGCATCTCGGGGTTGTTGCAGTGAGGTCGTCGGTGGAGCCCGTGCAATGACCACGCCCTCGTCCCTGACGGCGATTCGAGCCATCGCGTTCGATTTCGACGGGGTGTTCACCGACAATCGCGTACTCGTCTCGCAGTCGGGCGAGGAGTTCGTGTTCTGCGACCGAGGTGACGGAATGGCGATCGAATTCCTCCGCAAGGCGGGCATTCACCTCGTCATCATCTCGAAGGAACCGAACCCCGTCGTCACGGCCCGCGCCCGCAAGCTGTCGCTCGACGTTCACCAGGGCATTGAGGACAAGTTGCCGATTTTTCGTGACTGGCTCGCGCGAATCGGCGTCCCCGCCACCGCCGCTGCATACATGGGCAACGACATCAACGACGTCGAGTGCCTGCAGCACGCCGGGTTGGCGGTCGTGCCCTCCGACTCGCATTCGTCGGCGATCGCCGTTGCCGACCTCGTCCTCACCCGACCCGGTGGTCGCGGCGCGATTCGTGAATTCGCCGACGCTCTCGTGGCTGCACAACGCCGTTCCGTAAGGTGATGTCCGTGCCCGAACTCAACGTCGCTGGCCGTCGCGTCGGCCCCGATCACGCACCGCTCGTCATCGCCGAGATCGGTATCAACCACGAGGGCGACATCGCCAAGGCCCTGCGCATGGTCGACGACGCTGCCGCCGCGGGTTGTGAGTGCGTGAAGTTTCAGTCCCACGTCATCGACGACGAGATGATTCCGAACGACGTCATTCCGGGGAATGCCAACGAATCCATCTGGGACATCATGGAGCGTTGCGCGCTGTCCGAGGACGAGGAACGCACGGTGAAGAAATACGTCGAGTCGAAGGGTCTCATCTTCCTCTCGACACCGTTCTCGCGGGCGGCCGCGGAACGACTCGAGTCGATGGACGTGCAGGCCTACAAGATCGGGTCGGGCGAATGCAACAACTACCCGCTCGTCGAGCACATCGCCAAGTACGGCAAACCGGTCATCATGAGCACCGGAATGAACGACGTCGCATCCATCGCCCCGTCGGTCGACATCTTCCGCCGCCACGCAGTTCCGTACGCACTACTGCACGTGACGTCCATGTACCCCACGCCGTACGACAAGGTGCGCCTCGGTGCAATCGGCGAACTTCGTGCCGCATTCCCCGACGCCGTCATCGGTCTGAGCGACCACACGCTCACCAACTGGACGTGCATCGCATCGGTTGCCCTCGGTGCATCGATTCTCGAACGCCACTTCACCTCCGACCGCACCTGGCCCGGCCCCGACATCGAGGTGTCGATGGATCCGCGCGACCTCGCCGAACTCGTTCTCGCCAGTCGTGCCGTCCATCTGGCGCGCGACGGCGGCAAATCGATCCTCCCCGAGGAACAGCCGACGATCGATTTCGCCTATGCGTCGGTCGTGTCGATCCGCGACATCGAGCTGGGTGAGCGGTTCGACTACTCGAACGTGTGGGTGAAGCGACCCGGCACCGGCGAGTTGCTCGCAGTCGACTTCCCGAACGTGCTCGGCAAGCGCGCGACGAGCTGGATTGCGCGCAACACCCAGTTGCGCCGGGACCACGTCGGCGAGTGAAACGACTCCTCTTTCTCACCGCGACGCGGGCCGAATTCGGCAAACTGAAGCCGCTCCTGCGCGCGGTCGCGGCCGCCGACGACGTCGAGCACCTCATCGTTGCAACGGGAATGCATCTCATCGATCGGTACGGACGCACCGAGATCGAAATCACGCGAGCCGGTTTCACGAACGTGCGCACCTTCGGCAACGACGCTGACGGCGCGGAAATGGATGCGATCCTGGCGCGAACCGTCGATGGCCTCGGCCCGATCGTGCGCGAATGGAAACCCGACATGATCATCGTGCACGGTGACCGCGTCGAGGCCCTTGCGGGTGCGATCGTCGGGGCGCTGAACAACGTCCTCGTTGGTCACGTCGAAGGTGGGGAATTCTCCGGGACCGTCGACGAGCTCATGCGCCATGCCGTGTCGAAGCTCGCCCACGTCCACTTCGTCGCCAACGATGCTGCACGCGACGTTTTGCTGCAACTCGGCGAGCAGCCGAGCTCGATCTTCGTCATCGGTTCACCCGAGGTCGACGTCATGCTCGGCGCCGACCTGCCCGCGCTCGACGACGTGATGAAGTACTACGACATCCCGTTTGCGTCGTACGCTCTTCTCGCGTTCCACCCGGTGACGACCGAAGTCGACGACATGGATCGCCAGGCCGGTGAACTCATCGCGGCAGCGCGCACGACGGCGGACAATTTCGTTGCCGTGTACCCGAACAATGATGCCGGTGGCCGCAGCATCCTCTCCCACGTCGAACGACTGCTCGACGACCCGCGCTTTCGCGTCATCCCGTCAATCCGCTTCGAGTACTTCCAGACGCTGCTGAAACACGCCCGTTACATCCTCGGCAACTCCAGCTCCGGAGTGCGCGAAGCGGGCGTGTTCGGAACCCCGGCGGTGAACGTCGGCAGCAGGCAGCGCGGGCGCAACTCGTCTCCGTTGATCGTCGACGTTGATGCAACCACCACCGACATTGTGCGCGGGATCGGACGTGCCGCCGAATTGACCCGACAACCACTCGCGATGTTCGGTGACGGGCGAAGTGCCGATCGATTCCTCGCGGTCGTGCGCGAGCCGTCGACATGGAACATCTCCCACCAGAAGATCTTCCGGAGGGTGTGAAGTGGCCCGCTGCATCGCCGTCATTCCTGCTCGCGGAGGTTCGAAGGGTGTGCCGTTGAAGAACGTTGCACCGATCGCAGGTACCACCCTGCTCGATCTCGCCATCGACTCGGCCGCTGCACCGGGGATCACCGATGTCGTCGTCTCGACGGAGCACGACGCGATCGCCGAACGTGCCAGGGCGCGGGGAGTCACTGTCGTCGATCGTCCGGCAGCGCTCGCTACCGATGTTTCACCCACGATCGATGCGGTGCGTCACGTACTCGACACCTTGGCGCTGCCCGACGACACGATCGTCATCACGCTGCAACCGACGTCGCCGCTGCGCACCGCTGTCCACGTCGGTGATGCCCTTCGCGAGTTCGCGCGGCAGGGCATGACGAGTCTCATGTCGGTGTGCGAAACGGAACATCATCCCCTGAAGACGTTCACGCTCGACGCTGCCGGTGCCGTGGAACCGATGCGCGACATGGGGACCCTCGAATCACCCCGCCAGGAACTGCCCCGGTTCTTCCGTGCGAACGGCGCGATTTACGTCTCGCGTGCCGGCGACATTCGCCGGCACAATTCCGTCGCACCGGATCCGCGCTGCTTCGTCATGGATCCCGCAAGTTCACTCGACGTCGATTCTCCGCTCGACATGCGCATCGCCGACGCGCTGCTGCGGGGAACGTTGCATCCGTGAAGCGGCTCACCCGCATCCTGCGCCGGATGCGCGCGACCCGACTCACCTGGCGGCGTCCGCCGCGCGGAGGTGTGCTCGTGTTCGATCGATACGCGTCCGATCCGATCACCGAACTCCTCGCCCGAGGCTCGTTCGAGGTATTCGACAACCAGTTCGAGGTGATCAACGTTCCCGTGCTCTTGCGCACGCTCCTCCATGGCGGCCGGCGGTGGTACGACTACTGCCGACAGTTCGTCGCGCTGGCGCAACCCCGCCTGCTCGTCTCCGCGATCGACTCGAACGCGCACGTGTACACCTTCGAAACGGTGTCCCCGTCGACGAAGGTCGTCGTCATCCAGAACGGCATCCGCGGAAACGTCGCCCCCACGCCCGCCGGCGACGTGTGGTCAACGCTGCAACGTCAATTCCCCGACGTCACACCGTCCGTCGATCTCATGCTCACGCTCGGCGAGGCCCATTCGTCGTTGTATGCACGCCACGTCCGCGGATCAACGGCGGCGATCGGCAGCATCCGCAACAACGCCTTCATTCCGGCGATCGGCGTCGGCGACCGCGGCAGGCGCCGCGTCGCATTCATCTCCCAGTACTCGGGGCTCGATCACTGCGACATCTTTCCGGACGGGCGCTCACCGGCCCTCCTCACGTTCGTCGACTCCGATGGAGTCACCGCTGAAACGTTTCACGCCGTCGACGGCCGGGTGGCCGGATCCGTTGCGCGTTGGTGCGCGGCGCACGGCCATGACTTCACGATCATCGGTCGGCGTACATCGGCATTTCCCCACGAGCGGAAGTTCTTCGACGCGTGGTGCGGGGGAACGAACCACACATTCGTGCCGAAAGGTGGCGAGACCCTGTCGTACGAAATTGCACACGACGCCGATCTCGTCGTGTGCATTGACAGCACTCTCGGCTACGAAATGTTCGCCCGGGGCAAGAGGGTCGCATTCGTCTCCGCCCGCGGAAAGCACATCGGTCCCACCGTCGGTGCAGATGCGGACTTGCGCGTGTTTCGTTTCGGTTATCCCGACGTTGTCGACCCGACGGGTCCGATGTGGACCTCGCTCGACGATGACGACGAGATTCGTCGGGTCGTCGAGTGGGCGCTCGACTGCGACGATGAAACGTGGCGACGCGCAACTGCTGCGATTGCACCGCGAGTAATGACGTTCGATCCGGGCAACGCGCGTTTGCGGGCGGCGCTCGTCGAACGCGGCGCCGTGCTCGCGCAGTAACTGCTCGGTAGGCTGACTGCACGATCGCGTGGGGTTGTCTTCGTTGAAAGTCGTCATCTTGTGTGGAGGTCTCGGCACGAGGATTCGCGGCGTCGACGACGACGTTCCCAAGCCGATGATTCGTATCGGTGACGAACCGATCCTCGTGCACATCATGCGCTACTACGCATCGTGGGGGCACCGTGAGTTCGTCCTGTGCCTCGGATACAAGGGCGATGCCGTCCGGTCGTACTTCACGCAACGCGGAACAGTCGCTGCCACCGAGGGTTCCGACACGACGGTCGTGGTCCCCGGACGCGACGGCGACTGGCGGGTGACCCTTGCGGAAACGGGTCTGACGACGATGACCGGCGGTCGCGTTGCACGAGCACTGCGCCACGTCAAGGATGAGTCGTTCATGCTCACCTACGGCGACGGTGTCACCGACGTGAACATCGACGAGCTGGTCGCGGCCCATGAACGCCACGATCGTGCGATGACGCTCACCGCAGTTCGACCACCGAGCCGCTTCGGTGAGGTCCGTTACGGGTCCGATGGTGTGGCCACGTCGTTCAACGAAAAGCCCCAGACATCGGAGGGTCGAATCTCGGGTGGCTACTTCGTGTGCCGACCGTCCGTCGCCCGCTATCTCTCCGAGCACGACGACCTCGTGTTCGAGGTTGAGCCGATGAAGGGTATGGTTCGCGACGGACAGCTGAGCGTGTTCGAACACGACGGCTTTTGGCAGTGCATGGACACCCACCGCGACTGGGAATTGCTCAACGAGCTGTTGCAACGCAATGAGGCACCGTGGAAACGCTGACCTCGTCTCTTGCCGCGCTACGCGGAAAGAAGGTGCTCGTCACCGGCGATACCGGCTTCAAGGGTTCCTGGCTCGCACATTGGTTGCACCTTGCCGGCGCCAAGGTCACCGGTATCGCCCTTCCCGCGCATACTTCGCCGTCACACTTCGCTCTTCTCGATCTCGGCTCGCGCATCACGCACATCGACTGCGACATTCGTGATGCGGCTTCGCTTCATGCCCACGTTCGTGACGCCGAGCCCGATGTCGTTTTCCACCTCGCCGCCCAGGCCCTGGTCCGCCGCTCGTACGCCGACCCCGTCGAGACCTTCACCACCAACGTCATCGGATCGATCAACGTGCTCGAAGCGGTACGTCGGGTGCCCTCCGTTGCTGCACTCGTCTTCGTCACCTCCGACAAGTGCTACGTGAACAAGGAGTGGCAGCGCGGCTACCACGAGGCCGACGAACTCGGCGGTCACGACCCGTACAGCGCATCGAAGGCGGCCGCCGAGCTCGCCTTTGCCACGTACTGTCGCTCGTACTTCGACGCCGACCCGCGCGTTCGGGTGGCAAGTGCACGCGCCGGAAACGTCGTCGGTGGTGGCGACTGGTCACCGGACCGCCTCGTTCCCGATTGCCTGCGCGGACTCATCGACGGCGGCGAGATCGTTCTGCGTCGCCCCGAGGCGACGCGACCGTGGCAACACGTACTCGAGCCGTTGTCGGGGTACGTCATGCTCGCCGGAAACCTGCTCACCGGATCCCTGCAGGGCGGTGATTCGTGGAACTTCGGACCCGACGAAAACAACGTGCACACGGTGCAGGAAGTGGCATCGCTTGCCCGTGACACGTGGGGTTCGGGTCGCGTGCGAATCGAACCCGACACATCGGCAATGCATGAAGCCACGCTGCTTCAGCTCAATTGCGACAAGGCACGAGGCCAGCTGCACTGGACGCCACGCTTCGATTTCGACACGACGATCCGCCGATCGGTCGAGTGGTACCGCAAAGTGCACGGCGGTGCATCAGCTATCGATGCAACGTCGGCCGACATCGATGCGTACGTTGGCCGCGCACGGTGAGGTGCCGATGACGCCACGAATCTCCGGGGTGCGCTTCGTTCCGTTGCGTCGGATCGACGATGAGCGCGGCTCCGTCATGCACATGCTGAAGTCCACCGATGACTGGTTCGTCGGCTTCGGCGAGGTGTACTTCTCGATGATCCTCCCCGGCGCCGTCAAAGCCTGGCGGCGACACCGACGGATGGTGACGAACATCGCCGCACCCGTCGGGAACGTGCGCGTTCTTCTCGTCGACGATCGCGGGGATGGTCCGACATCGGGCACGATCGACGAGCTCGTGCTCGGCGAGAACAACTACGGCCTGCTCGTCATACCGCCGCTCGTGTGGAGCGCCTTCTACAACGACACGGCATCCACGACACTCATCGCCAACTGTGCCTCGATTCCCCATGATCCCGACGAGGTGGACCGGCGAGATGCCTCTCACCCGAATTTTCCGCAGCCCTGGTCGCGGCCACGCACATGACGACGCTCGTCACGGGCGCATTCGGTCACCTCGGCGGTCACGTGGCCACGATCGCGGCGCGGCATGATTCGGTGATCCTGGCGAGCCGCCGCACAAGACAGTCGAACCTCGGCGAGGTGCGCTGCGCCGATTTGCGCGACCATGCCACGCTCGCCGCCCTCGTGGCGGGAGTCGACACGATCATCCACCTCGCCTCGCTGAACGACGTCGACTCCAACCGTGATCCTGTTCGCGCTCATGACGTGAACGTGGCCGGAACCGGAGCTCTCATCGACGCTGCCGAGCGCGCTGGCGTGCGCCGTTTCGTCTACGCATCAACCGTGCAGGTGTACGGCGATGCACTGCACGGCACGGTGACCGAAGCGAGCCCCGTCGGTGAGTCGTCCCCGTACGCACGCACCCATTTTCAAGCCGAGGAGGTTGTGCGCGCATCGACGCTCGAGCATGTCTGCCTGCGACTCGCCAACGGATTCGGTCGGCCCGTCGACCCGGCGGTCAACACTTGGCGACTGCTCGTCGCCGACTTGTGCAAACGGGCGGTCACCGACGGCAGTCTCGAGTTGCGCACGCACGGCCGCCACGAGCGCGACTTCGTTCCCGTCTCCGACTTGGCGGCGGCACTGGTTCACTTCGCCCGGCTCGATCGGCTCGCGCAGCCCGTGGTCATCATCGGGTCGGGTACTCCGACGACGCTCCTGCACATGGCCGAGCGCATCGCCGGTCGCGCTGCATCCTTCACGACACGCTCAGTTCGTGTCTCGATCAACGACACCGACACGTCAGCGGCACAGCGCTACTTGTTGGACGTGTCACGCATGCGGGCATCCGGATTCGAACCCGCACTCGACATCGATGTAGCGATCGACGATCTGCTCGCGCTCGCCGCCGACCCCTTCGGGGTGCGCTCGTGACTGCGGTCGACATCGTCATTCCCACGTACAACCACGCGCGGTTCATCGGCGATGCACTTCAATCCGTCATCGCCCAGTCGTTCGGGTCTTGGCGCGCAATCATCGTCAACAACTTCTCCACCGACGACACGCACGACGTCGTGGCTTCGTTCGCCGAACCCCGCTTCACGATCGTCGACTTCGCGAATCACGGCATCATCGCTGCAGCGCGCAACCACGGACTGTCGCTCGCCACCGCTCCGTACGTTGCGTTTCTCGACTCGGATGACTCGTGGTATCCGCGGAAGCTCGAGCGCTGTCTCGCCTCACTCGACGACGGCGCCGATGTCGCATGCCACGGGGAGCGCTGGACCTCGGCCGACGGCACGTACCGTGACGTCGTCTACGGCCCTGAGCGCAACGCCAGCTACTCGCGGCTGCTCTTCCGCCACAACTGTGTCTCGACGTCCGCGGTCGTCGCACGGCGCGCTTTGCTCGCCGAGTTGCGCGGATTCGATGAGCGTCCCGAGTTCGTCACCGCCGAGGATTACGAACTCTGGTTGCGCCTCGCCCGGCAGGGTGCCCGATACGTGTTCGTCCCGGAGATTCTCGGTGAATTCCGTCGCCACGAGGCGTCTGCGAGCTCGGCCGTCGAGCGCAATGCCGCTGCAGAGCTCGCGGTCGTCAATGCTCACGTTGCCACGCTTCCGCGCTCACCACGCATGCGGCTGCGCCATCGACACCGGCGCGCGAGGGTCGCGTACGCAGCGGCGCGATCACATCAGGAACGATCGCAACGACGCGACGCGCTGCGTCGGTACATCGAGTGCCTGCGCACGTCGCCGTTCGTGCTTCGCGCATGGGTCGGCCTCGTCCTGCTCGCCGCACCGACGAGGATCGCCCGCCGATGAATCGCCACTGGTACGCCTACGGTCGGTTCGCTCTCGTCGACGCGATGCGCCTCGCCAACGTCGGCCGCGGCGACCGGGTCCTGCTTCCGTCGTTCATCTGTCGTGACGTGCTCGCCGCCGTGCGGGAGCTCGGTGCCGCCCCCGAGTGGTATCTCGTCCCGCCTTCACTGACGATCACCGATTCCGCCGACTGGCCGACGGCTCGCGCAGTCATCGCCGTGAACTACTTCGGATTCCCCCAGGATCTCGCCGCGTTCCGTGCCTACGCCGCACGCACAGGTGCAGTCGTCATCGAGGACAATGCACACGGCTGGTTGAGCCACGACACCGACGGTCGCGTGCTCGGCGAGCGAACGACCCTCGGAATGACGAGCGTGCGCAAGACGGTGCGCAGCGTCGATGGTGCATACCTCTCGGCGGATCCGTCGATTCCCGTCGACTCGTCGGTGTCGTTGCCCGGACCGAATGACACCGAAGACGGACCCGTCGGTATCGGCACGCTGCTGCGGCGCTGGACTTCGGTTCTGCAGAAAGTCACACGATTGCCCCTGATGAACGCAATGCGGTTCGTCGTGCGTCGGATGCGCAGTGCCGCAGGTCGTGCCGCGATACCGAACGACGACACCCTCGAACACGAACTTCCGGGAGGACGGTTCATTCACCGTTCGTCACGACGACTCATCGAAAAAGTCGATGCGGTGGGCGAAGTTGCTCGGCGGCGCCGCTTGTATACCGACGTCGCCCGTCGCCTGCGCAACGCCCCGTGTACGCCGATCTTCGCCGATCTCCCGCCGGGAACGAGCCCGCAGGGATTCCCGATCATCGTCGATGACGGCAACGTCGCAGCGGTACGTCGTGCTCTTCGCGGCTCGGGCCTGGAACTCATGTCATGGCCGGATCTGCCCGTCGGTCGGGAGAACGACCTGCCCCACTACACGAAGGTTCGACTCGTCAACTTCCTCTGAGCGCAGCGCAAGGATCAACACGGTGAATGAACCACGGCGCACGCGTCGACGTTCACCGTGAACTTCGTCGGTAGGATTGCATCATCACTTCTTGCGTGATCTTCCCCACGGGGCGCACGGAATGAACCGCGGAAAGTACGTCCTCGGCGACTTCGTCGCCCGACTGCTCGGTGTCGTCGAGCGCCCGCGGCTCGGTGCCGGCACCCGCGTACTCATGTACCACGCGATCGGCGAGCACGTTGCGAACATGGATCTCGATCTGTATTCGATGTCCCCACGCCGGTTCACCGAACACGTCGACGCGATCGTCGATTTCGCCGGTTCGTCCGGCGCGCGATTCATCCCGTTCAGCGGGGTACCGACGCCGGGAATCGCGGTCACTTTCGACGACGGATACCGCAGTTTCCTCGATGTTGCCGTACCCGTGCTCGCCGCCCGGAACGTCCCCGTTCACGTGTTCGTCGGCGTCGATCATCTGGCCTCGGCACCGTCACTGCACATGTCCACCGCTCAATTGCGTGACGTTGCATCGCTGCCAGGTGTGACGGTGGGTGCGCACGGTTACCGCCACGTTCCACTCACTTCGCTCTCCGACGACGAATTGCGCGGTGAACTGTCGATTGCCCGTCGTTCACTCGAGGACGTTCTCGGTCGGCACATCGACACGATGTCGTACCCCCACGGTGCGCATGACGCCCGGGTGCACGCAGCCGTTGCCGCCGCGGGTTACGTCACCGCGGCCTGCAGTGATGCGGGAACATTCGTGTCATCCGCGCAGCGCCTGCAGATTCCGCGCATCGACATGTGGGCGATCGACTCACCGGCAACGGCGCGGCGAAAACTGCTCGGGGCATGGGACCGCCTGTTGTGAGCGGCATCTCCGTCGTCATCCCGAGTTTCAATTCGGCGGCAACCCTCGGGCGCGCTGTTGGTTCGGTGGCCGCACAAACACTGCTCCCGGATGAGGTGATCGTCGTCGACGACTGCAGTACCGACGACACAGTTGCCGTCGCCCGATCGCTCGCCGCCGACTTTCCGCACCTGAAACTTGCGGTTCTCCCCCTCACCGGGAACGTCGGCGCCGGAGCGGCACGCAACGCCGGGTGGGAGCGCGCATCCCGAGCTTTTGTCGCATTCCTCGATGCCGACGACGCGTGGCACCCGCGCAAGCTGGAGATCCAGTACCGCGTGATGACCCTGCATCCCGCATGCGCGATCAGCGGTCACCGATTCCGGGTCGATCCGTCGGGATTTCTCGGTGATGTCAGCACCAATGACCCTCATCACCGATCCGTCCCGTTGCGAGCGTTGCTCGTGCGCAACCTCTTTTCCACACCGAGTGTCATGCTGCGCCGCGATGTCACGGAGCGCTTTCACCCGGATCCGCGCGTGAGCGACGACTACCTCCTGTGGATGCGCATCGTTGCCGCGCACGGCCCGGCACTGCTCATCGAGCTCCCGCTCACCACACTGTTCAAGGAGGCCTACGGTCGTGCCGGCCTGAGCAAGTCGGCGCACACGATGCAGCGTCGCGAACTCACCGCGTTCGGACATCTCCGGCGCGAGGGCAGCATTTCGACTGCGACATGGGCAGTCGCGTGCACGTGGTCGATCCTCAAGTACCTTCGCCGTATCGTGCTGCTCGTCGCCAGGAACCGCTGACAGCAACGATGTACTACGCACAGACGCTCCTCATCGGAGCAACGGTGCTCGCATTGTTCTGGCGCGACGGCCGCCTCACGCGCCTTCACGTCGTTGCATGGGTAGCCCTCGTCGCAGTACTCTTCCGCCGCTACGGCGCCGACGAGCAGTTGCTCTTCTACTCGAACGACCAGCGGATCTACTCGTCGGTCGTCGTCGCGATCACCGACATCGGCGTACCGCTGCAGCCGTCGTGGTGGCTGTCATTCAGCAAGCCGGTGTACACGATCCCCGCGGCACTGCTGCATTTCGCGGGCATCGACCCCGGACTCGCCCTGAAGACGGTGTCGCTCGTGTCGCTGCTGTTGCTCATCCGCTTCGTGCAGCGCGAACTCGCCGACCGAGATGTGCACTTCGGCCTTGCAACCGCCTACCTCACTGCACTCGGACCCATCGCGCTGCTGTACAGCTCCCTCGCATTGCGCGAGACGACGATGATGCTGCTCGCCACCGTCGTCGTCTGGGGTCGGCGCGTCGACGTGCGCGGGTGGTCACTCATTGCCCTCACGACACTTCGACCGCACCTCGCTGCCGCACTCGCGATCGGTCTCGCCCTTGCCTGGTTGCTGCGTGAGCCGCGGCATCACCTCCGGGTGGCCGGTGCGAGCCTGCGAATCGTCGGTGGCGTGTTGCTCGGCTACCTCTCGTTCGGTGTCGGTAGTGCGCTTCTCAACGGTGGAATCTTCCCGAAGTACGAGCACAAGTGGGGTATCGATCCCGTTCTCCGGGTGGGCTCCAACTTCCTCGGTCTGCAGTTCCTCACTGCAGCCGAGGACACGCGCGAGTTGTCGCTCGGCAACCTCGCATTGTCACGAATCGCACTCTCGGAGACGATCGTCATTCCGCTGCTCTTCACCATCGGCATCGTCGTTGCGTTCCGCAATCCGCAGCGACGACACGTTGCCGTCGTGGTGGCATTCGCCTTCTACGTCGGGCTCGGCACGCTCACCGAATTCAACTCGTTTCGCCAGAACATCCCGTTCATGCCCAGTTTCGGCATGCTCGTCGTACTCGCCTGGCAGGTGCGGCGAACTGCGCTGCGCCGGGCTACAGAGCTCGTCGGAACGTCAGGTTGATGCGGCTTGCGCCCGTGAGCGGGTGCAAGCCGGACCGCAGGGTCCCCACGCCGTGGAAGAACAACCGCGATGACGCACCCCAGACGACGACGTCGCCGTGCTCGAGCGTGACCTTCGTCGTCGGATCGGAACGCATCGGACCACCGAACATGAACGTGATCGGAAGGCCGAGTGATACGGACACGATGGGCTGTGACATGTCGCGTTCGTCGCGGTCCTGGTGCAGCGCCATCTTTGCCCCGGGGACATATCGGTTGACGAGGCAGGCATCCGGGTCGAAGTGGGCAAAGCCTGCCTCGTGCGCCGCACCGATTGCGAGCGTGCGGAACGACTCCGGCATCGCGGGCCACGGTGCTTCGGTCACCGGATCGCTGTTTTCGTAGCGGTACCCGCGGCGGTCCGACACCCATCCGCACGCACCGCAGTTGGTCATGTCGACGGACATCGGTTTTCCGCCCGGCGTCACCACGCGCCGCCACGGTGACACGCTGGCGATGCGCTCCAGGTCGGTGATGAGCCGCTCGGCCGAAGAGGTCGCCCGTCCGCGCAGGACCCACGCATCGGCGGCGAAGAGTTGCGGTATCGACTCCGCGGCAAAGAGCACGCCGCGATGCTAGGTGCGCGCTCTCGTACTGTGTCCTTGGATGAGTCGAGGCACGGGTCGCGGGATGGCAAGCATGAAGGTCGTCGGAGTGGACGAGTTCGGCGGACCTCGTGCGCTGCGGGAGTTCGACGTCCCTGTTCCCGAGCACGACGCAGACGGCGTCCTCGTGCGCGTGCACGCAGCCGCGGTGAACCCGACCGACACTCTTTCGCGCAGCGGTGCCCGGCGCCAGGTGTACGAAGGTCTGACGCCGCCGTTCGTTCCCGGAATGGACGTTGCCGGAATCGTCGAATCAGTCGGGGCGAACGTGCGACACGTTCGCCCCGGCGACGCCGTCGTTGCGATCGTCGTGCCGCACGGCTCGCACGGTGGCTATTCGCAATTCGTCGCCCTGCCCGGAGACTCCGTCGTCACGGCACCGACATCGGTGTCACTCGTCGAGGCGGCGACCGTTCCGATGAACGGCCTGACTGCTCGCCGCTGCCTCGATCTCCTCGATCTCGCGCCCGGTGCCACGCTCGCCGTCACCGGTGCAGCCGGCGCATTCGGCGGCTACGTCGTCGAGCTGGCGAAGGTGGCCGGCCTGCGGGTGATCGCCGATGCAAAGACATCCGACCGCGAACTCGTCGCCGATCTCGGTGCCGACGTGATCGTCGAGCGCGGTCCCGACGTTGCAGCGGCGATCCTCTCCCACTGCCCGACCGGGGTCGATGCAATTGCCGACGGCTCGTTGCAGCACGAAGCGCTGCTTCCCGCTTTGCACGACGGCGGCGCCATTGCAACCGTGCGCGGGTGGAACGAACCGTGTCCCCGCGGAATCACCGCCCGGCCGGTGTGGGTGCGCGAGTACGCACGCGAACGCGAGAAGCTCGCCGAGTTGGTGCGACTCGTCGATGCCGGTCGCATGCACACCCGCGTTGCTGCCGTTTTCCCTGCGGCCGAAGCGTGGCGGGCGCACGAGTTGCTCGAAGCCGGCGGCACTCGTGGGCGCTTCGTCCTCAGCTTCGCCTGACCCGTCGTCTCGCTGATTGCCGGAGAGGCAACCGGATCGCAGGCGGTGCGTTGCAATCAGCGGCGCGTCAGCCGCACGAGCGGGATGCGCCGTCCGGCCTTTGCTTGGTACTCGTCGAATGCCGGCCACAGGCCCGTCATCGTCGTCCACGCTGACTCGCGTGCGGCTCCTTCGTCGTAGGTCGACGCGAGTGCTTCGAACACCTCGGCGCCGACCTGCAACCCCACCACCGGATTCGCAACGAGGTTCTTGAACCACAGGGGGTGGTGCGGATGCCCACCCTTCGACGCGACGATCACGTAGTCGTCACCGTCGCGCCCGTAGATGAGTGCGGTACGACGACGGGCACCGGACTTCCGCCCGACCGTGGTGAGCAACAGGCACGGCACACCGTTCCAGAAATGGCCGTCGTCACCGTTCGTCTCGACGTACCGGCGGATGTGATCGGCCACCCACCCGCTCGGGCTGTCGATGATTTCGCTCACGTCATCACCTACGACAGGTCGTACCGGTACACATTGGTCTCACGCGCAACGAATCCGAGGCGAAGATACAGACGGTTGGCTGCCTCGCGCGACGGACGCGATGTGAGATCGACCGTCTTTGCGCCGCGTCGTTTCGCTTCGGCGATAGCTGCACGGTTGAGCGCCTCGCCGACACCGTGTCCGCGCGCACTCTCGTCGACGACGACGTCTTCGATCCAGGCGCGAATCCCGGTGGGGATGCGGAACGTCGCCAAGGTGAGAGAGCCGACGATCCGACCGTCGACTCTCGCGATGAACAACACCGAGCTGTCGGAGGCGATGATTTCACGCAACTCGTCGGCGGTCATCGGTGCACTCGACGAGGACAGTTGCGGAATGAGTCGATGCAACGCCGCCAGCACCTCGTCCGTCGCCTCGCCGGCGATTTCCACGCTCGCTGCCGACATCGCACCGATCGTACCCCTACCCGCCTGACGTGGTCGGTAGCGTGTCGACCAATGGCCAACCTGGAAACGGTTCGGTGGTTGTCGAAGCCGACGTTGACGAATCCGACGATCGTCGCCGCGTTCACGGGATGGAATGATGCCGCCGATGCCGCTTCGACGGCGGTGCGTCAGCTCGTCGAAGCATGGAATGCAACGCCGCTCGCCGAGATCGACCCCGAGCCGTACACCGATTACGCAACGGTGCGGCCCCACGTGCGACTGCGTGACGGCGAGCACCGCCACATCGTGTGGCCGACGATCGGCATGTGGCATGTCAACGGTGCCGGTGGCGACATCATCCTCATTCTCGGACCCGAACCGAGCCTGCGGTGGCGGCATTTCGCCGACCAGGTCATCGGTGTCGCCGAACACTTCCGCGCTTCGCTCGTCCTCACCCTCGGTGCGCTCCTCGCCGACGTCGCCCACAGTCGCCCGGTGCAACTCATCGGCACGGCGACCGACCCCGACGTCCTCTCACGGTTCAGCCTGCAACGCAGTCGCTACGAAGGCCCGACCGGCATCGTCGGTGTGCTCCACGACGCGTGTTCCGAGGCCGCGCTTCCCTCGGCGTCGTTGTGGGCGGCCGTTCCCGCATACGCATCGCAGGTTCCGTCCCCGAAGGCGTCGCTCGCACTCATGCGTCGCGCCTGCGAGATCATCGGCACTCCCGCACCCGTCGCCGCGGTGATGAGCCTCATCGAGCGTTACGAAGAACAGGTGAACCAGCTCGTCAGTGATGACGAGGATTTGCTCCAGTACGTCGAGCGGCTCGAGACGGCGACCGATACGGGGATGATGATCAGCGACGAGGTGAGCGACGATCAGTTGCAGTTCGACTTCGTCGAGGAGTCGACCGACGACGATGCATCACACCTCGTCGATGAAGTCGAACGATTCCTGCGCGAACAAAACGGCGGCTGATCGCGCCGTCAGCTGCCGATAACGGCCGAGAGTGCCGACTCGAGCCGGGCGCGTAACGCCGGGTCGGATACCTTTCCGCCGGTGGGGGTGCGCACGTAGAAGGTGTCGACCACTTCGTCGTGCATGGTGTGAATGCGCGCGTGACGAAGATCGAGACCGAGCTCGGCGATCGCGCGGGTGAGCTCGAACAGCAACCCGACCTTGTCGCGGGCATGCACCTCGATCATCGTCGAGTCCGACGATGCAGAATCGTCGAGCGTGATGCGCTCCTCGATCGGTGCCGCTGCACTGCGTCGCGGTGCAGGTCGGTACGTGGTCGCTCGTTCCTTCAGACGATCAACGATCGATAACTTGCCGTCGAGCGCACCGCGAACGTCTCGCTCGACCGTTTCCCATTCGATCGGTCGTTGGCTGCGCACGTGGAAGCGGTTCGCGAATCGGCCCTGCGCATCGCTGTGCGCCTCGGCGGCAACGACGTCGAGGCCGCGCATCGCGAGGACGCCGGCAACGGTGCTGAACACTCCGGGTTGGTCGTCACCGGTGACGGTGACACGGTCACCGCTTGCCTCGAGTTGCAGACCACCCGTCGCCATCATGACGAGCGTTGCTTCGTCGGGGAACAGTCGCCATTCGGCGCTGCGTGATTCGTGGCCGGCGAGCATGTCGCGGGTGCGTTCGACGAGCACCGTCACGAGATCTTCCTTCCACGGTCCCCACGCGGTCGGACCGGTGCCGGTGGCATCGGCAATCGTGAGTGCGTGGAGCAGTGTGAGGACGTCGCTCGAACCAACGGCATCGGCAACGAAGCGAATTGTCGCCTCGTCGGAAAGGTCGCGTCTCGTCGCGATGTCGGGCAGCAGAAGGTGGTGCTCGATGAGGGTGCGCACGATCCGCACGTCCTCGGGTTGCAGCCCCATGCGCGGACCGATGCGATCGAACAACTCCATTCCGGCTTCGGTGTGATCCCCCGGATATCCCTTTCCAAGATCGTGGAACAGTGCCCCGAGAACGAGCAGGTCGGCACGCGCCACCCGGTCGCGCAGCTGCGCCGCATTGGCCACCACTTCCCACAGGTGCCGATCGACGGTGAAGCGGTGGAACGCGTTGCGTTGTGGGCGGCTGCGTACGGGAGCCCACTCGGGAATGATCCGCGACCACAGGTCGTAATGGTCGAGTGATTCGATCACGGGAATTGCGCCGTGGCCCTCGCACAGCAGGGCGACGAGTTCGTCACTCGCCCCCGTCGGCCACGGGTCGGGCCACACCGGAGTTTCCGCTGCCATACGCTCGAGCGAACCCCGGTCGATGCGCAACGAGCGGCGGGCGGCAGCGGTCGCCACGCGCACGACGAGCGTCGGATCTTCTGCGGGTTGGGCGTCGTCGGCGAGGTGAATCTCGCCGTGACGCACGTCGACTCCGGGAGCTAGACGTTCGGGCACGGGGCTGCTGTCGCCCGGTGGGTCGAGTCGCGCCCAGGCTTCGTCGGCGATCCACGTGATGCGCCGTGCAGCTGCGGAGAGAGATGCCATCAGCTCGTTGGCACCGGCGTATCCGGCCAGCTCCGCCACGACATCCTGATCCTGCAGTCTCAGCACCTCGCCGGCACGCCCGATGGCACGGTGCAGTGCAACGCGGACTCGCAGCAGCACGTCATGTGCATCCCTCAACGTCGTCGCGTCATCGGGGGGTAGCTGCATGCCGAGACGCATCGCCCATCCGAGGGCGTGGACGTCGCGCAAACCTCCCCGACCTTCCTTCACGTCGGGTTCGAGGACGAATGCCACTTCGCCGACCGTGCGGTGACGCTCGAGCACCCGCTCATGAATTCGTCGCAGCCAGCGTCGCTCGTCGCGTCGCATGCGGGCACGTGCCCCGCGGATGAGATCGGTGCCGAGCGCGACGTCACCGGCGATGACGCGCGCGTCGAGCAGCGCGGTGGCCACGTCGAGTTCGTCGTCGAGCAACTGCAACGTCTGCTTCGGTGTGCGAACGGCGTGACCGACCTTAAGTCCGGCATCCCACAGCGGATACCACAGCGCACCGGCGAAGGTGTCGGGGGCCTGCTTCGTGTCGTGCAGGAGAAGCACGTCGAGATCGCTGCGCGGTGCGAGCTCGCCACGTCCGTATCCGCCGACGGCGAGCAACGACACCGCACCGCGGGGTAGGTGTTCCGCGTGAGCGTGCGCAAAGATGTCGAGCAACCAACGATCGGTGGCCCCGGACAGCGCGCTGCATGCTTCGCGTCCACCGAGTGATGCGTCGGCAAGCACCACTTCGCGCTCGCTCGCCGCAACGGGAGCGTCAGGCATCGACGATCTCCGCGCGGATCCGCTTGTTGCCCTTGCCCTTGTTCTCCGTCTTCAGCACCCGAAACCGACCCACTTCCTTCGTCGACTTCACGTGCGTTCCACCGTCGGCCTGCTTGTCCAATCCGACGATGTCGACGACGCGAATCTCGGTCACCGTTTCGGGGATGAGGCTCACCTTGGTGCGAATGAGATCTTCATCCGTCACCGCCGTGGAGCGGGGCAGGAACGACACCTCGATCGGGTGGTCGCGTTCGAGCGCCTCGTTCACCAACGCTTCGACGCGAGCGGCGAAACCCTCGGGCAACGGATCGAATTCGAAGTCCATCCGTGCCGACAACGGTTCCATGTTCCCGCCGGTCACCGGCACGCGCCACTCGTTCCAGATCACGCCGCACAACACATGCAGAGCGGTATGGGTGCGCATCAACTTGTGGCGCCGCTCCCAGTCGACGACACCGTCAACGGGCGATCCGACGGCGGGCACGGTGGCGTTGGGTGCTGCAACGTCGAGCACGTGCCACACGTGGTCGCCTTCCTTGCGCACGTCACGCACCGCAATTCCGCCGAGCGTGCCGATGTCGTGCGGTTGTCCGCCACCCGTCGGATAGAACGCCGTGCGATCGATCGCGACGGCATCCTCACGCGCCGCCACGACGGTGGCAGTGAACGACGTGAGGTACGCGTCGCGTAGATAGAGGAGTTCGGTCACTCCTCCAGTCTGCTGGTCGACTTAGAAGTCGTCCATTCCGTGGTCGTGACCGCCGCCCGCAGCAGCCTTCTCCTCGGGCTTGTCGGCGATGACCGCCTCTGTCGTGAGGAAGAGCGCCGCGATCGATGCCGCATTCTGCAGCGCCGAGCGCGTCACCTTGGCAGCGTCGATGACGCCGAGCTTCACGAGATCCTCATATTCGCCGGTGGCGGCGTTGAGGCCCTGCGTGCCGGTGAGGCTCTTCACCTTCTCGACGACGACTCCGCCTTCCAGACCGGCGTTCTCCGCAATCTGCTTCAGCGGGGCCTCGAGCGAGCGCGCAACGAGTTTTGCACCCGTTGCTTCGTCGCCGGTGAGGCTCGATGCGAGCGAGAGCACCGCGGCCTGCGAACGCAACAGCGCAACTCCACCGCCGGGGACGACACCCTCTTCGATAGCGGCCTTCGTCGTGCTCACGGCGTCCTCGATGCGGTGCTTCTTTTCCTTCAGTTCCACCTCGGTGGCTGCGCCGACCTTGAGTACCGCGACTCCGCCGGACAACTTCGCGAGGCGCTCCTGGAGCTTCTCGCGGTCGTAATCGCTGTCGGTGTTGTCGATCTCGGTCTTGATCTGGTTGATGCGACCCTTGATGTCGGCGTCGTCACCGGAACCTTCGATGATCGTTGTTTCGTCCTTCGTGACGACGACCTTCTTCGCCCGGCCGAGCAGATCGAGGGTGGCGTTCTCCAACTTGAGACCGACTTCCTCGCTGATGACCTGGCCCTTCGTGAGAATTGCCATGTCCTGCAACATCGCCTTGCGGCGGTCGCCGAAGCCGGGCGCTTTGACGGCGACGCTCTTGAACGTGCCGCGAATCTTGTTGACGACGAGAGTGGCGAGCGCCTCACCTTCGACGTCCTCGGCGATGATGACGAGCGGGCGACCACCCTGCATCACCTTTTCGAGCAACGGAAGCAGGTCGCGCACGGCCGTGATCTTGTTCGACACGAACAGGATGTACGGGTCGTCGAGCACGGCCTCCATGCGGTCGGGATCGGTGACGAAGTACGGCGAGATGTAGCCCTTGTCGAAGCGCATTCCCTCGACGAGGTCCATCTCCATTCCGAAGGTCTGGCTCTCCTCGACGGTGATGACGCCGTCCTTGCCGACCTTGTCGATCGCCTGCGAAATCATTTCGCCGATCTCGGTGTCGGCCGACGAAATCGATGCAACCTGTGCGATCTGCGACTTGTTGTCGACTTCCTTGGCGAGCGACTTCACGCTCGCGACGGCCGCTTCGACGGCCTTTTCGATGCCGCGCTTCAGGCTCATCGGGTTGGCGCCGGCGGCGACGTTGCGCAACCCCTCGTGCACCATGCTCCAGGCGAGCACCGTTGCCGTCGTCGTGCCGTCACCGGCGACGTCATCGGTCTTCTTCGCCACTTCCTTCACGAGTTCGGCGCCAATGCGCTCGTACGGATCCTCGAGCTCGATCTCCTTGGCGATCGACACACCGTCGTTGGTGATCGTCGGGGCGCCCCACTTCTTGTCGAGGACGACGTTGCGTCCCTTCGGTCCGAGGGTGACTCGCACCGCATCGGCCAGTTTGTTCATGCCGGCTTCCAAACCTCGGCGGGCCTGCTCGTCGAACAAAATGATCTTCGGCATCGCTAACTCCTTTGGATGTCACGTGGATGTCACGGGAGGGTATGGCGGATTAGCACTCTACCGATGTGACTGCTAACCGACTACCGCACGGGCAGTGACCCTTGCCGGGGGCTACTTGATCGGTCGCAAAACGACGTCGGTGCGGGTGTCGGTCGCCCCGAGTCCGTGCAGCCAGTGGAGGAAGTCGTCGAGCCCCGCCGTGCCGTTGCAGGCAACGGCAATCTTCACGTCGGGCACGCCGGTGACGTGCGAAGCCCACACGACGTCGTCCCGCCCCCGCACCGCCTCGTCGAAGTCGTCGTCGGCGGTGATCCGTGCGTCGATGACGGCCATGAGATCGCGGCCGAGCGCCCGCTGGTCGATGTCGACGGTGAAGCGACGGATGATCCCGCGGCGCATGAGCCGTCGCACCCGCTCGGCAACTGCGTTCGGCGACAAGTGCACTCGATCCCCCAATGTTTGCCACGAGATCCGCGCGTCATCGAGCAATACGGCGAGGATTTCACGGTCAACACGGTCTGTCACTTCGTTTTCCGCTGCCATTCCATCAATATAGGGGCGAAGTCGTCGGTTTGTGCGGTGCGATGAGCCTCAGACTTGATCCCCATGACGAACGAAGCACTGTGGACCTGGGTATTGCTCATCTGTGAAGTGGTCGGCATTGCCGGCTTCTGGTTGGTCGGCGCCCGCAAGTGGTGGGGCTGGGCGATCGTACTCGCCCACTCGTTCCCGTGGTTGGCCTACGCGATCGTTTTCGACAAGCCCGGGTTCATCGCGATGAGCACGCTGTGGATCGTCACCCACACGCGCAACATGGTGCGCTGGCAGCGCGCCCACAAGCGCGACGTCGCCCTCGCCGCCTAGTTGATGCTCACCGTCAACCGGATCACTTTCGAATGAGGGTCCAGATGCTGCATCCGTAGGTACAGCCAAACGCATTTCGGAACTCCGGGTCATGCAAATTGCAGGTCCGAAGTAGATCACCCTCATCGTTGACGAAAGAAACGTTTTGGATCTCAAAAAGTTCCGACAGAACGCTCTCAAGAAACGGTACCGAAAAGACTCGATGTGCATTGAACTCGATCCTCTGACGTGATGACGTAGGGACCGAAAAATAGAGCTTTCCTCCCGGGACGAGCATCTTGTGGAGGCTGAGTAAGCCTTTATGCCAGCCATCGACGTCAATTGGATCGCCGTATCTACCAAGGCCGAAGTGCTCAGCCGCATGCAAACAAGAAAGGCTGTCGCAGATACCTTGGGGAACTGCTTCTGTCTCGGTGATGTCCATCTGAACGAAGTTGATGCCGGGAATTGAACTGTTGAGGGGTCGAACGTCAATTACGTCAATATCTCGGAACGACGCAACATGGGACACGAATCCATAAATTGAACTACCGACATCAACATGTTTTTGCGGACTGGATTCATAAATTGCGCGAGCGACGAGCAGATCTTGATGAAAGTAGTGACCCGTTGCAGTTCCTGCGGAATCTAACTTGTCAGCAAAAAAATACCACGACGTTCCCAGTTCAAAGTCGGCTTGGAACTGGCTTTGTACTAGCTGTCTTTTGAATGTCTTGCGCTCACCTAGGACGGCTCGGAGGTTTCTCACTACCGCAATTGTTAGGCGTGGATCAAGACCCAATACAAGAAGTTGCCGACCGAATTTTTTCGCCACTTTCACACCACAAGAGTAGGCGCTCGGTCCGACCGAGAGCAGCCTCAATTTGACGACCCACTGGAGATCACTCTCAATGACATCACATAGCGATCGAGCGGCGCTGATCCGCGACCACCGATGACATCCTCGACGAAGTCGTCCGTCGGTGTCGCTACCGGGATCTGCGCAGCGGTGAGAAGTGCGATCGCTTCGTACAACGTCGTCGGCTGGTGGGCAACCGCATACGTCTCCCAGATGGTGCTGACCGATGCGTCTTGCAGCCACTTCGGCCGCACATAGGGAATGCCTCGCATCACGGCCTCGAGGGCGATACTCGAGTCGACGTCGACGAGCACGTCGCACTCACCGAGCAGAGCCGACGACTCGGCCGGTCCCTCGATGAACTCCAGCGATCCTCCGGCCGACAGTGCCCCGCGCTCCTGCGCCGTGAGCGAGGTGTGGTCGGCGCGCGGGTGCGCCTTCACGAGCACGTGAAGCTTCGGTTCGCGGGACATCGCCGTGAGCAACTCGATCGTTGCGGCGCGATCGACGAGATTGTGCCATTTCGGAACGAAGAACAGCACACGTCTGGTGTTGGGGCGGGGCACGACGCGGACCGAACCTTCGGTTAGCCTCCGTAGTTCGGCGATCCAGGTCTCGCTGAAACGTGCACTTCCCCAGACCACGGCGTTGTTTCCGCTCATCGTCGAACTGCCGACGATGACGTCTCGGTGATACGCCGAACAAAAGACGTATGCCCGGAATGAGTCGCGGTCGGCGAACGGTAACTTCCCGCCGTGCGCGTCGAGTGTCGCGCGAACGTGGGGACTGAGAACGAGGCTCGTCTTCACGCTGTGTCCGTGCGGCAGGGCCACCGTCGGAATCCCGAGATCGCGTGCGGCGTGCTGTATCTGCGGCATGAAATCGGCGAACAGCCGTTGGCGCATTGCCGCAATTCCGGTGAATGCATCACCGGCGATTCCCTCACGCCATTCCGTGCACACGACTCCTGCATCGTGACGGCGCAGGAGTCGCCGCACGCGCCATCGTGACCAGACGATTCGACGTACCCGAGCGCTGCCGCCGCTCACGTCGGCAGCGGGAAGGCGAATGATCGTTGCCACACCCGTTGTCGCGAGCGCTTCAAAGCGCGGGTCGCGACGAGTGTCGTACCGACTGGCGACGATGACCAGCACCGGGCTGCCGCTGCGGGCAACTGCCCAGGCGACCGGAATGATGTTGTCGACGTCGGGCGCACCGCGCACGACGAACACGCGGGTTTGCCCGCCGCGACGAACCACGATCGTCAGCCCTTGGCGGCGGTGAGCATCTGCTCGCGGGCGCGCCGCCACACGTCGGCATGCTCGCAGTCGCGATAACTCTCGAAATACGGCCCACCGAGCGTGTAATGGATGAGCTTCGGCACGCCGGACATCGTCATCTCGCCGACAAGGTAGTTCCACGTGACGGGAAGTCCGCCGATGAGGTGATCGCCCTCCAACCACTTGAACTGGTGCAGGTACAGGCCCGACTCCTTCGCCACGACGTCGGGGGTGAGGGCACGGCAGCGTGCGTTGTTGAAGAGCATGACGCTCGACCAGTTTTTCTTTTCGTACCGCGTCTGCACGTTGCCGAGGAACTTCACCTCGTCGGTCGGTTGGTAGTCGTGCTTCACACACATCACCGAGAAAGCGTCGTCACGCATCGCCCACAACTCGGCGATGTCGGCGGTGTTCACCATGTCGCAGTCCATGAACATCGCCCAGCCCTCGTAATCGCCCAGGTACGGCACGAGAAACCGTGTGAACGAGAAGTCGGTCGATTCGATGTTGGAACGCTCGCGCACGTAGAAGGAGCGGAACGATTCCTTGCGCAGGGGCGAGATCGTCACCGGCTGCGTCGCATTCGCAATGATCGAGTGCGCAAGCACGTGGTAGGCGACGGTTTCGTTCTCGTCGTACCCGATGAAGATGCGGATCACTGCAGCGTTCCTCAGTACGTCGTGGGCTGCGGACCGCGACGCTGCACCGCCTCGCGGATGGCGAGCAACTGTTCGAGGAACGCGGGGATGCGGTGTAGCGGGATCATGTTCGGTCCGTCGCTCAGTGCCTTGTCGGGATCGGGGTGCACTTCCATGAACAACCCGTCGACACCGACGGCGACAGCGGCCCGGGCGAGCGCACCTGCGTACTCACGTTGACCACCCGACGACGTTCCCTGTCCGCCCGGCTGCTGAACGCTGTGCGTGACGTCGAAGATCACCGGTGCACCGGTATCACGCAATTGCGGCAGCGAGCGGTAGTCGACGACGAGCGTGTTGTACCCGAACGACGCCCCGCGCTCGGTGACGAGGACGTTCTTCGCCCCGCCTCCGCGCAGTTTCTCGACGACGTTGCGCATGTCCCACGGTGCGAGGAACTGACCCTTCTTCACGTTGACGGCACGACCCGTCGCGGCAGCGGCGAGGAGAAGATCGGTTTGCCGGCACAGGAACGCCGGGATCTGCAGCACATCGACGGCGCCGGCTGCTTCGCCTGCATCGGCCGATTCGTGGATGTCGGTGAGTGTCGGGATGCCGAGTTTCGCGCGCACGTCGGCGAGAACCGCCAATCCCTCGTCACGACCCGGACCCCTGAACGCGTTGCCGCTCGTGCGGTTCGCTTTGTCGTAACTCGCCTTGAACACGTAATTGATGCCGAGAGAGCGACACGTGTCGAGCATCGTGCCCGCAACGTGGTGCGCGAGCTCGGAACTCTCGACGACGCACGGCCCCGCGATGAGCAGCAAGGGCTGACCGTCGCCGCACGTCATCGCCGGCGTGATCGCGGCAGTCGGCGTGCTCATGCGAGTCCGGCCTTGACGAGGTCATGGAGGCGCAGCATTCCCGTCACCTCACCATTGTCGCCGATGACCGGCAGCACGGAGATCGACTTGCGGGCGTTGCGTTCCATGAGCGCGAGAGCATCGAATGCCGGGGTTGCTTCGGCGATGGTGATCGGCGAGCGGGTCATGAGATCGTTGGCAAGGAGCGCACTCCACGCATCGGCCGAGTGCTTCATAAGTGCACGGCGCAAGTCACCGTCGGTGATGATGCCGCCGAGTCGTCGCGTGTCATCATCGGCATGCACCCACACCGCACCGATCGCATGACGAGTGAGGGTGTCGATGACGTCGACGAGCGTCGCGGTCGGCGCGAGCGGAGCCACCGTCGACGCCGGAACCATGAGATCGCGCACGAGCAGCGAGAGTCGACGACCGAGCGCGCCACCGGGGTGGTTGAGTGCGAAATCCTCGGCTGACACCTTGCGCCGATCCATCCACAGCACGGCGAGCGCATCACCGATTGCCATCGCCACCGCGGTGCTCGAGGTCGGCACGAGATCGATCGGGCACGCCTCGCGTTCGACGGATGCATCGAGCACCACGTCACACTCACGGGCCAACGTGGAACCGGTTCGTCCCAGGATCCCGAGCGTGCTCACCTTTCGCTTTCTCACGTACGGAACGAGTGCGAGCAGTTCGCCCGACTCGCCGCTGTTCGACACGAACACGACGACGTCACCGTCGCGCACGATGCCGAGGTCGCCGTGCAGGGCGTCGAGCGGATTAAGGAACACCGCGACCAGCCCCACCGAGGTGAACGTGGCGGCGCACTTCTGGGCGACGATCCCCGACTTGCCGACCCCCGTGAACACCACCTTGCTCTCGCACTTCGCGAGCAGCGCCACTGCCGCATCGACGACGCTCGCATCGAGCCTCTCGGCAGTCGCAGCGATCGCCGACGCTTCGGCCCGCAGCACCGATGCGAGATCCGGCGTCTTGTCAGTCGTCATGTTGCCGAAGCCGCCAATGTGCGCGCCACTTCGAGGTCAGCAGCCACGTCGACCGACAGGGTGTTGCGTACGGTGGGAACGATCTCGTAGGTGGAAATCGTAATCCCGTTGTCGATGAGGCGGAGTTGTTCTAACTTCTCCATGTCCTCGAGCACTGATGGTGCAAGGCTCGACCAGCCGGCGAGAACGTGGCGGCGGTACCCGTAGATGCCGACGTGCCCCCAGTACGTGGCACCCTGCGCCCATTGCGACGGCTCGACCCCACGACGATGAGGCACGGCCGAGCGGCTGAAGTACACCGCATCGCCGTTCGCCCGCAACACGGTCTTCACGGAATTCGGGTCGTGCAACTTCTCCGCCGCCATGCGGTACACGGGTGTCACGACCTCGGGTGTCGGGGTGCGCGATGCGAACACATCGGCCATCGCGTCGATGATCGCCGCATCGACGAACGGCTGATCACCCTGCACGTTGATGACGACGTCGGCATCGAACCGGTCGCACACCGACGCGATGCGTTCGCTGCCCGACGTGCAATCGGGTGACGTCATGAGCGCGTCGTAGCCCCATGTGCGCGCCGCGGTGACGAGTTCGTCGGAATCGGTGCACAACACGACCCGGTGCACACGTTGCGCACGCGTTGCGCCGTCGAGCACGCGCTTCAACATCGGTTCACCGCCGATGTCGGCGAGCACCTTGTTCGCCAAACGCGAACTCTCGAGTCGCGCCGGAACCGCGACGATGAACTTCAAGCGGGTCGCGTCCGTGTCAGCAACGGCCGCCGGCAACCGCCGGAATGATCGACACCGTCTGACCGGAGAGCACCTCGGTGTCGAGACCCTTCAGGTAGCGCACGTCGTCGTCGGCGACGAAAACGTTGACGAACTTGTGCAGGTCGCCCTGGTCGTCGAGCAGCCGGGCCGAAAAGCCGGGATGTGCGGCGTCGAGACCGGCGAGCACCTCGCGCAGGGTGTTGCCCGACACCGAGACGGTGAATGCACCACCGGAAAGCGGTCGAAGCGTGGTGGGAATGCGAACTGTCACCGACATGAACGTCAGGCTATCGGTCGCGGCGACGACGCAAGATGAGCTCGGTTGCGATGCGCGCACTCGCCGTCACCATCGGCAATCCTCCACCGGGATGACTCGAGCCTCCGACGAGGTACACACCGCGCACCACGCTCGTGTTCGTCGGACGACGGAACGCCGCGCTGCGACCGTTCGACGACGTTCCGTAAATCGCGCCGCCCGGTGCGCGGTACCGCGCGGCGATGTCGCGCGGACCGATCGTTTCGACGAATCGTGCCCGTGCACGCAGATCGGGACCAACCGATGCAAGATGATCGAGCAACCGATCTCCGTACGTGTCGGTGTCGACGTTTGCGTCGGCCGGTGCATTGACGAGCAGGAACCAGTTCTCGCATCCCGCCGGTGCCTGCGACGAATCGGTCACCGACGACACGCACGCGTACACGGTCGGATCGGCGGGTACGCGACCCGCGCCAAGGTCGGCGAATTCGCGCGCGTAGTCGCGCGAGAACCACACGTTGTGGTGGGCGACGAGCGGTGTCGTTCCCTCGACACCGACGAGAACGACGATGCCGCTCGTCGAGCGACCCGCCTTGCGCACCCGCTCGACTTGCTTCGGCAGGGGCAGGAGATCGCCGTAGAGATGCTCGGCATCGACGTTGGCGACGACGACTCGTGCATCGATGTGTTCACCTGCAGTCGTGACTACACCCACGGTGCGACGACGACGCGTGACGATCGACGACACCTCGACTCCGCTGCGCAGCTGCACACCGATGCGTCGTGCCACGGCGACGACCGCATCGCGCAACGCACCGATCCCGCCGGTGACGTACCACGACCCGTGATCGGCTTCCACCGCGGCGATGCACGCCAGCGTCGCGGGTGCCTCGTACGGCGACGATCCGCTGTACGTCGCGTAACGTCCGGCCCACTGGCGCAAGCGCGGATCATCGAACGTCTTCGCGGCTGCATCCGACAGGGTGCGCATCGCATCGATGTCGAGAAAGTCCCGCGGCGAGCGCATGCGGCGCAACAAACCCAATCGTCCACGCATCTCGCCGGCGAGGAAGGTGCGCTCGCTGATCTCCCAAATGCGTCGTGCCTTCTTTACGAACCCGAGATACTGCGCGCCCGCGCCCGGGCTCATCGCCTCGATCGCTTCTGCAGTGGCGAGCGGGTCGTCATGAAATGCAACGACCGAATGATCGGGCCAGAAGTACCGGAACGGCTGTGCCAGCCGAACGAGGTCGATCTCGTCGCTCAGCGACGTTCCCGCGCGGCGCAGCGTGTCGTCGATGTACCGCGGCAGCGTGAGCAACGAGGGTCCAAGATCGAACGTGAACCCGTCGCGTTCGTACGTCGCTACCTTGCCGCCGAACGATTCGTTGCGTTCGAGCACGACGACGTTGCGTCCCGCGGCGCGGAGGCGGATTGCCGCCATGAGCCCGCCGAATCCCGATCCGATGACGACGACGTCGCTCACGGCAACGGCTCCCGTCGGCGCGGACGCCACGACAACAGTGCGGGCACACCCATTCCGATGCCGCCGACGACGGCAACGAGCCTATCGTCGAAAAAGAATGCGAATCCGATCGTCGACAGCACCCACAGCACCGAGTACGTGACGACGAGCAGCGACGACCCGAAGCGCGACCGCTCGACGTGTCGCCACGTAGCGACGGCGACGATGCTCGCGACGACGACACCCGTGGCGAACCAGCCGACGAAGTTCGTCAGCGGAATGCCACGGTACGACGGATCGGCGGGCTGCCAGGTCCAGTAGCCCTCACCGACCATCTGCGGATCGAGGAAGAGATCCCACGCCGTGATGCTCCACGCGATGACGGCGATCTTCACGGGAAGATTCGTCGTGACCCTGTTGCCCACCGCCCAACTGCACCACGTGATCGCCACCCACGCCAGCGGCACGATGACGGGCACGCCGGCGACCTGCGGCCACAGCCGTGATTCGTAGTCGTACTCGCCGAACGGCACCCCCGTCGTGTGGCCGACGAGTTCGACGACGAACGTGAAGGCGGCGACCGCCAGCGATGCGATCGATGCGCGGAATGCGCCGACGGTCGCCATCGCGGCAGTCACGGTGCTTGCGCACAGTGCGACGACGACAATGTGTGCGAGGAACAATCGCTCGTTTCCGGCTTGCGGAAACAGCGGCGTCGCGATCATGGCGATGACCACGATGACGAACGTCGTCAGCGCCGTGCGCGAGCGGGGCACGTTCAGCTCCGCGGCGAAAGCAGCAGCCGAGCGACCATCAGCGCCTTGCTGCGCGTCGGCACCGATGCGCGTCGCGTGAACACGTCGTAGTTCTGTACTTCGATGCGCTCGAGGATTCGTCCGTACAACACCCGTGCGGCGCGGATCGAGCGCGCCGATCGTCCCGGCAACATGTCGATTCCGAGATCAGCCGAGCGGTACAGTTCGCGGCAACGATCGATCTCGAAGCGCATGAGCGCGACGAACTCGGGCGTCACCTTGCGCTTCGGCAGGTCGACGCCGAAGCGGCGCACGTCTTCCTGCGGAACGTACACGCGACCGCGATCGAGGTCTTCGTTGATGTCACGGAGGAAGTTCGTGAGCTGAAAGGCGTTGCCGAGGTCGCGGGCATGTCGTATCGCTTGCGGCGACGTCGGCTCGAGGATCGGCAGCATCATCTCGCCGATGACGGCAGCCGAACCGTCCATGTACACGAGCAGGTCGTCCCACGTTTCGTATTTCTCGACGGTGAGATCCATCGTCATGCTGCGCAGGAAACGACGGAAGCAATCGGGATCGATCGAAAAACGACGCACGGTGTCGACCACCGCCATGAGCACGGGGTCGTCGGATCGCCCGGCGGCGAGATCACGGAAGAACCGTTCACCGAACGAGGCCAGCGCAGCGGCTCGCTCGCTCACCGGCACCGGGCCGAGATCGTCGACGATGTCGTCGGCGTACCGACAGAACCCGTACAACGCGTGCACGTGCGGACGCTTGTCGGGAGGCAGCACTTTCGTCGCCCAGTAATACGTGGTGCCGTGGCGACGGTTGAAGTCGCGGCACAACTCGTACGACTCCTCCATCGTCACGGGATGCTTCGGCAACAGGTGCGTCGTCGGTGTCGGCGCGCGCTTCGTCACCGCTGTCACCGTCCGGCGGCGATGTCGGCGACGCGTTGCGCAGCGAGCTTGCCCGACACGAGCACCATCGGTACACCGACACCCGGCACCGTCGACGAACCCGTGAAGACGAGACCGGGCACCCGCTTGTCGACGTTGTTCGGACGGAACGGTCCGGTTTGACGGAAGGTGTGCGCAAGCGCGAACGGCGTGCCGCGTTCCATGCCGAGTGCTTCCCAATCGACGGGGTCGTACACCCGCTCGAGCACCACGTCGGTCGGGTATCCGAGCGACGCCACGCGCTGGCGAATGTCACCCATGATCCGGTCGCGTTCGCGCGACCAGTCGATGCGACCGTCGAGGTTCGGCGTGGGTTCGAGCACGTACAACGACGAGTGACCCTCGGGTGCAAGACCAACGGTGTCGAGAGAGTGCAACGTGACGAGAATCGACGGATCGGGCATCCGTACGCCATCGTCGATGAGTGCCTTAAACGCACCGTTCCAGTCGGCACCGAAGTGGATGTTGTGATGGGCAGCCTGCGGCGGGGGTGTTCCGCGCACACCCGCCACCCACAAGACGCAACTCGGGCTGTACTTGCCCTTGCGCGCGGCGCGCGGCGCATCGACTCCGCCGAGCAACGTGCGGTAGGCGACGGGGAGATCGACGTTGCACACGACGACGTCGGCGGGCAGACGCACGCTGCCGCCCAACTCGACTCCGGTCACCGCGCCGGTCGATCCGGTGCTGCGCAAGATGCGCGTGACGGGTGCGTTGTAGCGAATCTGCACCCCTGCCTTCGTCACCGCCTGTGCGAGACCGGTCGCCATTGCGTGCATGCCGCCTTCGGGGAAATACACGCCCTCGACCGAATCCATGTACGTGATCACCGCGTACAGCGACAACGCTTCGTACGGTGCGAGTCCGGCGTACATCGCCTGGAAACTGAAGATGCGCTGCAAGCGTTCGTCGCGGAAGAAGCTCGCGATCTTGTGGTCGAGTTTGCGGAATGCGCCCATCTTCACGAGAGACAGCGCGGCTTTCCACGGCTTGATGAGATCGATCGGCGAGTTGAAATTGACGTCGATGAACGACGACATCTCGGCCGCGTACAACTTCTCCAACCACGCGCAGAACCGGATGAAGCTCTCACCCTCGCGTGCATCGGAAAAGCGGGTGATCTCCGCGGCCATTTCCTCGCGACCGTGGCGCACCATGAGTTCGCTGCCGTCGGCGTACACGGCGCGGTACATCGGATCGACCTTCTTGATGGTGACGTACGACGCCATGTCCGCCCCGGCAGCGTTGAACGCTTCCTCGAGCAGGTTCGGCATCGTGAGCACCGTCGGTCCGTTGTCGAGTCGGAACCCCTGCGCTTCGATGATTCCGGCGCGACCGCCCGGGTGCGCATCACGTTCGACGATGGTGACGTCGTGTCCCTGACGCGAAAGATGTGCGGCAGCCGACAGACCGCCGAGTCCGGCACCGATAATGACAACGCGCATCACACGCTCCTTTGCGCCACGAAGTTGGCGAGATCAATGAGTGCCGTTCGCGCATCGGCGGTGATCGGCGCGGCATCGATCGCGGCGATTGCCTGCGTCGTAAGCCGGTCGATCGTCGATTCCATTTCATCGAGGGCACCGGTGGCGCGAATCACCGCCTGCACCTCGGCAACCTCGGCGTCGGTGAGCGGCCCCGAACCGACGCGGTCGAGCACGCGGCGCTGCGACGCATCGGCGCGCGCAACGGCAATCGCCATGAGCGGGGTCGGCTTGCCCTCACGCAGGTCGTCACCGACGGGTTTGCCCGTCACCGCCGGATCCCCGAATGCACCCATGACATCGTCGCGCATCTGGAACGCATCACCGAGCGGCAGACCGTACGCCGAGAATGCATCGAGCAACGCATCGGCGTTGTCGGGTCGTGCGAGTAGTGCGCCGAGATGCAAGGGACGCTCGATCGTGTACTTGCCGCTCTTGTAGCGGCAGATTCGTTCGGCCTTCACGCGGTTGCGTTCGGTGCGTGCCGAACCGAGCATGTCGAGGTACTGGCCGACGTTGAGCTCGATGCGCAGTTCGTTCCACATCAACCACACCTGCGCCGGTGATCCGACGAGCATCGCATCGGCATACACGAATGCGAGATCACCGACGAGAATCGCCACTCCGTCACCGAAGCGGCGCGCATCACCAGCGAGCCGGTCGCTCGTGTGCAGTTCGCGATGCACCTCGTGGGTTGTGCGCTCGCCGCGGCGTGTGAGCGAGCCGTCCATGATGTCGTCGTGGAACAGCGCGAAGGCATGCATCAATTCGAACGCGGCCCCGGCGTCGACGACGCGCGGATCGCCCGCATCGCCGCCCGCCCCGACGAAACCCCAATGGGTGAATGCGGGGCGCAGCCGCTTGCCGCCGGCGAGCACCATGCGCTCGAGCTCGGCGACGAGCACTTCCGTGTCGGGATCGAGCGCGGTCCAGCGCACCCGCTCACCGGCGAGGAACTCGCTCAGCCGCCCATCCACTCGCGCCGCGATCTCACGCAGTGAGGTCGGCGCAGAAATCACACGGTCAGACTACGACTCCGCGTCACTCGTCTTCCACGTCTGCAACCACTTGCTCGACGTGCAATTTTGCCGCAGCGATGCGGTCGCGGCACACCTTCACGAGTTCGGCGGCGCGCTTCACCCGCTCGGCGAGAACGTCGACGTCGACGTCAGTCCCTTCGATGTCCTCGAGGATTTCCTCGAGTTCGGCGAGTGCCGCCTCGTAACCGATCTCGTCGCCCTTCGGCGTTTTCTTCGTTTTATCCGTCGCCATGTGCTCGACCCTATTCGCTCGGTGTTCCGGCTGAATCGACGTCCACTACGGTGCTCGTCACCGTTCCAGTCGCAACGCGAGTCGTCAGGACGTCACCTGCACGCAACGCGGCGACGTCGCGTACCGCACGACCGGACGCATCGGTCGTGATGCTCCATCCCCGACCGAGCATCGTTTGCGGGTCGAGCAGCCGCACACGTGCGGCATGTGTATCGATGAGTGCGGCTGCCTGTTCGAGGCGGCGCGAACCGGCGCGCTTCAGTCGGTTGACGTTCACCGCCATCCGCCGTTCCGATGCACCCAGTGCGCCGAGCACGGCACTGCGCAGCGACGCCGACGTCGTGTCGAGCTCCGCCAGTGCGAGATCGAGCGAGTCGTTCACTTCGCGCGCAATTCGCGTCCATGCCTCGTTCACCTCGACAAGAAACTCCTCGACACGGCGGATGAGGGCAACTGCACAGAACGTCGGTGTCTTGTGGTGCTCGTGGGCGACCTCGTCGGCGACGCTGAGGTCGATCTCGTGCCCGATACCAGTGATCACCGGGTGCGCACATCGCGCGATCGCCACCGCGATGCGTTCGTCGTCGAAGGTCGCGAGTTCGTTCTTCGCACCGCCACCGCGCACGATCATCACGACGTCGATGTCGTTGCGCAAGCTTGCGGCCCGAACGGCGTCGGCGACCATCTGCGCCGCTTCGTCACCCTGCACCCGCACGTCGTACTCGAAGATCCGAAAGCCGAGCTGCGACTGGATGAACGTCTTCATGACGTCGGCGTGTGCCGCAGTACCGCGACTCGTCACGAGCGCGATGCGCATCGGTACCCGGGGCAGCTCGAGTTGCCGGTTGAGGTCGAACAGTCCCTCTTCGCGCAACTTGCGCAACAATGCGTCACGCTTGCCGAGAAGATCACCGAGCGAGTGGCGCGGATCGATGTCGTCGAGCGACACGCTGAACGAGCCGCGCACCTTGTAAATGTTCGGTGTGCAGCGCAGCCGCACCTGTAGCCCGTCGGCGAGCACGAGACCGTGCCGGGCGAGCTTCGGGGTGAGCTGGGCCTGCTTGCCGCGCCAATAATTGACGTTGAGCACGCATCGGCGGCCCTCGTCGTCTTCTTCGATGAGCGAGAAGTACGTGTGCCCCGACCGCGTCGGCTTGAAGTCGGCAATTTCGCCCTGCACCCACGCCCCGCGCAACTCGCGGGTGAGCACGCCCTGCACCTCGTCGAGGTATTCCGTTACCGAATAGGTGGGTTCGCCGTCTGCTTCATCATCGGCGTCGTCGTCTTCGTCCTCATCGTCCCACACGTCGTCAAGGTCGCCGGCGGACATGGCAGTGGGCCAAATCTAGGCTGAAGTGGTGCACCGCCGACTCGTCGCCTTGTTTCTCACCATCACGATGGTCGTCACTGCATGCGGCGGCGTCGTCATCACGTCCTCCGACGACACCACACAGCAAGATGAGTCGACGACGTTGCCGCAACGCGACTACGCCATCGAGTGGTCGCCGTGCCCCGACGACGAAGATCTCGACTGCGGGCGCCTCGCCGTTCCCTACGACTACATGCAGCCCGATCTTGGTGACTTCTCGCTGTACGTCGTGCGTCGCCCGGCGGCCGACCCGGCACAGCGCATCGGGTCGATGCTCGTCAACCCGGGCGGTCCCGGCTTCGGTGGAAGTGATGTTGCGGCGAATGCGTTCTTCTACTTCAGCCCGGAACTTCTCAATCGCTTCGACATCATCGGTTGGGATCCGCGCGGCACCGGCAAGTCGACGCCGGCGATCGATTGCATCGACGATTACGACAAGTACTTCGGTGTCGACTCGCCACCGAACGACGAGGCCGCGACTCGGGCACTTGTCGATCTCACCCGTGAATACGTCGACGCATGCGTCGAGCGCAGCGGCGCGATCCTCCCGTACGTGTCCACTGTCGCGTCAGCGACCGACATGGACTCGCTGCGCCGTGCCCTCGGCGAGGAGAAGATCACGTACTTCGGCTTCTCGTACGGATCCGAACTCGGGGCGACCTGGCTGAGTCTGTTCCCCGACACCGTGCGCGCCGCCGTTCTCGACGGGGCCACCGACTTCAACTCGACGTCGTTCGACCAGTCGCTCGCACAGTTGAAGGGATTCGAAAGCCAGCTCGATGCATTCTTCGCTGCCTGCGCGAAGCGGGGCGTGTCGTGCCCGATCTACAACGGCGGTGACCCGGGGGCTTTCTTCGACGAACTCTCCCTGCAGATCGATGCCGAACCGCTCATCGTGCGCGCCGACCGGACACCGGTGACGCAGGGCGTGTTCTATACGGCCGTCGCGCAGGCGCTGTACTCGTCGACGTACTGGTCGATGCTCGAGCGCGCACTTGCCGACGCCGCACAGGGTGACGGCGCGGGGCTTCTGTCTCTCTATGACGAGTACATGCAGTGCGACGGTGACGGTCGGTGCGACGACATACTCGAAGCGTTCATGGCCATCTCATGTCTCGACGATCCGGGGGCGACATCCGTTGACGAAGTGAACGAGAAACTCCCCGTCTTCGCTGCTGCCGCGAAACGCCTCGGTGAAGGCTGGGGTTACGGCTACACATGTGCGCTGTGGCCCGAGCGCGCCGCGCAGCGACCGACGTTGAATGGTGCGGGTGCTCCGCCCGTCGTCGTCATCGGCACGACGGGTGATGCGGCGACTCCGCTCGACAGCACGCGCAAGGCTGCGGCAGCGCTGCAGAGCGGTGTGCTCGTCATCGTCGACGCGGCACAACATACGGGGTACGGCGCGAACGCATGCATCATCGAGGTGACCGACAGGTACCTCACGACGCTCACCGCCCCGCGCAACGAACTGCTCTGCGCGAGCTGACGACGGTGCGTCACGCGACGCAGCCGCAATGGCGGAAGGGGTGGGATTTGAACCCACGGTGGGCACAAACCCACAACGGTTTTCGAGACCGTCCCATTCGGCCGCTCTGGCACCCTTCCGTCCGGGAAGGCTATCGGTCGACTTTGCGATGTATCGCGAAAAATTCGGAAAGTAGTCGCGAACATTCCTCGGCAAGAACGCCATGCGTGATGTCGACTTCATGATTGAGTCGCGGATCCGCAGCGACGTTGTACAACGTTCCCGTCGCACCACCTTTCGGGTCCGGCGCACCGAACACGACTCTGTCGATGCGCGACTGTTGCATCGCCCCGGCGCACATCACACAGGGTTCGAGTGTGACGTACAGCGTGCATCCGTCGAGACGCCATCCGCCGACGGCGTCTGCTGCCGCGCGCAAGGCGAGCACCTCGGCATGAGCGGTGGGATCGCCGCGCAGTTCACGCTCGTTGTGCGCGCGGGCAATGACACGACCCTCACGAACGACGACTGCACCGACGGGAACGTCGCCGTGACTTGCCGCGGCCTGCGCCTGCTCGAGTGCCTCGCGCATCGCTGTTTCGTCGTTCACGGCCCCCACAGTACGTGTGCTGACACCACGGTCCCGACCCGATCGGTACGATGAAACCCGTGACTGCTGGCGCATCGGCACCGGTGCAGATTCTCGATTGCACCCTGCGCGACGGCGGCTATTACAACGACTGGGACTACGCGTTCGACCTCGTGTCGCGTTACGTCGACGCAATGGCCGCGGCACGAATCGACGTATGCGAACTCGGGTTCCGCACGCTTGCCACCGACAAGTACCTTGGCGCAACTGCCTTCACCACCGACGAGTTCATCGACGCCGTGAACGTGCCCGCGTCGCTGCAACTCGCCGTCATGCTCAACGCGAAGGAAATCAACGCTGCGGCCGATCCGCGGGTGACCTTGCGTCGCCACTTCGCACCCCGTTCACGCTCGAAGGTCTCACTCGTGCGCATTGCTGCAACGGTGAACGAAGTCGATGCCCTCGGTCCGGCCATCGACGAACTGCGCGACCTCGGCTACGACGTCGCGCTCAACCTCATGCAGGTGACCGACCGCCCGCTTGCCGACATCACCGCGTTCGGGCGCACGGCGAAGTCGTTCGGCAGCAAGTACGCGTACGTCGCCGACTCGTTCGGTTCGCTGCGCCCGAGTGGCGTGCGACCGATCATCTCCGCGCTCATCGACGGCTTCGGGCCCGCGGTCGGTTGCCACCTCCACGACAACATGTCGTACGCACTGGCGAACACGATGGAAGCAATCGCCGCGGGGGTCGTCATCGCCGATGCCACCGTGCAGGGCATGGGCCGCGGTCCCGGCAACGTGCGCACTGAATACCTCGTCATGGAACTCGCTGCGCTCGGGCGCACCAACGCCGCCGTCGCCCCGCTCGTCAACCTCGTCGAACGCGACTTCGCCGAGCTCCGCCGCACCTACGAATGGGGTTCGAACCTCTACTACTTCATGTCGGCGAACCGCTCCATCCACCCGACGTACGTCATGGAACTCACAAAGGACGATCGTTACTCGCCGACCGAGATCGTCGGCGCACTTGACAAGCTCGGCGAACGCGGCGCGTCGAACTTCGACATCCGCCGTCTCACCGAAGCGGTCGAGGGTTCGTCGCTGCGGTACCCGGGTGGAGCGAACATCGCCGGCTGGTGCAGCGCCCGCGAGGTTCTCCTCGTCGGCAACGGTCCCGAAGCGCGCGCGACATGCGCCGAGATCGAGATGTTCATTCGTCGCCACTCGCCGTTCGTCGTCGGTCTCAACGCGCACGTCCCGATCGACTCGTCCCTGCTCGACGCCGTCGTCGTCTGCCACCCCGAGCGCGCCGTCATGGATGCCGTTGCTCTTTCCGAGTTGAACTGCGAGGTCGTGGCACCGGCGGCACTCCTGCGCGAACTCGGCATCACGGTGAAGAGTCTGCGTGACGTCGGTGTGAGTGTCGAACAAGACGCGATGACGATGAACGAACATGGCGTCGTCATCCCGCAACCCGTCGTCGCCGGTTATGCACTCGCTCTCGCCCGGCACGGCGACGCCAAGCGCATCTGGCTCGCCGGTCTCGACGGCTACGCCGAGGGTGACGCGCGCCAGGCGATGATGCTCGACACGCTGCGCAACTTCGCGGTACTCGCACCCGACACCGCCGTCGTCTCCATCACCCGCACCTCGTACCCGGTGCGCCAGCAATCGATCTTCGCCCCGTGAACCTCGACGGCCTGCTCGTCGTCATCCCCGCCCGGTACGCATCGACCCGTTTTCCCGGCAAGGCCCTCACCGACCTCGGTGGTCGCAGTGTCATCGACCGCTGCTACTCGCAGGTTCTGCAGGTGTTCCCCCGTGCACAGATCGTGGTCGCCACCGACGACGATCGCATTGCCGATGTCTGTCGCGGGTTGTCGATGGATGTCGAGATGACGAGCGATGCGTGTCTCACGGGCACCGATCGCGTCGCCGAAGTCGCCCGCCGTCGCTCCGCCGAGTGGTACGTGAACGTGCAGGGCGACGAGCCGTTCCTCGATCCCGATGCGTTGCGCACTCTCGTGCGCTCCCTCACCGACCAAGGGCCTGCTGTCGCGGTCGTCAACGCATACTCGCCGATTACGTCCGAGGAGGACTTTCGCAGCGTCACCGTGCCGAAGGTCGTCATGGACCGCTCGCAGCGCCTGCTGTACATGAGTCGTGGTGCCATACCCACCACGAAAGCGCTCGAGTTCCGCTCGGCTCACCGCCAAATCGGCATGTATGCATTTCGCGGTGATGCACTGGCTCGGTTCGCCGCACATGGAACCAAGACGCCGCTCGAGCAACTCGAGGACATCGAGATTCTCCGCTTCGTCGAGCTCGGCATGACGGTGCACATGATCGAAGTGCCGTCGGTCGGTATCGCAATCGACACGCCCGACGATCTCGAGCGTGCGCGGGTTTACCTCGCGTCGCTGCGCTGATCAACGAGTCGTTCGATCAACGCCCGCCAGCGGGGCAGCTCCGGATCGATGACGAACCACCGTCCGACATCGGGCCCCGGCTGCGTCGTGCTCGCCGTCGACGTTGACTCCGACGACCGGCCGGCCATCCACCCGATCGCTTCCGTGGCATTTGCCGCAATGAGATACGTGTCGTCCGCGGTGAGCGGGTTCGTCGAGAAGGCACCCGGCGCGACGATGCTGCAGGTGGGGACACCCGCCAGATAGCTGTCGAGCGGTGCTGCAGTGGCCGCAAGAATCACCCCGCGCACCCGCGGGAACAGTGCATCGAGAGCGTCGCTGACAACGGTGACGTTGGCCCTGCTGTCCCTGGAAACTGCACACTGCGGATGCCACTTCACCCACAGGTTCATCGGCGACGGCAACTCGCCGTTGGCCGCGACGAGTGCGTCGAAAA